>Ga0155273_113_pt2 | contig 2462 bp, 3 predicted proteins | sample RifCSPhighO2_02_FD_106241 | JGI IMG/M metagenome (GOLD analysis project Ga0155273, IMG submission 106241) | Gammaproteobacteria bacterium RIFCSPHIGHO2_02_FULL_39_13 | reverse complement strand
CATTGATACTGATCTTCAGCAGATTAATAATTTCTTCTTTATCGTTTTCTGTTTTAAGTTCGCGTTGTGTTAACAAAGAAATCTGAAAATTCCTATATCCAACCAAATGGAGATTAGCATTCATTCCGAAAATCACTGAAAAATCAGTGATTGCTGCATTTAATCTCTCTTGTATTTTCTGGACAAGAAATATTACAAGTTGCTCAATGAGTCGACTTCGAGTTTGGTCAGATTGTGGAAATTGACTTGAAAAAATAATTTTTTCAAATGAAACAATCGATTCAAATCTTTTTTCGTTCCCTGCGGGAACACGCATATTAAGCCATTTTTCCTGGTCAACTACATGGTACTGTGGTTCTAATTCTGCACGTCTCATTGTTATAAAATTCCTTCGTTATTTTTAGACGGTTGATCATATACCAGCTCCATACTATAGTCAAAAACTAAAGTTTTTCACGGGATTTTAACAGGCTTTACGCATGAAAATAACGCGCCTAAAAAAAATAAAATACAAAAAAATTATGAAAATGCATTCTTCCATTGTCGTAATTCATAGAACACTTGGCTTTCCGAATTCAATTTTTTTCCAATGTAATTGGATACCGCTTCAATGACTGAAGGCTCACTACAGCGCAAAAAAGGATTGGTATCTTTTTCTAATTTCAGTGTTGATGGCACGGTTGGTTTATTTTCAGATCGCAATCGCCTTGCTTCTTCAAAGCGTTTTTGCAATTCAATATTGTTTGACTCAATGTGCAAAGCGAATTTGATATTAGATAATGTGTATTCATGTCCGCAATAGATGAACGTGTCATCGGGCAGCGCCATTAATTTTTTGAGAGATGACAGCATTTGTTCTGCTGTGCCTTCAAAGATTCGGCCGCAGCCATTGGTAAATAAGGTATCACCACAAAATAAGTACGGCTTACAGTAATAAGCTACGTGACCTAATGTATGACCCGGTATCGCAATCACTTTGAATATATGGTCATTGATAGTGATCACATCTTTATCTGAAACGGTCTGGGTGGCGCACTCTACTCCTTCAACTGAATTTGCAAAGACAAGCGCATTGGGGAAGGCATCCAGTAATGCAGGAATACCACCCGTGTGATCATGGTGCTTGTGAGTAATTAAAATCGCACTGATCATTAATTTTCTTTGCGCTAAAAATGCAAGCACGGGGGTTGCACCACCTGGATCGACGATGATTGCCTGCTGTCGATCATCATCGACTAAAGCCCAAATATAATTATCATTGAATGCGGGTATCGGAAAAATAGAAAGCATATTAAATCAACTCGATCTGATAACCATTTGGGTCTTTGATAAAAGCAATCACGATAGTACCGCCTTTCACAGAACCTGGTTTTCGTGTCACCACCCCACCCTGTTTCTCAATCCGCTCACATGACTGATAGACGTCATCAACTTTGAAACACAAGTGACCGAAAGCATCGCCATGCTGGTACTCTGCCCTGCCCCAGTTGTAAGTCAATTCAATTAAGGTTTCGGAATTGAGGTCATCGGTATATCCCAAAAACGCGAGCGTATATTTATACTCCGGATTTTCTGTTGTCTTTTGCAGTTTCATGCCGAACATTTTGGTATAAAAATCGATTGATTCTTGGAGATCATTGACTCGAATCATGACGTGGGCAAAGCGCATAGGAACCTCAAAAGAAATAATGTGGTTTTTTTTAATCAATCTAACAGACATAGTGAATAGATGCGCGAAAAAACGATTTATCCGTTAGTTTTCCACAGCCTTGCTAACAACATCTGTGAAAAAAACTAGTGACCACCCTGCTGCTATCAAAAAAGTACCGCTGCTGCTGCCCTATCAGCACCACTAATTTTTCCAAAATAGACTTGTGTGAACAACGGCAGCAGCAGCCGTATGCTAAGAAATGCTCCCCACTTTGTAATAGCTGGCAATTTCTGTATTTGATGGCAACCCTGAAATCCGGATTCATTCTGCACACCGAATTAATTACATGAAGCACACAACAACTCAATATCATGATGCAAAATTTATAAAATATAGAACTGCACCCTGCCCTATCTCACCTATTCCATATGCAGATGATAACCGCTTGACTTGGATTAAATTACAACTCACCAAAAACCTACGATCATTTCTTAAGAAAATGTTTCACGTAGAACATTTTAAAAATAATTTTTAAAAAATTTCCGTCGTGTTTAAACGCATTTTAAGACGTTATGGACGTTTTTTAAAAAATTAATACAAATTATTAACTCTACTCCATTCGTCGCATATATCGTAAATTTGAAATTCCAGAATAAGAGGCACAAATATCTTATATAAGCGGCACAATAATTAATAAATAAAAAACTAGCGTAAAATATATAAGCGGCACAATAATTACTTATAACAGGCACAAATATTAAGTATAAAAAGTTCGGTATTTATTTATAAGCGACACAATAATTAACTATAA
>Ga0155273_113_pt1 | contig 4362 bp, 4 predicted proteins | sample RifCSPhighO2_02_FD_106241 | JGI IMG/M metagenome (GOLD analysis project Ga0155273, IMG submission 106241) | Gammaproteobacteria bacterium RIFCSPHIGHO2_02_FULL_39_13 | reverse complement strand
ATTATCAAAAATAAGCAGAATAAACACAAATTATAACAGGCACAAATATGTTATATAAGCGGCACATTAATTATTTTTAAACATCATATCAATATATTATAAAAATAAATAAGCGGCACAATAAACAACAATAAAGGGCACAATATTTATTTATAAGCGACACAATAATTAACTATAAAGGGCACAATAATTAAAAATTTAAAACAAGATAACAGGCACAATAAATATTAATAAGCGGCACAATAATTAATTTTATAAAAGGCACAAATAATAACTATAAGAGGCACAATAATTACTTATAACAGGCACAAATATTCGATAAATAAAACAGTGCCGATATGATAAAAAAATCGACCTACAAAACGCCAATGTTAATTCACCAAATATACAATATTAAATTCACCTAAAAACGGTTTAAAAAAATAATTCTACATTTTTAGTTAATTTTATCATTTTTTGTTGACATGTTATTTAATTATGTTCTAGTATAAATCATGGATTCAGGTTTATATCACCTAAAATACAAGGATTTTGTAATATGAATGATTCTGCAATTTTAAAGATAAAAGACCTTTCTGGAATACTTGGAGTCTCGACGCATCTTTTATATAAAATCGTTAAAGAGAATTCGATCGACTCAATCTCTGAAGGTAACAAAAAAGTGTTGCCGCCATTATCCGTTAGAAAAATCATGGAGCTTCGCGGTTTTCGTTATTCGCCAAAAAATAAACCGCTCATTATTAATGTGTTCGGCATGAAAGGTGGGATAGGGAAGACATCTATTGCGACAGCGTTGGCTGAAGGCGCTAGCAGACTCGGGTTTCGAGTGTTAGCGGTTGATTTGGATATGCAAGCCAATCTGACACAATCATTTAGGATGAAAAAGAAATCGCAATACGTATTAAGACATGTGATCGATGAAGACACTCACGTTACAATTTCACAAACGATATCCAATGTGCATCCTTTTTTGGATTTGGTTCCATCCAGTCTTGAAAATTCAAAAGTTGAAATTTTGTTAAGCCAAAAAACTATAGATTTTATTGGGTATTTTAATCAACTGTTTCGTGGTGTTTTCAAAAACTACGACCTTATTGTATTAGACTGCCCACCATCAGTTAATAAAATTACAACTTGCGCAACTTGTTTTGCAGATATCAACTTAATACCCGTGAATGCGGATACTGATTCATTTGATGGTGTATCCATGTCCGTATCTGAAATTAAGCGTTTAGAAAGCATGTTCCAAGATCGTCATCTAAAAATTGATTATAAAATTCTTTTTAATAAATACGACGCTCGCGAAAAATTGAGTTTTCAAGTGATGGGTTATATCGGTCAAGAAAATGATTTAGCGGAACACTTGTTGCCGATTGTCATTCGCACCGATACTGCTTTCAAAAACACAAAAGCAGATGGTGCGCATATTTTTGATCTTCAAAAATCAAGTGGTAGGGAAGATTGCATATCGCTCATCACTGAAATCACCGGTATCAATAAATGGATTGAAGAAAAATCAGCCTCTAATAAAGGAGCCGCTATTCAACAACCCGCATTGGAAGAAAGTACGGTTAAAGCGTAACACGGGAAATAAAAAATGGATTTGCAAGAAATATTAAAAAAGCAACAAGCCAGGGGGTTTAAAAAACCTGTAGCTTCTACTTCCAATACATTATCAATCAATGACTATTTATCAGACCCACATGCGAGTCGTCCCTATATAGATGATGTCAGCACAACAAAACCGCTGTCTGTTGTTAAAAATACAAATGAAGAGATTCGCCCGGTTGAAATTAAATCACAACCCACATCCATCACAGAAGCAGCAGATGTAACAAGTGCAGTAACAGAATTAAACACAACCTCTAAGACTGCGGAATGTGAAAAAGCAATTAATCATGATTCTATTGTCACAACCGAATCAATATTCATTGAAATTGCTCCCGTTAAACTGCCCGCGATAAGCGGCACAAAGGCGGCACAAGAATTGCCATCAGAGGCACAACAATTCGGATCAGCGGCACAAGAATTACATCCAAAGGCGGCACAAGAATTCCGAAAAGCGGCACAAACAGCGGCACAAAAATTAAAAAATAATCACTCAAAAGCGGGCAGGCCAAAATTTACTATTTTTGATTATGCATCACTGGTTGGTAATGAGTTAAATATTATTAACGAGATCTATTCTGAGTGCCTAAAATCAAAATCATTTGAAACTAACTTTTTAGAAAAAAATGAATTCTCACAGCGAGTTAAGGTAAAACCAGGGGCTATTCGTAACTCTTGTAGAAGGTTACGGAAAAAGAGCGTTTTAGAAGATTTCATTACCACAAAGGGTCGTGGATCAGCTTGGAAATTTGTACTCTCTGAAAGCATTTACCACCAAATTTCAGTTAAAAACAGCCTAAATTCGATACCGATAAGCGGCACAAACAGCGGCACAAAAATCCTTAGTAGTAGTAGTGATATAAATAATAAAAATACTACTACTACTCAACTACCAGCAGACTGGAAAAAAATTGAGTATGCTGAATTGCAAAAAACATTGAACTTTTTTAGTGAGCGATTTGGTCTTGCTCAAATCAAAACGGTATTTGCAGAAGCAGGGGATCTAATAACGGCAGAAGATGTTCAAACATCGATTCACAATTTCACAATTGGTTTGAATAATCATATTCAAAAACCATCACCTGGCATTTATAACAGAAAAGTAAAAGTCGCTTCATTGCTAGAAAGCTTGAAAAATGGCGAGATGTTTGTTGATCCCAAAGTTGAGGCAGCTAAAGAAGCAGCAGCAAAAAAAATAGCTATCGAACAAAGAAAAGAAATGGCAGTACAATATTTTGAACCAAAATTTGAGTATTATTTTGCAAGTCTGTCAGACGAGCAGGCGATTGCATTAGTTCCAGCAGACTGGAAAAACTCAAGCACAGCGTGGGAGCACGCAGTTAAAATAAACAACGCAATTGTCCAAAGAAGTTATGCGAAGGATTTTGCGAGAGAACACTTTGAGAAAAATATTTGGCCGGGGATTTTGGAAACGTTGCTGACAGAATGATTTAATTTGTATTTACATTGAAAATACATTGAATTGTAAAAATGAGAATGATAACATGAGAACATATAGGTTTAATGACAATGATTTAGAGCGTCTTGACGCACTGATCTGGAAAATTAGCAAAGCTGCTGACAAAGACGGGATGAAAACGAAAATAACAAAAGTTACAATTTTAAGGGCATTGCTTTTACAGGGTGAGAAAACTTCTGTGAAGGAACTACTTGAGCTGATTAAGCAAGTAAAAATTTACGGATAAAAATTTGCGTGATCTAAGGGTGCGCTAACACCCAAAGACCACTAGCCACAACTAACCATAGGAGTTAATCATGGATGGCAACCATTATGCGGTTTCGTATGTATTGATTCAATACATGCATCTTACGATTTCGAAAAAAATCATGAATCAACATGATTTGATTTCCCTGGGTATGGGAGATCACAATGTTTAATATCCTCTCAAAAACAGTTACACCACAAGAAATGTTGCTTTTGAAAAGCTTGGAGCCGCAAGGTGCAAATCTTTCTGTGCGCCCATCAGAAATATTTTCACAGGATTATATTTTTTGTGTGATCGAGGCGTTTAATGAAGGTAAATCCTTTTTAGATAATGGTAATTTAAAAAAAGCGATCAAATTCTCTAAATCAAAATTATCGGAATTACTGTCCGATCTTACTGATAAGCAATCTGTTAATTCCGAGGTTAGCCATGATAAAAATGAATAATACGTGGATTGCAAAAGAGGGAATTGCTTTATCAGTTACTTTTTTCTCATTTTTCCTGGTCATTTGCTTGATTAGCCCAGTTCATTGTGGCGGTTTCGGGAATTGGTGTGACAATGCATTAAATAACTGCTGGGGAGATGCAAAATTTTTTATACCTGTTTGTTTGATTGCATTTTCAGTATCTATTTTTTGTGATGACACTCAGTGTTTATTTCGCGGTATTTGGTTTGTTGTTTTTATGGTTTGTTTAGACAGTTTAGCCAGTGTTTTTTGGCTGGCCAAATTTGGTTGCGTTGGCGCAAGTATTTCAAGTGTGTTAATGAGTATAGGTGGCGATATCGGCGCAAGCCTTTTTTTAATTACGTTAGGTGTTTTGTCCTCCCAGTGCATCTTTCCATTTTCCTTGAAGGAGTTGTTTTTAAAAATAAAGGGTAGTTATTTCAGTGCGCCTAGATACGCAAAATCCATTGCGATTTACCCAAGCAATACTAGAACATGGGATGCTGCGATGGATAGACCATTGAATGCCTTTCCAAGACCAGCTTTGACACAACCCAGTGCGTTGACGCATGAAATTGAAA
>Ga0155273_131_pt1 | contig 5013 bp, 5 predicted proteins | sample RifCSPhighO2_02_FD_106241 | JGI IMG/M metagenome (GOLD analysis project Ga0155273, IMG submission 106241) | Gammaproteobacteria bacterium RIFCSPHIGHO2_02_FULL_39_13 | reverse complement strand
AAGCCCATGACATATGCAATTCCATTTTCGTAATTGAAAGTCACGAATCATACAGCATTAACAATACATTTGGGACTTATGGGTAATGACATGATGTTTCCCATGTCCCAGCGGTTCATGTAACCCTTATGATTTATATGTTTGTATCATTACAATTTAATTTTTGTAATATAGCATGCATGTCGGTGCGATTGTGAAAATGGATATTGAAACTGCCAGTTTCATTTTGATTGAGGGTAATCGTGACTGGTGATTTAAATTGATGAGATAATTTTTGCTCGAGTGCAGCAAGAAATTCGGATGATTCATTCTCTAATGAAAGGCTATGCGCATTTGTATTTTCAGAAACGACAGAAAGATTTTTTATTGTGTTATCTGCATGTAGATTTGGTGAATTAAGCGATGTAGACTCATCTTCCAAATTGATATTTTTATGTTTGTCGACTTTTATTTTTGATATTTTTACACTGGAATTTTTTTCCAAAGCGATTTTAATCATCTTGTCCATGACATGCACTGACCACGATTTACTAATGGCATCATAAGCAAAGGTATATTGATCCTCATATTTGACGCCCGCTAATATTTTTCCATGTGCAGCGGAAAGCGCGCCTTGTTTCATCCAATGCTGAACACGCGCCTCCAGTGTTAATAAACGTAAATAATTGGTGACCTGTGCGCGACTCACACCCAATAAAACACCAATCTCATCATGCGTATAACGAAATTCTTCTGCTAATCTTTTCATCGCGAGTGCTTCTGCAATGGGATTTAATGCTTCCCTGTGTGTATTTTCAATAAGGGCGATCTGCGCGGCTTGCTCATTCGAATAATTTGAAAGCAGGCACGGAACAAATGATAAGCCCGCAAGCTTTGCCGCTCTAAAACGACGCTCTCCTGCAATAATTTCATATTGATTGGTATTTTCCAAAGATGCGCGAACAATCAAGGGTTCCAATACGCCAAGCTGTTCAATGGTTTTTGAAAGAGACTCCAGCGTTTCTTGCGCAAAAATATCCCGTGGTTGATAAAGCCCGCTATGCAGTTGGTTAATCGCAATTTCTTTTAAAATTGCTTTACCAAAGGTCGCATGAATCGTTAAAGTTTGCGCCATTTCTTACATCTCTTCCATTTTGTACACTCAAGAACAAGGATTTTCTATGCAACTGCCACGCGTGATCACATCTGTTTTTGATGTTTTTAGCACTTTATTTACTGGTCCAACTTGGAAGCATGTGCAGGTGTTGCTAACTGGCGCCATATTATGTCAAGGCGCGCGTCGTGTCAGCTCTATTTTGCGTGTCATGGGATTATCAAATGAAGTCAGATTTGAAAAATATCACCGTGTATTGAATCGCGCAAAATGGAATGGTATGAGTGGCGCAAAAATATTATTGGGATTGCTTATTCAATTGCTACCGGAATCATTGCCAATCTTAATTGCAGTAGATGAAACCATTGAAAGGCGCTCTGGCAAAAAAAATAAAAGCGAAAGGTTGTTATCGTGATGCGTGTCGCTCAACAGAAAAAATCGTCATCAAATGTTTTGGATTAAAATGGGTTTGTCTGATGTTAATTGTAAAACTGCCCTGGTGCACACGACCTTGGGCGCTGCCTTTTATGACAATTTTAGCGCCGTCAAAAAAATGTAATGAAAAACGCGAGCGCAAACATAAAACCAGTATTGATTGGACAATATTAGCAATGCGCGTGATATCAAGGTGGCTAAAACGTTCGTGGATTATGATTGGTGATGGTGGTTTCGCATGCATTCGATTAGGACATGCCTGCATCAAAAATAAGGTGACATTAATTTCACGTTTACGTTTGGATGCAGCATTATATGATTTTCCAGAAATTCCTGGTGCGACCAAAAAACGCGGAAGACGTCCAGAAAAAGGTGCGAGAGCCACATCACTAAAACTATTGTCGCAAGATACAACGCAGGCATGGGTTGATGCGGAAATTGATTGGTATGGTGGCGAAAAAAAGACGGTCAAAATATTAAGTGGCATTAATCTTTGGTATTCTGCTGGCGAAAAGCCACTGAAAATTCGCTGGGTGATTGTGCTTGACCCGAAAGACAATGCAGCAGAAGCATTTTTTAGTACGGATGCAGAAGCAATACCGGCACAGATTATTCATTGGTTTGTTCTTCGCTGGAATATTGAGGTCACTTTTTTTGAAATGCGTGCACACCTTAGTATGGAAATGCAACGTCAATGGTCAGACAAAGCAATCGCTAGAAGCACACCATCTTTAATGGCGCTATTTTCACTCGTGTGTTTATTTGCAAAAGAAATGCTAAAAACGCAAGTCTTGCCCGTTGCATCAGCTGCATGGTACAACAAAAAAGGACAAGCAACATTTTCTGATATTATTGCGCACGTTCGGCGCAGTATTTGGGAGAAAAAGTATTTTGATGAGTCAGCATCTAATGATGACTATGTGAAAATTAAGCTTGAATCAATGAATGCACTGATAGATCAGCTGGTAAGAGCAGCGTGATTGGCCAAAGTCCAGTTAATTACACTTTATTTTTTTGAAATCGAATGTGTTCGCAATGAACAAATAAATTTTTCCTGCCTATCCGGTTGTCACCCAATGTCAAATTCATGACCAATTTTAGCGTCTGATTTTCCACACATGTCTTTATCTCGACTTTAGCCAATTTTTTCACAAAAATTAATTCCCCCTTAACTCTGCGTCAGATCATTTTACTGATATCATTCGAATCCAATAATTGAGAGCGGTTGTTATCTAAGTGAATATTCTTTAATCTTCGCTGAGAATTTATAAAAATTTACGCCAATTTATGCGGTTTTTAAATAATGTACAATATGACGACAGGCTCTTAAAATACTTTTAGTAACACTGATGTTTTCTGCTGCGCAGGATGTATTTGCGCTTAATACCACCAAGGTAGCAATAAAAAATACAAATTACACCTGCCAAGATCAAAAACTGTATTTTAATTTAGTTCATGCAAAAGATGCGCCAAATTTTCGCACACTATTAACTTCAGTCGTTCACGCAGAAGTTAACCCAGATATTCACGCTACGAATAGCGCGCCAGTGGATACCAGCGACTCCTTCGTAACCACTTTTCTTGATCCATCGATTGCTGATGCAACTCTGGTAGCCAGCATAAGCAAAAAAGTGTTAACTTCTGAACTGGTTCTTTCTTGTAATTGTAACACCGATTCGAACGGTTCTTTTTGTGCAGAGGTGTTGCAGGTGATTGGTGATGCCACAGTCTCAGGTAATGGCACAGAGATAAATCCAATTGTGGTTACTTATCAGAAATAAGCTGGTTTTATCTGGGAAAAATATTTTTCATTAAATCCACTTTTTCCGACGAAAATAAATAACCATGAATGTGACACTCAACACCATCATCCCTGCGATGACGACAAATCCCCATTTTGATTTCATGAGTGGGATATCAATTAAGTTCATTCCATAAATACTGGCAAGCGCTGTGATCGGAATAAAAATGGTTGTGATAATCGTCAATGTTTTCATGATTTCGTTGGTACGAATCGCTAAACTGGATAAATACATATCCAGCAAGCTAGAAATCATGTCACGAAAGGTTTCAACCGTATCAATTGCTTGCACAGTGTGATCATACGCATCGCGCACATACACGCGGGTGAATCGTGAAATCAATTCATTTTCTTCATACAACAAATGACTCAAGATTTCACGCAACGGCCAAATTACTCTGCGCAACATCAGCATTTGACGCTTTAGTCGATAAATGACACTCGCGCTTTTTTTGGTTGGTAATGAAATAATTTTCTTTTCAATATTTTCAATTTTCTCGCCCATTTCTTCCAACACAGAAAAATAATCATCTACCGCTGCGTCAATAATACGATAAACCAAATAATCTGATTTTTGTTGACGCAAACGTTGATTGGTTGTGTTTTGAATTCGCGCTTTGATCATATCAATCACGCGTGATTCTCTTTCATGAAATGTCAAAATAAAATCTTTACCAAAAATAATACTGAGTTGTTGCTGTAAAACGGATGTGTTTTTTTCATCCCATTTTAGTAATCGCAACGTGATGTAAGTGTAATTATCAAATTCTTCCACTTTGGGACGCTGCTCAATATTTAAAATATCTTCAACAGTCAGTGGATGGATATGAAATTGTTCAGCGATTTGTTTTATCAACTCGTTATCATGCAAACCCTCAACATCAAACCAGCTCACATCTGTTTTGGGACGATCTGCCAAACACACATCCAAAACGTTTCCTGATCGCACAACACAATTTTTTTCGTCAAAATAAAGGGCGGTAACAACTGGTACTTTATTTATTTCAGCGCCAGTATAAATTGCCGTTCCTGGTGGCTGCCCAATTTTTTTGACGCGCGTAACTAAATCAGAAAACATAGTTTTTCCTGGTATATTGAAGTTGTTATTTTTAATTTTACACTAAGATCATTGAATTCAGTGCAAAAAAAAACCCGCAACAACTCTCGTCGTCACGGGCTTATGAAATTAAAATCCTGGCGATGTCCTACTTTCACGTGGAATACACCACACTATCATCGGCGCTGAGCGTTTTCACTTCTGAGTTCGGGATGGGATCAGGTGGTTCCCGCTCGCTATTGCCACCAGGAAACTGGTTGTTGAGCTATCAGCTATCTGTTATCAGCGCGAGTAAATCGCACGAAACAGAGATCACCAACATCTCTACATAAAACTTTGGTGTGATAAAACAAAAAATCCAAGCGTCAAAAATTTTATTTGGTCATTTATTTTCAAAAAGAATTCCAGATATCTGATATCAGATATCTAATAACTCCTTTCAAGAAACCATTTAAGGTTGCATGGTAAGCCACACGGTTAATTAGTACAAGTTAGCTCACACATTGCTGTGCTTTCACACCTTGCCTATCAACGTTGTCGTCTTCAACGAACCTTTAGACTCGTGCAAGCACGAGTGTGAGATCTCATCTTGAGGGAGGCTTCCCGCTTAGATGCTTTCAGCGGTTA
>Ga0155273_113_pt3 | contig 5173 bp, 8 predicted proteins | sample RifCSPhighO2_02_FD_106241 | JGI IMG/M metagenome (GOLD analysis project Ga0155273, IMG submission 106241) | Gammaproteobacteria bacterium RIFCSPHIGHO2_02_FULL_39_13 | reverse complement strand
AGTATAACCATTTGCTTTTGCTATATTGTAAAGGTCTTTTGCCCTAATTAAATTTTTATGAACACCCAATCCATATTGATGTAGCACCCCAAGATCGTAATTCGCAATGGAATGATTTGGATCGATGCTAATGGCTTTTTCATAGCACAATTTTGCTTTTTCAAAATCGCATGTTTTGCCATCTGTTGCGCTGTAATATTGATTACCCAGGAGAAGCCAATCATTAACGGATGGGGTAGATTTTGTTGACGACATTTCATGAATTAAATCATCTAATTTTGGCATTAGCGCACCTCAATGCAAATAATTGATAATAGGAGTTATCAGTCTAATGACAGGCATGCTACCATAGCCATGACTAAAAACAAAGGCAAATTGATCATTTATTAATCAATTTAATAAATTGCTAAGGATTGCTCATATGACTGATAAAAACGCCCTTCTGCCCCTCTTTGATACCGTTGAAAATATCTCAGAAACGCCGGATCCACATTTCGATTTCCCATATTGGAAATCCGATTACCACAATGGCATCGCATTTTTAACCAGCTACAATGGCAGCCAAGCCACGTTCAATGCATATCGTCGTGAGCTCGAGCGATTATTACATTGGTCATGGAAAATTACCAAAAAATCTGTATGCGATTTGCGTCGCGCAGATATTGAAGCGTATTTACAATTTTGCCAAAAGCCACCAGAGAGTTGGATCTCACTTAAAAAAGTACCACGATTTATCGTAAAAAATGGTTTGCGAGTGCCAAATGCCGAGTGGCGACCGTTTGTGGTAACGATTTCAAAATCTGCTGCACGCGCAGGTGAGGAATTAAAAATAAAAAATTATCAAATGTCAGAAACTGCTTTAAAAGAAATATTCGCCATTTTAAGCAGCTTTTATAATTTTTTAATTCAAGAGGAAGTTACTGAAATAAATCCTGTTGCACACATTAGACAAAAAAGTAAATTTTTACGTAAGCATCAAGGTAAACCAAAAATTAGAAGATTAAGCGAATTACAGTGGGAATATGTGATTGAAACAGCAGAAATGTTAGCACGTGAAAATCCTGAAAAACACGAGCGCACATTATTTATTTTATCTGCATTATTTTTAATGTATTTACGCATTTCTGAATTAACAGCAAGTGATCGCTGGACGCCACATATGAATGATTTTCAAAAAGATCATGATAGCAATTGGTGGTTTACAGTTGTTGGTAAAGGCAATAAGGAACGCGAAATCGCCGTGAGTGACACGATGTTAAAATCATTAAAGCGATGGCGCACCCATTTAAATTTATCACCACTACCCTCGCCCAGCGATAAATCGTATTTATTGCCAAAGACAAAAGGAACTGGCGCGATCAGCAGCACCTCATTTATTCGTAAAATCGTTCAAAAGTGTTTTGATGTAACCATTGAACGTTTAAATCAAGATGGCTTTGTTGAGGACGCGGCGGTATTATCACAAACAACGGTGCATTGGCTGAGACACACCGGAATATCAGAAGATGTAAAACGCAGACCACGCGAGCACGTTCGAGATGATGCTGGTCATAGCTCAGGCGCAATCACTGATAAATACATTGACATTGAAAGGCGTGATAGACATGCAACAGCAAAGGATAAATTGCTAAAACAAGAAGAAGTTCCTGTTTAAAATTACCGGATAAACTGCCATGAAAAAGGATTTTTTATGCCACGATTAGCGATATTAGGGTTCCCCGACATATAGGGGAACCCAATTTTGGGGCAAATATGTAATTTGACCCAATTTTAATCTAACCGGACACTTTCTTGACAAACTATGATTTTAATTTCATGGTTTCGATGCCATCAACTTCACAGTCAGCGTCATTAACCAAAAGCAACTTTTAGATTTCCAAGGTTATGTGATTTAGAGCCGTGTTTTGTTTTAATAATAATTTCTACATCCTGATTTAGTAAATTTAAAAAATGAATTAATCGTTCCATTGAAAAACCACTTACTTGACCGTTCATCAATGCGGAAATTTTGGGTTGTGAGATTTTTAAAATTTTTGCAGCTGCAACTTGTTTTAATTTTCTTTTTTCAATGACAGATTCAATGCGCATAGCTAATTTCGCTTTTGCTAAGCGTTCTTCGGAATCAGAAAATCCTAAATCTTCATAAACGTTGCCACTTCCAACGACATGTTCAATTTTATTTTTCATGATTGTCACCTCTTAATTCCAGCCAGTAAAAAGGCTTCTTTTAAACGCTGCTGAATTAAATCAATTTCATGTTTAGGTGTTTTGATTCCCTGCGTTGATTTTTTTTGAAAGCAATGCAGTATGTAAACAGTTTCACCAATTTTTGTCGTGTAAACAGTACGATAAGCATTGCTATCGTACGCTGTTACAATCTCCATCACAGCAGGTTTAAATCCAGACAAGGGCTTTGCATTTTTTGGAAACAAACCCTCCTGAACTTTATGTAGCGTATAACCCACGATATCCTTCACATCCTCTGGAAAACCCTTAAGATTCTTCTGTGAATCACCCATCCAAATTATTTTCTTTGATAAGTCCATAGGTATAAGTATATCCCATATTTGGGATATTTCAAGTATTTTTTCAAAATGGTTAAATATTACGGCGAAAATTAAATTTTCATTCTATTTTTGCAATGCGATTTTATTTTCTTTGTTTATTTGATGATTCAAATATAGCCACGGAATAGAGGCTACACCGATACCAACAACAATGATCAGTAAAACTATTCGGATGTCTTTTTTTTGAAGCGCCGGTATCAAATTAGGAAAAATCACTAGTAATACCACTATTGTCGGTATGATGAAAAAAAACAAAATCATTGGGAACATAAGCCGATCCAGTGATTGCCGCTATCTGTCTTAATTGTACGTTAATAAAGCCTGTTTCGCCCTATTTTCTTCATCAAATCTTAAGAAAATACCTTGTGGTATCGTTGTTAAACGTTTTGAAATTCGATGGGATACGGTATACTCATGAGGTATCAATTGAGCAAGTTCAGCTAATTGGGAATCGGGGTGTAACATGACATTTTTTACAATATATTTTTTCTTGATGATTCCTGTTTGCGTTCTTCTACTTTGGTCATTGAATTTTCCAAAAAGGCGGAAATAATTAGGCTTTAGTTTTCAACAATAGCGCAGGATTGCTGTGAGTGATCAAGACAAGGATAGTTACAGGGACCTTATCAATAAGGCTATTGACTCGTTTTGCACTATATCCCACGAAAATCAAACCACGCTCATCGAAAGCCAAAAACTCATCATACGTGAAATGCTGCAAGAGCGCAGAGATGCGGAACGAGAAGCCGTCCAAAATCATAAAGAAGACGCACGTTATCAACGCTGGCACACTACTATCAGCACCATTGTTGTTCTCGGGTCACTGATCGCCGGATTGTATGTTGGCGTTCAGCAAATGGATCTTTCTAGGCTATATAAACGAGCCGGTTGGTTAGAAGCAAGTATTAACACTCAAAATACTAAATACGAAGCATTAATGGGTGCTATGACGGCTGTGCGTGGTATTAGGGCTGAAGGACAGTTGACATGTAAAAATGGGCAATACGCTGGTCCTGATCCTGCGGGATATCAACAAAGATTATTCACGGCCGACTATAAACTGGTGAACACTACTTTCGCGCCAAAAAGAATGTTTGGCCCTGACGTGAATAAAAAAATAGTATCTTTTGTATCTGATTCCAGTGGTATAGATAGGCTTGGAGTTTGCGCGAAAGGTGCTGTCGATGATAATACTTTAAAGAAAGAGCAAAATGAGATAAGTGATCTAATCACTACTCAAATCGACAAACTAGAGCAAGAAAAAAATGGCATCACCGACAAAATAGAAGGTATTGAAAACAATAAAAGTCGGTAGTTAATCGAAAGATCAACCACCATCAATAACTAATGCAACTAATTAGTTGCAAGGACCGGCTTTCGCCATTTTAGCGGCTTTTAATGCCTTTAATAATTTTTTCATGATCAGTTTCCTGTTGGTTAATTATCAAACACGGCAAAGTTTGCCGCAGGAATTTTTCTGGGTCAAATATTTTTTTAATAAATTATTATCTGTTTGATTTTGATGACGTAAATAGTGATTTAGTTAAATTGATCATCTGATGTAAACGTACATTACGAACGTAATATATATAATCGCCAAATTCTTTGTGATGTAATTCTTGCGTTCTTTTGAACGCATTATCCAAATCATCTTTAGTTGTTTTTCCGTCTAGCCCGAAATAAGGATAATGATCCAGATAAAACCCAAAAATGTTTTGGCAATCCACTTTATATTTTTTTGTATCCAAAATATGGTTATGCCAAAACTCATCTATTTCTTCGGATGGAGGTAATTTTTCATCATCTAGTGAGTATTTCTTTTTTAAAAAAAGAAAATGTCGGTATAGTTCGCATATCTTTACAACATCCGCCCTCCTCCATTTTTTTGTGTCGACGATTTTATCGACGACCATCGAAAAGTCGATTGAGTAGATGTACGTTTTAGCTTCATCGAGAGATGGATTGCGCGATGTGTCGATCATAACGAAAACCTTTGGAAATTTTAAGCATGATACCCTGCGTGAGCGTGATTCACCAGGCTAAACAATGTTTGAAACCACATCCTTGGCCGTTGTCTGTACGCTAGTGATTTTTTGGTCGAAAATACCGTGTCCTGTAAAAACTCATGGTTGTGGCACACGAAATTACAATGATAGATCCGCTACGAGCGGTCAATCAATAATTAGTGTGAGCTCATTTTTACTAAACGTTCACAGCGATAGCGCATCAGTTTTTTGTGATGGAATTATACCTTTTGATTGCTGTGTTTTTGGTGTGGGCATAAAAATCGGTAACGCAGTGATACTTTCTCTTTGCGGTACTTCAGGAAAAGTATAACTAGAGACAGAGATCGCATCATTTGAGTTCATATTAGTACTGTTCGGACATCTTTTTTCAACATGAATCACTGTTGTTTCATTTGACATCATTGATGGAGAAAATGGCTCCATTCCAATCCGATACTCACAGTCCATCCGTTCAATTGCACGACAAGCATTTCTAACTGTTAAGATAGAACAAGGGTGAGCTGCAACAATAATTTTTTTTACAGAACAGATTAATGACTTTTCAACTGACGCCTCAAGAATGGCTTCATTTAGCCTTAA
>Ga0155273_105_pt2 | contig 5499 bp, 4 predicted proteins | sample RifCSPhighO2_02_FD_106241 | JGI IMG/M metagenome (GOLD analysis project Ga0155273, IMG submission 106241) | Gammaproteobacteria bacterium RIFCSPHIGHO2_02_FULL_39_13 | reverse complement strand
GTGAACGTGCTATTCAACAATCACTGGAAAAAGCGTTGGCAGAATTTCATGGTGTTGACCGATGTCTTGTTTTTGTGAGTGGTCATGCTACCAATGTGACAACCATTGGCTATTTGTTTAATAATAACGATCTTATTTTGCACGATGCACTGATTCATGACAGTGTGCGTCAAGGCATTAAATTGTCAGGAGCGGCGCGTCTTTCTTTTCCACACAATGATTGGCAAGCGCTAGACAAAATATTACAAGCGCGGCGTCACGAATTTCAACGTGTTTTAATTGTGATTGAAGGCATGTACAGCATGGATGGTGATTTTCCCAATCTGACACAATTTATCGATATCAAAAAACGTCACAGTGCTTTTTTAATGGTAGATGAAGCGCATTCTTTGGGTGTGATGGGAAAAACAGGTCGTGGCATCGCGGAACATTTTGATGTTAATCCAAACGATGTTGATATTTGGATGGGCACGTTAAGTAAAACATTAGCAGGTTGTGGTGGTTATATCGCTGGAACCACTGCGTTGGTTGATCATCTTAAAATGGCAGCACCCGGATTTTTATATAGCGTCGGCATTTCACCGCCAGTGGCAGCTGCCGCGCTTGCAGCGTTAACCATTTTATTAAAAGAACCTGAGCGAGTTGCAGCGCTTCATAAAAATAGTCAGCAATTTTTATCAGAAGCTAAAAAAATGGGATTGGACACCGGCTTAAGCGAAGGATTTAATATTATACCCATTTTATGTGGTAGCTCTCGCAAAGCCGTTCAATTAGCCAATGCGTTATATGAAAAAAATATTTATGTGCAACCGATTATTTATCCTGGCGTGCCAGAAAATCAAGCCAGATTACGTTTTTTTATCAGTAGCGCACACACATCAACGCAAATTACTGATACGGTTAACATGATTGCAAAATTAATTTAATTTTCGGAAATAAAAATGCTTTCACATATTCTCATTACCGGTGCCAGTCGCGGCATCGGTGCTACGCTAGCAAAAATCTATTCAAAAAAAGGCGTGCACTTATCTCTGTTCGGCAGACAATTATCTGAACTGGAACGGGTCGCAAATGAATGTCGAGCATTACAATCTACGGTTTCACTTTATACGATTGACGTTACACAAACCGAATTATTACAAAAAACACTTCACGATATTGACACTGAAAAACCAGTAGATTTAGTCATTGCCAATGCAGGTATCACACATTATTTAACCGATGATCATTTGGAATCATGGCATGATACCAAAACAGTGCTGGATATTAATGTGATTGGCGCATTAGCAACAGTATCACCCTTCATTCAAACAATGCGTCAGCGCAAGCAAGGACAAATTGCGTTGATCAGCTCAATGACTGCTTTTTATGGTTTGCCTATGTGTCCGACTTATTCTGCCAGCAAATCTGCCATCAAAACGTATGGCGAAGCATTACGTGGATTGCTGTCTACAGAAAAAATAAAGGTGTCTGTGATTTTTCCTGGATTTGTTCAATCGAATATGAGCGAGCAATTTCTCTGTAATAAACCATTTTTACTAACAACTGATAAAGCAGCACAACTGATTAAAACAGGATTAGAAAAAAATAAGGCGCGTATCACGTTTCCATTTCTGCTGGGCATTGGAATGAAATGCTTAAGTATGTTGCCGTGTTTTATGGTTGATTTTATTTTGTTGAAGTTGGGGTATAACACGAATTAAGTCGAACTATTGCTGCGCTAGTGACAGAGTACAGAACCGCGAGGTTAATTCACTGACGCAGATGTGTTTCGACGTTGTGTACGCGGCTCTGTATTCATTTACTGGTGCAAACCTAACTCACGCACGCGACTGCACACAACGATCCACCGTCCATAATGCCGACTCCATATAACCACCCGTTAAATAATCTCCGCAGTAAGACACATTTTTCTGATCTGATTCTGACAATAATTTTTTTACTTTTTCAGCATGGCCGAACGGATGAAAAGGTACTGCAGAGGCATGATAAGTCACCTTCACCTCTTCTATCCAATTTGAAAAACCCGGAAATAAATGTTGTTCTAATTCCCGAATGCACAATTGTATAATCTCATCTTGTGTTAATCCGATTAATTTCAGAGAATTCGGATAACAAATCCACGGCTGTATCACCGCTTTTCCAGAAGGCACCATGTGTGGATTTTTTTGAGATGCATCAATTACCATATCAACGATACTTCCCTTTGATTTATCCAAAATATAAGACCACACTTTTTTTTGTAGTGGTCTATCTAAAAAGAAAGTAGGCAAAATAAAGCTGGGGGCTTGAATATGTTTAAAAAAATCATGCTCAACTTTCCATTCTGTTGGCAATAAATGAGAAACGGCAGGCGCTGCAGTAGCAACAATCACATGATCTGCCGCTATTTCGCGATTATTAATTAATATTCCAGTGACACGATTATTTTTAGTCATTAATTTATCTACCGGAGTTTCAAAATCAATATCCAGATGCGATGCTAGTTCATGATGCAAGGATGCAACACCCGTAGACAAACTAAGATAATGCGTCATTAATACAATTTTGATTAGACGTTGTAGTTGTATATCACCCATATTAGCAATATCGGCATCCACCAAAGCACCTGCCAATGTAATTGAACGCAAAACATATTTTGAAATCACATCAGCCTGTTTGCTCGGATCAATCAATCGATCTTTGCTATGACAATCACGCAAACCAAAAATTTGACTCTGCTTTGTCTGTAAAATATTTTTTATTAAAAAAACCAGCGCGCGAAGATTGTTTGATAAACCAACCGTTTTGAGAAAAGGTAATTGTTGATTCAATAAAAATGATCCCTCTGCATTTGAAAATTGTGTGTAACCGATAATTTTATACAGTTTTTTTTCAAATCCATTTTCTTTTAACAGTTTTAGGCCACGCTTATAATTGGTGTGATAATATTGCGTACCCACATCAACAACAGCATCTTTATGGTGTAAAATTTGTGATCGTCCGCCAGCACGATCCGATGCTTCAAACAATTTAACCTCATGTCCTTTTTTTGCGTAAGCCGTTGCAGCCGCTAAACCGGAAAGACCCGCACCGATAACGATTACTTTCATATCTCATCCCTTAATATTATGATCATACTGTTTTGCTATAAGGCTGATCACATGCAAAAAATTTTACATCTCATTCCATCATTAAAATTTGGCGGTGAAGAACGTTTTTTGCTCGATATTTATCCTTTTTTAGACAAAAAATTTGAGCACATTATTTGTCCATTCTTGCACGCAGGGCAATGGTATCATCAAGATCTTAATCTAGATCATTATAAAAATAATCGTTTTTGGCTTTCTGTTTTTCAATCAGAGAAATTAGGGGTGACTATTTTAAAACCCTATTTACTATTTTTTTATTATACTCATCGCGCTCGCAAAATAATACAAAAAGAAAAACCAACGATAGTAATATCGTATACAGTGCAAGCCGCTATCGCCACTTATGTGTCTCATTTTTTTTCTAGAAAAAAAAATTTCTTTTGGTACGCACGCGTTGGCAATCAAATGGATCATCCCGCATTACTACAAAAAATTTTTCGCACTAAATGGACTTATCGTTATTCAAAAATGCTGATTAATTCGGTATTAAAAAAGGTATTTTCAACAGCAGACTCCATTATTGCTGTTAATTCTTTTTTAATTCAAAAAACAGCAGCTACTTATAAACTATCAACGGAAAAATTTTTTTTTCTTCCCTGTTGTTTGCCGCCAGAAAATAATGGTCTGCAAGACCATTCGTACAAATTAATAGACGGTGATTTTTTAATAACAATAGGTCGACTTGAATATCAAAAAGGATTTGATTTTTTAATTAACACTTTCGTCAATTTTTCACGAGCATATCCAACCATAAAATTATTGATTGTTGGAGACGGATCTCAACGAAAAGAATTAGCACAATTAATCAAACACCATCAATTAACTGAAAAAGTATTTTTACCTGGATTTATTGCCCATCCTGAGCGGTTGATCTCAAAAGCTTTGTTTTGTTTAATTCCTTCTCGAACAGAAGGATTTTGCAAAGTCGTTATTGAGGCGATGGCTGAACGATCCATCGTGATTGCGAGCAATTGTGATTTTGGTCCACGGGAAATTATTCAAGATAATATCAACGGGATATTATTTGAAAATGAATGCGGTAAATCATTATTGCGTGCCATGAAAAATGTGATGGAGATGTCGGAAGAGAGTAAAAATCACTTAAAAAAAGGGGCTTATCAACGATCGCTTGAATACACACCACAGCATATTACCAGCATGTTAAACATACACCTTACGAAAACCGCTCAGAACATAATTCATCATCCACTTTCTCTCTAAATAAAAAGAAACGAAAAGAAACAGAATCGCTACTGTACATTGCCAATCAACATTATTTTGATTAGCAAGCAGTATTTCAACACACAAATACAACACATACAAAAATAATGGCGCATAATAAATTTTAAAAGAATAATACCAAAATCCAATCACAAATCGTGTTAAGAAAAATACGCCGAAACTAATGGCATTGGCAATAGCAGCACCTTGCACGCCCCAAAAAGGAATAAAAAAATAACAGGCAATCATATTTGTCAAAAGACATAATATGGATATGGGAATATTCCAATAGGTTTTTTTGCTTTTAAGAATACCAACAGTCACAATATCAGACAGTCCATAAAAATAAATGGACAATAACAACCATCCAAAAATATTTTCAGCAGCACGAAATGCATCGCCTAAAAATAAACCCAATAAAGGCTTGAGCAATAATAGCAAAGAAATAATAACTGTAAAACTCCACAAGACTTGATGAAATGTATTGTGAAACACTTTCTTTCCTTTGAGGGGCATTTCTTCTAATAGTTGATGACAGCGAGGCATCCAAGCCACTATAAAAATAGATCTGATCGTTTCTAGTGGCATACTCAATACAAATGCAGCTGAATAAATCCCTAACGCATCCGCAGTAGAGAACTTCAATAATAAAAATTTATCCACATTAAAAGAAATCCACAGTAAACTACCGGAAAAAATAAATGGGGCCCCATAATAAAATAATTTTTTTATAGAATGATATTGTAATTGCCTAAATAATTCGATTGGAAATTTCCACGTGTTTTTATAAAAAAAAATTAACGCAGCGCTGCAAACACCTAAAGAAAATAATTGACTATAAATAATGACGGTACTATTTTTTTTTGAAAAAAACAGCAACACCATAATAGCAATTAAAAACGAAGCTTTTTGAAATAGTTGACCTATTGCATACAGCAATGGCTTCTCACACAACCGGGGGAGTAATGACGAAAAAATTTGCAAGATAAAAACAATTTCGCCAATCGTTATTAAGCACCAAACCACCCAGCCCCGTAAGTGAAAAAAAGCACTCATATAATTTGTAAAAAAAGACCCGATCAAGAAAACAGTGAGTACGCCGAGTGCTACAAAAAACAGGCAGCAATATAATAGCAAGGGGATGTTA
>Ga0155273_136_pt2 | contig 6112 bp, 5 predicted proteins | sample RifCSPhighO2_02_FD_106241 | JGI IMG/M metagenome (GOLD analysis project Ga0155273, IMG submission 106241) | Gammaproteobacteria bacterium RIFCSPHIGHO2_02_FULL_39_13 | reverse complement strand
TTCAGGTAAGAGTGGTAATTTCTGTCCGGAGCGCCGGACAATAGATTTCTTTCGAAACCTCGAATGCGAATTAAGAGCTGAATTTGTATTTGCTCGTGGGCGACTTGGGGGTACTTGTTTTTCGTGAAAATGACACAAAAACAAGCACACCCCAATTTCCCACTCGCGCTTTTAATTTTGCTCTTAATTCGCATTCAAAGTTTCGAAAGAAGTCTAATGTGGATATGTGCATAACTTTTTCATTTATATTACATTCTGACCGACCAAAAACCACATTCCGACCGACAAAATATTACATTCTGAGCGACCATCTATAACTATAGTAACTAAATAACTTAAATAATAACTATTCTGTGAATATGTGGATGAATGATCGCCCACATATTCACAGAATAAAAATTAAATTTGCAAATAATTATAAATTTTGTTATTTTTTAAGTAACAGATGGAATTTGGCAAAAAGGGAAATCAATGTCGGCTAATGAATTGCTACAAGAATTATACACGAAAGGATCAAGATCGCTTGAAGTCTTTCGAAAAAATGCAGTAACGCCATACGATACGAAAGTGCTCAAAGAGTGGGGAATATCTGATGCAGCGAGTATGATTGGTCGCACACCTCAAACACTGCGCAATCTCGAAGAAGCAGGCAAAATAAAAGCACCACGTAAAAAACAAAATGGAAAGCGCGTTGAGCGTGTTTACAGTCTTAAGGAAATAAATGAGATTCGTAACTTTTTTAAATTACGTCCATCAAAACCCATTGGTGCTAAACCTGTCACGATTGGTATTGTGAATTTCAAAGGTGGTGTAGGTAAATCATTTACGTCGTTAACAGTATCACAAGCATTGGCACTGAAGGGATACAGTGTTTTGTTGGTGGATGGAGATAGTCAGGGCACTTCAACACATCAAGGTGGTGGACTCATTCCTGATTTGCATGTGAAGTCCGAACAAACTTTATTGAATGTGTTGATCGGTGAAAGTGATGATATATCAAAATGCATTATTCACACACATTGGGATGGTTTTGATATTATTCCCGCTAATCTGACGTTGTATAACGCAGAAATGATTATTCCCAATCAAATTTATCAGCATCGCCAAAAAACAGGGCAGGTATTGTCATTTTATTCTCGACTTAAAAATGCGCTGGATCGTGTCGCATCGCAATACGATGTGATTATTATCGACACGCCGCCGTCATTGGGTTTTATTACGCTGAATGTATTGTACGCAGTGAATGGTTTAATGATCCCATTATTGCCGTCCGAAGTGGATTATTGTAGCACGGTGCAATTTTTAAATATGGCGCAAGAATCTTTAAGTCGTTTACCTAAAATGGATTATCAATTTGTGCGATTGCTGATTAGTCGACACAAACCGTCTTCCGTGCAAGCAAAAACAATGGAAGGGGCAATTAGACAAGTGTTTGGTTCATCCGTGATGACCAATTTCATGATTGAAACCGAGGCAGTTTCCAAAGCATCGTCTGATATGAAAACGATTTATGAAGTTGAACCGCATCCGAATGATGCAAAAACATTTAAACGTGCGACGGATCACGCGAATCAAGTGGCAGATGAATTAGAGTTATTGCTCAAAATGGTGTGGAACACAACAGGAAAAGCAGGAACATCGGCTACGCAATACAGTGAGGTTAACTAATGTCACGGAAGAAACCGCAATCAGCGATGGCTGCTTTGTTGGATTTTACGCAAAATGTTACCGCTGAAAATCCAGCAATTGAGAAAGAATTATTGCAATCTGTTTTTATTGAAGAGCGTATGAATGATGTTGCGCTGAATCAATTAATCATGATTGATCCAACAGATTGTATTTTGTGGCGATTTTCAGACAGACCGTCGGATGAACTCGGCGATATTGATGCACTGGCGTGTTCGTTAAAAGAACATGGTCAGCAAGAACCTATTTTAGTGCGTAAAAATAGGCAAAATACATCACATGCATATGAAATTATTTTTGGTAATCGTCGTTGGCGCGCAGCGCAACTCGCGAATATAAAATTAATTGCAATTTGCAAAGACGTTGATGATCAACAAGCAGCGCTTTTTCAAAAAGAAGAAAATGAAAATCGAAAAGAGTTGAGTGACTATGCCAGGGCCATGAGTTATCGCGCACAATTGGATGGTGGTGTTTTTAAAAATGAAACTGAGTTGAGCAGAGTATTGGGAATCAGCAAACAAGCATTAAATGATTTGATGGCTTATTTGCGCGTGCCTGAAGCATTGCGTGAAATGATTGGAAATTATAAATCACTTTCTAAAAAAATGGTGACCAAGCTTGCTGCATTATCAAAAGATCGCGCTATGCTGGATGTGTTGATTTTGTTGGCACCAAAAATCAGTGATCAATCGATCACGACGACCACACTGGATAAACACATACAAAGTTATTTATCACCAGGCGTGAAAAAAAATTTATTACTGAATAAAGAATATGAAAAACGAAATGCATCAGGCCAGTGGTTATATAAAACAAAATTACACAACAATGGGGAGGTATTACTGCATATTGCTCGTAACACCATTGCGGCGCATCAAATGGAAATGTTACATAGCCAATTTTCGCATTTTTTGGAAAGTTTTTTAATACAGGGAAAATAAAGTATGACGGATCTTGCTTTTACTTTACCATCGATTCCATTTGATAAACGCATTATTCCGAATGAAATGGTGCGTTCTGCATTATTTACGATTGGAAACCACAATGCATCACGTCCCTTTTTAAAAAATATCAAAGTGTCTTCATTCCGTTCATCTGAAATTAGGTATACAGGTGAAGAATTGCGGCAAGATGATGAAGATGTTTGGCTGCAATTAATTTACTTGGCATCACAGACACAAAAAACAGAGGTGAATTTTAAACCCTATTCATTTTTATCCGATATGGGTTGGGCGCAACGTACACAGTATCGTGATCGATTGAAAGCATCGTTAACACGCATGTCAGCAACCTCACTTGAAATTTATAATCATCAATTTGAAAAAGGAATTGCTTTTTCACTGGTGCGAAAATTTGAATGGTACAGTGATGATAAAAAATTAAGTCATTGGCGTATTTGGCTGGAACCCGAAATGGTAAAACTGTATAGCGAATTAGGGAAAATGTATACCAAAGTGCAGTGGGAACAACGCAAAAAATTAGGGCCTTTGGCGAAATGGCTCCATTCATTTTATTCTTCACATGCAGAACCTGACCCCATTCATTTGATGCGATTGATGTCACTATCAGGATCCAAAACAAAAAGTATTAAACACTTCAAACCCATTTTACGAAATGCATTGAAAGAATTGATGATCGTTGGTTTTTTAACACAAGATGTTTTTATTGATGAACAGTATTATTTAGTGGTGACACGCTCGAAAGAGGCTTATAAACAGGTGATTCATGGATAACAACACTGTTAAAACCACTATCTCAATGGGCTTAGATGCGATTTTTTCTGCGCATCACCCTATTTTAAAAAATGAAAACAATCATAAAAAAATTCCACTGTCCGTCATAAAACCATCACCCTTTCAGGCCAGAAAACATTTTTCAGAAAAATCACTTGCAGAGTTGGCGGAGAGTATTAAACAACATGGTTTATTACAGCCATTGATCGTTCGGAGAAAAACGCAAGAGGAGTATGAGTTGATCGCTGGGGAGCGGCGCTTGCGTGCAATGCAGTTAATTCAAATGCCAGAAGCACCCATCATTGAATGTGATATCGATGATGTGAGTGCAATGGCATTTGGGTTAATTGAAAATATTCAGCGACAAAATTTAAATGTGATTGAAGAGGCTGATGCGTATCATCGTCTATTATTTGAATTTCAATTATCTCATGAATTACTCGCGGAGCGAGTGGGGAAGTCACGTTCACATATCAGCAACGTGATGCGGTTAAATCGTCTGGCATCGTCCATCAAACAACGGTTGATTGATGATGAAATGAGTATGGGCCATGCCAGAGCGATTTTATCATTACCAGAAAATCAACAAATAAAATTAGTGGAGCGTATTGTTCAAGATGGTTTATCGGTTCGTCAAACGGAGTTGTTGGTTAGAAAATTATTAAACACAATGAACTCGTCTGAGCAATTACAACCAACCATTTTTCAATCTGATTTTGTAAAAAATAGCGTAAATTACTGGAAAAAACAGTTGCAAGAAAAATTTGCGGCACAGATAAAAATAAATTTGAATCAAGATGGTAGCGCGAAAGTGATGATGCAAGTGAATTCGGAAAATGAATTGATGGAGCTGATGGAACAGTTGGTTAAATAAACTGCGAATTAAGCGCTAATTAAAGTAGCGAGAAGCCGTTGCAAGACCCCTTGTTTTTGTGTCATGTTCACGAAAAACAAGGGTGTTGTAACGGCTGCGAGTGGATGCAAATTGTCAGCGCTTAATTCATTTAAACGCTAATTAAATAACACAGTACGTTCCGATCGAAATCGTTCGATTGTGTGGCAGTTGATAAAATTCAATGTTAACCGTTGCAGAATAATTTCGCATTAAAAATGCAAATAGTCTTTCTTGCCAGAAAAAGAGTGTTGATTTTTGTTTGCGTGAAGCAACGACAATGGGTGTTTCCACCAGATAGGTGGCTTGATCAACTTGAATGTGAAATGGAAAAACCCCCCGATCATTGGCGACGTATAATGCCTGTGGAATCGAAATGTAATCCATGAATCCGTAGTGAATAGTGAGTTTACAAATATTTTTATCGATACACATGAGTTCGTAACGATTGGTTGATCCCACATAAGGAACATTGTCAACGGTATAAGTTACAATCAAAATATTTTTCGGAAACATGTGACTTAATTTTATAAACTCAATAAAACCACCATCGCTTTTGTCGTAAACATCAGTGATAAAAACAGCGGAAAAATCGGGTGAAATGGGCACATTGGTTTTTTTCATTTGTTGCAGTATTGTTGAAAAATCTTCTTGACGCTCATAATAATGATCTCGCAAATATTCCATACCTTTATTCCATGTATACATAATTAACGCACAAACCATAGCAATAATGACCGGTATCCATCCGCTCGACATGACTTTCTCAAGATTGGATCCAAGAAAAAATAAATCGATAGATAAAAAAATCGAAAACAAGCTAAAAAGCAGTATCTTATTCCATTCCCATATTCGATAGGCTGCAACGGTTACCAAAATAGTAGTCAGTAACATCACTAAATTCACTGCAATACCATAAGCGTGAGCCAGTGCATAAGAAGTTTTTAAGGTGACCACAAAAAGCAATGTGCCGATTGCCAACACCCAATTAATTTGTGGAATATATATTTGCCCTTTTTTTAATTCCGATGTTTGAATAATCGTCAGGCGAGGATATAAACCCAACAAAATAGCTTGTTTTGTGAGAGAAAACGTACCCGAGATAACGGCTTGCGAGGCAATAATGGTAGCAACAGTGGCAATAATAATTAATGGCATTAAAAACCATTGTGGCGCAATTAAATAAAATGGATTTGAAATTCCCGCTGGATGACTGAGAAGAAAAGCAGCTTGGCCGAAATAATTTAACACCAAGCCGGGAAGAGCGATAAAAAACCAACTAATTTGAATCGCATCTTTTCCAAAGTGACCTAGATCGGCATAAAGCGCTTCACCACCTGTTACCACTAAAAAAACACCCCCTATAACGGCGTAACCTTGCCAACCATTTTCGTAAAGAAAGTGAAACGCGAAATAGGGATTAAGTGCATGTAGCACGACTGGATTTTTTATTATTTGCAAAACACCGAGTGCGCCGATCACCACGAACCAGAGTAAAATAACAGGACCAAACGCAAAACCAATTTTGGCTGTGCCGATATATTGAAAAAAAAACAGAATAAGTAAAATGCCGCAAGAAATGGGAATAACCCATTGTGAAAAAATAGGTGATGCAACACCCACGCCTTCAATTGAACTGACAACAGAAATGGCGGGTGTTAACATGCCATCGCCAAGCATTAATCCGGCACCCAGCATCGCCATGATCAAAAATATTTTTTGAGTTTGATTTGTTTTTTTTAGTAACAACGTTAACAGTACGAGAATTCCGCCTTCGCCTTCATTGTTTGCGGATAAAACG
>Ga0155273_119_pt1 | contig 6353 bp, 6 predicted proteins | sample RifCSPhighO2_02_FD_106241 | JGI IMG/M metagenome (GOLD analysis project Ga0155273, IMG submission 106241) | Gammaproteobacteria bacterium RIFCSPHIGHO2_02_FULL_39_13 | reverse complement strand
GTAGCGATTATCGCTATTTGTACTTGCAACATTACTTTTTACCGTCTTATTTTGCGCAATCATTGCATTAATTGAATTTGTAAGTTCTGAATTAGATGCAAAAGCTGCACTCAAAACAAAACAAAGCGCGGAACAAATAAGTAATTTTAAAAATATTTTTTTTATTTTTATTGACATATTTTTTTACCTAGAAATTTGGCTTCCAATTGTCTTTAATTTCTAAAAATCTCTTCGCAATTTCATTTTCAGACATAAATCCATAACTAATAGTCTGATGTGATCCATTTGTTGGATTTATCAATAAAAGAGCTGGGAAATAATTAATACCAAGTGCGCTCGCTCTAATATGGCTGGAATCAAATCGAGACCGCATGGTTGAAATATTTTCTGGTGTATTTTCTGATACTAAAAGCAGTGCAATATGATGATCTTTTGAGAAGTCACTACAAATTTTTACAAACATTAAATCAGCTTTGTTATCGCCACGATAAAAAAGCATAAGGCCATTTTGTTTTGTAATCTCTGATATAGCCTTGCTTTGATTTTCATGATCTTGTTGCTGCATTTCAGGGGCGAGCGCATTTTCATGAGGATATTGAAGCGAGTAGTTTAATTCCGGATACTCCAACAGCATTCGCTCCCACCCAATCGTAAACATTGTTGCTTTTGATACCCAAAAATCTTGAGCGCGTTTATAGTTTGCAATATCATTCACATTTCCCGTTAAAACTGCCTTATCTTTTAATTCATCAGTTGCAATTTGTAATATTTTTAATTGTTCACTTGAGGACAACGCTTGAAATTGTTTATATAAAATATTGAGTTGTTTTTTGTCATCCTTCTTTTTTTGAACTGGCTGTTCGTTGTACCAATGCCATCCAACAACGGGAGGCGTTGTATCAGCAAATACTGTTTCTGACATTAAAAATATCAACATTAAATTTGTTAAAAATAGAATCATGTGCGCCCTCATCTACAGTCCACCTTTCGAGTAAGGCGACGGCGCGGGTCCATTTGATTTATCAGTAATATGCTTTGAAATGTCTGCTTCTTTTTGTCCAAAATCAGGCAGAGTTTTTTGATTTTGTATATCTGACACCACATTTGAAAAATCGATTTTTGAAAAGTTAATTTGTTGCATTTGGCTGGGTGAAATACCAGAGCAATTAGTGCCTTTTCCACTGCCAAATCCAATGCCGAGCTGCCCTGATCTACCTGATACCTGAACATCCAATGCAAGTTTGCTTGGAAAAATACAGTAGGTTTTTCGATGCTCAACACAGATACCCAAAAATTTGTTATGGCAGTATTCACCTGTTGCAACAACAAGTCCCGCTTCTTTTGATAGACCCAGGTGTTTTTCTTGATCTGTGCAATTAACAAAGATTCCATTTCCCCAGCCCGTATCTGCACAGCAATTTGCAATACCAACTGCATCAACTCGACATTCAGATTCCTGACCTGTAAAAATCTGAATAGCATTTGGATCAACATTGAAATTTAGATTTTGATTTTTTACATCGTTAGCAGCGGATACGGCACCTGCCAATTGGCTAACACCATTACCAAATTCAGTGTTTTTATCCTGCGAGGTTTGTTGGCAGCTACCATCTAAACAATAAAATTTTCCACCGCAGCTAATTCCTTTCCCGACAACCTGTTTGCTAGGACAACTCCAGGTTTCAGAATATAAATTACACATACCATCAATATTTTGAGCACACTGGCTTTGAATTTGCGTACAACCTTTATTCTCCAGCGCACTGCATGACGATGACATTTGTGATCCGCATTGGTAATTATCTTGAAATTTCCAACACGATCTTGTAACAGGAACACCAGATATTATTTTTGTTTCCGTTGGCTCTAAGCATTGAGATTTAATCTGGCAAATAGAAGGCATCTGACCACAAGATGAGCTCCATGTATCAGTTGCAATATCTTTTTCTTGTTTTACAGATAATGTGGTATTACCTGTAAAATTACCTGAAAGATTCCCACCAGATAAGCTGATTTGAAAAGAATTTTGTGTAAAATTAATTTGTAAATTATTTGCATCAAATTGTAAATCTCCTAAGTGGTTACCACAAGATCCATGATATTGGGCAATTTGCACTCCATTAATGCTGAGTGAATATGTTTGATGACAACTCCAGGGATTGGATGCATCACGCACATGCATTGAAAATGATTTAATAATTCCTTCTTGTACATCGAGATGAACCGTCGCGCTAGACCCGCTCGGAGAAACACGATTTGATAGATTTTCACTTGGATCTGAATAATTATATTGCTTTTGAATAGAAACATTTAATATCCGAATACAGGGGAAGCTAATTGGTACACCCGTTTGACAAATTTGATTGGTGTAAACTATTTTCGTGACATCTTGCTTGTTGCAATCTTTGTATGTTCCGTTTGTAATAGCAGCAGCATTATTTTGAATTAACTGCCCTGTTTGAATTTCAGGTGAATTTGGATTAACGGTATATTTTGGTGCGTTTAACGTGTTTTGGTTAATTAAATTACCGGGGGAACCAGTGACCACAACATTATTTAATGCATCAGATGAGATCGCATTTGGATTTTTGTAATAAGCTGCCTGCGGTGGGTTTTTATTCACTGGAAACGGAATATTATTCTGATTAATGCTGGAATTTAATTGGTTTGTGAAATTGCTTGATTGAATATATTTTTGCGCAGCTTGATAGTCACTCGACGAATCTGAAAAAGCATGAACAGAAGATAATAATACTAAAATTGTACCCGCTATTTTTAAAATAGTTTTCATCATAACTTAATCGAACTGTTTTTGTTGGTTTAGCCCATATTGTTTTAGTCGATTCACCGCTAAGTTTACGCGCGTTTTGTTATCTGATTTTTCAGCAATAATTTTTAATTGCTTTTGAATGGGGATATTTCCGAAAACAACATCAAAATCTGATTGTGAGCAATGTTCATTGCTATTTTGTTGATGATTGACTGCAACACAAGCGTCGTTACTTGTTACAACTAATGCGGGAACAACATCAATGTTAAAACTTCGAAATAAAAGCGGGTTAATAGATACACCGCCCATTGTTTTTTGCAGTGTATTAATATTTTTTTTATTGTCTTGAGCTGTCTGTTGAGATTTTAATAAATTAAATATTCTGTTAGCGGTGTCATTAAAACTACCCACTGTTTTATTTTCAGATGAATCATTATTGTCTGTATACAAGCCACGAATCACAACTGGGATATGATATTCTTTTGCCTGCAACAAGTAGGCTTTTAACGTGTTATCAGGCATCCCAAGGCTAACGAACAGCAAAATTGAATTTTTATTTTGTTGAATATCACTTGCAAAAGAAGTTGCGCTGATAATAAAACAAGCTATAACGATATATTTTATATATTTTTTTAATGCAAAGATTGTCATTAATATTCTTCCTTAAAATTACAAAAAAACGCAGTTACGTTTTCGCCAAATTAAATAACCGTAATTACCACTATCTGCTGGTGTAATTTTTCCAACCTGCCAGAGTGATGTTGTACGACCAAATGGATGGCATGAATTAGCATCAGGAACGATATTGACCATTTCGTAGCGATAGCGATCTTTAGGTAAAATTGGCATATAACTTTGACTGCAAACAGCTTCATCTACGCCAGAAGAATCTTCGACTAAACCTTCTCGATGCAACTTAAAATCCATCCGCTCGCTTAATAAAACAGAATTTTCTAATGTGGAATATTCGGCGCTAATATTACCGGTTAATGGATAGGTTGCGCCTTGTGAACCCATACACCAGAATAATTCATTCCTCGCACTTCCGATTGCCGCAGCAACACTGTCTGTAGCACACGCTGATTGTGAGAAAGGATTTGCAAATAGTATGTCTTCTGGATTGACCAAAAAACTTAAGGAATCATCATCCCATTGCGGATCTAGTTCGGATACATAGCCAATGTCATAATCGCCTGACTCCAAACAGCCTAAACTGGTAATAAGGTTTAGCCAGTAAATAAGCGGGTATTTGTACCAATGAACTTCATAAAATGCACCTGTGCTGCCAGCGTCTTTAGGTTCGGTCGTGCCATCAACGGCGCCATAAGCGATATTTAATTTCACCCCACCAAGATTAACCAAACAATAAGGAGACTTGGTGACATCAGTGGTTGCAAATGGCTCCCAATATCCAATTGCAAGCCCAACTCTCCAACCAATTGCAGCTGGACAAGTTTGTATTGGGCTACTGGGATTTTCAGTATCAGGATTAGTACCAGAAACAACAGTGGCATCGCCAATCGAAATTGGAAACAAACAACTCCAGCAAATGTCAGTGATTGGGTTAATAAAACTACCAGCGCAATCAGCATGCGCAGTTATAAAAAAAATTGTGGAAAAAATGATTGCGATAAATTTATGACGCATCTGAAAACTCCTTGATTGTTAATCGTGGAATTTTCACGCCATTGACAACAGCTTGATAAACCATCGTCGGCGTATGTTTAATACCAAACCGTTTGCATAAAACACCGTGTTGATCAAAGTAAACACGCGCTTTCAATGATTTTGCAGTTTGATTGATATCTCCATTAACTAAAATAATTTTTATTTTTCCATATTTTTTTTCATCCTTTTGTATTTCTCGGACTATCCAATCAAGTTGATTTTGATTATCGCCATTGATAAAAATCAATGCTTCATTAAATTGTTTAAATCTAAGGGGATTAATTTTTGTTCCAGCAGTTACAATTACTTGTCCTGTTGAACTTGTTATTGTGTGATCTAATACAATTGAAGGATTAAAAAACCAAGATTTTGCTTGGCTTTTATTTAAATCGCTTACACCGACAACTGGAATCGGTCTTAAAATATGCGCGATGCTATTGGCAATAAACTCTTTTTTCTGACGTTCTAGCTCACCGCTTGATTGCATCAAAGATAATTTTGTGTGAATTGCACTCAACATATCGAGTTCCGCAATACTGTAAATAGCGCCATAAACACCACAATTTTTTGCAAAAACATTAAGTGGAAGAATCGCAACAACCACAACAATTGATAAATAAACAGTTGCTGCGATTAATGCCACTTTCACGATACCGCTCCTTGCGTAATAAGCTCATGTTCAATTGAGCTTGTAATATCCCTATGTGAACCTAAAATTACTTGAGGCGCCGACAAAGCTTCTCGTTTTAAAATGATTGCATGATGTGACTTTTGATAATAATTCAAATCGATAATCATTGCCTTTATAAAAAATTCATTTTTCTTTTCAAGCACTTTTTTAAAGTCATCTGGATTTTGTTGTGCAGAATTAATCTTTTCTAGGCTTTTATAATAATCATTAAAAAGCGCTTGTTTATCAAAAATAACAATTTCTGTATTTGATTTAGGTTTACAAATTGCAACAAAAGAGAGTAAAAATGATACGCATGACAATAGTGCAATAAAATTAATTATTGGATGTTTTCTTTTTACCATATTGAGTATCAATTTATTAAAATTTATCATTATATTTTCCTATTTAAGATCAGCAATTGAATTCATTTCCTCTTGAAAAAGATCACGCGCAACCATTTCAATTGCATTTCCAATACTCATGCCATGCGCTACCAAATCTTCAACCGCTTTATGTTCAGTAGCTTTTGAACTGAACATAATGCGTGACACAGGATCGAGAAATAACCTATGGAAACTAGTTGCTGAACCCTGTTGCACCATAAATTCACTAAATCCACTTTGCGCTGATGATCTAAAACTTTTAATCAATGTTTGTTGGTAGGTATCAAAATAATCTTGATGTGTGCTCAAAAAATCCTTAAATGCTTTCTCGCTTTGTCGCATAATTATTTTTGTTTCAGCGCATGACCATGCCGCTTGCGCCTCCAAGCTTGCATAAAAATCATTTATTTGTTGTGTAATAGTGACAAATGCTGCATTATGCTTTCTTGCAGTTCGATAGCCCCTTTCAATAAATGAAGCGGCTGTTTTATTTGATCCTGACAATAATCGCCATGCTTCATCAATAACACATAATTTTTTTCTGTTTTTATCACCGTGATACATTGTCTCTTCAATATGAAGAATTAACGCAAATAACACAGATTTTAATAGATCAGGCTGATTTTCTAATTCACCAAGTTCTAGAACAACAAGGCGTTCACGATCACGATTCTCTGATTGTAATTGTGATTTTTCATTAAATATTCGAGCGGCAATACTACCGTTTGCCGCATATTTTAAACTGAATTTTTTCAACAACGTGACAATATCATCTACACGTAAATCAAAACTGACATTTCTCTCGCTGGAATCAATTGATTGAAGATACTCAATTACGTCGTCAATAGTGGCATCATTT
>Ga0155273_127_pt1 | contig 7561 bp, 4 predicted proteins | sample RifCSPhighO2_02_FD_106241 | JGI IMG/M metagenome (GOLD analysis project Ga0155273, IMG submission 106241) | Gammaproteobacteria bacterium RIFCSPHIGHO2_02_FULL_39_13 | reverse complement strand
ATTCACCATTTCCAATATTGGATTTAACAGCACCAATTAATAACGGTTTATTTTTATTACGTTGCTGATCATAGACGCGTTGAATCGATTGCATTTCAATGGCATCACCTAATTGCGTTGCACCACCGTTTGCTTCAATAAAATCAACTTCACTTGCTTGAATCTCCGCGCGTGCCAGTGCTGCTTCATAACAAGCTATTTGCGCATTGCCATTAGGCGCAGTTAATCCTGTGCTGGCACCATCTTGATTAATAGCAGAGCCTGCAATCACCGCTAAAATTGAATCGTGATCTCGTTTTGCATCAACATATCGTTTTAATAAAACCAAACCACACGCTTCACTGCGCACATAACCATTCGCATTCGCATCAAATGATTTACAACGCCCTTCTGGTGATAGAAATCCGCCTTTGGTTAATAACACGCTAATGTCAGGCTCTAATATCACATTAATGCCACCGGCGATTGCAGCATCACAATCATGATGTTGCAATGCACGTACTGCTTGGTGAACCGCCACCAACGCAGAAGAACAAGCGGTATTAATCACCATCGCGGGACCTTCAAATCCAAAATGATACGCAACACGCGATGCCAGTGAGAAATCAGCAATACCCATGCCTGAGTACGGGTTCATTTTTGTCAATGGCACTGTTTTTACAGCATGAATCATGAAATCCGGAAAACCAGCGCCGATAAAAAACCCCGTATTTTTAGGTGTTTTTGCATTATTTTTTAATAATGATTGAACTTGTAGCAATACTATTTTTTGTCGCGGATCCATTTCATTTGTCGCAGCCGGTTTTAATCCAAATTCAGATAATGGAAAATAATCGGGCAAATCAATAAAACCGCCCCATCGTGAATTGGTTTTTCCAGGTGCCAACGCATATTCATCGTAATACGTATCAACATCCCACCGTGATGCGGGAATAGCAACAATCGCATCATTACCGGATAGTAAATTTTTCCAAAAAATATCAATATTTTTTGCACCTCCTGGAAAAACACCCGTTTGTGCAACAATGGCAATTTTTTCATTGGGATGGCGCACACTGTTCTTCACGCTTTTTTTATCAGCACGCACAGACAATGCTAATTCACGAATAGTGCTAGAAAACCAAAATTCAGTTGGATTAATCGATAAATGTAATTCTGCGTTAATGATTTCGCATAACTGCGCAGCAAGCAATGAGTCAATTCCCAGCTCAGCAAAAGTAATATCAGGCGTAATCCATTCTTTTTTGTCAGATAATATTACTTTAAAACATTGCGATATTTTTTCTACTAAATCATCTCTCGACGCATCACCTGATAAATAATGTTCTGCTAACAAATGACGTTTAACTTTTAATGTGCTTGATCGTGGTATTTTTTCAGTAAAAAAAACATCCGTAATGCGAAACGGTGATTTCAAATGCGATGCGCGCTGAAATAATTTACTTTTAATCAATAACGACTCAGCGATTTGGTTGGGAACAAAGGCCAGTACAGCAAAAGTGGCATCCCGCTCTGTAACACCAAATACAGCGTATTCTTTTATGCCAGGAATTAATGCATATTGTTTTTCAATTTGTTCTGGAAACGCTTTTTTTCCATCAGAAAAAACAATCACTTCTTTTAATCTGCCTTCAATATATAAATTGTTATGTCGATCTAATTTTCCCAAATCGCGCGTATGAAAATATCCATCACGAATGACTTCTGCAGTGGCAATGGGGTCTCGAAAATAACCACTCATTAATGCGGGACCGCGATACAGTACCTCTCCTTCTGTTGAAATCGTTAAATTATTTATTTCATCACAACGACCCACGCTGCCCAACCTGAAACGATGTTGATAAATCGTAAACGTAATCGGACCACACGTTTCCGTTAACCCATAAGAACAATACAAATCAAACCCCAGACTTAAAAATTGTTTTTGTAAATGGGCAGACAGTTGCGCTGATCCGCATAATATTCTCTTCAAACATCCGCCAAACTGGTGATGTATTTTTCTAAATACAATTTTTCCCATATTCACATGCAGATATCGATAAGAAAAATAAGCAGTGTGAATAAATATTTTAAAAATACATTGCGCTATTTTTCCTTTTTCATTCAATGCTAATTGTATTTTTTGATGAATCATTTCCAACAATCGCGGTACTGATAATAAAATGGTTGGATGGTAATTTGAAAAAGCAGATTGAAATGATTCAGCGCTAAATGCACGAAAAAAAACAATGTTAACGCCCAAACACAATGGTTGTAGAAAACCACAGAACAAACCTGCAACATGAAATAATGGCAATACCGTGAGCATGCAACCATCTTGTTCTGAAAAATGTTGATAAAATTGACTTAAATAAAGGTAGTTTGCGTGCGTTAATATCACACTTTTGTAATCACCGGTTGTACCTGATGTAAAAATTAAGGTAGCAATTGATTCAGAACAATCTTCGTAAATAGTTTCTGTTAATTCAACTTTTTTTTCATGCCATATAAAATCACAATCCGTGATTTCAATTAAATATTTCGCATTAACTGATTCACGCACCGTTTGTGTTATTTCTTTTTCAACAATAAAAAATCGTGCATCTGCAATCTGGCAGTGTTGCAAACACGCTGATTCAGGCAAATCGGGATCAATTAAGACAGCTGTTGCTTTCGCCAACCAAATGCCCAACAATGCAACTACGCCTTGAATACGATTGTGTGTTATTAAAATAACACGCTCGCCTTTTTTAATATGATATAAATTTAATTGGTCTGAAAATTGTTGTGCTGCTTGGATTAGCGCAGCATAAGATTTTTCTTGCCACTGATTTCCATCCCATTCCGTTAGCGCTATCGCGTGAGGATACTGTTTCGCAGTCTCTATAATTTTTGCTTCAAAACGCATAGGTCTTGTACGCCAAAATAATCGTCCATTAATCGAGGTTATGCAAGGGGTCTAATGTATAATTGTATTATTGTAATCTAATTCAATCTAATCGGCTCATTAACTATACTGTGCTCATCTTGCAACACATCATTATTTTTACCTACTTTACTTTTTCCCCACATGCCCATGGTTTGCAGAAATGAAAAACAAAGTAACGGGATAGACAAAATAAAGCCGACGAAAATAAACCAGGAATTGTGTGATAGTTCATAATAACGATCATTACGCGTTGCACGCGACAGTAAATAAAGAAAAACTTGTACGCTGCGAATCAGGGTTGGCGAAAATGAAATCGCGCCACCCGCTGATCCCACCACATCTACTACCGTTGATTCACGAAAAAAATTCACCACTCTCCTTGCGTTTTTTCGAAAAAAATGGAAACGTTCATCTTCTTCATCTGGATTTTCAACTGAATTTACTTCTTTACAATTATCACAATCTCTCTCATTGTGTCCTGCAATAGACTCCAATCGATAAACCGGATTAGGGCCATACGTAAAATTAAATAACGTGGAGAATGCTGAAATAAAAAATAAAAAAATAGTGAGCGCGCTAAATTGAAATTCATGATTTTCATAAAATACGGCAATCGCGCCCATTAATGCGCCAAAAAACGCCATCGTATACCCAATAAAAGTGGTGAAACGATCCCAATTTTTATGCGTTTTGATAAAATTTTCCATATCAGCGGTTGTTTTAAATTTTTGAAAACAACGAATAACCCACAACGCTTGTTCAAGACATTGAAATGCAATCGAGCAAAACGAAGAGGACACACCAATTAAATAAGCATAGGGTCTACTGTAATTCAGAAATTCCATATACGGAAATTGCGCGGCGCGATCAACGACATTTTGAAAACCAACAATCCCTTTTGTTGCAGAAGATAAAATTAATGGTATCGCAAAAAGTAATAATTTTTTCTCGTATTTTCCAGCGCAAATATCTTTTCCAAAAGAATGCAGTCCTTCAACCCAATCCGGATGCATACATAATGTATGTATACTTTTTTTGGATTTTTTGATCGTCTGAATCATATCTGCGATTCCAAAAACAATACCGATTAAATCAGCAATAATTAACGTATTTTCTGATCCGTCCCATTGATTTAATCCTGGAATTTTACAAAACAAGATCACGCAATCACTCACCACCACGGCGCGATATAAACAAGACCCTGCTCTATTGAATAAAATAATTTTCTCGAATGCCATTTTTCCACAGTGCGTTATCTTTTCAATACAAGATAATGTGTTTTGATTGGATTGATTTTCTGGATCATCATTAATCATCAATGGTGTTGTTTCATTCTCACTGCGTTGCGATTTATTAAATTGAATTATATCGCGTATTTGTTTTTTTTCACTCTCAATTTCTTTTCTAGCATCACCTATCTGTTGACGTAAATTGGTTAGCGTAGTGTTGCGCGACATAAAAAAGAATCTCTCTTTATAAATCGTACTGCTGCCACAATGGCAACGTGCGTCGCATATTTTTCAAAAATTTCCACACACCCACATTGAATTCCTTTCGTCCGAGTGGATCAACCACTGCGATGGGAAACCCAATGCCAACACCGAATAATCCCGGCGCAATAATTCCATTGGATGAATCATATTCATTCAGCGAGACACCCGCAACGGAAAGAGAACGTTGTTGAAATCCAACTGCATAAACTGCTTTATTACACAACGATAACTGCGCATCGATATGCTCTTGAGTTGCTAAAAAGCGTGAAATTTGCGGCAAACAATGCTGTGACATATTTTCTCTCACCCACTGTGCCGTTTCACCTTTTAATCCTGTATCATCATACAAAATCCAATCGTCCATCAACACGGCAAACCGCAGGGGAGATTGATAGAAATTAATAATTTTTTTCACGCCCGCTTCCACTAAATTGCGAATAATAATCATCGCGGAATGCGAACTGCCAAACACAGCAACCATATCATTCGATTTTATATTTTTTCTCAATTCACTCGGCGTTAATGCCGTGACCAAATCAATTACTGAAACACCGGGAAAATCCAGCGATTTTGCTTCAGTGCCCGTTGCTAAAATTACTTTTTTAGCAGCATATTTTTCATCACGCGTTTGTAACTGCCAGCAACCTTTCTCAACCATCATGCTGTCAACCCGTGATTGCACCGCCACCACTTTTTCGCGCAAGTGTTCACTCACCCACAATAACGGATCAGTAACGACTTTCAATTGGGTAAATCCATTTTGATTGAGTGAATCCAGCAAAAATGTTTTTGATTTTTGCGCGTAACGAAAATGCGTCACACCATGCAAATAATTTAAAAATAAGGCAACACGTGTGTTGCTATTCACTTCACCCCAACAACGACCGAAATCTCCTGCTTGAAAATAAGGATCAATCCATACAATATCTTTTTCAGACACACCAGAATCTAATAATAATCCGACAGCCGTAATACCGCCGGGGCCTGCTCCCACCACCGCCCATGCAAATTTTTTTTCTGGTCTGTTTTCCGACATGTTTTTTTATTCCTGCAAGAAAAAATAATGCGACTATGATAGGCTATCGCCATGATGAATACACCAAAAAAAATAGTCTACGATTTTTTGATTGGCTCAGGTTTTGATGTGCACGCGCTACAGTCACTCGATCACGATAATCTTATTATGCTAGCCGGCGTAGCCATTCCGTGTCGATATAAACTCATTGCTCATTCCGACGGTGATGTTATTTTACACGCGTTGGTTGATGCGATTTTGGGTGCTATTGGTGAAGGCGATATTGGTGAACATTTTTCACCGGCTGATTCACGCTGGAAAAATGCAGATTCTGCACAATTTATCCATCACGCATTAGCATTATGCGCACAAAAAAATGCGCAGCTGGTTAATGTTGATATTACCATTATTGGTGAGCACCCCACCATTTCACCGCACAAACCCATCATGAAAAATAATTTAGAAAAATTACTTTTTTTAAAATCTGAACGCATTAATATCAAAGCCACTACCACTGAAAAACTTGGATTTTTGGGACGATCCGAGGGCATTGCAGCGCAAGCGGTGGTAAGTGTTAAGATACCGGTGTTATTTGAATCAATATAATTTTATGATCATCACCGCACCGGCAAAATTAAATTTATTTTTACATATCACGGGGCGACGCGATGATGGTTATCATCTGTTAGACAGTCTATTTGTTTTTACGAAATTAAGTGATGTGATTAACATCGCACCGAATACCTGCATTTCACTTAGCATTGACGGGCCATTTTCTGCTGCAATTTCTGCGGAAAAAATAGAACATAATTTAATTTATCAAGCCGCTTTATTATTACAAAAAAAATTAAAAGTAACGCACGGTGCCAACATTCATCTTACAAAAAATATTCCCGTTGGTGCGGGATTGGGTGGCGGCTCTGCTGATGCGGCCGCGGTGCTAAAAGCATTAATTGAGTTTTGGAATATCAGTTGCAGCATGGAAACATTACTCGAACTCGGGCTTTCATTGGGTGCTGATGTACCCGCTTGCATTGTTGGAAAACCAGCGATGGTTTCAGGTGTAGGTGAAATTATTCATCCAATCATCCTACCATCTCGCTTGCACGTATTGTTAGTGAATCCACGACAAGTGCTTTCTACGCGCGCTATTTTTGAAAAATATAAACGTGACGATACCCCTTTTTCAGCTCAAAAAATTAATGCCGATTTTTCTACGAAAGAGGCATTTTTTGCGTTTTTATCCGCGACTAAAAATGATCTCGATCGGGCTGCTTTTGCCTTATTACCCACCCTGCCTCAACTATTAACGGAATTAAGAAAACAACCTGATTGTCAGCTGGCACGCATGACCGGCAGCGGGCCAACTTGCTTTGCTTTGTTTCCCAATCACGCCGCGGCCACCGCTGCAAAACACGCTATTTTCCAACGTTATCCGGATTATTGGTCTGTGGTGACAATGTTCCACGTAGAACATTAAATGCGAATTAAGAGCTGATTTCTTTATATCCACTCGTAGATGATATGACTGCTTTAAAAATCTGAATGCTTGCGGGTGGGGTGACTTAGGTCTATTTGTTTTTCGTGCCCTTTTCAATAAAAGCTGACACAAAAATAGGTACACCCGATTTCCCGCTCGCTTGAAAGTTCATCAAAGCAGTCACATCCTCACTCGCTTCTTCAAGTCAGCTCTTAATTCGCATTTAAGAATAATTATTTAATATAAATCAACATGTTATTTATTTTATGTTGGCGGTCGGTCAGAATGTAATAGTGTTTTTAATTACATAGTGACCGACCGGTTCGCGTTTGTCCGGAGCGCCGGACAACTTGTAAAGAGACTTGTCATGCGAATAATTAATCTTACATCCATTCGTTTATTTTTGTGAATTTTTGCTATCGAAAGCCTGCGGGGATCCGCTCGTGATGTGATCCCATTTCTTCGATCGCAAGCGATCTGCAGAAATGGGAAATCACATCACGTCACCTCCTCGGCTTTTGAGGAAAAATTCAAAAAATGCACTCACTTCTTTAGAAGTATTCGCATTCTTACATGCGAACCAATCCAATGGAATGAGAGAGCATTGTCATGGTGTGTTTAAGAGAAGTGTGATTTTCAAGGATGAAAATGACAAGTCTACAGGG
>Ga0155273_114_pt1 | contig 8091 bp, 9 predicted proteins | sample RifCSPhighO2_02_FD_106241 | JGI IMG/M metagenome (GOLD analysis project Ga0155273, IMG submission 106241) | Gammaproteobacteria bacterium RIFCSPHIGHO2_02_FULL_39_13 | reverse complement strand
ATCAAAAAGCAGTTACCGTACGTTATTTAATCCCTATTATTTTAAAGCCACCGTTGCATTGTGTTTATCGTGGGCATTGATGGATGTTTCGTATTACAGTGTTGGATTATTTACACCCGATATTTTAAGCGCAATGCATTTGAATGCTAACGTGAATTTTATTACGGATACCAAAATGATTGTAAAAAACACCGTCTTTTTAAATTCATTTGTAGCACTCGGCGCATTTTTATCCATTTTTGTGATTGATAAAGTGTCGCGTGTGGGATTGCAAAAATGTGGATTTTTTGGCGCATTTTTAGGATTATTTGCATTATCGATGAGTTACTATTTTCATGTCACGCCGATTTACCCCATTATTTTTTCCTGTTTTTTAACTTACAATGTGTTTGTGAATATGGGTCCGGGTGCAACAACGTATTTATTGCCAGCAGAAATTTATCCACCAGCGATTCGTGGAACGGGTCATGGTTTGGCATCAGGCATTGCAAAATTTGGCGCATTTTTGGGAACCATTTTATTGCCGCAATTCCAACAAACTTTTGGAATACATACCACCCTATTTTGTTTGTCGTTAACATTATTGTTGGGATATTTTTTAACAACCCTGCTGAAATCTTATCCGCATTTACTGGAATCATCAGATACAGCGCGAACAGATGAACCCACTTTGATAAATGAATATTGAGATTCTGTGAGAAAGGCATACAATAGCTTCTTTTATTTTTAAGATAAGCAGGAGAAACAAATGGCTAAAGCAAAAAAATCGGCGAAAAAACCTGTCAAAAAAATGATGGGTAAAAAAACAAAAAAGACTGTCAAAAAAATAGCAAAAAAATCAGTTAAAAAAGTATCAGCAGTTCCAGTAGGCTACAATAGCATTACACCTTACTTAATTATTGATCGTGCTGTTGATGCAATTCAGTTCTATAAAAAAGTATTTGGCGCAAAAGAAGTGATGCGCATGGGAAAAGAAGATGGAAAGATAGGCCATGCTGAATTACAAATTGGTGATACCAAAATTATGTTGGCTGATGAACATCCAGAAATGAATGCGCGTGCACCACAAACGTATGGTGGTTCACCTGTCAGCATTCACTTGTATATTAATAATGTAGATGCGGTTGTGCAACGCGCCATTACAGAAGGAGCAACTTTAATTCGTCCTGTAGAAGATATGTTTTATGGCGATCGTTCTGGTGGTGTGCAAGATCCATTTGGTCATATTTGGTATGTTTCTACGCATGTAGAAGATGTAACACCTGCTGAGATCAGAAAAAGATTAGCGAATCAGTGTTCGCGTGAAGAACATGCTTGCAAGGATCATGCGTAGTTTTTGAGTGGGAGTGGGAGTGGGAGAAAAATCATTGCTCACCACACTACCACTCCACATCACTCTTCACCAAAAATAAAATGGCCAATCCGGTGATGACGACTTCAATCCAGTACAAATGATTTACTGCAAAATGCGTTCCAATCCAACCTGTGCTGAAATAAAAAATAAGCATCATGACGCCAGATAAACTATTAAATGTAGATTGCACACGCCCCTGAAAATCAATCGCTGTTAAGCTTTGTGCTTTCGTAATGATTAATGGCCATACTGCGCCTGAAAATCCGATGATAAAATACAATCCCGCGGCAATGGTAATTGAGTGGTTATATCCAAAAATAATAAACGTGCTGCACAACACCGAACTAAAAAACAACAACACTCTGAAAAAACCAGCACTTTCCGCAATCCATGGCATTAATATTCCGCCGATGACAATTCCAATAGATGCGCAGGCTTCAATGATACCGAATTGTTCAACGGTCGCTTTTAAAATCGTTTTACTAAACGGCACTAACAACAACGGTGTTGTTAAAAACGTTAAAAAAATCAGTAATTGAATTAAATAAATTGATAATAACTTTTTTCGTTTCAATAAATAATGCAGACCGTCTTTATAATCTTGTAGCATTTTTATTTTTTGTTGAATGCGTTCACCGCCATGACACAATGCTTTTTTAGGAATAAAAAATAATGAAACGGTTGCGATGATAAATGCAATGCCATTTAATAAAATGGCGGTTTCATTTGATGTCCATGCGATGAGCAAACCCGCGCTACCCATTCCAATAATATTGCCCGCTTCATACATAATATCGATCGTTGAATTGGCGTACATGAGTTTATTTTCTGGTACTAATTCGCGCATAAATCCCAGTGCAGCAGAATAAAATGCGCTAAATGAAGTACCAATACAGATCATCATCAGATAAACCGTGTTCACGTTAAAATGATGTTTTAGATAAAAACTAAATATAATAAAAACGCTGGCGCGTGCGACGTTTGAAATAAAGATAATGGATTTTAGGGATAATCGATCAGCAAGCACACCCATCATCGGACTTAAAATAACATTGGGCGCCCAAAAGCAAGCCATTAAAATGGCCATCGCAGCGACATCACTATGATGCGTGACAACAATCCAACTCATGGCGATATAACCCAATCCATTTCCAATCGCCGCAAACAAAAATCCAACGGTATAGGCGAAAAAAGGCGGGTTTTTGAGTAAATCGATACGGTTTTTAAAATGAGACATGACAACACCTGTGAATGAAACAATAAAACAAATAAAATAACGCTGCTAATGAGCAGGTATTTTTCTAGTGGACGAGATGTCCTTGTGTCGTATTATTGTTTTCATGGGAATTGCCTCAGGAAGGTTTGAATAGTAGCGGCTTTTTTATGGTTTGACGAGGTTGCTTGGCGGCATAGGTTGAAATGGGCAATAGTCAGGAAGATGCCCTCTGCTGCAATTTTCAGTTTTCCAGTGAGTTCCAATCGGCATCATCCCACTGAGTGTTAAGGTAATTTGTAATGTCGAATTTCCATAAGAACAAGTGATCTCATTTTCGTTAGGCCCTATCGCGGCTTGATAGAAATGAAATGGGCCTGGAAATGAGATATTGGTAACATTACCTACCAGGAATGGTTGTTGAGCCTCGCCTCCCGGCACAGTTACTGTGTTTGAACAGTTGCCCAAACTCACCTTGTTTGGGTTGTCGCAGAGTATGGTTGCAGGACAGCTAAGCGGCGGCAACGCAAATGCATCGCCCATGATAAAAATGATACTTGACATAAAAATGTATTGTAACAACTTTATTAGCATAGCTACCCCCTAATCCACATGGAAAAGTATAGTAGGTTGTGGCTGTTTTTGTGTTGGTGACGTAGGATTTGATAATTATTTGAATTTAATGCAGAAATTTCTCATTCGATACTTTAATTTATTGTCTACACAATCGGATATTGCGTATTTCATCTATTTTTACCGGTTTTGTCGATCGATAAGAATTAATATCTAAACCGCCACGCCGAGTTGATCTGCCGTACACGGTTAATTCAGTTGGATTGCATCGTTGCATAATATGCATAAATATTTTTTCAATGCAGTGTTCGTGAAATTCATTGTCATTTCTGAATGACACCAGATAGCGAAGCAATCCTGCGTGATTTATTTTTTTTCCTTTATAATTGATTTGAACGCTGCACCAATCAGGTTGATTGGTGATCAAGCAATTTGATCGGAGTAAATCAGAATACAGTGTTTCTTCAACCCATTCATTTTCTGTCATCAGTAAAGTAGGATCATTGCGATAGATATCAAAATCAATATCCAACTCATCCAAACCAATACCATTTAAATGCGACTGTAATTTTTCTTCGGAAAACACAGCAGTGGGTGTGATGGTAACAGCAATCAATTCTGTTTCTAGACTTTCTAGTAAATCACGCTCAATTGTTTTTTTCACAGACGCAAGAGATTCAAAGCAAGTGTTGTTAAATGAATTAAAATAAAGTTTGAGTGATTTGGATTCAATAATATTTTTTGAAGCGGCAGGATAAATAATGTGTGCGATCGCAACAATCGGTTTTCCTTTTTGATTTAACCAAGATACTTCATAATGATTCCAAATATCAAAACCAAAAAAAGGCAGTGTGTTTGTAATGCCGATGGTGCCACGACGATTTTCGCGCGCGATTGGAAAAAGCAAACTGGCATCATACTGTGTTTTGTAATCGGTTTTTTTTCCCAGCGTTGAGTGTTTGGGTGATGTGTGCGTGATGTGCATTTGATTCTCGAGAGTAATGTCAAATGAATTAAGAGCTGATTTCTTTGCATCCGCTCGTAGATGATATGACTGCTTTAAAAATCTGAATGCTTGCGGGTGAATTGGGTATACCTATTTTTCGTGAAAATGACACAAAAATAGGTACACCCAATTTCCCACTCGCTTGACAGTTTATCAAAGCAGTCATATCCTTACTCGCTTCTTCAAGTCAGCGCTTAATTCATTCAACGTCAAATATACTCACAATTTATTTTTTTGCAATTTTTCTCGACACATACTCAGCAAAATGCAAATTAATAATGTCAGTACAATAACACCTAAACCAATCAATGTTGGAATTTTAATCCAGTGCACAATTAACATTTTTATGCCGATAAATGTCAAAATAAAAGCAAGGCCATATTTTAATAAAGAGAATCGATTGTTCATGTGCGCGAATAAGAAATACAATGCGCGTAATCCCAAAATAGCGAATATGTTGGAAGTAAAGACAATAAATGGATCATGGGTTACTGCAAAAATAGCGGGAATGCTATCAACTGCAAAAATTAAATCAGATATTTCAACAAAAATAAGTGCGATAAAAAGCGGCGTAACATAAAGCAAGCCTTTTTGTATGAGATAGAAACGTTCTTCGTGTAGGTTGTGCGTGATGCGCAAATGGTTGCGTAACCACATTAAAATGGGATTGGTTGATAAGTCTGGTTTGTGTTCAGCAAAAATAAACATTTTAATACCTGTCATCAGCAAAAATGCGCCGAAAATATAAAGTATCCAATCAAATAGAGAAACCAACCAAATACCCAGCAAAATTAATATGAGGCGCATAATGATGGCGCCAATCACACCGAAAGTGAGCACGCGTCTTTGATATTCCGCAGGAATAGCAAAAAAATTAAAAATCATGAGTATGACAAAAATGTTGTCAACCGAGAGTGATTTTTCAATTAAATAACCGGTAAAAAATTCAATTGCTTTTTGGTTGGCGATGGTAATGCCGACCGTGTGTTTTAGATAAGCCCAAAATAAAAAATTAAATAATAAAGCCAACGAAATCCAAACCAGCGTCCATGATAGTGCTTCTTTGGTTGAAACGCAGTGTGCTTTTTTGGCACCCAACAAAAATAAATCGACATACAACATGATGCTGACAAAGCCGAAAAAAGTGACCCACATCCACCATTGTCCTACCGTTTCCACGATTATATTATCCCTATCTTATCTTTAGCGGTGACTCACAATCCATGCAAACATTTTCATGGTTTGACTTTGAATAATCATGTAACGCGGCATTGCCATGGCTTGTTCGTGACGTGTCGCATCACGATGCGCAATACTAAATGCCATCACATAACCTGCTTTTACTGCTTCATCTTCTAAGTATTGATTATGAATTCCAAATGGCCACGCTAATAAGGTAACATGCGTCCCTAACTTTTTTTCAATTATTTTTTTAGAAGCGATCAGTTGAGCGTCCACTAATTTTTGATACGCCGCAGGAGATAATCTTTTTCTTTCTTGTTTAAAATTCGGATGCCAATACGTGTGACCTTCCACATCAAAATAGCCTGTATTTTGTAATATGGTTAATTCATTCCACGTTAATGCATAGGGTGCGCGTGAAATAATGTGTGGATAAATAAATAAGGTGACCGGAATATTATATTTTTTCACGATGGGAAGCATGTACGTATAAACCGATTTACGTCCATCATCATCGGTAATCACAACGGGTTTGTGCGGCAACGTATTTATGTTTCCTTGTAAATATTTTACGGCCTCGGATAGTGGGATGACCGTGTAATGATTTTCTTTCAGCCAATTGAGTTGTTCTTCAAATCGCTGCGTGCTGAGCGTCATGCTGCCGGTTTTGACAGGATCAAAGTTGTGATACACCAAAATGGGAATACGTACTGATGGGTTTGCAAATGCGGTGAGAACAGCAAAGTGAAGTAGGGCAATGAGCAAAGCTGTTTTTTTCATGATTATCTTTCCTGTCTGTTTTGTTTATTTTATTCTAAACGTACAGTTTAAAATTGTAAAATTGTTGTGCAAACAAGCTGGTTTCAGGTAAAATTGGGTTTATTCGGTGTTGTTTTGGGAGTTCTTCGTGTCATCACATTTATTATTCTTGATTATTCCAGTCTTAATTTGCCTGTACATTTCATTGCGTCGTTTATACGGAAAATAAAGGGACATTTTCATCATGGAAGATGTTGAAAAAACACCTTATCAAACACTCGCCAAAGCAGTCGATAACATGTCTGCTGTTCTGTCTGATAATCAAAAATTAAATCAAGCTTTGTTGCAAGAGGGTGTGCTGCGGTATGAAAATCTCATGCACGAAGGTCAACATCATTTTGAATCGCTATCGCATGATGGACATGTTCGTTACGAAAAACTCATGGCGGAAATTCAAAAGCGCGAAGATGAGATTAGACAGGAAAATAAGCGTAATCATGAGAAAGAATCTATTCGTCAGCGATTTGATGCGTATATTATTACAGTCATTTCCGTGTTATCGATCTGTGCTTCTATTATCGTTAGTAATTACTGGGATTTAAGAGAAAAGCAAATTGATTTAAAACGAGTTGAGTTGATGCAGCGCAGTAATCAGGAAAGCGTGATTCAAAATCGAATTCAGTATTTGCAGAGTCAAATTGATCATCGATTTGCATTGCGAGATCAGCTTATGGATGCGATGGTGAAGATGCGCGGTATTCGGGATATTGGTCAAAAGCAGTGTAAAGCGGGACAATATGCTGGAACAAACCCTGAAAATTATCAGGAAAAATTATTTGCAACGAGTTATGATCTGGTTGGTGCTTGTTACAAAATAATTGGTATTTTTAACGACGAAATTAAGCAAGAAACACTGCATTTCCTGTCCATCTCAAGTGCAGATAACGGCAATATTTGTGAAAAAAATGCTACTACCGATAAAGAACTAAGACCACTGCAAGTAAAAATTGATAACCAGATTATTTCATTAATTGAGGGCTTGGAACAACAGAAAAATATGTTGATGGTTAAATTGAACAGTAAGACTCAAGAAAATTTTGGTGGTCAATACGTAGAAAAACCACCATTAAAAAATTCTAATTAGAGGCAACCCGCGCAAGAAGCACCACGAGCTTTTTTAGCCGCTTTCAATGCATTCAATAACTTTTTCATAATTACTCTACCTTAAGTTGCAGTTGAAAAATAAACCAGATGCATTGTAATAGTGTACAAACTTTATCGTCAACACTTTATTTTTTTATTTTTTATCTGGTTGATTTCGAAGAAGCGAACAACAACTTAGCAAAATTAATGATCTGGTTGAAACGTACATTACGAACGTTATAGATATAATCTCCAAATTCTTTTTTGTGCAATTCCTGCGTTTTTTCAAATGCATTATTTAAGTCATGCATAGTCGTTTTCCCATCAATCCCAAAATAGGGATAATGATGAAAATACGTTCCAAAAATGTTCTCACAATCCTGATGATATTTTTTTGTATCTAAAATATGGTTATGCCAAAACTCATCGATCTCTTCTGAAGGTGGTAATTGCAGACAATCCTGCTGATATTTTTTCTTCAAAAACAAAAAATGCCGATAAAGCTCGCAGATTTTCAGCACATCCGCTTTTTTCCATTTTTTGGTTTTCACGATTTTATCAACCACCATTGAAAAATCGATCGCGTCGATGTACGCTTTTGCTGCTTCCACTGTGGGGATGTGTTTTTCGGTAGATGTCATCATTATCTCGTTGGGGGGCTTTTTTTATCATTTTACTGCAAAAACAAATGAGTTGCATCTTGTCATTAGCTTAATTCAATTTAAGTTTTATTTTTTATTTTGATACAATAATCAAAGATAAAAATATTGTTGGAATTATTTATGTCGAGAACACCGCCGAGTAGACCTGATACACCCATGTCATTACCCATAAATATCCATTAGCGCTTCCCGCGCAATA
>Ga0155273_110_pt1 | contig 11595 bp, 14 predicted proteins | sample RifCSPhighO2_02_FD_106241 | JGI IMG/M metagenome (GOLD analysis project Ga0155273, IMG submission 106241) | Gammaproteobacteria bacterium RIFCSPHIGHO2_02_FULL_39_13 | reverse complement strand
ATAAATGTGCTTTTTGAACATCGATTAGCCCTTGCGCCGGTGATGCCATGACTGCGATCAAATCACGAATAGATTCAGCACTGCGTGTAATATCAGTAACACCAGAAAATGGATTAAGCCTAAGATTCGAGACATCCATGTAGGTGCCATTGATTGTTTTGCAAAACTTCTTGTAGCTTTCTCCTATATCAATAACCCAAGCTTGTCCACCATCTGCAAGAACACTAGTTATTAACGCTTGCGAAAGCACTGATTTACCACTGCCTGATGTCGCACAGATACAAGCATTAAAGTTATCTAGGCTCGGATCAAATAAATCAATGACCGCTGCTTGATGTCGAAAAGTTGGCGCGAAAATTCCTCTTTTATGCTGTGCACCTTTATATTCCGCAACCAAAGGCAACATGTTCGATAGATTCCACGTGGTCATCGTGTTGAGACGACCCAGTATTGACAAGTCAAACCACATCCCCTGCTCTACAACAAAAGGAAGGACAGACAAAAAACTTTGTAGATGCTGAAATTTAACCGGATACAAATCAAAATTGTTTAATCGAAAAGCTGAAATAGCGTTTGAGACATGCTCCCGCTCATCTTGTTCATTTGTGAACAAGATGCAATTAAAATAGGCTTTGCAAAGCTTGGTTTCATTTGAAGACAGGTCATCACGAATTTTTTTCCAATCAGCAGCCGCTTGCACTGTTCCAGGAATTAATTTTGCATAAGGACTGTTTGCTTTTTTTTCTAGCCCTGATGCTTTCCGATAAGCCTTTAATTTCGAACGTTCTTGTGGCTCACATTTAAAATGCACACTGATTACAAATGGACAATTGATGCCATGGTTTGGCTTAAAGATATTGCTAAAATTATCAGCCTGTGCCCAAAGTGCTAACTCGTCAGGCAATTGCATTAAAGATAAAGAAACAACACACGCCTTTGAAATAGTCGATTTAGTTTCTTGACTTCTTTTTTCTTTGTTTTTATTTAATATTGATAATTTTTCATTTTCAGATAATTTTTCTCGCGTTTCAGATTCAATAAGCAAATGATCTGTGTCTACATGTAAAAAGAAGTTTCTAGAAACACATTGCTCATGAATTTCGCCATATTTATCAAAATAAAATTTTTGATGATCAATCCGGTATTGATTTGGATTAATTAATCCGTGAATTAACTCAATGAATGATTCAATACCTAATCTAAGATTAGGTATTCCTGTATTTTTTAATTCGCCCTTTATTGAATCACGCAAATCACATAAAAATGCAGCTTCCCTTTTTGAATACCCGCTGCGTTTTGATGCAAATAGAAAACAACGATAATCTTTTAATTGCATACTGATGTTACGTTTATTCGAAAACCCCTTAATAGCAGCATGTCTTAGATATGCGTATTGATTTCTTCCAATGGCATTAAATATTTCCCCTTGATTAAAGTAAGGCGCGCTAAATTCTGATAGGACGCTACCAATTTTATTGTTGCCAACCATCATGACTTGAATACAAATATCATCGCTGATTTTGTTTTTAATCATTTCTGAAATTGCATGAATAATTTCTTCATTAGCGCCCACCAATGGTGCCAACTCTAATCCAAATCCAATACTTTGATCATTAATAAAAAGTTCATCATCAAAATCAAAATAGCGGTATGGAAGAATTGATGAAAAGCGTGCATAATCCAACCCCATTAGAGTAGCCAACTCTTCTCGACTAATCTGAAGCTGTCTGTCAAAATTTGGTTCAGATTTTGTGCCAGCAAAATCAATAATATTAGAAAGCGCATGAATATTTTTCGCCGCTTCAAAAATTTTATGCGCTTTGCTTTTTAGCTGCTTTTTAATTTGATTTATCTGCATAGTTAATCCCCATCTGAAGTTTCACTTACTTCCTGCGCAGGTAATCCGATCCAATGTGATTTATCTAAAACGGTGTAGACATAACTTGGTTCATGATAGTTTTGTGACGCATCTTCATAGGGTGCTATCCAAATACGCTGTACTGTGTCACCAAACCTAATGGGTTGACCCGGAATCGGCGTTGTTACGTTGTAGCCTGCGTTTTGATTTGCGCTTTTATTTAAATAGGCAAACGTTTGTGTGTTTGATTCTGAAAGTTGGTCCGTATCACCACCACTTTCAGCATTGTCATAGTCTCCCGCTTGTGCATTTTGATTTACCTTTGAAACAGGTGTACAACTATCTCCTGCTCGTGCATTACAGCCAAAACTTGAATTCATACCAGCACAACCCGCTAACCCTAATAACGGGATAAAAATAAAAAAAATTCTTATTTTTTTAATCATTGCTTATTCTCCGCTTCCACTATTATTTATGTTTTGCCCCATCCGAGCTTGAGCTACATTAGAAAATGGTGCTTGTGACATTTCATCTGTTATTCCGTCTGTTAATTGCGTATTTGCTGTTTTTTTTGTTGTTGCACTTTGCTCTTGGGCTAGCAATGCCTTAATTTCGGATTCGTTATCGTTATTTGTTGGTTGTGAATTTGTTTGATTGTTTCCAAAAACTTGCGAATTTGAATCTGACGCTGGAACTAGTGAAAATCCTGTTTGAAAAACAACTGTAGAAACAGTGCCGGATCCAATGCTGATAATTGGATGGTACTGATCAGCGCGTTTAATATAATAGGATGCCAATTGCCCCATCGCAGTAGATGCGCCTGTGTATGCACCACTTTGAAAAACTTGTGATCCGGTAACTGTTGTTGTAGCACCCAACGGACTAATACTTTGTGTTTGAGCACCTTGCGCTAATGCGCTACCAAAGCCAGAAAGAGCACCAGAGATACCAGCCATAGTTAATATTTGTCCGTTTCGCATCACGGGAATACCGCGAATACCTTCTTTACCGGCAAATGCAATAAATCCTTGAATAGGAATTTCAAGAATACTGCCGTCTTTTTTTGTGCACGATAATTTATTCAATCGCGCTTCACCGCGCTCACTTGATATATCTCCGTAGATACTCGCAAGTGCAAAACAACCCTTTAAATGTGAATGGAACCCGTTAGGCAGTGTGCCGTCATCTAAAAAACGCATTAGAATTGGCGAGGTATCTGATTGGCCGTTTACACTGGCGTTTGCATCCGCACCTACCAGTAAAACTACTCTGGAAAAAGTACCAGCAGGCACCCATGTTTTTGGTGTTCTATCATCTTTTTCGTTAACAACACTGCGAGTTGGTGATGGGATAATTGGGTTTATGCTGCCTATATGCGTATGGTAATCAAAGGTCTGTGTTTTTAATCGTGGCTGAATAAATTGTCCTGAAGATTGACCATCCATGCTGTTTAATGATGATTGAGGTACAGAACCATTTTGTGTGATCGATGATCCTGGAATTGGAAATGGTGCTGCATTATTTTTTACAGAAATATTTTTATTCTTGATATCATCTGAATTCTTTTTATTACCAAAATCATCAGTAAGCTTTTCAACGTGTTTATTTAATTGATCAATTTGCTGTTGCTGTGCTTCTAGCGCAGATAGGCTATTTTTTTCTGAAAAATCACTACTTAAAATACCATCAGGTACATTAGCTTTTTTTACTGAGACAATCGGTGCAATAATTTTATGTGGTTTGTTTTTTGCAAGTTCATGAAGAACAAAAACTATCAGCAGCAAAGAAATTAAAACAACACAACCCAAAATGTTCTGCTTTTTTTTCATAAACAAATTAAGATTCTCAAAAGATGAATGATTATCTTTAAAATACATTTTAATTTTTTCAAAACTAATGATATTTTTTAGTTGCTCAATAATTTTAGGCATTACTTACAACCTCAAACACAAAAGTTTTTCCACCTGATTGCAAATATTCCTGGCTAATTGCAACCGCTCGAACGCCTGGGTTATAAAATTGGTTTGCTAATAATTCGATTGGCTTTGACGAGCCGTTTTTAACGGACAAAACACGCACAGCTAATGAACCGCCAAGAAATCCTGCTTTAACTTTTTCTGTCAATCCGCTCCCTGTAGCAACAACGTCCGGCACAACCAAGGCAGGAACTTGCGAAAAGGCATTATCCGATATGGGGGTATAGCCAGGTGGAATTTTCTGGAGCATTACATCGCGAATCAATTGAACAAGTGTTTTTTCATAGGATGAGCTTTGTTCAAATGCTGCTGCAACCGAACTATGTCGAACAATAGGAGTACTTTTTCGTGATTTAGATTTGTTTGAAAAACCGGTTGGTTGAAACTCTATTGTTCGGCCAGGCTCAGCTTTTGGTGTGATCAACAATGAAAAATGCAATCCTTGATCTGTGCTTACGAAAGCAGTAAACGGATTATCACCTAAAATAGTTGCATAAACATTACCTGACGAATCATTATTACTATTAAAAATAGTGTCTGGTTTTGTAATCGCAGTGATTTTCTGACCATTAACAAATATTTTATTAATATCCGTATCTGATAAATCAATATTAATTTGTGCGTTTTGTTGTATTAAGATCACCGTCGGAGCCATTACCTGTGACGCTAACGCACCACCTAAATACAATAGTGCTAATCCGGTCACACACAATACAGATGCTCTTCTCAAATAAAGCGATAACATTTTTTAATCCCTCTTATTCTCTTCAATTTCTTGAAATGTTGTTAAAAATAGCACTGTGCCATTTAACCTAAAGTGCAGTTCATATGTTTTCTTTGCATCTGAAAGAGAGCGCTCTGCAACCCAACGTTTTAGCGTTCCAGTCACAGTTACTGTTAATTTTTTTGGATCAGCTTGTGTATTTGATATATAAAATGCGCTCGATATTTTTTGAGTCTTAATAAGACTAGATTCGTTTGATAATAATCCATTAAAAGTGCTGTAATATTCTGAAGCAGTATGAGATAAAACTAATTTATCGGAAGCATCAACGGTATCAGGAGTCACGTTTAATCGCGCATCTACAAAGAATAATGCTGATTGCAGCAAATAGTTCGCATCAACACCTTGGTCGCTCACAATAGATATTTGACTGAAGTTTTCCGGTACTAAAATCGTTTTTTCATTACCGGACTGATGCCATAACAAAAATGATTGTGACAAATTGCATGCCAATGAAATTACCAGTAACAAACTTAGGTATTTAATATAGCGCGCTAACTGTGAAATAGTATGTTGCGCTGTTTTATATTCCACAATATACCCCTAAGATATCCATTCGCGTTTATGTGAAGCTGGCGTAAAACGCAAAAATGCTTTTAAAAATATTTCTGGTAAATACCAATAACAAACATTAAGTAACCAACCACTTCCCTGCCCTTTTTTCATAATTCGCAATGCAATAATTGTCATTAATCCGAGAAATGCAGCTAACACAGGCTTTCCAAGCATAAAAAATATTCCTGAAATAGCTGCCATTAAAATAAATTCGTCTAATGGCAAGCCAATAACGCGAACCGGCTGATCTAATGTTTTACATACAATATAAAGAGATCTTTTATCCATAAAACCTCACGATTACTTTCCACCGATATAAGTAAACATTGCGCTTGTAAAAATTACTAATATTGGAACACCAATTAAAATCAAAAGATTTTTTGTTTTGACGTAACCAACAGCACCAACAATTATTTCAGCTAAATAAATGCAATATGAAATTGTTGACGTTGGTCCAAACAAGGCTTGTATTTGCGGTAATACCGTTGCTGCCAATGGATCTGCGGCGGGATCACAAAATGCACTACTGGTAATAAAAATACCTATCATAAAAACAAAATATTTGTTTAAACACTTTAAAAAATATTTTTTTATTGATTTTAATATTTTCATTTTCTCCCCTGGGTTATTTTTTAGACTCAAATATATAATTTGAACCTGAATTTGATTGAAATACTTGAACCGACTTCAACTGATTTTTAAATTGCTGTGGATGCGAACAACCCGAAACACATGCTGCTAACAAAAGTATTGAGAATAATTTACTCATAAATTTACCCACCATCATTTTCTCTTGCTATTTCCCCTGGCTTTACCGGAAAGCAGATCAATAAGTTGATTAAACGCGGTTGTAAGTGAAAAACTGCCATAATCACCAAACCCATTAGCAAACGTTGATAATGGGAACAATAAAATAAAAAAAATTGATAGGAATTTATTTTTCATAAAGCCTCGCTGATTGATTGTTGAGTTAAATCTGTTTGCGAAACTTTTTTGATTCGGATTCTTCCGAAAGAGGATTTTATTGACGTTCCATTGACCAATAGATAGGAGACTAATTTAAAATTGAATTGATTTTTTTGATTGCAAAATTCCCTGACATCATTCAGTGTTACAGGATTTTGGATTTTTTTATTATCAACATACATCCACCATAGGGATGTATTTTTTTCATTTTTCCCAGTCATTTTCACACTCCATTAAACTTTCTGAAAGTTAGCGGCGGCTATGGCAATAAAATAAGTTTTGTAGTGAATAGATCAATCCATCTTTATTACCATCTCGCAAACCCGTAAACTACGGGAAGTAAAATATTAGTAATATGTAAACTAAAATCAATTTGTGGCATATAGGAAAAAATACTATTGGCAAGACGTGATTATTTTTATATAAGTAGTAACTAGCTATTTACACTGGAGTTTTAAACAACATGAGCATAATGTACGTCAGAAAAGATATTGGATTTAATACAGAAAACTCTCTCACTTTGCGCGGCTGGTTCTATACTCCAAAAACTACGCCAGCGCCTTGCATTATTATGGCTCATGGTTTTAGCGCATTAAAAGAACACTATTTGGATAAATTTGCAGCTCGATTTGCCGAGGCTGGAATGTGCGTCTTAGTTTATGACAACAGAAATTTTGGTGACAGCGATGGAGAATCAAGATTAGAAGTTGATCCAATCTTACAAATTCGCGATATGAGAAGTGCAATTACTTTTGCGCAACAATTACTAGAGGTAATCCCTGAAAAAATTGGCATCTGGGGAACTAGTTTTAGCGGCGGTGTTGTTTTGGCTGTTTCTGCAATCGATAAAAGGGTTTCTTGTGTTGTTTCACAGGTGCCATTCATTAGCGGGCATCATAAATCTCTAAGATTGGAAAGGCCAGAAAAATGGCCTGATATCAGAAAAAAGTATGACGATGAGCGGCGCTCAAGATTGCAAGGAAACGCGCCAACGATGATTCCAGTAGTTTCTGAATCATCTGAAAAACCTGGCATTATGCGACAACCAGACGCGACTGCATTTTTTAAGAGCGTCAAAAAATGGCCAAATAAAGTCACATTAAGATCAGTTGAAAATTCTGGGGAGTTCGAACCGATTGGAACCATTAAGCAAATTAGCCCCGCCCCACTACTGTTTCTCGTGGCAGACAAAGATACTGTTAACACAACCGACATTGCATTTAAGGCGTTTAAAAAAGCGCGTGAACCAAAAAAATTCGTTTTGTTTTCAGGTGATCACTTTGATCCGTATATTAATCAATTTGAAATCTGCTCAAGCTCTGCGTGCCAATGGTTTGAAAAATTTTTATTAGGAAAGAATATATACGCTAATAAAAAACAGGAGCGAGTCAGGGCAATGTCAAAATTATAATTTATTTTAACAAATCAATATCAAGCAAACTATTGCGTTGCGCCAAAGATACAAGATTACCGCGAGTGTATTGATTCAATTTTTCTCTTAGATTGTCCCGATAAATTTCTATTGTTTTTTTCTTCAAGCTAATCTCACAAGAAATTTCTTTAGCTGTATATCCATGTTTCATTAATGAAAGAATTTTTGCTTCATTATTAGAAATATACATATCTGACCCATTCACTCTAATGGAAACCTTAGCCAACTTAATATCATTTAAAAAATTTTGCACTACTTCATTACTATAAAATTCTGAATCTTGCTTGTTAAGAATTCTAGGCGGAAGAATAATCTTTTTACTTTCCGCCTCAGTTATCAATTTATTTGCGACATCTTTAAAGTAAATTATAAATTTTTTCAGTAACTCAGGCTGGTGAAGATAAATATAATTCACATGACTATTATTTCTTGTAGACCCAAAAAAATACCTTTCTGTAATGTCGTCAATTGTTAGAACAATAACCGTTCCATTATCAATATCAAAGTGCTCAGATGCATCATAAAATAATGGGTATTTATCTATGCTTGACCAAAGAATATTTCCATTTTCATCTGGCACCTGTTTCAAAACAACATTATAAAATTCATGCGCATAATAATGCTTCGTCCAAGCTGCGTTATTAGAGAGCCTTATATGAGAACCATCTTTGTATGAACGTACAAAGCTAAAATATGTAATATCAAGCTGCTCAAGCGGTTTGCAAATCTCTCCAATTTGAGCTGACGTTGCAAGTGCTGGATGTTGTTCTAAATACTGGACGTCCACCTATCCCTCAGAAAAAGCTATTCATTCAACTTATTAAGATCACTCACTGCTTCCGTTAACTTAAATTTTCCATCTTGTAATTCAATACGCGACGCACTAATAAGTGGATCATGCGTATAAAACAATCGTGCATTATTTTTTAATGCGAATTCGAGCATTTCTTTTTTTTCATCAATCAACAGTTCAGCCATGCGATCGTACCCCATCACAATCGGTAAATGTACCCAATGTGATGCTGGTATTAAATCGGATACAAATATAAAATCACCCTTAGGCATTTTGATAACTGTATGCATTAAACCAGGGGTATGGCCATCAGTAAATATGAACCTGTAATCGTCTCCCAATACTTCTAATTTTTCGCCGTCAACAATAAGCAATCGATTTGATTCTTGTAATAGTGTATTTAATTCAGGAATAAACGATGCTTTATCACGAATATGTGGGTGACACGCTCTATCAAATGCTTTTTTCCCAAAAATATATTTTGCGTTTGGAAATAATAATTCAGGTTTTTTGTTTTCTTCGAATTCACTAAGCAAACCACCCGCATGATCAAAATGCAAATGAGATAAAATAACAAAATCAATATCTGTATGTGACAACCCTGCTTTTTTTAGCGATTCCAATAAAACATGTTTTTTCTCATTAACGCCATATCGATCACGCATTGTTGGATTAAAAAAAGCACCTATGCCGGTTTCAAGCAAAATATTTTTATTATTATCTTGAATAAGCAATGCTCTGCAAGCGAGAGAAATTCTATTTTGATCATCCGGTTCCATCCATTTTTTCCACATAGATTTCGGAACATGCCCAAACATCGCCCCACCATCGAGCATCTGAGAATTTCCATTGAGTGATGTAAGGTATTTCAATTCAGATCTTCTTTCAGTTATTTTTTACGTAATCATGGAGATGAAATAAATAATATGAATGTGGTATTTTATCACAAAATAATGAGAAATCTTAGGATAAAATTAAATATTAGATACTTTATTTGTACATGAAACACGATATATACAGTTTAAATAACTGCATATATTTAGGAATATTTGAAATTGGTGAAAAAATAAATCACTCTAAAATTTTTAATATTTCTGACACAATTTTTTCTGAAAAAACTCCGCTGCCTTCTTCATCAAAATGCAATCCATCCGCTTCGCTAAATGTGACATGGGGTGCAATAACGTAAAATCGTTTTAGTCATTTTTATTTTCTTCGTAATTTAATTGGTATTTCAAAAACGGCCTCTCGCGCTCTATCGTTCATCGTTCGCTTTGGTTTTTTACTTTTTGTCATGTTTTTCATCACGCGGCAGCCAGTTTAATGCGGATACCAAATGCGTGTAGAATAGATAACAAAGTCTCTATCGTTGGGTTCCCCTTTCCAGACAATAAACGATACAAGCTTTCACGATTTAAATGCGTTTCTTTCGCCAAATGTGCAACACCACCTTGCGCCATTGCCACATGCCTTAGTGAAAGCATAAATGCTTCACGATCACCATCTTGTTGATACTCTTCCAATGCGACCTGCAAATGCGCTAATGCCGCTTTTTTATTTTTAAGATGTGACACCAACCATTCTTGATAATCGCCTGTCAATTCATTTACTTTTTTCATGTTTACTTTTGTCATGATATCGCTCCAAATAATTTTTCCAATAACCAATCGCACGATCAATATCTCGTTGCTGTCCGCCCTTGCTACCGCCATATAATAAAATCACTAACTCGCTGCCTTGTTCGGCATAATACAAGCGATAACCGGGTCCATAATGAATTCTCAACTCAAAAACACCTTCACCAACAGATTCTGAATCGCCACGCTGTCCGAGCATCAATCGCTCTATCCGCTTGTTGATTTGTGCAGCACCAACAACATCCTTAAGACTCATCAACCATTCTTTGCACGGCTCTTTTCCATTGCCGGTTTTATAATATTTTAATGTTTTCATGTCCACATCCTTACTGTAAATTGTAGCCTATATACTACAATATGTCAAAAAACCATCTTATTGAATTTAAATCAAAATCTCTATTTCACCTTCTTGATTAGCCTGACTAACGATGCCGGATTCCTCAAGTTGCTGCATCAAACGCGACGCCCTGGTATGACCCAATTTCAACTCGCGAATAAACAAACGAATCGATACTCGACCTTTTTCCTTGATAAGTGCAATCGCTTCATCAAATTTTTCATCTTGCATTTGATTTTCACTTTCTGTTTTTTGTGGTAATAAATCAATAAATTTCGGCGCAGAATATTTATTTTTTATTTTGGAAGTAATTTCCAATAATTCGCTATGATCAAGATAAGCCCCGTGGACACGATTAATCTCACTGCCCTGCTCTACCAGCATATCGCCATCACCAAGCAATTGTTCTGCGCCGCCTTGATCCAAAATAATGCGTGAATCAATTTTTGATGTTGTTTTTAACGCAACTCTCGCTGGAATATTTGCTTTAATTAATCCTGTAATCACATCAGCGCTCGGGCGTTGCGTTGCTAAAATTAAATGAATTCCACAGGTTCTCGCTTTTTGTGCAAGACTCACAATTAACGTTTCAATTTTTTTATCCGCTAAAAATAAATCTGAAAATTCATCAATCGCAATGACAATACGCGGCAGTTTTTCATTTTGTAATTTGTTAAATCCATCAATATCACGCATGCTGTTTTGCATAAATAATTGATAGCGACGATCCATTTCACTTACGCACCATGACAACGCATTTGACGCAACACTCATGTCAGTTACCACGGGTAGAATCATATGTCCTATTGCATCAAAACAAGTAAACTCCACCATCTTTGGATCAACTAAAATTAACCGTAACTCATCAGGCGCATATTTTAAAATCATGCCGGATAGCATCGATAATAAATACATCGATTTACCAGAACCAGTTGTGCCAGCAATCAATAAATGCGGCATTTTTGATAAATCCCCTATTACCGGCGCACCACCAACATCTTTTCCAAAAATAATAGCGAGTGGAAAAGGTGATTCTTGAAATGTCTTCGATGTGTAGAGGCTGTTGAATGTCACAATCTCCCTGTTTTTATTTGGCAATTCCAAAGCGATTTCAGGCCTGCCATCAACATTTTCAACAACACGACAGGATATTAGTGACAGTGAACGTGCAATATCGCGGTCTAAACTCGCTATAGCACTCGATCTCACACCAGCAGGCAATGATAAAAAATATCGTGTGACAATCGGGCCTTTTAA
>Ga0155273_104_pt2 | contig 12065 bp, 9 predicted proteins | sample RifCSPhighO2_02_FD_106241 | JGI IMG/M metagenome (GOLD analysis project Ga0155273, IMG submission 106241) | Gammaproteobacteria bacterium RIFCSPHIGHO2_02_FULL_39_13 | reverse complement strand
CCCAGTGTGGCTGATCATCCTCTCAGACCAGCTATGGATCGTCGCCTTGGTGAGCCATTACCTCACCAACTAGCTAATCCAACATAGGCTCATCTTTTAGCGTGAGGTCTTACGATCCCCCACTTTGCTCCGTAGAGATTATGCGGTATTAGCCCGAGTTTCCCCGGGTTATCCCCCACTACAAGGCAGATTCCTATGCATTACTCACCCGTCCGCCGCTCGCCATCAACCTGTATTGCTACAGATCATGCTGCCGCTCGACTTGCATGTGTTAAGCACGCCGTTAGCGTTCAATCTGAGCCAGAATCAAACTCTTCAGTTTTAACTGGCGTGACTATTTAAACTAAGTCACAAAGTTTTGTTGCCTAAGCTTTCGCCTAGGACTTAAATATACTCAATCGTAATTGACTATTACTAAGACCCACACAAACTGCTTTTTTTCGATGTTCAAATTTTTAAAGAGCTTTTCTCTTGCGAGAAGGAGGATCATTCTACCCAGTTCCATCTTGTTGTCAACACTGTTTTTTATTTTTTTATTTTCAGTAAATTGTTGTCACATCCGATGTGGAGTGCAAGATACACAGGTTTTTAAAATATGGCAACAGATTATTTCAGCATCACCCGCGCAAACTTTCTTTTTCCCACTTGATAAACATGTTCTTCACCAACAGAAATAATTTTTTTTGGATCAGAAACACGTTCACCATCGATTTTCACAGCACCCGCTTGAATCATGCGAATTGCCTCAGATGTACTTGCCACTAACTCTGCTGCTTTTAATAAATGCGCAATGCCCAAAGAACCGGGCAATGTGATTAATGCTAAATTTTCCGGCAATTCATTTTTCTGAAAACGATTCACGAAATTTTCTTGTGCGCTTTTTGCAGCAAAATTACCGTGAAAACGCGAAACCAATTCCTGCGCTAATTCAAATTTAATATCGCGCGGATTACGACCCTCCTGCATCGCGACACGCAACGCATTTATTTCAGCAATCGGACGAAAACTTAAATACTCAAAATAACGCCACATCATGTCATCTGACACTGACATGGTTTTTCCAAACATATCATCCGGTGAATCAGTAATGCCAATATAATTATTTAATGATTTTGACATTTTCTGCACGCCGTCTAATCCAATTAATAATGGCGTGGTGATAACACATTGTGGTTTTTGTCCAAAATGTTTTTGCAATTCACGTCCAACCAGCAAATTAAATTTCTGGTCCGTGCCACCCAATTCCACATCTGCTTTCATCATGACTGAATCGTAACCTTGCACTAAAGGATAAATAAATTCATGAATAGCAATTGGTTGATTCGCTGCATATCGTTTTGCAAAATCATCACGTTCTAAAATTCGCGCGACCGTGTACAAAGAAGACAGTCGAATTAAATCGGCCGCAGATTGTTTTCCCATCCATTCTGAATTAAACATCACGGTTGTTTTTTGCGGATCTAGAATTTTGAAAACCTGATCAGTGTATGTTTTTGCGTTAATGGCAATTTCTTCGGAAGATAATGGTTTTCGTGTCACATTACGTCCAGAAGGATCACCAATTAACGCGGTAAAATCTCCAATTAAAAATAATATTTCATGGCCCAACTCTTGAAATTGTTTTAATTTATTAATCACAACGGTGTGACCCAAATGCAAATCAGGAGAAGTGGGATCCACACCCAATTTTACGCGCAACGGAACACCTGTTTGCAATCGCTCGATTAAAAATTCTTCTCCAATAATTTCATCCACACCACGTCGAATGATTTCTACTGCTGCCGAACTCATTTTCAAAAACTCCGAGAAAAAAGTTGACCCTAATCCACTTGATGATTAAGGTAGTGTGCGAAAAAAATTTAGGGCAACGGGAAAAAGTAATGGACCACACAAAATGGACACTGAGCAAACGATTCACTGCAATTGCTTTCATCTTATTCACACTCGGCGCCATTATAAGTCACTTTCACAAAAACCACACGCACGTTGTTGTCGCTGAAAAAAAGGGAATTGTCGTCATTCAACCAACACCACCTCCACACACCCCAACACCACTGACTAAAACCGTTGCATTTAAAACGGCGACAATTTATCACAGCTTAGCGGCTGCAGAAAAAAATGCGGGATTAACTAAAAAAATGGATGTGCAATTAAATAAAATGTTTGCAAATCAAAACATCGCGCACGACATTCATCCCGGCGATCGACTCGAAGTGCTGTATCACGAATATTTTATTGGCGATCAAAAAGATCATCCTGGTCACATCATTGCAGCCAAAATTGTTGGAAAAAAAGACGATGTGAGTGTGATTCGATTTGATGCACCCAATCATCACGTGGGTTATTACAAAGCAAATGGTCAAGGTATTATGCCCGCATTTTTAAGAGTGCCAGTGCATTATGTGCGTATTGGATCTTATTTTACGTATCATCGTTTGGATCCGATCTTACACGAAGTGCGTCCACATTTAGGCGTTGATTTTGATGCGCCTGAAGGCACGCCGGTAAAAGCAATTGGTGATGGCATTGTTGTTTTCTGCAAACAAATGCGCGGGTATGGAAATGTATTGATGATTCAATATAATCGCACGTACAAAACACTGTACGCACATTTAGAAAAATTCGCGCGTCCGATTAAACCACATGAATACGTGAGAAAAGGCGAAGTGGTTGGTTATGTGGGTGAAACCGGTTGGGCAACCGGACCGCATTTGCATTTTGCCGTGTATAAAAATGGCGTTCCCGTCAATCCACTCACCGTTAAATTTCCCAGCAGCGCATCCGTGCCAGAACGTTATCGTCATGCTTTTTTTGATAAAGAGGATCAGTGGTTTAATGAAATGAAATTATTTGAGCAGGCGAGGATGGCGAAGAAATAATCACCTTACATTACTCTACTCTGCGTAACAGGTTGCGGCTTCAATTCAGCAACTTTGTTTTGTAATGACGTAATCCAGTTCGGCGGCACATCCACCAACGGTCCGTTGGGACGCATGCCAAAAAATTCGCAAGTTTTTTTGTTCTGCGCTTTTTGAAGTTTTTGCTTGAGATCATCTTCGGATAAGTCGATCAACGCATCAGCACCGCCTTGTGCTTCGATCCATTGGCAGAGTTTGATATAAGAGGAAAGCGTTTTGCAGCGTTCTTGATTGTCTAATTTTTTACTTTCGAGTATTAACTTTTTTTGCAAAGAACTTATAAAATCTTCTGATGATGATGCTTCCTGTTTGAATAGTGCGATCACTATCTCTAACTGACTACAATTAACACGGGTAGCATTATCGGACGAATTGGGAAATAATTTTTCTATTCCCGAGATTAACTTGACTTGGTTTGTAGCGCTAGCAACGCTGACAGCTCGTAATTGTGCAATCGTTTTGGGATTTAATGTCGTGTTATTAAAACTCACCGCAGAATAGATTTTAGTTTTAAAATTTGTAAATTCAGCACGTGATAAATCAGCTGTGGCTAAATCTATTTTATCTGTTTCAGAATCACCAAACTTAATTCCTGGAATTTCCCCAACAATTTTCACGCCTTGAAAGAATGTGCGTAATTTACTGGATTTTATATTGATTAACATTTGCGCCAATCTTGCAAACTCTTTTCCCGTAATCGTGCAACCGTTCAAACTCTCTAAGTTCGAATAATCAAATGGCGCTTTGACAACAGGCAATGGCACGCCCAACCCACGTGAGAAATTGGCGATATCTGTTACTGCTGCTGCTATCGCGCATTTTTCACCTTGCGTCACTTTCCATTGATCATAACGTGCTTGGATTAATGCGCTATGCACCGTTTTTTGAAAACCAATATCATCTGGCGTTTTTTTATCAAGTTCTTGCGCCATCATCAATGCTGCCATTCCTTTTTGCGCATCGGAATAGTTAGGTTTATTCATTAAGTACAAGAAATTTTCGGTTGTATTGTTGCCGCGTTTTTCAAGTGCGGGTTTGAGATATTTTTTCCAGAGTACATCGGGTTTGATCGACATTGCCGATACAACGTCACCTTTCGCATCACGAACAACATACGTAATAGGTTTTGCAGCATCCACCACCAAATTTTTCATGATCGCACCAGAAAAATTCGTGAAGTTATCAATGGTGCAGCCAGATAAGTTAGCGCCAGATAAGTTAGCGCCATTAAAGTCAACCTTATCTGGTAAATAATTTTGACAATTTTCGCCTGAAAAATCGGCATTTTTAGGTAATACGCAAGGCACTTTTACTGCTTTGGCAAAATCAACAAGCAAATTTAATAATGCCTGCGGCGAAGGCAAACTAGCATCTCTGGATTCTTTTGGCATTGCTAACGCACAACCCACCGCTTGTTGCAACACATTAAATTGCAATTGCGGATCATCGGGTGATGCGTAGAGTGCTGCGAGGGCGGGATTGCCTGACACTGTGCAATCAACCGATTGCAATTTATGATTGTTACCCGCTGCTAGCACGTAAGAAACTTCACCACCCAAAGGAAGCGATCTGATACTAGTGCCTTCAACAATCTGAATACTGGGTGCATTCACTTTACAGTCCAAACCAAAACCTTGCTCAATCTGACAAACCGAAAAAGAAGAATCCTCGCTTTCTTTAATTGTCATGCCACATTGAGTAAGTTTTTCTTGAAGCGCAGAAGCAACCCCTGTTACTCTCCCCGCTGTTACCGCTAGTTGATTATATGCATCAAAAAAAACTTTTGCTTTATCATCAAGATCATCTGGAGCAACCGTGCCTGCTCGGGCTGGATAATATGTGTCACGCAACCAATTTGTCGCAAGCACCGATCGAAATTTTGCAATTAATGCATTTCTTTTTGATGACAATGATTCTTTCTTAGTAGTTGTGAACTTTTCTTCTTCTGAAGTCAAAACAGTTTTGTCACCAAAAATTTTAGCAACGCGTTGCTCAGAAGATAAATTACTCCAGGTATCCTCGCCAATCAGGATACGTACCAACTCATTAAAATCAGCATTACTATCTTGTCTGCTAGCAATAGGTGATTTTTCAGGCGCTGGCTGCTTTGTTGTTTGCTCTAAAAATAATATTAATGTCGATTCTTCAAGGTTGCCAACATAATCTCGCAATGCAATTTTTTTTCCTGATTCTTTTGTTGCGACAAGATTCGCTCCTGTTGTCGTAAAAAAATCACGCTCAAACTTAGACTCTGCATCCAGTGAAATTTTGGATAATGCGACATCAATCGCAGCATTTCTTTTTTGCTTAAGTGCAGCGTCGTCAGTAGGTTGTTCTACAACACCGCCCTGATGTTGCAACCTCACCTTCGCCAACACAATTTGCGGATCCACAGACATTTGGAAAAACTCAAGCAATCGTTCACGACGAGAAAGCGAAGCTACTGTTTTTTCTTCTTGTTTAGCATACAAATTATAATATGTTTCTTTGAACGCGTTAGCGACATCGGTGTCGGGATTATCGCGCACGTATTGGCGCAGAATAAGAAATTGTCTGCCTTTTTCAGACGCCATTTTATTCAAAGTTTCTGTTAAATAACAGTGATTTTTTCCCAATGATTTTTCAAATGCTACAAAAAAATTATCAAGCGTCGTAGTTAATGATGCTAATTGTGCTGGATGTTGATTATTTTCATCACGCGTATCGTCAATATCATAAGTAAATTCTTTTTTCTCATCCCATGTTAAATTTGTGGTAATCGCGCCTTCAAAGTCAGTGCGGTTATCTAAATGAACGCCTGTTAGGTCGGCGTTTGCGAGGTCGGCGTTTGCGAGGTCGGCGTTTGCGAGGTCAAGTGCATAAGATTTTATCGCGTTTTTGTGTTTCTCCACAAAAGAATTTAATAACACACCATTTTTTTCTACCGCTGAATTCAATTTTTCTTCATCCTCCTCAGTAACACGAGGATGTTTCACCTGGTGTAAAAAAGCAGCTCTGCGCAACAAATCAAATTGTTTTTGATATTCAGTGTCAGGATTATCTGAGTTCGCGAGATCAGCCAACACGGGATTCTCGATCACATATTCAATATTGCCTTGCTTATCGGTGACATATTCAAAGCCATGATCGGTAGCAATAAGATCTTGATGCGCGTGACCTAAGCTGATTTGAGGATCCTGTGTTATAAACTCACAAGAAATTCGAAAAACAAATTGTTGCTGCTCGTTAAGAAACACAGTTGTTTTTAAATTGTTTAACTTAATGCCTCGAATCTTAGTAGTTAAAAAATCCACAAAAGATATTGGCGCTAACGGGTTCGTAACTGCAAGCAAATTGATAAGAGCTCCAGCATTTTGAGACTCATATTTCTGAATATTGTTAATTTGTTTTTTTAAATTGTCTTCATTACTGTTTGGATTTTTTTTTCGCGCATACGCTAACATCAAGTTTTGCGCGCATGTTAAAGCCTTTTGATGATCTGGAGTTTTGCGCTGAGTTAAGGCTACGTTTATCTCATGATATTCGTTATTTTTTTCTAAAAGTGCTCGAAATGAATCTTCGCCAATGTAAAAATTGTCGGTAACAACACAATCACGTACAAACATCACACCAGTGGCAGTAGTGCGGTTCGTCATGTCCTTATTGCTTTCAGTAAGCGCACTCTTGAGTTTAGTAACTTGATCCTGATTCGTTATCTTCGGCATACATCCACCAAACCATTTAAAAAACATCGACGTCACGTTACACTGACCCTGGGTTTTATCATAACACGATGAACATTATCAAAATATTAAGACAAGCTCTAAGGCGTTGAATTTGTGCAACTGTACTATATTGGCCTGATGTCCGGCACCAGCATGGATGGTGTGGACGCCGCACTGGTGTCATTCGAAACGAATGGAAGTGGGAGTGACCACGCCATTACATTAATCGAAACCATCTCCATTCCCATCCCTGAAAAAATAAAATCAAATTTAACTTTACTGTGTCGCGGCGACAATATTTCACTGAAATTATTAGGTGAAACTGACACACAAATGGGAAATTTATTTGCAGGAGCTGTTTTAAAGTTATTATCAAAAGCAAAGATCAATGCAAATGCAATTGCAGCAATCGGCTCACATGGACAAACCATTTATCATCATCCACATTTACCCCATCCTTTTACGATGCAAATTGGTGATCCCAATATTATTGCTGCGCGCACAAACATTACAACGGTTGCTGATTTTCGCAGAAAAGATATTGCGTTAGGCGGACAAGGTGCGCCGCTCGTGCCAGCGTTTCATGCCGCTTTATTCGGTAGAAAAAAATACGATCAAATTATTTTAAATATCGGCGGCATTGCGAATATCACGTATTTACCGGCAAATCGTGAGAAAAAAATAATCGGCTTTGATACGGGGCCGGGAAATACACTATTAGATTTGTGGTGTGAAAAACACTGCAATAAACCATTTGATAAAAACGGGGAATGGGCACGCTCCGGAAAATTAAATACAGAATTGTTAGCGCGCTTACTCGATGATCCCTATTTTAAAAAACCATTTCCAAAAAGCACGGGACGTGATTATTTTAATTTAAATTGGTTGGGGAACAGTGGGGGTGGGAGCGACCACGCCGAAAATATTCAGAACACCTTAACCGAATTAACTGTAAAAACAATTGCAGACGCAATCACTCACACCCACATTCCCACCATCTGGCTCTGCGGCGGCGGCGCATACAATACTTTTTTAATTGAACGTTTGCACGCGCATTTACCCAATGCTGACATTAAATCAACGCACGAAATCGGCATTGATCCACAATGGATTGAAGCGTGCGCTTTTGCATGGCTTGCAAAACAAACCATGGAAAACAAACCGGGGAATTTATCCAGTGTCACGGGTGCTGCAAAAATGGCTGTATTAGGTGGAATCTTTCAAGTATAAATACACCGGAGAAAATAAGTAATGCGTAAATATTACAATTCACATGACATCACTTTGTGGTTAAACAAGATTCAAGATCAACCTCCATCACAAAAAGACGAAGCGTTTGAAGAACCAGTAGAGTGGCCACCTTCACCTTCCGAAAAATGCTTATCATCTCCTGCAGAATCATCAATATCTGAGAGTGAATATTATTTTGCTATCGAAACCGCAACACAGGACTATCTTATGGGAGTAAAAATACCGTGCCGTAACATAATAATAGAAATATTGGAATATTTTTGCAAAATAGGAATATCGCAGCCTTCTCTTGAGAATATTAAAATCATGGCAACACAAAGACAAACATTAAACACGCTATACCAATTAAAAGAATCACACAGAGACCATGCTGCTGTCGCTTTATCGCAGCGTTTTTTACCCGCACAGAAACAACAGAAACACGGGTGTCACACGCAAATAAAAAAAATTCTAAGAGAGCATTTTTGTTCTGCGAATTTATGTAATGCAACAGTAATAGCAGAAACTCAGAAAAAACTAGATGCTTGCGATGGCAAAAACACTGATGCCTCGCACGCTCTCGCTTTCTAAATAATTTTTCAAATAATCCGACAGCAAAATCTCCACCACGCCTTTTTGCTCAGACGATGCGTGTCGAAATAATAATGATTGCGACGCATCACGAATACCAAAACCCACATGCGACACATGTAAATTCGTGCCGATTTTTTCTGTTAAGTTCCAATTGGGTCGGATAATTTCAATAATACTCACATCGGGAATTTGATTAAACAAAAATGCGCGGGGATTTTTATTGTCATCAAATAATTTTTTCAGTGGCAAATAAGGCAAGCGCACCCATTCTTTTTTCACTGTTTGCGCTAAATGAGCAAGACCTTTTTTAATAAACCAATTAGGGCGATCAATGTCGCCTTCCGCCCATTCTGCAATAGCATTATTTTTTTCATCCTGAATATCACGCGTCACATCACGCACAATATTATTTTTTTGATTTTGTGGGTTCCAATCCACGCTCATAAAATGAAAACGATTTTCGTATTGTGGAATCGCATAATAATAATTTAATTGCAGTAATTTTTTTTCAAATGATTTTTCATCATGCGACAATGCCAACGCTAAAATATTATTCACATACGTGACACAATCAAAACCATCAAAACGATATAGCGGCGCCGAATCAATGTCAGCATGTTCACCCTCGCCTTGTGGATTTGACAAATACGGTGAACCCAAAAATTGTCGACTAAAAAAATCAATGCGGGTGGCGATATCTACCATTGACAAGGACGCCGCCAAGCGAATCAGTTTTTCAGAATGATTGTTTTCTCTCACGCCCACTCCCACTAATAATATTTTTGCCTTAAAAGTAAAACATAGTATATGATTTTAAAATGATACAACAGCTACGCCATGCGTTACTCATTTTATTTTTTTCCACCACCATCTTTGCGCAATGGAACAACCCGCATCACGAATCAACAAGCCACAATACGTTGCATGGCGCTTTTTCAAGCGCGCCCAAAACGCTGGATCCTGCGCGTGCTTATTCTTCCGATGAAACACAAATCATCGCGCAAATTTATGAGCCACCTTTGCAGTATGATTATTTAAAACGCCCTTATCAATTAATTCCACTGACATTGCGCGAAATGCCAACCGTAACCTACGTAACAAAAAACGGAAAAATTATTTATACGATTTATGATTTAAAAATTAAACCGCGTATTTATTATCAACCACATCCTGCTTTAAAAACAAAACGGGAATTAATCGCACAAGATTATGTGTATCAAATAAAACGACTTGCCAGTCCAACAGTAAACTCGCCTATTTTTGGCGTGATGAGCAAATATATTGTGGGATTTTCGGATTACGCAAAAACACTGCAAAATGCGTATCAACATAAGTCTTTTATTAATTTACATGATTATCCACTGGCTGGCGCGACAGTGATCAACAAATATGAATACCACATTAAAATTCATGGCGTGTATCCACAATTTTTATATTGGTTAGCGATGCCATTTTTTTCACCGATGCCATATGAAGCCGATTTATTTTACGCACAGCCCACGATGAAAGAAAAAAATATCACAGTAGATTGGTATCCTGTCGGCACCGGTTCTTATTTGCTTGAAAAAAATAATCCGAATGAAGAAATGGTGCTCGCAAAAAATCCTCATTTTCGCGGTGAAAAACATCCGGTAAGCAACGAAAGCATTCCGCAGGTTGAAAAGTTAGTGTTATCACTCGACAAGGAAAGTATTCCGCGATGGAATAAATTTTTACAGGGATATTATGATCGCTCAGGTATTAGTGCTGATAGTTTTGATTCTGCGATTCAGTTAGATAAAAATGGAAATCCCATTTTAACTAAAGCAATGCAAGAAAAAGGTATTCGTTTAGAAACCACCGTTAGCCCTTCTGTATTTTATATTGGTTTTAATATGCTAGATGAAGTGGTCGGTGGTAACAACAAAAAATTACGGCAAGCGATTTCCATTACCATTGATTACGAAGAATATATTCAATTATTTTTAAACGGTCGTGGCGTTGCAGCACACGGACCTATTCCACCCGGCATTTTTGGATATGAAAAAAATAATATTAACAAAGTGATTTATTTTTGGAATGGACATAATGCGAAACGAAAACCCATTGAAGATGCCAAAAAATTATTAGCGGAAGCGGGATACCCCAATGGCATTGATCCTAAGACGGGAAAAGCGTTGGTACTTAATTATGATGTCACCTCGACTGGCAATCCCGATGACAAAGCACAATTAAATTGGATGCGAAAACAATTTGCCAAGCTAGGTATTGAATTAAATATTCGTCACACCGAATACAATCGTTTTCAAGAAAAAGTGCGCACGGGTAATGTGCAAATATTTTCGTGGGGATGGTTAGCAGATTATCCTGACCCTGAGAATTTTTTATTTTTACTCTATTCTGCAAACGGGAAAGTAAAGCACGGTGGAGAAAATGCCACGAATTATACTGATCCACGTGCAGATGCTTTATTTAATGAAATTAAAAATATGCCAACTGATGAAAAACGATTGATAAAAATCCGCGAATATCTTGCATTGGTGCAAGAAGACGCGCCGTGGATTTGGGGAGTTCATCCGATTGATTTTACTTTATCGCATCAATGGGTCTCGCCCACCAAACCGCATGCGATTGCCAACAACACATTACAATATCAAAAAATAAATCCAATGTTGCGCGCGCAATTACAAGAAAAATGGAATAAACCGATTTTATGGCCGCTGTGGATTTTATTGGGATTTTTAATTTTGATTTTTATTCCGTTGATTGTTACGTATTGGAAGCGAGAAAATAAAACAACAGTGAAGAAATACTGGAAATAAAAACCCCCTCACAAAATAGCGAGGGGTTGATAAAAAAAGCCTACATACTGGGTGGTATATAGCCCGCAAAACTATAATTTCCACCATTCATAGTGGGTTTATTTTTTTGACAAACTGAATTGGATGTTCCGTTATACCCAGTAATTGTGGGGAATTGCCCAACTGGCTGAGTCCAGAGACAGTAAAAAACTGGTGTTGTTGATTTATGATCAGCACTGTACACACTACCCACATACCCAAATTTGACACCCAACGCTGGAGCAAGACTAAAACTTTCCTGCACATTTTCAGCGAAAATGGAAGTGATCTGCGCTGTATTACTGTCTACGCCAGAATAAAATTTTATGGTATACACAGCGTTTGCATTTGCAGTTTTGTTAAAAATAAAGTTGTAAGCTGCATTCGCTGTCGCTGACTCTGACTTTATTGCCAACACCGACGAAGCAAAACACAAACCCATCACCACCGCCAACGCACTCACTGTTTTTACTAACTTCTTCATAATAAACCTCACTGTTTATGAATTAAAAAATTAAAAGCTTGATTTCCAATTTAACGTAATAACTTGATCACCATCTTGTGGGTTGAATGAATAAACAGGAACCAAGAAAGAGGTGCACAAACCATTATCGCCGCTGTCACCCGTTACTGTTGCTTTTGCATCATTTTTTGTTTTATCTCCAACATCAGATGTACTAACGTTTACTGTGCAAGTTGATTTATTGGGACCAACAACCAAGTTGTATGTCAATGTTGCAGATACTGCGCCACTTTGCGTCCCATTCTGCACAATTAATGGACTCGAATCAGTTGGACCT
>Ga0155273_102_pt1 | contig 12214 bp, 6 predicted proteins | sample RifCSPhighO2_02_FD_106241 | JGI IMG/M metagenome (GOLD analysis project Ga0155273, IMG submission 106241) | Gammaproteobacteria bacterium RIFCSPHIGHO2_02_FULL_39_13 | reverse complement strand
CCGCATTGCCAAAGATTTGATCCAATTGTCAAACAATTTTCAGAAGATCATAGAATACCCGTATTGCCTTATACATTAGATGGAGAGTCTCTGCCAAGTTTCCCAAACAGTGTTAGTCCGTCTAATGCGGAAATACTGAAATTCTTTCAAACACAAAATCCCGTTGTGCCGACCCTGTTTTTAATGGATCAAAAAACACATCGTATTTATCCAGTGTTACAGGGTGAAGCAACGCAAACACAGTTGTCTCAACGCTTAACACAATTAATTTCACAAATTAGTGAAGAAAAAGCATGAACAAAATAAATAAAAAAATACTACGTGGAACTATATTGCTAAGTTGCTTTTTAACAAGTGTTACGTTTGCATCTGTTGATAGTGACTTGGGAAATTTTTTTAATGGGCTGGGATATCAAAATAATGTAACAGCACCGGCAGCTTACCAAGGACAAGCAGCGGGTTATTACACTGGTGGATCGTTATATCTTCGAAATCAGGTTAAAGATTATCAAATTGTGTCATTGGAATTACCTAGTTTTAGCGCAGGTTGCTCTGGCATTGATTCATATCTTGGCGCATTTTCAGTTATTAATACGGCGCAGTTATCAACAATGATGAAAAATATTATGTCGGCAGGTGGCGCTTATGCAATGGATTTAGCGTTAACGACAACTGTTCCGCAAATCAAATCAGTCAAAGATTATATTCAAAAATTTGTTAACGATATCAATTCAGCCAACATTAATAGCTGTACGACTGGTGAAGATTTGGTTGGTGGATTATGGCCAAAAACACAAGAGTCTCAACAGCAAATATGTCGTGATATTGGCTCTCAAAACGGTGTTTTTACCGACTGGGCTGCAGCACGTCAAGGCTGTGGTACTGGAGGGCAGTTTAGTCAAGGAATCAGTAACGGCGGAAATCGTCAAGCTGAAACGTTGGTTAATAAAAATGTTGTGTGGGATGCGTTGCAACAAAATGGTTTTAGTGGCAGTGATAACGAAATTTCTGAGCTTCTGATGAGCTTATCCGGAACTGTCATTATGAAAGATGATTCGAATAAGTCAGGTGGTCAAGTAATGCAGGTTTTATTCTCATTGGCAGACAATGAAGATTTGATAAAAGCGTTATTGCATGGCGGACAAGCCAAAATTTACAGTTGTGATGAATATAAAAAATGTCTTAATCCGACTGAAACTACAATTACCATCAGCGAAAACAATGCATTGATCTCTCAAGTTACGAATATGATCGCAACGTTAAACACTGATGTTGTCAGTGATAGTGGCGTATTGACTTCCGCAGTTCGTGGCTTTTTAGAAATGACCCCAATACCAATCTTAAAATTTATTAGCAATGAAGCTGCTTTAGGTGAGCCGTTAGATACTACGCAATATAGCGATGTAATTGCGATCAGCTTACTCAACCAGTACTTCATGGAAAATATTACAGTTGTAAAGGAAGCGCTAGCCCAAGAAGACACACCAATGAACGCCAAGATGTCATCACAAATCAACAAGGCACAAGTATTAATTACGCAAAACTTAAGTGATTCATACAAAAAATTACAAAACACAATGTTGCTTGTTAATAACATGCGTGTGATGGAAAGTCAGTTAGCAAGTCGTCTAGCAGATCGAGCAGCAGTGGGGCAGGAAAAATAATATGGCAACAGCATATGAAATTTATGTAATCAGTAATTCTCATTTGTTTAGAGAAGGATTAAATGCCGTTGCTTTATTTTGCCAAACTGACGGTTTTAAGGCAGGTACTTATATCGGCGCATTGCTTGGCATTTTTGCAACTGCAATTGCTTATGTAAAACAACATGACTATATGCTTTTTTTGAAATGGCTAGTGATGTATTTTTTTGTTTTTAATGTTTTGTTAGGTGTTACGCAAACGGTTGCTATTATTAACACCTCTGATGCATCTGTTCCTGCCGAAATTGTTGATAATGTTCCTATTGGCATCTCATTACCTGCCCATTTAATAACGGCGATTGGTTATGATTTTGGCAATGATCTAGAAGAGGCATTTAATACACCAGGCGCCTTGCAATACAACAAAACTGGAATGATGTTTGGCTCAAATTTATTTCGTTTGTCGCTCGTAAGTCAATTGGATGATGCAGATGCGATGAATGAGATGAATGATTATGTTAGATCATGTGTTATTGGTGATATTTTAATTAACCACAAGTACTCAATTAATGATTTGTTAAATAGCACAGATATTTGGGGATTAATGAGTAGCAATCCTTCCGCTATACGTGGAATTTTTGTAAATAGCGTTTTTAATACATGTCAGCAAGCAACTACAGATTTAAGCACAAAGATCAATAATTATGCTGAAAATTCAGCGCCAGGAATTTTAGCGAAATTTATTCCATCTCATAAGGTTTATGCTCCAGCAGCTGTAAGTAATCTATTGCAAGAATCGTATCGGGGTTTGCTAAATCAATCTGAAACCGCAACACAAATTTTAAAACAAAATATCAGTGTTAATGCATTTCGTAGTGGCATTATAAATTATGCAGCAGAAATGAATTCTGTTGCAGGAATGCAAAATTATGCAAATACGGTGGCTATGCAGAACACAAGAATGGCATGGGACACATCATCGCATATTGGTGTTGAGACACTACCATTAATGCAAGTAGTTTTGCTGCTTTTAATGCTTTGTATATTTCCATTAATTGCAATGTTGACACTGATTCCACCGACAGGAATTGGTGTGTTTATGAATTACATCTACACGCTTTTGTGGTTAGAGAGTTGGCCAATTATGTTCACCATCCTCAATATGGCAATGAATTTCTATTTATCCCCAAGCAGCGGTGGACAACCACTGTCTGTAACATTGTCAAATATTAATTTATTAGCGCAAGAGCATTCTGATATTGCCGGCATCGCAGGTTATTTGATTCTTGCGATTCCATTTTTAAGTATTGGGCTTGTAAAAGGCATGGCGTCTACTTTTACGCAAGCATCACAATATCTTGGTGGAATGCTGCATAGTCTTGCGCAAGGCGCTGCTAGCGCGGCTAGCATGGGAAATTACAGCCTTGGAAATATTTCAACGGCAAATGCCACTGCAAATTCATTAAATGCCAATAAATATGATACTAATTTTAGTAACATGCAGGGACTTTCAACGCAACAATTAAATAATGGTGCAACAGTTACATCAACCACAAGTGGACAAATTCTCGATAATACAGCAACTAGCACAAGCCATCTAACAACGGGTATTAATGTTAGTGCTGGAATTTCAACTGCATTATCAAATAGCGCTGATCGGTATAAAGCCGCAGCAAATAGTAGTCGGGTCAGTCTTGATAATTCCTTATCAAGTGCCGCAACGAATGCGCTTTCGTACGATTCCAGTACTGTGCATTCACAATCCGTATCTGATACATCAACAAGCGGTATGAATTCACAAGTTGACCATGCGATGTCTACGATGAAATCAATTGCACATGAATTTGGGCAGAAAGAGGGAATTAGTGATTCGGATGCATTTAGAAAATTATCTCAAGCATCAATTGATGAAAAAATTGGTGTCAACCTCAGTAATAGCGCACTTGGAAAAGCATTAGGAGCAGCCGTTGGTGTTTCAGGTGGCGCGGATTTATCTACTACTCAACAATCACAATCAAGCAGTGATCAAAATTACCATAGTGCTGTTGATCACGGTATATCAGATAGGCAAATGCAAGAGTTTAGATCAAGTATGAGTGTAGTTGAAAACTACACAACTTCACATTCAGCATCAGATAGTAACAGTTATGTAGATTCATTTGCTTCAAGAGTTGGTGCAGACTTTAGAGCAGCTACAAACAGCGCGAAAAGCATTTCTGCTGATTTATCAACCGGTGAACGATTAAGTCAGCAAGCATCTTATGTGGCTAATAACGGCAGTTCAGTTCAATCTGACTTTACACAACCGTTTGTTGATTGGGTGCATAAAGTTGATTCTGCAAATGCAAATAGAATTCTAACCGATCAAAGTGCGAGTGGTGCAATGCAACGGCAAAGTCTTGCAGAAAATTATATGCATCAATATTCTAGCAAGTTAGAAAAAAATATTGTTTCTCAGACATCAAACATCAATCCGGAACAAAATTACCAGGATGCAACAAAAAGCATAAATAATAATTCGCAAAGCGTTGAAAATAATTTTTCAGGGCGTGCAAATGAAATTCAAGGTAAATCAAATGCATCAGGATTGAAATTAAATAAACAAGAATTTAAAAATTCTTCAGACAGCGTTTCTGATCACCAAAAAAATATTATCCAACAAATAAATGAAAGTGAAAAAAATGTATCTGCTGAAATTAATGCTACCACTGCATCTGATAAAAAAAATATAGCTAGTGAAAAAGCGCAAGATCAAAAAGGACTGGCACGTCATCTATAGGAAAATATTGTGAAAATATTTAAATATAACTTACCAACGATTATAGTAATTATAAAAGTCATCACTAGATTTTCTCGATGCTTCAAATGGATCTTTTTCATACCAACTTGGCACATATTTTATGCCGCCAGGTGTTGTAGACGAAAATGGATTTCTTGGGTCATGAATATCACCCGGAGAGTAATCCATAAAATTTGGATTGCTATTGGCAATGGGTATAGGTCTTGGATAAATAACGGTGTTTTTATAAATAAATTTGTATGCAAAAGTAAAAATTATCAATGCAAAAATACAAGTAATCCAGGTATCAAAATTAAAAATGGCATCAAAAACACAACTCAAAAAATAAGATACCCAACCGCTTATCAACGCAGAAACAGCTATTCGCATAGTGCGCTGGTACATAGAAAGCGTTGGTTGAGATGTTACGTTTTTTTCCATAGAACTATCCGAATTTTGTGCACATGCCGTAGCTTTATTATCTCAAACACCCCCATTTTTATCCACCAAAACCTAACTGAAGATGCCTTTTATGCGTGACAACAATAATAAAAACGATATTTCAGAAAATAAAACTAAGTTTTTCACGCGTGGCGGTCAAATTACCTTCCATAATTGGAGAATGCTATTTCAAATCAATGGTGAGGTACTAAAACTTTACTTGCTATCACTCATTTTTTTAACCTCTGTATTTTCATATTTTGTTACTCCAAAAGAGGTGCTATGGGCAACTTATTATTACTACTATTCAAAAATAGAGATATTGTTTTATAAAATTCACATACCTATGAAACCATTTTTGGTTTCATATCATGGTAAGCGGTATATTGAAAACGGCATTTCATTTTTATCGCAATGGCAATTTGTTAGTGAGTATCGACAAATATATGGATATATATTGATTGGTTTTTTAATTGCATTTGCATTCAGCATCGGAATTTCTCTTGTTTTTATTAAATGGTTAACGAAAAAGGGGAAAGCGCAGGCAGCCACCACATTTTTACGTGGAATAAAACTCGATGATTCTAAAAGTGTTATTAAGTCCATTTATAAAAATTATGACGCGTCAGATTTGTTGATTGATCAATTTCCGCTAATTAAAAATTCAGAAGTGCAGCATATGTTAATTCATGGAACCACTGGAACAGGTAAAGGACAACTTTTACAAAAATTATTAGATGGGATACGTAAACGCGGAGATCGTGTGATTTTATATGATAAAGGTTGCTCATTCGTTCCTACCTATTACAGAGAAGGAAAGGATGTTTTGTTGAATCCATTTGATGAACGTTGTGCAAATTGGGATATTTGGACTGAAGCAAAAACAGAGCCTGATTTTGAGAATATGGCAGAGAGCTTAATTCCACTACAAAATGAGAATGATCCATTTTGGATAAATTCAGCACGCACAATTTTTGCTTCAGCCTCTTACAAAATGAAGGATGACCCAGAAAAATCAACTGATAGATTATTGTCGCTGCTGATGACTGCATCTTTAACGGAGCTAGAGCAATATTTATCAGGAACACAGGCTGCAACGCTTGCTTCTGATAAAATTGAAAAGACGGCGATATCGATTCGCTCCGTATTATCAACCTATTTAAAATCATTGCGATTTTTGAAAGGAATTGGTTCTGATAATTCGAAAAAGTTTTCAATACGTGATTGGATAAATAGCAATAATGATGATCAATGGCTATTTATCAGTTCTAATGGTGAGCAGCATGCGTCCCTCCGATCATTAATATCCATGTGGTTATCACAAGCATCACTATCCTTGTTGAGTTTGCTTGAAAATAGAGATCGACGTATCTGGCTTATCATCGATGAATTGCCAAGTTTGCATCGATTACCACAATTACCTGAAACAATCGCAGAGGTACGTAAATTTGGTGGATGTTTTGTGCTGGGCATGCAAAGTTTCGCCCAGCTTGAAAAATGCTATGGTAGACATGCGGCGCGTGAAATTTTTGATTTACTCAATACACGATTCTTTTTTAGAAGTCCAAGTGCCGATATGGCGAAACTTGTATCAAATGAGTTGGGGTCACAAGAAGTTGAAGATATGCGAGAACAATATTCGTATGGCGCTAATCGTATTCGTGATGGGATATCAATCGGAAGACAACGTGTCACACAAACCATCGTTACTTACAGCGAACTAATGGATTTACCAGATCTCACGTGTTATTTACGATTACCTGCTTCCTATCCAATCGTAAAATTAAATCTTGCATTTGAAAAGAGAGATGATATTGCGCCTCATTTTATAGAGCGAACGATCTTTGAAACCAATTTAAATTTTAAACCATCTCAAACAGGTGAAGATTCAGACGAATTTCATCTTCTTAGCCAAACAAAAAAGAAATCAAAACAAAAAACAACATCATCAGATGATATGAAACAAAACGATTGGAAATCTGCGCTTCCTGATATTGATACAATCAGCCATAAAAAAACGATTGATCGCGCAATAATGGAGTTATAACTATGCTAACCGTTGTGCCAATTAAAAGTAGCAGTGTTTCTAAAGGATATTACCTACAACAGGATGGCGGCTACTACATAGAGAATCAGGAAGACAAAACACTCTATCAGTGGTATGGAGAAGGTGCTGATAAATTAGGGTTAAACGATAGCATTGATCTTAAGGTACATACAGAAGTTTTTTCAGGCAATCTACCCAACGGTGTTCAGATTGGGAAGAGGTCAGCCGATGGCGTGTATCAGGGTCGTCCCGGTTATGATCTTACCTTTTCACTTAATAAAGATTTGAGTTTAATTATCTGTTGCAGTGAGAACAAAGCATTATCTGATTATTTTTTGCAGGCGCATATTAGTTCTGTGAAAACAGCACTAAATCAAATTGAAAAAAACACACAGGCAAAAATAACGGTCGATGGAAAGACGGAGTTTCAATACACCAAAAACATGATTGCGGCGTTGTGTACGCATTTTAGCTCAAGAGCAGGAGACCCTGATATTCACACCCATGCATTGATTGCTAATGCAACAGAGCGTTCAGATGGCAATTGGCGCGCATTGGCTACTGATATGAGTCGTCAGCATGGCTTTTTTGAGATGGTTCGTGACAATGCTGTATTTTTTGGGTCTATTTATCAAAACGAAATGGCGCGTGCGACCAAAAAAATGGGTTTTTCAGTTGAGCCAATATACAAAAATGGCCTATTTAGAATCCGTGGATTTTCTGATGATATTCGCGACCATTTTTCAAAACGCAGAAAGCAAATTGAGGAAATTGTGGATGCTTTATCACCGAATATAAAAATTAACAAAAATTTATATGAGCAAATTGCCAAACATTCCAAAGCTGATAAAGAGGTCATGGGCAGCAAAGAATTTATCAAAAAATCTAAAAATTCAATGAATGAGTTTTTACAGCATACACATACAGTTAAAGGATTTGACGATCTGATTGATCAATGTAAATTATCCATAAAAATAAAACCATTTTCAAATGCAAATAATAATAAAAAATCCGCGGAGATTTTGCGTGATGCAATTGATCATCAATTGCAATTTCAAAATAGTCTGAAAATAAATCAAATTATTTTAAAAGCTATGTCTTTTTCAATAGGTGAGTGTTCCTATCAAGATTATACAAAAAACATTCTTGAGTTAATTAAATCAGGTTACTTAATAAGAAATGGTGACGGATATACAACAGAGCAATCAATGTGCAAAGAGGAGAATTTAACAAATCTAGTATTTAAAACCTTACCCAAAGGCATGCGTGCGCAGATAACCACTCCGCCCGATCAAAAAAATATGAGAAAAACTCTGATGGACTCACTTTCACAATCACGGCTTTGTGTTATCTCAGAGCCAAAAAACCTAGAGGATAAAGAAAATTTACTTTCTCATTTGATTGCTGATTTAAAAGCGCAACATAAATCAGTCACATTGTTGGCGGCTAATAAAATGATTGGCAATCACTATAATGGGTCTATCTGTTCCAAGGATGAAAGCATATGGAAACGATTAAAAAATATCGCCAAAGATGATCTTGCAAAAGGCATCCATAGTTTTTTATTTCATTATGAAAATGAAATAAAAATGCCACTCAACAATTTATTTTCTAAAAATGGCAAAGAAGTATTTATTGTAGATGATGCAAAACGCTTATCGTTTGATGTTGTGCAGAAATTATTATCGCTCACTGAAAAAAGACAAGCGAATATTATTTTTTTAAAAAACAATGAAGGTAAAAGCAACCTATTTACAGGAAACCCATTTGAGGTCATTGAAAAAATCGGCATCAATAAAATTGAAACTTCAAAAATATACCAGCAATCGAAAATTAATATAAAAGCACAAGTGACTATCGAAACAACCAATGCAAATACATTAGATAAACAAAATAGTCGTCAAATGCAATCTGCAAAAACTATTGCCAATGAATTGTGTTTAAATAATGAAGCCACCTTAGTTTTATCTTCAAGTAAAAAAAGCGCTGAAAAATTAAATCAACTGATACGTGACGAGCTGATAGCCATGAATAAAATTGATGGTAAGCAACATTCGATTAAAATATCTGAATCACTTTATTTGACCGAGCAAGCACAAAAATATGCAGCCTCTTATCCAATGAATGTTCTTATTAAGGAATATGTTGGAAAGGGCCAATATCGTATACGAAAAATTTTAAGGCAGGATGTAGATAAAAATCAGATCATTGTCGAAGGCATTTTTGGCAGACCCACCGTGATTTCAGCAAATAAAATGGCAAAAAGTATCAAGTCAGGTGAAATACAAATCTGCCGTGAAAAAGAACTGAAGATTGCGACTGGCGATATAATTAGACTCATCAAAAATAACAAGCAATCCGACGCGCTTCATTTATCACTTGGAAAATTATACCGTATTACATCATTGGATGAAAAACATATCTATTTAAACAATCAATCAGAAAATACAAAAAGTATTCGCATTAAAAAATCTAGGCTTAATGGCTTATCATTAGCCTATGGTTACGCACGCTCTGTCAATGAACCTATTGCTGAAAAAAATATAGGGAAAATTATATGTGATTTACCATCAAGAGCAATCAATAAAACACTCATTTCTGATTTATCAAGACACACCAATCATATTCACGTCGTCACCGACGCCGCTGTAAATTTTTTGAAAAACATTCCCGCCAAAATGCAGAAAATTCCAATTAATAATGCCGACAATACTGCATCAATCGATGCCAATAAGATTGAGGCGATGCTAAAACAACATGCGCCAGTTATTACTGAAAAAACACTAGGTCCACCCAATGAAGCGCTCTCTAATCAACATGAATGGCATTATGGCAGAAGAGGGGAATTGGTTGTGCATGTTCAAGGAAAAAATCAAGGATCGTTCCATAATAAAAGAACTGGCGAAGCGGGGGATATGACAACGCTTTTAATGCGGTCTATGGGTGTTTCAAATCAGGACGCATTAACCTATGCAACAGGCATTCTCAAACAAGGCTTGCCCACTGTTGAACATACAAAACTCACTATAGGTCATGAATCTAGTGTTCAAAAGCTGTCGCCTATGCCTGAGAAGGAGCTTTTATAGCTATATTCATTTTTTACTGAAATTATCTTGATCAATTGATACAATTGCGACAATTTATAAATTTTATTGAGCAACATGATTACACGATAACTGTTGGTCGTCACTCAGCAAACATTGCCTCTTCGCTCTGTCGTTTGAGCTCCTGCATCCGCATCAACACAGCCGAATGATTAGCATCTTTAGCTGCGGGATCAAATACGCAAGCATAGATATCGCAAAGTGCCGCCAAAACTTTTTTCTGGAAAATAGCATTGCTGTGGTCAACGGCGCCATTGCAATGCGCTTCCAACACTTGGGCGATGTATTTTGAAGTGGAGATCGATTTCTGATCGGCCAGCCGATTAATCTTCTCTTTGATTACCGCAGGTAGATAGCATTCAACTCTGGGCATAGTTATTTCCTTGTAATGTTTTAACAGAATGCCAGTGTATCAAAATAGGGGTGCTTTAGGGGTAACACAAGGAGATTTCTCTCAAAAATCAGGGGTGTTTTAGGGGTGTATCTGTTTTTTTATGCACGTTGCAAAAGTCTAAAATTATATACTTATCAATTGGTTGATCTTGTCATCTTTGATGACGTAATGTGTGAAGATTTTGGATTTTGACCGATAGTTCTTTGCTGACTCAGGTTGTGTCGTTAGTGTTTTGATTTGATTAACTTCTGGTTACCTGAGCTAACATGGGTTCCCCAACATATAGGGGCACATTCTGTACCCACCCTATTCGAGCAAGCATGACTTCGTTCTTCCGCCAGAAGCACCATTAGTCATTCCATATGCGTGTTTTACAATATCGGAAATACTGTTAACCTGATTAGCTAATCTCCACTGTCTTGTTCTAAAGAATGAAAAATATTCACCATTAATTTTTTTCTGATAATGAGCAATAAATTTTCCTACCATTGTTTTTTCATCATAAGGACCACAATACCGCGCAATATTTTTTGTCAACGTACTGGGACCTTTTATTTCTTGCTCGTAATTTATCTACTCTGGGTTCGCGGACATATAGGGACGGATTGTAACGTTTGCATGCATTAACCCGCTGATTCTTTTATCTTTAGTGCCAAGGTTTTTTCTGTTTTCACTTAAGCTGCCATTGCGGCGCGTGTGCCCGACTCACGGGCGCTTTCCTCTGGAACTTGAAGAGAGTTCAGCAAAGTCTCTAACTCTTCCGGGGTTTGCAGTGCTTGGCGAGTATAATGCAATCTAACTTTCTGCTTAACCGACTCTTTCTCATCATGCGTTAATACTTGTTTCCACGCATCCAATCGTTTTAAAGGTGATGTATTGTTATCAATATTTTTAGTAGGGTAGAGCGTTCTCGCCCAGTCACTGAAGGTTTTTGCGTAATTTTCAAGTTCTTGATGTGACGCTGTTCTCGGTGAAACGTCATGTGCCTGTGATTGTCTGCCAAAAAAAGCGAGTGATGATGAAATGCGTGCGGGATAAGTTATTTTAGCTTCTTTATCTGGTTGCAGGATTGGTTCTAATTTTTTGCTCACATCTTGAGATTGAGCAAGAGCTACACCAACAACAGGAACACTGACATCCAATAATTGTTTTCTAAGCGCTTTGCATCGATCAGCAACTGTCTGAGTACTGGCAGTTGGCGCGCGATGATATAAGTTTGTAAATTGAGATGGCTTTCTGTGTTCAGCTAGGATCCCACCCAAAACGGTGTGACGATTTGCAGCTTGATCTAAGATAACAAGATTATCTAAATACACGGTCATCAATTTATTGAGAATTTCTTTTTTGTGCTCAACACACAGCTTTCTTTCTACTTCTGTTAATTGCTCATCATTTAATATTTTTTGAAACAAGACAGTTCGAACAAGGCCAGGGCCTTCACTATTTTCAATTTCAAGTATTTTGTTTTGCGCATCAGAATGACCATTTTCATGTGATTTTTGATAAAATGCTTTTGCTTTAGCTGTATCTTTGATAACGCCACATCCAGTTTGATGGAGCAATCCCAAATTATAATTTGCCAGCTGATGATTTGAATTAAGCTTTAATGATTCTTGATAACACAGATTTGCTTTTTCATAATCCTGCGTCTTACCATCAGTAGCATTGCGATACTGAATGCCTAAAGCATTCCAATCATCAGCAGTTGGGGCGGGATTTTTTTTAGTTACTTCGATTTCAAGCAATTGAATTTCTAAATTTTCTATTATACGCAGTTGAAGTGTTGCATCAGAATAACCAGTGGCT
>Ga0155273_136_pt1 | contig 14265 bp, 15 predicted proteins | sample RifCSPhighO2_02_FD_106241 | JGI IMG/M metagenome (GOLD analysis project Ga0155273, IMG submission 106241) | Gammaproteobacteria bacterium RIFCSPHIGHO2_02_FULL_39_13 | reverse complement strand
GTACCAATATCACCATAAACCACACCGAGTGCGCCCAGAGACAGTGATAATACATGCTGATTTTTCGGTTTGGTCGCATCCATGTTTGATAATCTAAGTTAGTCATTATTCCTGTACAGTCACTTCATCTTACGTGAGTTTTTTACGCTTTAAAACCTATTAAGTCTGCAATTGTCCTACAAAAAAGATGACAATTTGAAAAAATGATCGTATGATCGCAATCACCTAACGTGTGTTTTGTGTCTTTCTTTGGGAATGCCACTGTATTTCATGTCCAGGTTTTTTTAATAACAATCTATGTAGAGTGATAATCATGAGCCAATCTAAAATTTACGTCGGTAATTTGTCTTACAATACAACGGAAGATGAACTGCGCGACTACTTCTCGCAATTTGGAAATATTGAAGACATTAAGTTAATTATTGACTTCAACACAGGACGTTCAAAGGGCTTTGGTTTTATTACGTATGCTTCAATTCAGGACTGCGAAAGTGCAGTAACAACGGCAAACGGTGTTGATATGGGCGGCAGAAAGCTCAAAGTAAACATCGCTAGAGATGATAACCGTCGTACTGGCGGTGGTGCTGGTGGTGGCGCAAGACGCCCATTCAATCGTGATCGAGGTGACCGAGGCGATAGAGGTCACAGAGATTAATTTGCCATTGTCTAACAATATCAGTCTTTTTTCCCGATTAGGGCTAGAAAAAGAAATTTTGTCTGCTCTTTCTGATCTCGGTTATGAAGGAGCAACCCCAATCCAAGAGCAAGGTATTCCCATTTTGTTAAATGGGCAGGACTTACTGGCTCAAGCTAAAACAGGTACTGGTAAAACGGCTACGTTTGCGTTGCCCATTTTGTCTCGTCTAAATCATGAGTTACGTGCACCACAAGCATTGATTTTGGTTCCAACACGTGAATTGGCCATTCAAGTAGCGGAAGCTTTTCAAAGTTACGCAAAACACGTGCGTGGATTTTCTGTCACACCCATTTACGGCGGCCAAGATTTTGGTTCGCAACTGCGCTCATTGAAGCGCGGATCGCAGGTGATCGTAGGAACACCGGGTCGTTTGATGGATCATATGCGTCGAAAAACTATTTCATTGAATGCATTGAAAATGGTGGTACTCGACGAAGCGGATGAAATGTTGAAAATGGGTTTTATTGATGATGTTGAATGGATATTAGGTCAACTAACGCTACCACATCAAACTGCTTTATTTTCAGCAACATTATCTGCCTCTATTCAAAAAATTGCGCAGCGTTACTTAAAAGACGCACACAAAATTCACATTAAATCTCACACCAATACCGTTGAAGCGACTGAGCAATGTTATGTGACGGTGATGAATCGTCATCAGAAGTTGGAAGTATTAACGCGTTTTCTGGAAACGGAAGAAAATCAAGCGGTGATTATTTTCACGCGCACCAAAACAGAATCGATGGAGCTTGCTGAAAAATTACAAGCGAGAGGTTACAACGCAGCTGCATTGAATGGCGATATGAGTCAAGCAGCACGAGAAAAAACGATTAATCGTTTAAAGAAAGGTGAGCTAGATATTTTAATTGCAACGGATGTGGCAGCGCGAGGTATCGATGTTGAGCGTGTGAGTCATGTGATCAACTACGATATTCCACATGATGTAGATTCATACGTGCATCGTATTGGTCGAACAGGCAGAGCAGGGCGCGCAGGCAAAGCAATTTTATTTGTCGTGCCACGCGAAATGCGTTTGTTAAAAGATATTGAGCATCATATTCGCAAATCCATTAAACGAGTGGAACCTCCTTCGGTTGCTGAAATTCGTGAAAAACGAACTGTACTATTAACTAAAAAGGTGAGTTCTGTTATTCGTGAGAAAGGAAAACAACTCAAACCTTATCTTGAAATAGTGTTGAATTTAACGGAAACCAATGCATTGTCTGCAAAAGATGTTGCAGCTGCATTAATTTATTTGAGTGAAGAGCAACAAAATAGTGCGACAGAATTTTCATCACCCGCACCGATTGAGAAATCTCAAAAAGAATACGGCAGTCGCAGAGACTCCAAAGATCATCAAGACAGAAATCGTCATCGTAAATCACGTTTCAAAAAACGCAAGGAAGGAAGACCTCGGCGAGATTTTTAATATCATGGAAGAGCAAAAAAAAATTCGTCTGTTATCTGATCGCCTGGTTGCATTGCAACAACCCATTCGTATTTTAGATGCAATAAAATGGGATGAAGAAATTAAATCTGATTTTTTCAGCAATCAATTTCAACAATTACCCAAAGTAAATGAAGCGTATTATCAAAAACGTCCGCTGCCGTATGATCCTGATGAATTGATCGCGCAATTTCATGTATTGATTCGTGAAATAAAAAATGAATTAGGACATTATACCGGTATTTCTAAAATCATGACTCGGTTGTGCGAAGAATATTGTCAAGCTATTTTGATGATTCGTTCTCGCGGAAAAAAATTATTTTCTGAACTGGCGATGGAATTATATGGCGCACCCAAAGATGCATTTTATCCTGACGGCCCGCGATTAAGTGATATGGGAGTATTGCTTGGGAAAATTTTAGAAAATCTCGTGATTGAAATGAAAAGCGAAGGAGATGAAAAAAAATATTCAGCGGAGCAGGCGGTTGAAGTACTACAAGAAAAATTATCGGGCTATTTTCATCAATCAGATCGGATCACAGCAACATTAAGCGATAATATCGTTGCAGATGCATCAGCGGGTGCAGATTGTATTAGATTGAAGCGCAATATTCGTTTCAGTGATCGCGATTTGCGTTACCTGGAAGTGCACGAAGGATGGGTGCATGTTGGCACGACGTTAAATGGATTGGCGCAACCAATCTGCACTTTCTTGGCGAAGGGTTCGCCAACATCGAGTATCACACAAGAAGGCTTGGCGGTGATCACTGAAATTTTTACTTTTTCTGCTTATCCTTCGCGCATGTTAAAAATAACCAATCGTGTGCGCGCATTAAATTTAGTGGTAGATGGCGCAAATTTTATCGATATTTTTCGTTTTTTTCAGCAACAAGGTATGAGTGATGATGAAAGTTATTATTACAGTGTGCGCGTGTTTCGCGGCAGCACACCCGATGGCGGACCGTTCACAAAAGATTTGGCGTATACGAAAGGTTTTTTATTAATTTATAATTATATTCGATTAGCTGTACGACAAGGTTTGATTGATCGCATTCCATTATTTTTTGTGGGTAAAACATTAATTGAGGATATTCCGACGCTGCATGAATTAAAGCAGCAAGGATTAATTGATCCTCCCAAATATTTACCGCCGCCATTTCAAGATTTAGCGGCATTAAGTTCATGGATGGGATTCTCACTGTTTTTAAATCAATTTGATTTAGATGCAGTGGCTGCGCATTATGGATATATTTTGAGAAAGTAGATGTGCGCCAGTGAATGAATACCGAACCGAACCGCTAATGTATTATTTCTTCTGACGCTTTCTAAATTTTTTAGGACCGTGTGGACCTCTTCCTCTTGGCATAATGCGCACCTTTCATCTGTTGCTTATCGAACTGTTATTTAACAAAGATACCACTCTGAAATCAATAACTTTCTTATTTATTTTCATTTTCATCTGTACAGATTATACTGTGCGTTAAGTTTGTCAGAAAGATAAGGAAGTATCACTGTTTTTAATTCATCTGCTATTTTCCATGGAGGATTAATAATCAGCAAACCGCACTCTGATAATTTTCCGGGTTCCACACTGTCTAATAATCCAAATTCTATTATCAAATGCGAAACCGCTATATTTTGTATCTCATCATAAAATTTTTTAACGTGATCAGTATTTTTAATGGGATACCAGATCATAAAAATTCCCGAGCGCCAGTGTTTGAGCGTGTGTTTCAATCCATCAATTATTTTCTGAAATTCATCCGTTTTTTCAAACGGCGGATCAATCAACACCAAACCGCGTTTCAGTTTGGGCGGTAAAAATGCCTTCATCGCCAAATAAGCATCCATGTGATGAATAGCAATATTATTTTTTTTTGAAAAGGGTGTTTTCAGTGTTTGAAAATCGTCTGGATGCAATTCACATAAAATCAGTTGATCATTCTCACGCAAAGTATTTTCTGCAATAAGTGGTGAGCCGGGATAAAATAGAAGTTCATCTGCATTATACTTTTTTACGATTTCCAAATAATTTTTTATTATCTCTGGTATTTCTTCAGAGCGTGAAAAAAATAATTTTCCAATACCGTTTTGAGACTCTTGTTTTTTTTGTGATTCATTGGAATGCAAATCATATAATCCAATGCCCGCATGCGTATCAAGCAAACAAAAAGGTACCTCTTTTTTTTGTAATGATTTTAATAAGGTAATTAATACAATATGCTTAATCACATCGGCGAAATTACCAGCATGATAAATATGGCGATAATTCATGATAATAATTCTTGTAGCGTGAACATCACTCACTTCCTCAGCTTGAATTGCGGCAGTTGATTTGTCACGATAAGATAAAGTGCGGCATCGCCTGATTGCACAACCGCTGATATTGCTTGTCGAAGTTGTTTATATGAAACACGTAGTTTACATCATTGAATGCACAAACGGGAGCTATTATACCGGCTACACGACGGATGTTGAGCGTCGATTTCAGGAACATCAGCAGGGGATTCGCTGTAAATACACCCGTGCTTTTGGTGCTGAAAAAATAGTATCATTTTGGACATTTGAAACACGATCAGACGCGATGTGTGCGGAATATCATATTAAACGTTTAACCAAAAAAGAAAAACAGGAATTACTCTTTCGTCACGCTCATCGCTTCATGCGCGTTTGAAATTTATCTCATTAAAGACAAAATTAAAATTTGTAATCCACTCCACGTAACCGAAACACCAATTGCCAACAAAATAAATGCAGATAAAGATGAAACGACTTTGCTGCCTGTTTTTCCCAACGTTTCAAAAATTACACTGGAGTATCGATAACAAAAATATACGAGGATAAATATCGCAACAATGGCCAGTGCAATCGCGATATATTGATTTATTATTCCTTTGGTTGCTTTTGCTTGTGAAGCCAATGCGACGACAATTGCAATACTGCCCGCGCCTGCGGTGAGTGGCATGGTGAGTGGAAAAAAAGCCAATGACATCACATCATCATTATTTTTATCATTGTGCATAGTTGGTTTGCTTTCTTTGGGTTCAACCAGCATTTTCCAGGCGATTGAAAAAACGACTAATCCACCGGCAACACGAATATCGGCCGGATGTAATCCAAAAAAATGCAGTAAATAAGGTCCTAAAATAAGTGTTCCTATTAATAATACTGTGCCATAAACGGAAACCAGTCCCGCTAATTTTTTTCTTTCTGCATCCGTTGCATACTGCGTTATACTAAAAAATAGAGAAGACATCGCAATGGGATTGACCATGGGAAATAACGCGATAAACGCGTAAAGAAAATCATTGATCAGTGTATGTGGTATAAACTTTCCTGAAGTGTGAAATCAAGTGTGATTATTCTACCCTACCCAGGAGGAGTAAGTCATGATTACCCCTAAAAAATGGCAACAATTATATCGCTGCATGACCACATTGGGTATTCGTAAAGAGGATTTAGTTGAAAAATTTATTCTGGGTTCAGGCAGCGGAGGGCAAAAGATCAATAAAACGAGCTCTTGTGTTTCCTTGAAACATATACCCAGTGGCATGGTAGTGAAATGTCAGGAAGGCCGATCGCGCGAAATGAATCGTTACACCGCACGGCAACGTTTGTGCGAAAAAATCGATCAGCAAATTCATCAAGAAAAAAGCGAAGCACAACAATTAATTCAAAAAATACGTCAGCAGAAAAAAAGACGATCACGTAAATTAAAGAAAAAAATATTAGCAGACAAACGACATCGGTCAGTATGCAAGCAGACGCGGAAAAAACCGATCATTACAATTGCATAATCAAATCAAACGGAACAACATAACAATTTTGTGCGACTGCATAAATGTGTTGCACTGGAGAAAGAATAATACCTGGAGCAATGTTTAAGTGTGGATACGTTTCTCTGAATGCGACTATTCCTCTTGCATCTTGTGTCGTTGGATTTGATTTATATTTTATTTCTATTGGAAAAAATTGATTATTCACTTCAATTAATAAATCAACTTCTGCACCTGAATGCGAACGCCAGTGATATACGGCGGGTTTTCCATCAATAAAAGGCAATTGTTTTAAAATATCTTGTACCACTAATGTTTCAAATAATGCGCCTGCTTTGGGATGGGCCTTAAGAGAATCAGTTGATCCGATATGCATTAGCATGCATGCCATGCCTGTATCAGTAATATAACCTTTCGGTTTTTGACTGATACGTTTAATAGTATTGTTTGAAAATGCAGGAATAGAGGTCCATTGATAACACGCTATCAACACATCCAACCAGCGTTTTGCGGTTTGCGGTGTAATTTGAATTTCTCGTCCTAATTCACTGAAATTAATTTCTTGCGCAGTTAAATTAGCGATCAGCGCAACAAATCGGGAAAATTCTTGTATCTGCTGAATATCAACCAATAACCGTACATCACGTTCAACATAAGTTTTAAAATAACTTTCTAATGTATCTTGTAATAATTCATTCGGAATATTCAGTAAGCCGGGATAAAATCCACGCCATAGTGTTTCAATCAGTGAATAATGATAATGATGATGAGTTTGCGAAAAAAAAGAATCCGCTGCAGGGTTTTTCAAAAAAGCAGTTGGATTGTTTACAAAAGAATTTAGCCAACATGTCGGATGATTTGTTAATTCACTCACGCTTAACGTGCCCAGTGTTAACACTGCAATTCTGCCCGCTAAACTTTCTGCGACATGTTGCATCACGCTAAAGTTTTGTGAACCGGTTAAATAATATTGCCCCACCTTTTTTTGTTGATCGATTTTTCTTTTAATCACTGACAAAATTTCTGGTGTGAATTGTATCTCATCCAAAATAACTGGAAGTGTTAATTGATTCACAAATAATTCAGGATCGCGTTTTGCATTAGCGATATCTATAATAGGATCAAAAGTAATATGATTCACATGCGGAAGATGATGTGACAACAATGTTGATTTTCCAACCTGACGTGCACCAGTAATAATCACAGCAGAAAAATGCCGCATGATTTTTGATAGCTTATCTTCTAGTAATCGACGACGATAGGGAATATTCATAATTTAATATTAATGATATTATCATCAATTATCAAGTGTTTTTATAAAAAATAGATGTTTTTAGTTGAAAATATATGATTGTATCATCAAATTTCAACAAACCCTACGCTACGCTATTCGCAAAATAAATCACAAAAATCAGCGACCACCCGATTAACATGGGATGTACTTGTTTTATCTTCCCCGTGAGTAATTTGATAAATACGTAACTAATAAATCCCAACCCCATCCCGACCGCAATGGAAAATGACAATGGAATCATAATAGCCGTAATGACACTGGGAATGGTTTCTGTCATGTCTTCCCAATTTAATTGCGTAAAACTTTTTATCATTAAACAACCGACAAATAATAATGCGCTGGCGGTTGCATACGATGGAATGGTTTTCGCAAGCGGTGAGAAAAATAGACAAACTAAAAATAAAATTGAAACGACAACAGATGTTAATCCTGTACGACCGCCAGCACGAACACCGGCAGCACTCTCGCAATACGGACTGCAACTGGATGTCCCCAATAATCCGCCCATCATGCTGGCAGCGCTGGTTGCTATTAATCCACGTGCTAATTTTTTGTTATCTTTTTTTGTGCCGTGAAATAAATTGGCTTGATGTAAAATTCCAACGAATGTGCCGGTGCTATCAAATACCGATACTAAAAAAAATGCGAATATAATTGCAAATCCTTGATGTGACCACAATCCTTCAAAATGCAGCTGAAATAAATTAGGGAATAAAGAAGGTGGTGTTGCGAGAATGCCATTAAATTTGCCATAACCCAATATCATGCCAATGACGGTCGTAATCATAATGCCGATTACAATAGCGCCTGGTACATGCAAATAATCTAATGCGACAATCAAACAAAAACCCAGAAAAAATAAAATAGTTGGTGCAGCATGAATATCGCCCAGCGATAATAATGTGTGTGCATTGGTTTGAATTAATCCGCCGCTGTGCAAACCAAGCAGTGCAATAAACAAGCCTAATCCTGCGGAAATAGCCATATTCATGGTTTTGGGTATGGCATCAATTAACCACGTGCGCAAGGGTGTGATGGCAATAATAAAAAAAAGTAGGGCAGAAATAAAAACAGCGCCCAGCGCACTTTGCCATGAATATCCCAAGCCTTGCACAACCACAAAGGAAAAATAAGCATTTAATGCCATTGCGGGTGCAACCGCAATGGGATAGTTCGATAAAATTCCGGTTAAAAAACAGCCCAACGCCGTCACTAAACACGTTGCGACAAAAGTGGCGTCGGGATTCATATGTGCTGCAGCCAGAATTGACGGATTCACCAAAATAATATAGGCCATCGTTAAAAAAGTCGAAACGCCCGCAATGATTTCCGTGCTGATGGCGACGTTATTTTTTTTAAGCTGAAATAATCGATCGAGCAAAGTGAGTAATTTCATCTATTGTATAAATCCCATAATTTCACGATTAAATAAAAAATAATAAAGCAAATGACTGAAGAATATAGGGCAAGCATGTTACCCAGATGAAATGCGGAGGATGTGTTGCTCAACGGAATAATTTGGGCTGCAATAATAAAACAGATTGCAGCCATCGAAAATAATTGCGCATAAGGATATCCTTTTGCGCGGTAAGACAAGCTTATTAAGCCGCCATGCCCAGGTAAATATTTTTTTCTAAAGTGATAATGACTCAGCGCAATACCAAACCAAGCAATAAATCCCGAAAAAGAAGAGATCTGAATTAAATAAGAAAATAATATGCCGTTTCCAACAATCGAAGAAATAAACACAGTAGAACCAATCAGCGCGGTTGCAAGTAGTGCCACAATGGGAATGGAGAAGCGATTTGTTTTTCTAAATATCTTGGGCGCTTGATTTGTTTTTCCCAGATACCACAAAATACGCGTCGCTGAATACATGCTGGCATTTGCTGCAGACAGCACTGCAATTAAAATAACAAAATTAACCATATCACCTGCGTAATGTGATAAATATTGCGAGAAAATCAGTGTATAGGGACTCATTTGAACACTGTTTTGATGCATTAATTGCGGATCATTGAATGGAATGAGCAGTGTAATAATAAAAATGGAAACGATATAAAATAATGCCAATCGCCAAAATACATATTTGATACATTTCGGAATCGTTTCTGTTGGATTTTCCGTTTCACCTGATGCAACTCCGACCAATTCCGTTCCTTGAAATGAAAATCCCGCCAGTAAAAAAACAGAAATAAATCCCAACCAGCCATGATGAAAAGGCGCGTCTTCTATTTTCCAATTTTGCCCACCAAAATGGGGCTGTTGAAAAACAGAGACCGCACCTAACACAATAAAAATAATGATCACAGCAACTTTAATAAACGATAAGCCATATTCAATTTCGCCATACACTCTTACCGAAAATAAATTGGATAACAAAATCGCAACAAAAAATAAAACGGGAAAAATAATTTCATGAACATGGGGAAACCAATAATGCATGATGATTGAAGCAGCAGAAATTTCAGCAGCAATGGTAATGGCCCAATTAAGCCAGTAATTATAACCCATCGCGATGCCAAACGGTTTCCCAACGAATAAGGTAGCATATTCGCAAAATGTACCCGAAGTGGGTTTGTAGGCGCTCATTTCAGCTAAACTGGTCATCAATAGATAAACGATCAATGCCATCATAATGTACGCAAATAATGCGCCACCAGGACCGCCAACGGAAATCGTGTAGCCACTTGCTAAAAAAATACCGGTGCCAATAGATCCACCAATGGCGATCATGTTCACATGTCGTGCTTTGAGTCGTTGAGATAATTCATCCGACATCATCATCTCCAGGAATTTTTGCAAAGTTTGCAGTGTATCAGATTATCGTAAAATCACCACCGACGGTTGTCTTCCCGCATTTTCTTTGTGTTTTCGCGCAGAACAATATCCCGGCGTGCAAATGGTGCAATGATTATTGTTGCTGTGAATGTTATTCGACGCTACGTGATCAGCGAGTGCTTCAATATGCGCTGCGCGCATGGGATTAAAATATATTTTTCCATTGCGTTTCTCGGCGATTTTTTTTTCAAAAATAGACTCAGCAAAATGCGTTAATAAATCAGATTGTACCTCATAGCAACAAACACCCGCTGAAGGACCCAGATGAATGATTAAATCAGATGAGTGTGTTCCATAATATTCACGCATTTTATTGATGGTTGCGGTCATTATTTTTGATGCCAATCCTCTCCAACCAGCATGCACGATGCCAACTACATTATTTTTTTGATCATACAACACAACCGGAAGACAATCTGCGGTGACTACCCCAATAGCACACTTTTTTTCGGCAGTGATAATCGCGTCTCCGCTACGCTGAAAAAAACCCACCGGCGTGTTAATTTTATTTTTATCGTCTAGCACAAAAATAGTATTGCCGTGATTTTGTTTTAGAAAAAAAAGACAATCAATTGAATTGGGTTCTTGCGCATTTATCTTTTGATACAATTTTAAAAAATGACCAGCATGATAATCAGCCTGGTCTCGCAGATTGTCATTTTCATCTCCAAAATAAATGACATAATTTTTTTGGTTGATCCAATTCATATAGGTTAACTCCTATGAGAAGTTTGTTTGGGTCATTTTGACCTATTTATTTACTTTTTTCGTCAGAATGATAAAATTTCTTTCGGTTTTTTATTAATTTTAGGCAATAGGTAGTTTTATGACAAAAGAAACAGGTATTGTTAAGTGGTTTAACGATCAAAAAGGATTTGGGTTTATCGCACGCGACGGCGGTGGTGACGATGTATTTGTGCACTATCGTGCAATCAATGGAAGCAGTGGTCGGCGCACATTGCGTGAAGGCGATCGTGTTGAATTTTCAGTGGTAAAAGGCGACAAAGGCTTTCAAGCAGAAGACGTTACCGCCATTTCATAAATGGTGTTCGATGCGATCAAAATGGTCGCATCCGCCTAAGTTAGTATCTTGGACGTCACCTGCGAGAGAAATGAAGTGCACGTTCCTAAGTCGAAAAAAATTATTATTGTCGGTATAATTAGCGTAATCATCGCTCAAATGTTAATTTATATTTCCTATCATTACGCAAGAGAAAATTACTTATACAGTATTAAACAAATTCCGCAAAATGCATTTTATTGGGTGCATCACAACACGCAAAATATTCCACTTATTCCCATTCAAAAACAGCAAGCTTATTCGCACTATTATTTGCGCTATTATTTTTCTCCATGGACAGTCAATCGTTCAGGTCTTGATTGGCAAATTCCTTATTTGAAAAATACTATTCAGCAATCTATTCATGAATATATTCACAATCCTGGCTACGGCATTAATCATTTGCCCAACACATCACGCTGGGTGGAAAAAATGGCAGATCGAATGGATCTTTCACATTTCCCGAATTCATTTACCAAAGCAATTACCGTTGAAAATACGAATATTCGCACGTTACCAACACATCAACCATCATTTGGTAATTTTGATCAAGCGGGGCAAGGTTATCCGTTCGACAATTTACAGGTGAGTTCGATTGCTGCTAACACGCCCGCACTCATCATTCAGAAAACAAAAGAGGGCGCGTGGAGTTTTATTATTATTCACAATTTACAAGGTTGGGTGCCCACATCAGCGTTGGCAGTGATTGATGAACCTTTTATTCAGCGATGGAAAACAAAACACTATATTGCATTAACGAAAAATAAAATTAACATTAAAGATCATCATCTGGTTCGATTTACGGCGGGTGTTGGAAAAATATTTCCGTTGGTTCAGAATAATTCTAAACAAAAAACGTATTCTGTTTATATTGCCGTACCCGATTCCAATCAGCATGCGAAAATTAAAATAGCGCAGTTAGATAATCATGATGCAACGGTATGGCCATTGTCATCAACGCCACATCATATTGCCAAAATCATGAATGTGATGATGGGCGTAAAATATGGCTGGGGTGGTGTTACCGATGACAGTGATTGCTCATTAACAACGATGAATTTATTCTCAACCTTTGGTCTCTGGTTGCCGCGCAATTCTACTTTGCAAGCTGATACCAAAAGCGTGATTAGTTTGCAGCATCTATCTGCCCGTGAAAAAGAAAAATTAATTATTGCCAAAGGAATACCACTGTTAACATTGCTGCATATGCCGGGACACATTGTTGTTTATTTGGGATCGATCAAAGGACGTGTTTATGTTTTTCAAACGGTGTGGGGTGTTGAAACCAGAACGTTATTTGGAAAATCAGGTCGTGCCATTATTGGAAAAACCGTTATTGCACCCGCTGATTTGGGTGCTCATGATTTTAATGTGAAACACACATGGCTAGACCGCATGGATAAAATGCGCGTGCTTGCTGTTAATTAATACGGATAAACAATCACCTTTGTATTGCGCGTCATAAATTCTTCATTTAGCCATTTTGCATATTTTGTTTTTACTCGGATGCAACCATGGCTAGAATTTTGATTTGAAATTTGTGGCGAGCCATGAATCGCGTGTCCTGCTTTAGTAAAATGCATGGCGTAAGGCATTTTTGCACCACCGCGTGTTCCATTCGAATTGAGGGGATATTTACTGGATACATGATTAACACCATTTTTAGAATAAATATAAAATACGCCTGAAGGTGTTTTGTATCCTGGTTTTCCACCATTTGCAACACCGCTTTTTATTTTACGCCCATTTTCATAAGCTACCCATCGTAATTCGCGCGGATAAAACACAAACACCTTTTGATTTTGCATTCGATACTTCGAATCTGAATAGCTCGCCTGTGCTGGCATGGCAGTGGACAATATGATTACGGTCGATGCAACGACGATAAGAAATTTCATTTCCACCTCCTCATTACTGAGCAGGCTTCCATTCCCCTTGTTATCGACGAAAAAATTATAGTACAACCCACCGTTTTTTCACTTCTATAATGCATTGTAAAAAAAGGAGTTCTTAACGAATTCAGCACACTCTTTTCAAACCTACACGAAATACAGTATATTACGATCCCTTATTTTTTATGTTGAATGACTGCAGATCAGTACATCATGAACGTTTTTGAAATTGCCGCACTGAATTATCCAGGATCCATTCGAAAAAGAATTAAATTTTTTTTTAGGGTCATGTTGTATGGTCAACAGTGTGTTACCAAGATCAGTGGCATTTTTAATGATCCCAGACTAAAACAGATTATTTTAAAAAATCCCAGCCACTATACAAAAATTTTTCGCCCTTATCTTCATAAAGGATTGAGAATAAATGATCGTGTTTTATCGATTAATAATCATTATGAATTTGTAAAAAAATATTGGAATGCGAAATTAATGCATGCGGTTTATCATGAGAAGTGGATGCGGTTAGCTGACATTAGTTTTGATAAAGAATCTCAGTTTCATATTGTGATGCAACAAAGTAGTAAGCAATATGAAAATGAAGGTGAGCTTATCATCGGGATTTTTAATCATCATAAAATTATTTCGGTATGCTTTAATTTCACTAAAAATAAAAATGGCGATCGTGGGATTTATATTAGTTCAGCACAAGGTTCAAGCAAAAAAGATTTTCCAGAAACAAAAGATACCATAAAATATTTTACAAAAAATATGGGCGGTATGCGGCCGCAAGCATTGTTAATTTTTGTATTAACTGTTATTGCTTCCACGTATCGTTTAAAAAATATTTTAGCGGTAAAAACCGCTTCACATATTAAGTGCAAAAGAATAAAAACAAATCTTGATGTGTTGTGGGCGGATATGGGCGGTACACCCCTAGATAAAATTTCTTATTCCCTTCCAATCCATTATCAGCGTAAATCAATCGATAACATCAAAACCAATAAACGCGCGATGTATAAACGTCGATATGCGATGTTGGATCAGGTAGAAAATCAAATTCGATGTTCGCTCACACAAAGATGATGGTTGATAACAGGGATGATGAATAGACTTTTTTCCAAATTCATGTTGATAGTTACGATCGTTGCAGTGGCTGCTGTGAATAATGGTTATGCCTTTAATCTGTGGGGATATACTCCACAAAGTGGCATTACGTATGCACCCATTGGTTTTCATTGGCAAAATTATTTAGAAGGCA
>Ga0155273_134_pt1 | contig 15743 bp, 11 predicted proteins | sample RifCSPhighO2_02_FD_106241 | JGI IMG/M metagenome (GOLD analysis project Ga0155273, IMG submission 106241) | Gammaproteobacteria bacterium RIFCSPHIGHO2_02_FULL_39_13 | reverse complement strand
TGCCCAATCGCCATGGAAGAAGGTTTACGCTTTGCGATTCGTGAAGGGGGTCGTACTGTTGGTGCAGGTGTAGTGGCGAAGATTTTGGCGTAAGGACAAAGTGGGAGTTATTCACACAGATACCAGGTAACTGATAACTGTTTAGGTCAGTAGCTCAATTGGCAGAGCACCGGTCTCCAAAACCGGGGGTTGGGGGTTCGATTCCCTCCTGACCTGTAAAATTTTGTCTTTGGAATGTATTTAGGCGATCACTGATGAATCAAAAAAGTAACGGATTGAAATGGACTCTGGTTTGCATATTGGTTATCGCCGGTATTGTTGCGAATACTTATTTTAATCAAGTGGCTTGGGCATTGCGCGTTGCTGCTGGATTGGTATTAGCTGCTGTTGTTTTGTGGATTGCACTACAAACAGCGACAGGCCATGTTTTTTGGACGTTTGCTAAAGAAGCGCGAATAGAATTGCGCAAAGTTGTTTGGCCGACAAGACAAGAAACGGTTCAAACAACCTTAGTGGTTGTTGCCATGGTAGTCGTTGCTGCGTTGATTTTGTGGGGCTTGGATACTTTGTTCTTTTGGTTAGTGGGTTGGCTTACAGGTCAGAGGGGTTAGCATGACAGAGGAAATCAAAAAACGTTGGTACGTGATTCATGCTTATTCTGGTTCTGAAAATTATGTTGTAAAAGCGTTGGGTGAGCGTATTCGTTTAAAACAAATGGAACATCGTTTTGGTGAAATCATTGTTCCTACCGAAGAAGTGGTAGAAATGAAAGCGGGGCAAAAAAGAAAAAGCGAACGTAAGTTTTTCCCAGGCTATGTTTTGGTACAAATGGAAATGGATAACGATACTTGGCACTTAGTGAAAAGTGTACCCAAAGTATTGGGATTTATCGGTGGAACAGCAGAAAAACCAGCGCCGATTACGGATAAAGAAGCGGCTGCTATCTTGCGTCGTGTTGAAGAAGGTGAAAGCAAGCCAAGACCGAAAGTGTTGTTTGAGCCGGGTGAAGTAGTTCGTGTTACTGATGGCCCCTTTGCTGATTTCAATGGCGTGGTGGAAGATGTGAATTACGAAAAAAACAGATTGCGTGTCTCTGTTTCTATTTTTGGTCGTGCAACACCAGTTGAACTAGAGTTTGGACAGGTAGAGAAAAGTTAGTTATATCGGCGTGAGTTCATTCATTCGCACCGATACTAGATAACTGATAATTTAAATCGGGGAGTTATTCCAATCTCGGAATAACGATGGAACCCACAGTGGAGAAGTAAAGTGGCAAAGAAAATTCAAGCTTATATTAAGCTTCAAGTAAAGGCCGGTGAGGCAAACCCCAGTCCGCCAGTTGGTCCTGCATTGGGTCAGCAGGGTGTCAACATCATGGAATTTTGTAAAGCGTTTAATGCAAGAACGCAAGGTATCGAAAAAGGAATGCCGACACCGGTTGTGATTACTGTGTATGTAGATCGTAGTTTTACATTTATTACTAAAACGCCCCCTGCATCTGTTTTATTGAGCAAAATGGTGTTGGGTGGAAAAAGTGGTAGTGCAACACCAAACACAGTAAAAGTGGGTAAGGCGACTCGTAAGCAATTAGAAGAAATTGCAAAAATTAAAGAACCTGATTTAACCGCTGCAGATTTAGAAGCGGCAGTTCGTACCATTGCGGGTACAGCGCGCAGCATGGGTATCGATGTTGAAGGAGTGCGCGAACGTGAGTAAATGTTCAAAAAAACAACGTGTGACGAGAGAAGGTTTGGTGCCTGGAAAACAATATTCGATTTTAGATGCGGTTGATCTTGTAAAAAAATGTGCAACTGCAAAATTTGATGAAAGTGTTGATATTGCGGTTGTATTGGGCATTGATGCAGGCAAATCAGATCAAGCAATTCGCGGCGCAACCTTGATGCCAAAGGGCACTGGAAAAAAAGTGATGGTGGCTGTCTTTGCGCAAGGTGATCAAGCTGAAAAGGCAGTCGCTGCGGGTGCTGATATCGTTGGCTTTGAAGATTTGGCTGAGAAAGTAAAATCAGGCCAATTCACTGCAGATGTTGTGATTGCAACACCGGATGCAATGCGTATTGTTGGTCAGTTGGGTCAGATTTTGGGACCGAAAGGCTTAATGCCAAATCCTAAAGTCGGTACTGTTTCGAATGATGCAGCTGCTGCAGTGAAAAATGCAAAAAGCGGTCAAGTTCGTTATCGTTCAGATAAAAACGGTATTGTGCATTGCTCAATTGGTAAAGTGAGTTTTGATCGCGATGCGATTAGACAGAATGTGGAAGCGTTGTTGGTGGATTTGAAAAAAGTAAAACCAGCAACAGCGAAGGGTATTTATCTCAAGAAAATTGTGGTGTCTTCGACAATGGGACCCGCAATGAATGTGGATATTGCTTCGTTGAATATTTAAAGATTTCGCGGCAAATTTGCCGTCGAAGACCGTAGGTATGCAGATGCATTTAATTTCCTACGTAGATGGTGTGCTGCAAAAATTATTTTTGCACTCATCGATGGGAGAATAAAAAATTTTTCGAAATTTTTTATTTATTTTAAAAATACGCAGTTGTTTTGTATCAGGGCTGATAACTGATAACTGATAACTGATAACTGATAACGGAAAACAACAATGGCTTTAAACTTAGAAAACAAGAAAGCGATTGTGGCAGGATTGATGGATGTTGCAGGAACTGCAATGTCTGCTGTTGCTGCTGATTATCGCGGTCTGACTGTCTCTGTGATGAATGCATTGCGAAAAAATGCGCGGAAATCAAGTGTTTCTGTCGGTGTTTATCGTAATACATTGGCGCGCAGAGCATTAAAAGATACGGAATTTTCCTGTCTCTCTGAAGTGCTGACGGGTCCGATTGTGTTGCTTTTTTCACAAGACGATCCAGGTGCGGCAGCTCGTGTTTTGCGAGACTTTGAATTCGCTGAATTGTTAACGGTGCGTGGTTTAGCGCTGGGTGGACAATTATTGCCTGCTGCTCAATTGAAAGCAGTGGCAAGCTTGCCAACTCGCGAAGAAGCTTTGACACAATTGGTTGCCGTTATGAAAGCGCCCATTACCAAATTGGTTCGCACGCTTAATGAGCCAATCGCTCAAGCAGTGCGTGTGTTTGGTGCAGTTGCAGATCAGAAGAAGGCGGCGTGAGCTATTCAGGAATCAGGGATCAGTTATCAGACACGGAAGTACTGATAACCGATAACCGATAACCGATAACAGGTAACAGATAACAGATAACAGATAACTTACACAAAGGTATACAACAATGACACAAGTAACTAAAGATCAAATTTTAGAAGCAGTAGCAAACATGAGCGTCATGGACGTTTGTGATTTGGTGAAAATGATGGAAGAAAAATTCGGTGTTTCTGCAGCAGCTGCGGTTGCTGTCGCGGGTTCTGCAGCGGCAGCAGCAGCTCCTGCTGAAGAAAAAACCGAATTCAACGTGGTGATGACTGGTTTCGGTGCAAACAAAATCGAAGTGATTAAAGTTATTCGCGCGGTGACTGGTTTGGGTTTGAAAGAAGCGAAAGACATGGTTGAAGCAGTTCCTGCGGTTGTGAAAGAAGGTATTGCAAAAGCAGAAGCGGAAGATGTCAAGAAAAAATTAACTGAAGCAGGTGCGACGGTTGAAGTAAAATAAGCGGGGGTGGGAGTGAGAGAAAATAGTAATATTTTCTCATGCTCCCACTTTCGTTTTCGCTCCCACTCCAAACTCCCACTGAATTTAAGAGGCGACTTCCGATATGACAAAGCATATTCACCATAATGATCGTTATACAGTAACTTCAGGATCGGAAAAAAGACGTGTCAGGTTGCGGTTAGGAAAGAGTCAATCCGAGGTAATGCAAACGCCTTATCTGCTCGGCATACAATTAAATTCATATGAACAATTTTTGCAGGCCTATATTCCCGCTGAAAAACGCGCTGATATTGGTTTGCATGCCGCGTTCAAATCAGTATTTCCCATTGAAAGTTATTCGGGTAACGCGCGACTTGAGTATGTGTCATACACGTTGGGCGAGCCGCTTTTTGATGTAAAAGAATGTAAATTGCGTGGATTAACGTTTGCAGGTCCACTCAAAGTAAAAATGCGTTTGGTTGTGTTTGACAGAGAAATTGCAAAAGATAATTCCGCCATCAAAGCCATCAAAGAACAAGAAGTTTACATGGGGGAGTTACCGCTGATGACGGAAACAGGAAGTCTCGTGATCAACGGCACAGAGCGCGTTGTGGTTTCTCAATTGCATCGTTCTCCGGGTGTTTTCTTTGAGCATGACAAAGGTAAAACACATTCATCTGGAAAATTATTATATTCTGCTCGCATTATCCCTTACCGTGGCTCATGGTTGGATTTTGAATTTGATCCGAAAGATTGTTTATTTGTACGTATCGATCGTCGTCGTAAATTACCTGCGACGGTTATTTTGCGCGCGTTGGGTTATCAGCCTGAAGCAATTTTAGAAATGTTTTATGAAACGAATTTATTTCGTTTTGAAAAAGACAGCATTATTTTAGAGTTAGTGCCAAGACGTTTACGTGGTGAATTGGCAGCGATGGATATTCGCGATGAAAAAGGCGAAGTGATTGTTGAAGCGGATCGTCGTATTTCTGCGCGCCATATTCGCCGTATCGAAAAAGCAGATATTAAAACATTAGAAGTCACTTCTGAATATTTAGTGGGTCGCGTGTTAGCAAAAGCGATTGTTGATCGCAAAACAGGTGAAGTGTTGTCAGAAGCGAATCAAGAAATCACATTGGAATTACTGGAAACATTACGCACAGCCGGTGTGACTGCGATTGATACATTATACATTAACGAAATTGAGCGTGGTGCTTATATTTCCGATACATTAAAATTAGATACAGCAACATCACAAATGGATGCATTGGTAGAAATTTATCGCATTATGCGTCCTGGTGAGCCACCCACAAAAGATTCAGCAGAAAGTTTATTTGAAAGTTTATTTTTCACAGCTGAGCGTTATGATTTGTCAGCAGTGGGTCGCATGAAATTTAATCGTCGCGTGGGCAGATCAGATTTAACGGGTTCTGGTACTTTGTCAAAAGAAGATATCGTTGATGTGCTACGTGTATTGGTGAATATTCGTGATGGCCAAGGCGATGTGGATGATATTGATCACTTAGGCAATCGCCGTGTTCGCAGCGTTGGTGAAATGACTGAAAATCAATTCCGCGTGGGATTGGTCAGGGTTGAGCGCGCTGTAAAAGATCGTTTAAGTTTGGCAGATGTGGATACCTTAATGCCACAAGATTTAGTGAATGCAAAACCAGTTGCTGCTGCAATTAAAGAATTTTTCGGTTCCAGCCAATTATCGCAATTCATGGATCAAAATAATCCGTTATCAGAAGTGACACACAAACGTCGTGTTTCGGCACTAGGACCTGGCGGTTTAACGCGTGAACGTGCCGGTTTTGAAGTGCGCGACGTGCACCCAACACACTATGGTCGTGTATGTCCGATTGAAACGCCTGAAGGTCCAAACATCGGTTTAATTAATTCATTGTCTGTTTACGCGCGCACAAACGAGTATGGATTTTTAGAAAGTCCGTATCGTCGCGTGGTTGATGGTCATGTGACCAATGACTTGGAATATTTATCAGCGATTGAAGAAGGTGATTTCTACATTGCGCAAGCTAGTACGACAGTGGATTCAAAAGGTCGTTTGATGGATGAATTGGTATCTTGTCGTCATAAAGGTGAATTCACATTAACGACTCCTGATCGCATCAATTTTATGGATGTGTCGCCACGTCAAATTGTGTCGGTGGCTGCATCACTGATTCCATTTTTGGAACATGATGATGCGAATCGTGCATTGATGGGATCCAACATGCAACGTCAAGCGGTGCCAACTATTCGTCCAGAAAAACCATTGGTGGGTACAGGCATGGAACGCTTGGTTGCAGTGGATTCGGGTGTGACAGTCGCTGCAAAACGTTCTGGTGTGATTGATGCGGTTGATGCCTCTCGTATCGTAGTGCGCGCTGATGAATCGACGTTAAATCCAGGTGAAGAAGTGGGCATTGATATTTATAATCTTACGAAATACACACGCTCGAACCAAAACACGTGCATTAACCAACGTCCGATCGTGAACGTTGGTGATGTCGTTCAAAAAGGTGATGTGTTGGCAGATGGTCCATCAACTGATCTGGGTGAATTGTCACTCGGACAAAATTTGATGGTCGCGTTCATGCCGTGGAATGGTTACAACTTTGAAGATTCGATTTTGATTTCTGAAAAATTAGTCGAAGAAGATCGTTTCACTTCTATTCATATTCAAGATCTCACGTGTATTTCACGTGATACAAAATTGGGACCAGAAGAAGTGACGGCCGATATTCCCAATGTCGGTGAAGGTGCATTATCGAAATTGGATGAATCAGGCATTGTTTACATTGGTGCTGAAGTTAATCCCGGCGATATTTTGGTGGGTAAGGTGACACCGAAAGGTGAAACACAATTAACACCAGAAGAAAAATTATTGCGCGCTATCTTCGGTGAAAAAGCATCAGACGTAAAAGATTCTTCGTTGCGTGTACCACCCGGTGTTACGGGTACCGTCATCGATGTCCGTGTTTTTATTCGTGATGGTGTGAAAAAAGATGCTAGAGCATTGCAAGTGGAAGAAGATCAATTGGTGCAAGTGCAAAAAGATTTGGATGCCGAGTTACAAATTCGTGAAGCAGCTTTGTTTGATGGGTTGGAAAAATTATTATTGGGACAAGTTGTTGACGGTGGACCTGAAAAATTAAAAGCAGGTTCAAAAGTGACGGCGGATTATTTGCAATCATTATCGCGTGATAAATGGTTTGCGATTCGTGTGAGAGATGACAAAGCAAATCAACGTTTAGAAACAACGCATCAAAAATATAATTCATTACATGAAGAGCGTGATGAAAAATTAAAAGCAATGCGCATGAAGTTAGTTCAAGGTGATGATCTTGCTCCAGGCGTCATTAAAATTGTGAAAGTATATTTGGCAGTGAAACGTCGTATTCAGCCTGGCGATAAAATGGCGGGACGTCACGGTAACAAAGGGGTTATTTCAACCATCGTCCCAGTCGAGGATATGCCACATTTGGAAGATGGCACTCCTGTTGATATCGTATTAAACCCATTGGGTGTACCCTCTCGTATGAATGTGGGACAAGTTCTGGAAACTCATTTGGGATGGGCAGCAAAAGGCATGGGTCGTAAAATTGGTGAGTTGTTGCAAAAACAAGCATCGATGCACGCGCTTCGTGATTATCTCGCGAAATTATATCAACAAAGTTTCAGTCAAAAGCTCAATGTGGATGCATTGAGTGATGCGGAAGTGATGGAATTGGCGCGCAACTTGAAAGAGGGCGTACCTGTTGCGACACCGGTGTTTGATGGTGCGAGTGAAAAAGAAATCAGAAATTTACTGAAGATGGCTGATCTGCCTGAGTCAGGTCAAACTATTTTGTATGATGGTAGAACGGGTAGAAAATTCTCAAGACCGATCACCGTGGGTTACATGTACATGCTTAAATTGAATCACTTGGTTGATGATAAGATGCATGCACGTTCGACTGGTTCTTATAGTTTGGTAACGCAACAACCGTTGGGTGGTAAAGCGCAGTTTGGTGGCCAACGATTCGGAGAAATGGAAGTGTGGGCGCTGGAAGCCTATGGTGCCGCATATACCTTACAAGAAATGTTAACGGTTAAGTCCGACGACGTGAACGGACGTACCAGAATGTATAAAAACATTGTGGATGGTGATCATCGAATGGATGCGGGTATGCCAGAATCGTTTAATGTATTGGTAAAAGAAATACGTTCGTTGGCGATTGATATTGATTTGGAATCGGATTAGTTGTGAGTTTTTGAGAGGGAAAGAGGCTACGCTTAAATTTAAACGCAGCCTCAGAACGCACACGCACACGCACACGCACACTGAAATAAAGAGGGCACAACCTTGAACATCATGAATGCAACAAAAGATTTACTAAGACACGTTAAATCAAGACGCACAACTGAATTTGATGCATTGCGTATTAAATTGGCATCACCCGAAGAAATTCGTTCATGGTCGTTTGGTGAAGTGCGCAAACCAGAAACGATTAATTACCGTACGTTCAAACCAGAGCGTGATGGTTTGTTTTGCGCAAAAATATTTGGACCCGTAAAAGATTACGAATGCTTATGCGGTAAATATAAACGGTTAAAACATCGCGGTGTTGTCTGCGAAAAATGTGGTGTTGAAGTTACGCTTGCGAAAGTGCGTCGTGAACGCATGGGTCATATTGAATTATCGTGTCCCGTTGCGCATATCTGGTATTTAAAATCATTACCCTCTCGTATTGGTGTGATGTTAGATATGCCGTTGCGTGATATTGAACGCGTATTGTATTTCGAAACTTATATTGTAACTGATTCGGGTATGACTGATCTGACCGTCGGTCAGCTGTTATCAGAAGAAGCGTATTTGGATGCGTTAGAAGAATATGGTGATGATTTTGAAGCGATGATGGGTGCTGAAGCGATTAAAAAATTATTGCAGCGAATTGATCTTGATGCACAACTCACTGAATTGCGTGCAGAGTTGCCAAAAACAACTTCTGAAACAAAAATTAAAAAAATCACAAAACGATTAAAAGTATTAGCGGCATTCAAAGCATCTGGCAATCGTCCTGAATGGATGGTTATGTCGGTTTTGCCGGTTTTACCCGCTGATTTACGTCCATTGGTGCCATTAGATGGTGGCCGTTTTGCTACATCTGATTTGAATGATTTATATCGTCGCGTGATCAATCGTAATAATCGTTTGAAACGTTTGTTAGAGTTGAATGCACCTGACATTATCGTTCGAAATGAAAAACGAATGTTGCAAGAGGCAGTCGATGCGTTATTGGATAACGGCCGTCGTGGTCGTGCTATTTTGGGATCCAACAAACGTCCGTTGAAATCTCTTGCGGATATGATCAAAGGTAAATCGGGTCGCTTCCGTCAAAATTTGTTGGGTAAGCGCGTCGACTACTCAGGTCGTTCTGTGATCGTGGTTGGTCCGAATTTGAAATTGCATCAATGCGGTCTGCCGAAAAAAATGGCGCTAGAATTATTTAAGCCTTTTATTTATAGCAAGTTGCAACAGCGTGATTTGAGCGCAACCATTAAAGCGGCGAAAAAAATGGTTGAAATGGAAGTGCCAGAAGTGTGGGACGTGTTGGAAGAAGTGATTCGCGAACATCCCGTATTATTAAATCGTGCGCCAACGTTGCACCGATTGGGTATTCAAGCTTTTGAGCCGATTTTGGTGGAAGGTAAAGCGATTCAATTGCACCCATTAGTTTGTACTGCATACAACGCGGACTTCGACGGTGACCAAATGGCGGTACACGTTCCATTAACATTGGAAGCACAGCTCGAAGCGCGTTCGTTGATGATGTCGACGAATAACGTATTGCATCCGGCGAATGGTGATCCTGTGATCGTGCCAACACAAGACGTTGTCTTGGGTTTGTATTACATGACGCGTGATTGTGTGAATGCGAAAGGCGAAGGCATGATTTTTTCAGATGTAGACGAAGTAATTCGCGCTTACGAAGGGGGTCACGTGGATTTGCAAGCGCGCGTGAAGGCTCGCATTCAAGAAGTCAAATTAGACCTGAAAACACGTGAAAAAACGCAACATACCATTACAGTTGAAACTACGGTGGGACGTTTATTGTTGTGGCGTATTGTGCCCAATGGATTATTATTTGAATTAATTAATCGCGCGATGACGAAAAAAGCCGTTACCAAATTACTCGATGTGAGTTATCGCAATTTGGGTTTGAAAGAAACCGTTATTTTTGCGGATCAATTGATGTATACCGGTTTCCGTTACGCAACCTACTCGGGTATTTCGATTGGTATTGATGATTTGGTTGTTCCAGAAAGCAAAGAGCGTTTGATTGGCGAAGCAGAAGATGAAGTACGTGAAATTGAAAAACAATTTGCATCGGGCTTGGTAACACAAGGTGAACGCTTTAACAAAGTCATTGATATCTGGTCGCATGCGAATGATCAAGTTGCTAAAGCCATGATGGATAAATTGGCAACAGAAATGGTAATTGATGCAAAAGGAAATCAAGTTCAGCAAACCTCATTCAACTCAATTTACATGATGTCGGATTCAGGTGCGCGGGGTTCTGCAGCACAAATTCGTCAATTATCCGGTATGCGGGGTTTGATGTCGAAACCAGACGGCACCATCATGGAAACGCCTATTACGGCGAACTTCCGTGAAGGATTGAGTGTATTGCAATACTTCATTTCGACTCATGGTGCGCGTAAAGGGTTGGCGGATACCGCGTTGAAAACAGCGAATTCCGGTTATTTGACGCGTCGTTTGGTAGATGTGGCGCAAGATTTGGTCATCACTGAAAATGATTGCGGCACCACCAACGGCATCGAAATGAAACCCCATATTGAAGGGGGTGATATCGTTGAGCCGTTAAAAGAACGTGTGTTGGGTCGCGTGGTGATTGAGTCTGTTATTGATCCCAGAACTGGTGAAGTGTTATTTGCGGAAAATACGTTGCTTGATGAAGCGGCAGTAGAAATTTTAGAAAAACATAGTATTGATCGCGTCATGGTTCGTTCAGCTATTATGTGTGAGTTGACGCAAGGTGTTTGCGCACTGTGTTACGGTCGTGATTTGGCGCGTGGGCATTTGGTCAATGTGGGTGAAGCGGTGGGTGTCGTTGCGGCACAATCCATCGGGGAACCAGGTACACAGTTAACCATGCGTACTTTCCACATCGGAGGTGCGGCATCACGTTCAACAGCAGCCAGCAACGTTCAAGTGAAAGCAGACGGTATCGTGCGTTTGAATAACATGAAGACAGTAAAAAATGCGGCTGGTAATCTGGTGACGGTGTCTCGTTCAGGTGAAATAGTTGTTTATGATGAGCAACTTGGCATTGAACGTGAACAATATAAATTGCCATACGGTGCTGTTTTATCAGTTGCAGATGAAGGTCATGTGAAAGCAGGCCAAGTGGTGGCAACGTGGGATCCCCATACTCATCCCATTATCACTGAAGTGGCTGGTAAGTTGCGCTTTGTTGATTTAGTCGATGGTGTGACCATGAGACGTCAAACAGATGAATTGACGGGTTTGAGTAGTATTGTGGTGACAGGTTCAAAACAGCGTGGCCCAGGCGGTCGTGAAATGCGCGCGATGGTTAAATTGGTCGACAAAAAAGGCGACGATATCACATTGGCGGGTGGAAAAGTGCCTGCGCAATATTATTTGCCTGAAGGAACTTTTATTGCAAAAGAAGATGGTGCTGATGTAGCGATTGGTGATGTCATTGCGCGTATTCCGCAAGAAACATCGAAAACCCGAGATATTACGGGTGGTTTGCCTCGCGTGGCTGATTTGTTTGAAGCGCGCAAACCAAAAGATGCGGCGATTTTGGCAGAAATCTCAGGCATCGTGAGCTTTGGTAAAGAAACCAAAGACAAAGGTCGTTTGGTGATTACAGCGCCAGATGGAAATACTTTCGAAGCGTTAATTCCAAAGTGGCGTCGCGTGAATGTGTTTGAAGGTGAATCTGTGGTGCGTGGTGAAGTGATTGCCGACGGTCCAGTGGATCCACATGACATTTTGCGTTTATTGGGTGTGAGCGCACTGGCGAACTACATTGTCAATGAGGTGCAAGATGTTTATCGTTTGCAAGGTGTGCACATCAACGATAAACATATTGAAGTCATTATTCGTCAAATGCTGCGAAAAGTGATGATCTTGGAATCAAATGACGCGAACTTCTTGAAAGGTGAACAACTCGAATATACTGAATTGCGCACGGTGAATGCAAAAGTGGAAAAAGCCGGTGGTCTTCGTGCAACTTACCAACCTTTATTGTTGGGTATCACGAAAGCGTCGCTGGCAACTGAATCGTTCATTTCAGCAGCGTCATTTCAAGAAACAACGCGTGTGTTGACAGGGGCGTCGGTTGCTGGAAAACGCGATGATTTGCGCGGATTGAAAGAAAACGTGATCGTGGGTCGTTTGATTCCGGCAGGTACGGGTTTTGCACATCATGCTAAGCGTCGTCAACAAGCGGCAGCTTTGTTGGTAGAAGAAGCGCAGCCTGTTGTTAAAGAAGTGACAGCGATTGATGTTGAACAAGCGTTGAGTGAAGCGCTGAAATCATCTTCAGGAGAAGGAAAGGCGACGGAATAGAAGTAGATATTCCGTGCCTTTTTTATTGATTAAAAGCAAATCTAGTTATATTTGATTTAATTGCAAAATTTCTGAAGAAGTTTGTTGACATAACTAGCCACCTTTCTTTAGAATTCCCGATCCGTTTGATTGAATTGTCAAATTTTTCCCCATTGACGGAAAAATAATAATTTTTACTTGAGATACATTATGGCCAGAATTAATCAGCTTGTGAGAAAACCGCGTATTTCGCGAATTAAAAAAACAAATGTGCCTGCATTGGCTGGCAGTCCTCAGCGTCGCGGTGTTTGCACGCGTGTGTACACCATTACTCCTAAAAAACCAAACTCAGCGTTGCGTAAAGTAGCGCGTGTGAAAGTAACTAATGGTGCTGAAGTGACAGCATACATCGGTGGTGAAGGTCATAATTTACAAGAACACTCGGTTGTACTGATTCGCGGTGGTCGTGTAAAGGATTTGCCAGGTGTGCGTTATCACGTCGTTCGCGGTAGTTTGGATATCGCTGGCGTTACAGGTCGTAAGCGTGGTCGTTCGAAATATGGCGCGAAGAGACCCAAAGAATAAGGCACGAGCGAAGCGAGTAAATAAACACTAATCAGAACCGCGCGTGAAGCGAAACGTAAGTTGAGCGTAAACAAGCTGGTTTTGCAGAGAAATAATAAAAAGTTTGAGAGAAACTGGAGACATTGACAATGGCAAGACGTAAAGCTGCCCCAAAACGAGAAATTTTACCGGACCCACTTTTTAAAAGTATTTTGCTGGCTAAATTCATTAATTCCGTTATGCGTGGCGGAAAAAAATCCGTTGCGGAAAATGCGGTTTATGGTGCGTTGGATCATGTTATTAAACAATTAAAAAACTCAAATAAATTGGCAGCGATTGCAGATCATCGTGATGAAGAAGACGGTGGTGAAGGTGGTGTTGCGTTGAAACCATCAGGTGATATTCGCGCAGATGAAGCATCACGCATCGCAGCAATTGGCGCATTCAAAACAGCATTAGAAAATATTACTCCGCAAGTTGAAGTAAAGTCACGTCGCGTGGGTGGTTCAACTTATCAGGTTCCTGTTGAAATTCGGGCGGTTCGTCGGTCAACGTTAGCAATGCGCTGGTTGGTTGAATTTGCCAATAAACGTAACGAAAAAACCATGGTAGTTCGTTTGGCGAATGAAATCATGGATGCCATCGAAAATCGTGGCGGTGCAGTGAAAAAACGCGAAGATGTTCATCGCATGGCTAAAGCAAACCAAGCATTCGCACATTATCGGTGGTAATTTTTTATGTCAGTGAGAGCAACCCCACTAAAATTAACGCGTAATATCGGCATCATGGCGCATATTGACGCGGGTAAAACAACCACTACTGAACGCGTGCTGTATTACACGGGTAAATCCCACAAGATGGGCGAAGTGCACGAAGGTAGTGCCGTCATGGATTGGATGGAACAAGAACAAGAGCGTGGTATCACGATTACTTCAGCGGCAACCACTTGCTATTGGCAAGGAATGGACAAACAATTTCCAAAACATCGCATTAATATTATTGATACTCCTGGACACGTAGACTTCACGATTGAAGTAGAGCGTTCGTTGCGTGTGTTGGATGGCGCGGTCGGCGTGTTTTGTTCTGTTGGCGGTGTTGAGCCACAAAGTGAAACCGTTTGGCGTCAAGCTAATAAATATGGTGTTCCACGTCTGGCGTTCGTTAATAAAATGGATCGTGCGGGGGCGAATTTCTTGCGTGTTGTCGGACAAATTGAAAATCGTTTACGCGCGCGTCCCGTTCCCATGCAATTACCGATTGGCGCAGAAGAAAATTTTGAGGGTGTTGTTGATTTGGTTCGCATGAAAGCAATTTATTGGAATGAAGCTGATTCTGGCATGACTTATGAAGCAAAAGAAATTCCAGAAAATATGCTGAAAGATTGTAAAATGTGGCGCGAAAAAATGATTGAAGCGGCCGCAGAATCGGACGACATACTGATGGAAAAATATCTTGAATCATCCGAATTATCCGTTGAAGAAATTAAAAAAGGTATTCGTGCTCGTACATTGAAAAATGAAATCGTGCCCGTGTTGTGTGGTTCTGCCTTTAAAAATAAAGGTGTTCAAGCAATGCTGGATGCGGTGATTGAATATCTGCCATCACCGTTTGATGTTCCTGCTGTAAAAGGCGAGGACGAACGTGGTGGTGCTGATACGCGTGCTGTTGATGATAATGCGCCTTTTTCAGCATTGGCATTTAAAATCATGACTGATCCTTTTGTTGGAACACTAACTTTTGTTCGCGTTTACTCTGGCCAAGCAAAATCAGGTGATTCTGTTTACAACTCAGTAAAAGGTAAAAAAGAGCGTATTGGCCGCATTTTGCAAATGCATGCAAATACACGTGAAGAAATAAAAGAAATTTTTACGGGTGATATCGTAGCGCTTGTGGGTATGAAAAATGTAACAACCGGTGACACGCTTTGTGACGAAGATAAAGTAATTACATTAGAAAGGATGGAATTTCCGGAGCCTGTGATTTCTGTTGCCGTTGAACCAAAAACAAAAGCGGATCAAGAAAAAATGGGTATTGCGTTAGGAAAATTAGCGCAAGAAGATCCTTCGTTTCGTGTTCACACAGATGAAGAAACTGCTCAGACGATTATTTCTGGAATGGGTGAATTGCATCTAGAAATTATTGTTGATCGCATGATGCGTGAATTTAAAGTCGAAGCAAATGTCGGTAAACCACAAGTGGCTTATCGTGAAACCATTAAAAAACAAGTGGAACACGAAGGAAAATACATTCGTCAAACGGGTGGTCGTGGTCAATACGGCCACGTTTGGTTGCGTATCGAACCCAATGAATTAGGAAAAGGCTTTGAGTTTGCCAATGAAATTGTGGGTGGTGTCATTCCAAGAGAATACATTCCTGCGGTTGAAAAAGGAGTAAAAGAACAAATGGAAAACGGCGTGATCGCAGGTTACCCCGTTGTCGATGTTAAAGTGGCGTTATTTGATGGTTCTTATCACGATGTTGATTCCAGCGAAATGGCATTTAAAATTGCCGGTTCCATGTGTTTCAAAGAAGCAGCGCGTAAAGCTGGCGCTGTTTTACTTGAACCCATCATGAAAGTAGAAGTGGTGACACCTGAAGATTACATGGGCGATGTTGTGGGTGATTTAAATCGCCGTCGCGGCATGATTCAAGGGATGGACGAAGGTCCCGCAGGTAAGATTGTCGATGCGCATGTGCCATTAGCAGAAATGTTTGGTTATGCGACTGATTTGCGTTCAATGAGTCAAGGTCGTGCAACTTACACAATGGAATTTTTGAGATACGCTGAAGCGCCAACCAGTATTGCAGAAGCAATTATAAAAAAGAACACGAGCGAAGCGAGTAGATAAACATTATTCAGAAGCTCGCCCGGAAGGGTGAGCGCGTGAGCGAAGCGAACAATAAAGGGGAAAAACCATGTCAAAAGAAAAATTCATCAGAGATAAAGAACACGTGAACGTAGGAACCATTGGCCA
>Ga0155273_118_pt1 | contig 49239 bp, 48 predicted proteins | sample RifCSPhighO2_02_FD_106241 | JGI IMG/M metagenome (GOLD analysis project Ga0155273, IMG submission 106241) | Gammaproteobacteria bacterium RIFCSPHIGHO2_02_FULL_39_13 | reverse complement strand
GCTTTTTAAGTCCTGAATTGTTTGAAGTTAAAATGGTCGCTTAGCAAGGTGTCCGGAAAATTGTGGCTGGATCAATATTGACAATCCCCCTATCTTTCTCCACCCATTTCCTATAGCATCCTTACAAAATTTTTCGAAATAAAAATGAGGATCGGGTCAAAAGGATACTGGAATGTACTCTGTTTTCAAAAATATCCAAAACATTATTCATCGACATTTTACAGAAGAAACACTGCATCGCGCGTTTTCGTACGCGGAACATGATCATGTCAAACGTCTTACCATTACTGAACAAGGATTACAGATTAGCGCGCTCGTCACCAGCGCTAACAACGGCAAAGAATATCAAGCCCGCGTGCATATTACACCGCATGAAAATCCAGATAAATACAGCATTGAGAGCCACTGCACTTGTCCCGTGAAGTCACGATGTAAACATGCAGCCGCCGCTTTAATTGATGCGGTAGAAAGAAATGAGCGAACTCTGTTTTCCAATTTAAATTCTTTTTCTGAACAAAAAGCAACAGCATCACGAGAAACGGAACGGCTCACGCAATGGATAAATCAATTGCAATCGTATACTGCGAATACGGTAACACAGCACAATCAACAAAAAGATGATCATCGTTTGCATTACATTCTTTCTTATCGTTCGCATAATAAAACAATGTTAGATATTAATTTGTCGCTGGCACGCGTCTTAAAAAATGGGGGCATTGGAAAACCCAAACGTTTCGATCCAGATAGTTTTTCACAAGCCAAATTTTTAGATGAACAAGATCAACACAATGTGACATATATAAAAATAATGCACCACGGCGCATCGTTTCATGGCAGTAGCACAATCATGCTCACGGGAAAAAATAGCTCACGCTATCTTGAAGAAATTATTCAAACCAAACGTTGTCATTTTAATGATGTACAAAATTCACCGATCACATTGGGTAAACCAAAATCACTGGAACTCAAATGGGAAATGTTACCCAGCAGCAATCAAAAAATAGCGTGTTTCATCGATCAAAAACCCACGATGATATTTGTGTTAGATCAATTGTGGTACTTCGATGCGTCAGAACATTGCATGGGTATTGCAGAAACACCCATACCGCTTTCCTTGGTCAGTAATCTTTTGTCAGCACCAGAAGTACCGGTTGAATTAATTGATACTGTGAATACACAATTGCAATCTTTATTACCAAAACAGGTGTCATTATCACTTGCAACGATCATGCAACCACATGTGCTTGACTCTATTCGTCCAACACCGATCATGACATTATCCGTTGCAACCATCACGAAAGAGCATCCTCAATATCATTTTCAAATGGTGTCAGAGCAAGCGCCTGTTGCACAAATTGCATTTGATTATGCTAATCATGTTACCGTTCCTTTTTCATTCGCTAATACGCAAAAAACGGTAAAATTTTTAAAGAATGGGCAGCTGCATAAACTAGAACGTCATTTCGATAGTGAAAAACAATGGTTATTGGAATTAGCAAAACACATAGAATTGTCTCAACTCAAACAACCGCTTAGCTTGGAACAGGCTGAAAAATATTTAATTCAAAATATTCACGAAGAAGTCGATTATATTAATTTTATTATTACGGTTATCCCTCAACTGGAAATGGAGGGTTGGAAAATAATACGTAACCATGAAAATTTCAACTCCATCGTGAATGATGTGGATGTCACATGGTATTCAGAATTGGATGAATCATCCAGTTACCAATATTTTGAATTTAAATTGGGCATCATGATTGAGGGAGAAAAAATAGATGTGTTGCCCGTGATCGCACGATTGCTTAAAACCACTCCTGCTGATCAATTAAAACAATATCGTGATGATCAAAAAATCGTGATGGCATTACCCAATGGAAAAAAATTATCGACCACCTTTTCCAGAATCAAACCCATAATTACGGTTTTGGTAGAATTATTTGATTCCACATTAACTGATCATGCCACGCTGCGTCTTTCAAAATATCAAGCAGAATTATTACATGAGCTTGAAAAAGGATTAGATGCATCAAAACACCGTTGGTTTGGTGGAGAAAAACTACGTACTCTCGGTAAAAAAATATCCGAATTTCGCAGCATTCAATCCATCAAAACACCTGCTATTTTTAAAGCAACATTACGACCCTATCAACAGGCAGGATTGAATTGGCTACAATTTCTGCGTGAATATCAATTGAATGGTATTTTAGCGGATGATATGGGACTTGGAAAAACGGTGCAAACGTTAGCACATTTGTCCGTTGAAAAAGAAAATAACCGAATTCAAAAACCAGTTTTGATTATTGCACCCACAAGCCTGATGTTTAATTGGCAAAAAGAAATTGAAACGTTTTCACCCACACTCAAAACCATTGTATTTCACGGAGACGATCGAAAATCGCACCAAGAAAATTTATCACAAGCCGATATTGTATTAACCACCTATCCCTTATTGACGCGTGATAAAGACATTTTATTAAAGCAAAATTTTTATTATTTAATTTTAGATGAAGCGCAAAATATTAAAAACAATCAAACCAAGAGCACGCAAATTGTGCATCAACTACAAGCAGAACATCGCTTATGTTTAACTGGCACGCCCATGGAGAATCATTTAGGTGAATTATGGTCCTTGTTTCATTTTTTAATGCCGGGATTATTGGGTGATGTTGCGCAATTTAACCGTCTGTTTCGAAAACCCATCGAAAAAGAAAATAACACAGAACGAAAAGCACTGTTATCGCGACGCTTAAGACCTTTTATTTTAAGAAGAAAAAAATCAGAGGTGGCTCTTGATCTTCCAGAAAAAACAGAAATTATTCGCACAACAGAATTAGCAGGACCTGAACGCGATCTATATGAAAGCATTCGCCTGTCGATGGAAAAAAAAGTACGAGACGCAATCAAAACACAGGGATTAAATCGCAGTCATATTATTATTTTGGATGCCTTGTTGAAATTACGACAAGTGTGTTGTCATCCCGCATTGGTGAAACTAGAATCTGCAAAAAAAGCAGGTGACTGTGCTTCGAAATTGGAATTGCTGCGCAGCATGCTGCCCAATATGGTCGAAGAAGGTCGAAAAATTTTAATTTTTTCTCAATTTACGGCAATGCTACATATTATTGAGGGCATGTTAACAGAAGAGAAATTATCGTATGTGATGTTAACAGGGGATACCAAAAATCGCGCAGAACCCATTGCTGCGTTTCAAGCAGGTAACGTACCTATTTTTTTAATTAGCTTAAAAGCAGGTGGCACCGGTTTGAATTTAACTGCGGCAGATACCGTAATTCATTATGATCCATGGTGGAATCCGGCGGTCGAAGATCAAGCAACCGATCGTGCGCATCGCATTGGACAAGACAAAGCTGTGTTTGTTTATAAATTACTGACAGCCGGCACCGTAGAAGAAACCATACAGGAAATGCAAAACAAAAAACGGCAGTTAATTGAAGGGTTATTATCCAACACAGAAAATAACAAGACTGCATTATCAGCAGAAGATTTGCAGAGTTTATTTAAACCGTTGGCATGAGCTCTACCGCGACATTTAATTCCCCGCATCCGACAACGATTTATTTTTCATCTCAGGAATTAACATTGTTGTAAAAATTCCCAAGAATGCAACGAACGACATAAAGCCCATTGTTGAAAAAACGCCGAATTCACGCAATAAAAATGGCAATCCAAAAACACCCACAAACGCACCTAATTTCCCCACTGCTGCAGAAATACCATGTGCCCTGGCGCGAATGCTGGTGGGATAAATTTCTGATGGAATTAAAAACGTCGTTGTATTAGGTCCGAAATTTACAAAGAAAAAACTAATGCCGAATAATGCGATAAACAACGGCACGTGATTTTCTAAATTCGGAACAAAAGCAATGAACGCATACATTAACGCCATCATAAAAAACCCTGCGTATTGCAGCGGTTTTCGACCAATTTTATCAACATATTTTGCTGCTAATGCATAACCTGGCACGGCAAATGCTAAAAATAAAAATCCGGTAATTAAGGTATGCACCAACAATGACGCATGCGGATGAATGTCATTAATAATCATCAGCGATGAAACAGCGTTACCATAAAATGCGACGTCTAATAAAAACCACGCGCCTGCCGTTCCCAATAAACACATTAACCATTTTTTTGAAAATAAGGATTGGCGATTGTATTGCGTATCGTACGCACTAATACCTTCTTTTGGTACAGCTAAATCACGCACAACACGACTGACTTCAACTGGAATCGCTTCGATCGGTTCTTTGCTTCGCAAATAATGCGCAGATTCTTGAATATTACGACGCAAATAAAAAACCGATGCAGAGGGAATCGCGCCTAATCCCAATAAAATACGCCAAATAATATCATGCTGTATGTGCAGTGCCATTAATAATGAAGCAAAAAATGGGCCGACAATTAATCCCACGGCCTGCATTGCAAATACCAATAACACTAAAAATCCACGGTTCTTACGCGTGGAGTTTTCGCTGATCACAACGGCGCTAGAAGGATAATCTCCACCGATACCAAATCCCACAATCAAGCGTGTGATAAATAACCACACAAAAGACATGGCAGCGGCAGATAATATTGCGCCGCAAAATAAGACGAGCACTTCATAACCATATAATTTTTTTCGACCATAACGATCAGAGAAAAATCCGAAAAATACAGCGCCAAATGCAGCTGCCGCTAACGCAGCACCATTTAGCAATGCGGTTTGTAATGTTGATAAATGCCAAATCGGGCCTAAAATACTGGTGACAATACTGATAATAAAAAGATCGTACGCGTCAGTGAAAAATCCGATTCCCGCGGTCAGAACCATTTTGGCATGGAATTTATTTAACGCCACTTCTTCAACGGGCACTACCGCAGAGTTGCTCATTATTTTCCCTTAAGCGCGATTTTCAACCCGCGAATCATATCACAAAATCAGTATTCGGTTGCAGGAGAGATAGTGGCTTTGTTAAGATTGCGGCGTTTCATGGCAACGAAGAAGACGACGAAGATTTTTCTAGTGCATGGATGCACGGTATACCATGTTTGTTTTTTGGGCCGTTAGCTCAGTTGGTAGAGCAGCTGACTCTTAATCAGTAGGTCGACAGTTCGATCCTGTCACGGCCCAATGTATTGATAAATAAAATGAAACAGTCTGTTTTTAACATCTGAAAATTAGCCATAAAAATTCGTTTGGGTACACTTTGGGGTACACTTAAATAGGATTGATTTGTTTTTATTCAATATGAATTAGTCAATTTGCAATGTGCGAATAGCAGGAAATAATTCACCCACCTCAACTTTTAAAGTTTTAGCAATTCGAATAATATTTATTGCGGCGATGTTGCGCTCACCTCGCTCAATACCACCCATGTACGTTCTGTCCAAATCAACCTCATATGCGAATTCTTCCTGAGAAAAACCTTTCGCCTTACGAAGTTCTCTGATACGTTTACCGAGTTTAATTAATGCTGGATGTTTTTTGCGCATTAAAGTAGCATATGCGCGCTATACCTATAGAACCACGGACTATAAGTAGCAAAAAAGAACATGGCTATAAAAAAATTTAAACGAGGGGTTTTTAATGAAATATTTTAAAAAAATAAAAATTCTTATGCTTTGCTTATCCATGCTTGGAATTGCTCCAAATATATGGGCACTTAAATCATATGATGTTTCTGGTTATCACATCCTCTCAACACTTATACTTCCAGACGCGCCTCAATTTCCAATTTGGAAAAACAATGGGGCGGGAAAATGCCCCGGCATTTCATTCCCGGCTTCTATTAGCCCTGGTGAGATACCTTCAGCTATAAATGAAATAACTATAGATCCCAAATCAATAGTATTCCCTTACAGCTGCTCTACTGTTTATTCTGAGAATTTGATAGACAATCAATCATGCTTAGTTTCCATTGAATTAACTGTAAAAAATGGAACGATAAAAACGGTTAATTTAAGCGCAACCCCGCTTAGTGGATACTGTGAAGCATATCCCAATAATCCAATTATTTTTTTAGGAGAATTAGTTTAATTCCATCAAAAAAGATGGTAGAAATTTTTGTATTTTTGCCTCTTGCTGTACCATCAAAAATATGTCGCTCTTTCACATTTTTTTTTCGATTTCATCTTAAACCACGCATTGCTAATTTTAACTTTCGTTTCCCATTTCATCGGATTACGCCAGCCATAACGAAAATCACGCGGCGATAAATTAAAAAAAAATCGGTCACGGTGCTGTAATTGAATGACACGTGTTGCGTGATTAATTTTATCGAGTATTTCAGTATGATAATTATTTTCACCTTTTAAGCGCGCCTGTTTTCCTTTATACATCCAATTAGCCAAGCTTGAGTACGATACACCAGCGTATCTGCAAGCAGCTTTGAGCGTTAATCCTTTTTGTATGCCAACAATAATATCGCTAATCACTTGATCGGTATTTTTATTTGGTCTTGCCATAACTCCTCCTTGAGTTTCTTTTTATGGAGCTGAGAAATTCAACAACTCCAGTTTGTTCTCGCGCGCGTATAAGTGTAGGAAAATTCAAAAACTCTATTATCTCTTTACGCGTACATGTTGCTAAGTATAAAAAATAACTTATTGTGACAACATCACTTTTGTCACTTTTATCACCTTATAAAAATAGGTGTAGCCTGAACAAAGCTTGGCTACACCATGTCTGTTAAACATAAACCAGTATTGTTCTATTTACACAAGCGACAAGTCCGCGATTGTCCTTTTCAATTAAAATTTTCGATTTCCCTAATCGTTTTCTAAAGTTTAATTTTTTTACGGGTCTATTCCCATCATCCATACAGAATGCTCGATATTCGTTGTACATCGTTTGAAGTACAGTTTTTTCTGACGAGCTCGGCTTATATCCCTTTTCTTCTAAAAATAAAGCTACGCTGTCTGATTCTTTTTCATATTGAGCGCGAGCTTGCTTGATTGCATCACAATCAGTGAATTGTTTTTGTAAGAGTAATCGTCGTAATCCATCAAGAACCCAATTAAAAATACCGGAGAGTTCAGCATCAATGATTTTCGTCGCTAACTGCTTATCCTGCTCATGCTCAGGAATAGTTACATCAAACGGAATAATTAAAAAGCGCCTAAAATAAGCTTCCGTATGCTCAACATCTGAAGGCAATTCATTACAGTTGAAAATTAATTTCGCATATTCAGTCATGATAAACGGTTCGCAGCCAGGCGAACGAGCTTCGACAGGTTCACCGCTCACAAGTTGTTTAAAAAAAGATGATTCAAGTCTGCCATTTATTTCACTTGCGTAATTTACCAATTTATTCGCAATTTTTACGCGATAATAGCCCTTTGAATCCGTAAGGCTTTGCAATGAATATTCAGAAGTATTGTGCTCACCTAATAAGTTTCTAACAATTTCGTAAAAAACGGATTTACCGTTTGCACCACTTCCATACAGTAACAATGCTTTTTCGAGTTTTAGTGTGCTAGTTTTAATAAAAATGCAGCCGAGATATTCCGATAAAACATTTTGCAATATTTTATTTGGCAGTACTTTATCTAAGTATTGTTGAAATAATGGGGCAGTGGCTTCGATGTTGTAATTAAATGGTAGCTGATAAGTTATAAAGTCATCAGAACTAAAAGGTTTTAATTTTGTTTCATTTTGTGTTATTTCAAATGTACCGTTTTTTAAATTGATAAACACAGTATCTTTTTCTGGTTCTGGTTTGGGTAAATTTGCGGACGCAATAAACTGTTTAAATAAATCATCTTTAAATTTATGATGACGTGCGAGCAAATGACTAACACCCATTTTTTCTGCTGCTTTACCCAGAAAAGTTTTTAATTCATCGCGGTCAACCAAATTCCAATATGCGCCATTAAACAGGTATATAAAATCATGATTGCGACACAAACCCAGTGTTTCTTTTTTTGCAGTTTCTAAAATGGTTTCAATAGCAATAACATGATAATGACTGTGCTTTGGCTCCTTATCGTCATCAAGATTTGCGATCTTTTTAAAATTCACCTGTGGGATTTTTTCCAGTAATTGCTTGAGGATGGCTGAATGTAGAATCACTGATGTTTTATTTTCATCGCTAGAACGAGTTCTAAACAAGTTTTTGTTATGCTGATCAACTGTTCCACCATCAGGCGCTTGTGTTATTTGTGCAGCGCGAATGATGCCATCATTCTCACTTAAGTTTTCACGAGCGCGCATCAGATCGAACGCGTCATGCCAGTATCCATCCTTCAGCACATCATTGTGATGACAATATATTTTATTATCTTTGACTGAAATACCTGCCTGCCCCGATGTTGAATTGGGCGAAAGCCATTTCTCATTCTCACTACCGTAAAAACAAAACTTGTACCCATATTTTTTAAGCAAGTCTCTAATCGGGTATTGCTGATTGAAGGCTGCGATTGGCGATATTTCGCCATCTCTTGAGTTTATACTCCTCACCTTGATTTTTGTTACTGGCGGAATATCAAGCGCATCAATAACATTAATTGCATCGCCATCTAAATATTCAAAATACAAATCTGGAATGGTGCTATCAATTTGTTTACGTGGATAATACCAAGGTTGCGCCCAAGTACAGTTTTCTTTTGCATTCGCTAATAATTCGCCGTTCAGTTGTGAGTTGATTAACGTAACAATAAATTCAACACTGGGGGCGAGCTGTGCTTTATCGTATGAAATAGCTGTTGGAATAATAATTCGATATCGATTACCTTTTTTACCAGCGTAATGCGAATGCGAACCATACAATACATGAGCAATATTATTTTCTTTCAAAATGTCATGTATCGTTTTTGGATCAGGTGCGCCATCAATTTCTTCGCCATTGTCGTCGATATGCTTATCACAATCGATTATCAGGATATTAGCCAAGCTTTCAGCGTTGCTGTCAGTACGAGACAAACACACGCCGTTACTTATTTGTAGTGATGCGCGAATAAAATGTGCGCCGTCTTTTTCTCCAGTCGTTGTTTGCCTGACATTTTCTAAAAATTTAGCACCATCAATGTTTTCAAATTGATTTGTTGTCATGACACCCTGTTTTGTCGATGCGACTTTGACGTTATTTAATATTGCTGTAAAATCTTTCATGTTAAATACCTTTTAAATTGATCAGGGTTGCAGCCCTTAATTAGTAATTTTGTTAACGCTCTTGTTTTTGCTCTAATTCAACAAGGGCGTTAATTTCTGTTGTTACAGCTTGAATTTTTTTGATGTGTCGTCGAAGCTGGCGTGAATTCCGCATTCGCGTTAAAAAATTTAAAAATTTTTCGATAGCGCTGTGTATTCTTTTTTCTTCAACATGTGTTTTCATTTCTTCGCGTTGTTGTTGCCTCAAATCAGGATTGTTGTAACGTTTAATTTCTTCTGGAGCCATGCAATAGTCACATGTTCCATCATCAGTGCGCCTACTTATAATTGGGATGTATCTATAATTCCTGAGTCCTGACATCATGGTATGTGCCGAATCATTTTTATCAGCAACACCGATTTCAGCTAATGTGGCTCTATTGACTACACCCCCTTTAAGCATATGCTCAAGACCCCTTGTTGCTTTCGCTTCCATTGCTTTTGATCTGCGTGGTTTGCAAACCTTGTTATTCAATTCCATTGATTTCATTTTTCGATCCTTCGATTGATTAATTGCTGTTAATCCATTGGTGAATTACTTCTGCTTTCCAGAAAAGACGATTATTTATTTTTGATGGGCAAGGAAAAAGATCGCGCATCCACCAACGACGTAACGTTAAACGATTACGTCGCGTAAGTGACTCTGCGTCTTTGATGAAGTAAATTTTTGGTGTGAGTACGGTTTGATTTGTAGCCATTTTTGCCTCTTTGAAGTTAATTGAACTGTCAAAGATCAAGCTACATGACTTGAAAAGTGAATCACGCAATCTGCGCAATTCTGCGTTGATCTGCGTTTTTTAGCGTCTATTACGATACGTGATTTATTTTTCTTTATACTCTGCTACAAGATTAGAAATCCTTCCTCTGAAGGCTTTGAAATTAGTGTTGACTTGTTCCTCGTGCTTATCTGTAAAGGATATTGTTGACTCATCTTTATTTTTGGCTTTAATGAGATTAATTTTTCTCGCTCCAATTTTTGGTAATACTGATTTCAACATTAAAAAACAGTCAAATTTTTCTGGATTAGAAAGATCAGAATTTTTGTCAGACAAAATTTCTGGGAGGATATAGTTAATAACAGCGTCTGATATTGCATCATTGTGATATGGCGCCTTTTCCGACTGCTTTGTGTTTAGTTTATTTCTAATTGAATAATACCCACAAAGTAATTTGCTGGCTTTATGTTTCTTTATAAATAAACTATTAAGGTCAACCAAGACTGCTTTTTTAGTGCTGTCAATGATTATCGCGGTACATGATCCATAGATCATGTCTTCTCGAATATTTTCAATTTCTATTGGATAAAGAGATATGAGCTCCGGAACTATCGTGCCATTACTCATCGATATGTTTATTTGAATAAAAAATATATCCTCAATTTTTTCAGCCTGATCCAGTAGATACTCTACGTGTTCTGAAGTATATGTTTTTGTCAATTGACAGAAATCAGCAGGAATAGCGCCGGTGTATTTCCATCGCTTGGGGGCGTCATGGATAGCTGGCGTAATCTTCCCGCGTTTCCGCAGACACCAACTTCTCAAGTTTAACCAGCACGTTCAAATTCAAATGGAGCCATGTAGTCAATAGCAGAATGTAATCTGCATTGATTATAATACGCTTCAATGTATTCAAATATACTTTGTTTAGCCTGTTCACGTGTTGCATATTTCTGCGTGTAAACAAGCTCAACCTTTAGCGTATGAAAAAAACTTTCAGCAATTGCGTTATCCCAACAATTACCTTTCCTGCTCATACTGCCAACCAATCGATGGTTTTTCAATAAATTTTGATATCGGATTGAGCAATACTGACTACCACGATCAGAATGAACGATCACATCTTTTGGAAATTTACGCCGAAATAAAGCCATGATGAGTGCATCGCAGACCAATGCCTTGTTCATCCGCTGATTCATAGACCAGCCAATCACAGCGCGTGAATAAAGGTCAATAACAACCGCTAAATACAGCCAGCCTTCATCTGTGTGAATGTAGCTTATGTCGCAACACCATTTTTGATTTGGTCTCAACGCATTAAAATCTCTGTTCAATACATTATTAAAAATCGGTAATGCATGATCAGAATCGGTTGTTACTTTAAATTTATCTTTCGCAACTGCTTTAATTCCCATTGATTTCATCCTTCTGGCAACACGCGCCTCACTACATGTTTCATTTTCTTTTTTAAGTTCACGTGTAATGCGTGGTGAGCCGTAACGTTTGTGATGTTTTGCAAAAATAGACTTAATTTTCACATCCAGTAATTGATTGGATTGTGCTCGTTTACTGTGTTTTTTGTTTAACCACGCATAAAAACCACTCCGAGAAACATGCAGCACGTCACACATCAGCAAAATAGAAAATTCATCTCGATGGTCTTTGATAAAGGCGTATCTTGCTATAGTTCCTTGGCAAAATACGCCGCGGCTTTTTTTAATATCGCTTTCTCCTCTTCCAAGCGAGATAAGCGCTTTTTTAATTCACGGTTTTCGTCAATCAGATTTTTGACATTAACGTTGTTAACAACGCCATTAGCATCAGCAACAACCTGCACACCCGATGCCTTAGCCTTCTCAACCCAGGCATATAACGTACCAATGGGGATACCCAGAGAAATTGCAGCTTGATTAACATTCTCAGACTTCAAAGCCAGTTGCACTGCTTCACTTTTAAATTCTTCAGTGTACTTTTTAACTGTTCTTACCATTTCAAACACCTCTTTGTTATTTATATTCTAACAAATTGGTGTCCACTGAAACGAGGGAAGATTATCGAACAATACTTTCACTGGTTCGCTCAGATGTATTTTATGAATCACTCCCCCTTTCGAGTTTGCAGCAGGCACAATCCACAGTGAATTATCAAAATTAAATTCACCCCACTTTGCTAGCCGAAGCTCAGATGTGCGAACACCGGTGAGCAAAATAATTTTGATCGCTATTTTAATTTGAGGTGACATTTGGTTTTTATCATCATCAAGAAACACCCATATTTTTTTGATTTCACTTAAACTTAAAACACGCTCACGCGGCTTTTCAATTCCTCCTGATATCACGAGATCGAATACCGCCTGCAGGATTACGCATTAAATTTCCGCGGCTCCCCGCGGCTTGCCGCGGGGAGGTTCATTTATTGAGGTGCGACTTCTTGTTATAATAAAAAATTGTCACTGTTTCAAGATAATTCATCATCGATAGTACGGAGAAAAATAACATGGCCATAGACTTATCTTCTCAAAAAATAAGTGTCTTTCCATTTTTAATCATTGGTTTTGTTGTCGGTGGTTTGCTCGCGGCATTAACCCACGCTGATCTTCACGCTTTTCCATTTGCTTTTCTTCCGCACATCAAAGATATCAATACCAGCATTTCCATTCGTCTTCTCCTGTATTATTGGGTTGGATTTTATGGGCTGATGTTTTTACTCGCTTATCCTAACAAATGCACTACTATAAAACTATTTTTTACCACATTTTTACCCAGTCTTTTAGCAAGCTTGCCATTTTATTGGCAAAGCAATTCTGTTTTTTTTCCATTCACGCTGATGTGTTTTTCAGCTTACGCATTAAATGCATTTCACATTCACTATCACGCCAAACAATTTCATTTTTCATACGAAACATTATTTCATGCCGTGTGGGACACATTTATTAAATTAATGATCACGTTGTTTTTTGTTATTCTATGTTGGGCGATTATATTTGTTTCTGCAGAATTATTTAAAAATATCGGCGTCACGTTCATTCGCGAATGGATTTCAAAAACATGGTTTGACGCATTCACCACCGCTATTTATGTTAGTATTGGATTATATATTACTACCAAAATAAATTTGGTGGTGCGCACCATGCGAATGGTTTTATTGTATATTTGCCAATATTTATTCGTGCCACTGGCGATTATGAGTATCTTATTTATCATTACATCGATCATCATGCTAAAACAACACAGTATGGTTTCGAGCAATTCATTTCTACTATTGTTTATTGCATTTTGGAGCGTAGTATTTTTCAACGGGGTCTATCAAGATGGTGCAACGCCACTGCCCTATCCTCGCTATCTACTCTGGATTTGTCGCATTTTTCTGTGCATCACGCCTGTTTTCAGCGTAATGGCGATGATAAAAATTTATTATGGTGATCGCCACGGTATTCTACTCAATGGCTTAACGCCGGATAATGTTACCGCTTTGATTTATGCTGGATTATTGCTTATTTACAATCTCACTTATGCAGTAATCGCAATCAGTCGCAAAAAACCGCTGTTTAAATCCATCGAAAAAGCCAATTTTATCCTCGCCATCATCCTCATTCTCTGTGCGCTCTGTGTTACTTACCCCATCATAGACAACCATATGTTCTTTAAACAACACCATAATTTCTCTGACTGGAAAATTAAGATACAATGAGATTGAGGACACTGCTACTAGCGCCACTGGGTATGAAATTATGTATAGGGATACCACGATGTATAAAGAGTTTTTTCAGTTAAAAGAAAATCCTTTTAATGTCACTGCGGATTCCAGTTTTTTCTTTCCCAGCGCTTCTCACGCTGAAGCATTTTCACATCTCACTTTTGGTATTGAACAACGCAAGGGTATCATCGCGATCACGGGAGAAATCGGAACGGGCAAAACCACATTGTGCCGCACCTGGCTCAATGGTCTCCATAATCATATCAAAACGGCTTTCATTTTAAACCCTAAATTTTCCGATGAAGAACTATTAAAAATAATTCTTCAAGATCTCGGTATCAGCGACAATTATAAAACTAAATTTGAGTTAGTGACTGCATTGAATGAATATTTACTGGTAGAGTCAAGTCAAGGCCACAACGTGGTGATTATTATTGACGAAGCACAAAATTTATCTGTTGAGCAACTGGAAAGCATTCGTTTACTATCCAATCTCGAAACTGAAAAAGAAAAATTATTGCAAATCGTTTTAGTAGGACAACCTGAACTTGAAAAGAAATTACAACTGCCCGAATTAAGACAATTAACGCAACGCATCGCTGTTCGTTATCGTGTTGACCCATTATCCAAAAAAGAAGTACGCGAATATATCGAGCATCGTTTAAAATTATGTGCAATGAATCCCTATGCAGGTCCACAAGTTCAATTTACCAATCCAGCGTTTTCCGCAATTTATCGACACACGCGTGGAAAACCACGCATGATTAATATTCTTTGCGATCGCGCATTACTCGCTGGATTTGTAAATGAAACAGACACAATTCGCTATCGAATGATTCGGCGATGCGTGAAGGAGTTGTTTTTATTATGAGCTTGATTGATGAGGCACTCAAAAAAACACAATCATCTCTTAAAAACACGCAACGACCTCATTCTGTATCCACTTCAGAATCAATAGTATCCAGAGCGACTGCCACCAGTGCCATGCACGCCGGAATGATTCCCAATCAATTCATCAAACCACGCCGCACAAAAAAATCTTTTGCGTTTCCCAATATGACATTCAATCTGCATTGGATTATTTTTAGCGTCGCATCGATAATCAGTATTAGTCTCATCATTTTTATGTTAATGCATTTTCATAGTATCACGGATCGCTATGTTAATTTTTACAGCAATCTATTTTCTCAGCACAAAACGCAGCGGGTCATCACTCAGCCTGTTATGAATGAAACCATGCCACTCACTCTCAGCGGAACCATGCGCATTAATAATAAACGTGTCGCTTTAATCAATGGAAATTTATATCGTGTTGGTGAGGTGGTTAATGGCTATAAAGTTAACGCCATTCAGTATGATCATGTCACGCTACTCAACCCACAAACACATCAAATCCGAACTCTCGTACCAGAGCTCATCCAATAGTTATTTATCCCGCTGATTCACAATACTTTTCTTAAATGAACAGATCCGATATCATATCTCTGTTTTTAACATTTTTCACAACCAAAAGGAGTTCTTCGCGTGAAAAATAGTGCTGATATGGATGAAGCGGCCATCACAATTGAAGCAAATGATGAAAACAATGTTGGCTGCCAAGTAAGACGTAAAATTGAAGATTATCTCGAACGCCGACGCTGCAAGGATGAGCTAGGCGATCTCGCAGATAAAATGGAATTAGCAGAGTAACATCAAACAGCGTTTCGTTTTTGCGAAACGCTGTTCTTATTCTTTCTGTTCTTTTGTTTTTTCTTCCGCTGGTTTTTGTGCTGTCTTTTCTACTTTTACCGAATCCCGCAACGTTTGAACAGCTTGAAATATGCCATTTAAAAGCTCATTTATTTTATTTAATTTTTTAATCTGCTCTTGTTGCGCATCAGTTATTTCTTTTATTAACGTAGTTAATTGCGCGATTTTCAAACCCAGCGCATCGTCAGGATCGACAGTCGGCGTGCCACCAGCTGGATTGATCATGGACTTCAAACTATCCATCAAACCACCCATGTTATCTTTCAATTTATTCAAATCAAATTTATTGTCAGCCATACGTTTCTCCTGTGTTTTTATAGGCGAAATTATAGCACATAAATTAATGTTCAATTTCCTCGACCACCAACTGCAAACGGGTACGTCCACGATATTCGTTGGTATCAAGGCGATAAGCCATTCTAGCTTGTGTAATACGATGATTCGGCCATTGATTTACATTCACTTGAAATGCAATGGCATCTAACAATTGCGTGCTATGTTTAGGCTGTAAAACCAGCTTCAAATGATGATTACCCACTAATCGCTGTGAAACAATAGTAAACTCATTATCGAAAAGCGGCTCGGGAAAATACTGACCCCATGGTCCTGCATCTTTAAGTAACTCCGCATTTTCCAGCATAAAATCATCAGCCGATAATTCACCATCTGTTTCAATCACGCGAAATAATTTATTTTCATCTAAATAACGTTCGATAGTTTTCTCAAAAACAGTACTGAATTCACGGAAATCTTTTAATCTAATACTTAAGCCTGCCGCCATGGCGTGACCACCAAATTTGGATAATAAGGTTGGGTATTGTGTTGCAATTTCATCTAACATATCTCGAATATGCACACCCATTATTGATCGCGCCGATCCTTTTAAATTTTCTTCATCTGCTTTTGCAAAAGCAATCACAGGACGATGTAATTTATCTTTGACGCGAGAAGCCACTAATCCAATAACACCTTGATGCCAACTTTCATCATACAAACAAATTCCTAGTGGTAATTTTTTTTCTAAATCAAGTTTATCAACAACATCAAATGCTTGTTGCTTCATTTCTTGCTCAATGACACGACGCTCAATATTCAATTGATCCAGCATGTTCGCCAACTCAAGCGCTTGATCAAAATCACTGGAAATCAGGCAATTAATGCCTAATGACATATCATCTAATCTTCCCGCTGCATTTAATCTAGGACCAATTGAAAAACCCAAATCCATCGCAGATAATTTTTGTGGAGAACGTCCAGCGATTTGCAACAAAGCACGAATACCTGGCCTAACCAGATTCGCACGAATGCGTTGCAATCCCTGATGCACTAAAATACGATTATTTTTATCCAGCGGCACCACATCCGCAATAGTGCCCAATGCCACTAAATCCAATAATGCAGCCATATTTGGTTTAGTGATATTATTTTTTGAAAAATAATTTTGCGTATCCAGCGCAGCACGCACGGCTAACATCACATAAAAAATAACGCCAACACCTGCGAGTGATTTACTTTGAAAAAGATCTTCTTTGCGATTCGGATTCACAATCGCATAAGCATTCGGTAATTGCATACCTTGCAAATGATGATCCGTCACAATCACATCAATGCCATATTCATTGGCACGCATAACACCATCAATACTGGCGATACCATTATCAACGGTGATAATTAAATCAGGTGATTTTGTTTTTTTGGCAAGCTCAACTATTTCTGGTGTTAACCCATATCCAAATGTAAATCGATTAGGAACGAGAAAATCCACATTTTTCGCACCAAATGAGCGCAATGCTATCAGCGCAACTGCTGTGCTGGTTGCACCATCCGCATCAAAATCACCGATAATTAAAATAGTTTCTTGATTGAGAATCGCCTCTATCAAACGCGCTGCTGCTTTTTCACTATCCATCAAATCACGAAATGGCAATAATGCCGAAAGCGATCGATCGATGTCAGCAATAGATCGTACATCTCGTGCAGCATAAATTCTCTGTAATAAAGCAGGTATTGACGATAAGGTGGCCAGTTTATTTTGTTCGTAGGATCGACGCATAATTTTTTTTTGCATTGTTGGCCTATCCCTAATCACTTCCGTTTGTTTTTGCGTTATCATACAGCAGATGTGAGTGTGAGTGTGAGTGTGAGTAAATCATGATGACTCTAAATTTTTATCAACAACCTTTTCCTGTTATCGATCTTGACGATCACACCATTTTGCGTGAACAAACGCTTGAAGATACCGAAGATTTTTTTCGTTACTATACTGATCCTGATGTGGGAAAATATATTCTTGCAACCAAGCCAGCAACATTGCTCGAAGCCAGTAAAGAAGTGCAATATTGTCGAAATTTATTTTATTCAAAGCAAGGAATTTACTGGACGATCGCAAAAAAAAACGATAACCGTATGATTGGCGCAATTGGATTGTATACAAACAACGCGCATCATCGCGCAGAAATCACATATGATTTAGCGAAGGAATATTGGCGACAAGGCATTACACGAAAAGCAATTCAAGCGGTTATTCAGCATGCTTTTAAGAATATGTCCATTTCACGTATTGAAGCCGTCACGCGACATGAAAATAGCGCATCCATTTATTTACTCAAAAACGTTGGGTTTGTTCACGAAGGAACACTCAAAAATTATCGCTATTTTGACGGAAAAACATGGGACATTGAGATGTTTGCGATTTGTAATGAAAACAAATGATGGGGAGAGTACGATGTTGACACAAGCCACTTATATCTGGATCGACGGCGCTGAACCAACACAAACATTGCGTAATAAAATGCGCGTGTTATCACATCCCAAAAATGAAATGACATTAAAAGATTTTCCAGAATGGGGTTTTGATGGTTCATCAACCAATCAAGCATGCGGTCACGAATCAGATTTAATTCTACAACCGGTGTTTTTTACCAACGATCCCATTTTGGGAGGCGCGAATTATTTGGTACTCTGCGAAGTATTTAATCCGGATCGCACACCGCACGTTTCCAATAAACGCGCGAAATTACGCGAAATAATGGAAAAAGTGAGTAAGCAAGAACCCTGGATTGGTTTCGAACAAGAGTATACTTTGTTTCGCGGCACACAACCGTTAGGCTGGCCTGATCGCGGTTATCCTGCACCGCAAGGACCATTTTACTGCGGCGTTGGCGCTGATGAAGTATTCGGACGCGACATGATTGAAGAACACACGCGCGCATGCCTTGAAGCAAACCTCATGATTTATGGCACCAACGCAGAAGTGATGCCCGGACAATGGGAATTTCAAATTGGATATCGTGGAGTTAATACTGAGTCAGCAGATCCACTCACCGTATGCGATCATTTGTGGGTTGCGCGTTGGTTGTTGTATCGCATTGGCGAAGAATTCGATATTTCCGCAAAACTACATCCGAAACCAGTCAAAGGTGATTGGAATGGTGCTGGAAAACACACCAATTTTTCGACAAAAGCAACGCGTGATGTCAAAACAGGTATGAAAGCGATTCACGAAGCCATTGAAGCGCTCAAAGCAAATCACGAAGCGCACATTCAAGTGTATGGTCATGGCATTGAAGAACGCTTAACAGGTCGACATGAAACAGCGAGCTACAAAGAATTTTTGTCTGGGGTGGGGCATCGTGGTGCGTCCGTGCGAATTCCACTGAATGTGGCACAACAAGGTTGTGGTTATTTAGAAGATCGTCGTCCATGCGCAAATGCTAATCCGTATGAAGTGGCTTATATGCTGGTAAAAACGATTTGCTGTTCGTTGAAAGGAACAGTTTGATTTCTTCATAAATTTTAGTACAGCGCCCTCTCTTTGAACGCTTACCAACGCTTACCGTGGAGCGATCTACATTATGATCGGAAACAAAAAAATCGGCTTATTTATTCTAACGATGTTTATCGTTGGATCGATCGACAGCCTCAGAAATATGCCCTCCAACGCCATGTTTGGCGCACCACTCATTTTCTTTTTTATTGCCGCCGGTATTACTTTTTTATTACCCATCGCTTTAATTTCAGCTGAACTCACTTCTTATCATCCTGAACGAAATGGCATCTATCAGTGGATCAAAGAAGCTTTCGGCGAAAAAACGGCTTTTGTGGGAGTGTGGTTACAATGGGTTAATACAGCAACCTGGTATCCGAGTATTTTATCATTTATCGCAGGCGGAATTGCTTTTTTAATTAGCCCTGCATTGTGCAGCAGCAAAATTTTTTCTGTTATCGTTATTTTAACGGTGTTTTGGGGATTAACGATTTTATCATTAAATAATTTTTCCATCTCAGCGGGTTTTGCAACACTGTGTACCATGATGGGATTTTTAATTCCTTTTTGCGTCATGGTAGCGCTCGCTGTCATGTGGAAACATGACAACCATCCCATCCAAATTCATTTGCACTGGCACACCATCATTCCAAAATTTTCAAATGTTAATGATTGGATATCGCTAACCACTATTATTACTGCGTTTTTAGGCATGGAATTGGCAACAGTCAATGTACACAACATTAACAATCCAAAAAGAAATTATCCCGTTGGGGTATTGCTCGCTTCCGCCATTATTTTAATCACCATGATTTTTGGCTCTCTAGCAATTGCATTGGTGATCCCACAAGAACAAATTGGGTTGACGACCGGTATTTTTCAAACCTTTCAATATTATCTCACCGCGTTTCATTTAAAATGGCTTGTGGTGATTATGTCTGTGTTGGTTATTTTTGCGAGCATTGGTGAAATGATTAATTGGATTATTTCTCCCGCACGCGGAATGCAACAAGCAGCAGAAACCGGCAATTTACCCGCATTGTTTTCTAAAAATAATAAACACGATATGCCGGCACATATTCTTATTCTACAAGCTATTTTAGTGTCGCTGGTTTGTCTTGCATTTGTTTTATTTAAAAGCGTGAATGATATTTATTGGTTACTCACCGATTTATCGACTGAATTATATGTAATGATGTATGTGCTCATGTTTCTGTCCGCAATCGTTTTACATTACAAACACAGGCACATTGAAAAACCATTCTCAATTCCCGGTGGCACACCCATGAAATGGATTTTATGCTTGTTCGGATTACTCAGCTGCATGATTACCTTAATTATTGGATTTATTCCACCGAGTAATTTACATTTTGGCAGCATCTGGCATTACGCTGCTGTGTTCGCTGCAGGATTAATTATTTTGTGTGCACCGGGGTTGGTGTTAATGAAGCGCGGTTAAGAAAGAGCTTTTTAAAATTTTGACTGGTAATGTCCGCTACCGTTTCTACTGAAATATTTTTTATCTCCGCAATTTTTTCAGCAACATATTTAATATATTTCGGTTCATTCGTTTTTCCACGAAATGGAACGGGCGCTAAATATGGTGAATCGGTTTCAATTAACATTTTTTCCAACGGCACCTGTTTCACCACTTCTACTAATTCCAGCGCATTTTTAAAGGTGATAATACCTGAAAAAGAAATGTAAAAATTTAAATCCAAAGCGGCTTTGGCCATTTCCACACTTTCCGTAAAACAATGCATCACGCCCCCTACTACTTGCGCATTTTCTTCACGCATGATATTAACCGTATCGTCACGCGCATTGCGTGTATGAATAATTAATGGTTTTTTTGCTTGTATTGCTGCACGAATGTGATCACGAAAACGTCTGCGCATCACTTCCAGTTTGTCAGAATGATAATAATAATCCAAACCGGTTTCACCGATCGCCACCACTTTTTTATTTTTTGCAAACTCAACCAGTGTTTCAACTGATAAATCATCTTCTTCTTTTTCACTAGGATGCGAACCCACGCTCGAATAAACACAATCGTATTTTTCCGCTATTGTTAAACAGGTTTGCGCGGAATCCATATCAATGGCAACACACAGCATCGCATCAACGCCAGCCGCTTTGGTGTCATTCATCCAGCAATCAAAAACAGTTTGATCTTTATAAACATCCAGCATGTAGGGATGGCAATGTGAGTCAATGAACATAATTTTCCCACTCAATAAAAATATCTTCCAGGCACAATTGCTGATTTAAATTAATGCCTTTTGAAATCATTAATTTTTTATCTAATAATTTCTCGATAAATTTCTGTAATTTTTTAGGTGAAATAGGAGACGCCATTTTTTTTAATTTTTCATCAACATCATTATTCACAATCCATTTTTTGTCAGCACCAAACTGCGCACGAGAAATATCGGAACAAATTAAAATCAACTGCTGAAAAATATCCTCTAAATTTATTTTTAACCAGGCTAGATTGAATGCAATTGAATTCACGCGACGAGATTGAATTTGTTCAAGATGATTCAATAACTGATCGCGTAATATCACTGTATTATTTTGCAAACGCAAATCAATATGATCATGTGAAAAAATTAATTTTTGACAGCGACTCGTAATGGTTGCGGGTAAAAGACTTTTTTGATTATCTACTAAAAAAATAATGACGTTTCCTATTGGCTCTTCCAGTGTTTTTAATAACGCATTCGCTGCCGGTAATGGCATGGTGTCGGCTGGCGAAATCACCACCACTTGATATCCACCGGCATGCGCTGTTTTACTTATTTTTTCGCCTAGCTCACGAATCTGATCAATTTTAATGGAATGATTTTTTTCTTGCGGTGCGATAAAAATAAAATCGGGGTGAGTGCTGGCTTGCATTTGTTTGCAGCCACGACAATGGCCGCAATGATTATTTGTATCACACAATAAAAATTCAGAGAATTGTTTTGCAAACGCGGTTTTTCCGGTACCCGCAATTCCTGATAATAAATAGGCGTGCGAGAGGCGATTTTGTTGAAATGCCTGTTGCAATAAATGAAGTTGTGTTTGATTTATCACTCCCACTCCCACTCACACTTTCTTATCTAGCACCTGTTTAATTTGCACCTGCACATTCTCCAGAGATTCGGCCGCATTAATCACAACAAATCTCTCTGGAAATTGTTTTGCGCGCGATAAATACACCGCACGCACACGTTCAAAAAATTCTTTTTTCTCACTCTCAATACGATCTTTTTTTCCACGCTGACGCATGCGCGCTAATCCAATCTCCACTGGCGCATCTAATAACAAAGTAAGGGTGGGTTGCCAATCTCCTTGAACCCAATCAGCCAAGATTTCAATGCGATTGAATAGAATGTGTCGTCCACCACCTTGATACGCAAAGCTGGCATCCGTGAATCGATCAGAAACCACTATTTTTCCAGCTTTTAATGCAGGTTTAATCACTTGTGCAATATGTTGTGCTCTGGCGGCAAACAGTAATAATAATTCCGTGTCAGAAAAAATAACCTCATGGTTATTGGCTAACAATATTTCTCGAATAGATTCGCCGATCACGGTGCCGCCGGGTTCACGGGTAACTACACAGTCCATTTTTTTTTCCGCAAAATAATTTTTAATAAAAGCCAGCGCGGTACTTTTGCCAACCCCTTCACAACCTTCGAGAGTAATGAAATGGCTCATATCTGATTTCTGTACTCCGTCACTTGTTTTTCATGATCCGCATAATCAACGGAAAAGTTATGCCCGCCCGTTCCAGTAGCAACATAATATAAATAATTCGTATCCGCAGGATGCAGCGCAGCAACAATGGATGATTCACTCGGCATGCAAATCGGCGTTGGCGGTAAACCAAAAATTAAATACGTATTGTAAGGTGATTTTGTCTCTAACTCTTTTTTCGTGATCACACCACCAAATGTTTGATTCACAGCATATTGCACGGTCGGATCAATTTGCAACCGCATGTTTTTTTTCAATCTATTTAAAATCACACTGGCAATAATTGGTTTTTCAGCATCTACGGCTGTTTCCCGTTCAATTAATGATGCAACAATCAATGCTTGGTACGCATTTTGATACAATAAATTTGGTGCGCGATTTTCCCAATTTTTTTCCAAAACCGTTTGCATTTTTTGATATGCTGTTTTCAACACAGTCATATCAGAATTACCCCACGTGAAAAAATACGTGTCAGGATAAAACAATCCTTCGAGATTTTTTTGAGTTGATCCGAGTGCTGTTAAAATAGCTTGATCATCTTCTTTATTTACTGTGTGATTAAAATTCTCATCATTCAAAATAGCCTGTCGAATATTGTGAAATGTCCATCCATTGACAATCGTTAAACGATGAACCACCAATCCCGTTCCCGATTTCAGGTTATTTAAGAGCTGCCACGCTGTCAGCGGATAACGAATTTGATATTCACCATATCGCAAATGCCCAACGTTACCCGAAATTTCAACCACCCACTCAAAAAATCCTGGATGACGAATAATATGTTGCTGCACCAATCGCTCAGATAATTGTTGCAAATTTTGATTCGGATAAACTTTGATAGCCGTTTCACTATTTTTAGCAATCAACGGCACGTGAAAAAAACAATATAATGCGCTAACAAAATATAAAAAAAGAAATAGAGCAAAAATGAATAACGTTAACAATATTTTTCTTGGCATAGGTGCAAATGGTCACGATAAATATTTCTTAAATACCAGACTACCATTAGTGCCGCCAAATCCAAACGAATTTGATATCACCACGTCAATAACGGCTTGACGCGCTTCATGTGGAACCAAATCCATATCGCAACCTTCATCAGGATTATCCAAATTGATGGTGGGCGGTGCCACTTGATCGCGAATTGCTAAAACAGAGAAAATCGCCTCCACTGCACCTGCCGCACCCAACAAATGACCGGTCATCGATTTGGTTGAGCTCATCATACAATGTTGCGCATGATTCCCAAGCGCCTTTTTCACTGCCAACACTTCCAATGGATCAGCCATGGTCGATGTACCATGTGCGTTAATATAATCGATATCGCCTGGATTTAATTTTGCATCATGCAATGCATTGGTAATCGCTTGCGATGTGCCGCGTGCATTCGGCTCAGGTGCGGTGGGATGAAATGCATCTGCACTCATTCCGTAACCTGCCAGTTCCGCATAAATTTTTGCGCCGCGTTTTTTGGCATGCTCTAATTCTTCTAAAACTAAAACACCCGCGCCTTCGCCTAAAACAAAACCATCGCGATCACGATCCCACGGCCTACTTGCTTTTTCTGGTGCATCATTGCGTGTCGACAATGCTTTGATAACATTAAATCCACCGATACCTAATTCGGTTGTCACCATTTCTGTACCACCCGCCAACATCACATCTGCATCACCGTAAGCAATCATACGTGCTGCATCACCAATGTTATGCGAGCCCGTTGTACAAGCGGTCACGATAGAAATATTGGGGCCTTGCAAATTATATTTCATTGAAACAAGACCCGGCGCCATATTGACAATGGCACCAATAATAAAAAAAGGAGAAATCTTGCGTGGACCGCCTTGTACAAAAGCATCACGATTTCGTTCAATTTGACCTAATCCACCAATTCCCGCGCCAATTGCACAACCTGCGCGTGATGCATTTTCTTCTGTGATGATCAAACCAGAATCTTCCATCGCTTGTCTTGCTGCTTCAACTGCAAAAAGCACAAACGTATCAAAACGCCGCGCTTCTTTTGGATCTACTGCCAACGATGGATCAAAATTTTTTACTTCCGCAGCAATTTGCGTGGTCATGACAGATGCGTCAAAACGAGTGATATGCGCAACACCGCTTTTTGCAGCTAAAATCGCATCCCACGTTGTTCTAACTGTATTTCCTAGGGAACTCACCATTCCCATTCCCGTTATAACAACACGTCTTTTTATCACGCTTTATTCTCCAGCGCGCTCTTTGATGAAATCGATAGCTTGTTGTACCGTAGTGATTTTTTCTGCTTCTTCATCTTTAATTTCGCAATTGAATTCTTCTTCCAGCGCCATGACCAACTCAACGGTATCCAAAGAATCCGCGCCCAAATCATCGACAAAAGAAGCATTATTTTTTACCTCATCTTCTTTCACGCCCAATTGTTCAATCACAATTTTCTTAACGCGTGCTTCAATACTTGCTGCCATTTTTATAGTCCTCTATTTTCAGTTATCAGTTATCAGTTATCAGTTATCAGTTATCAGTTATCAGTAGATATGAATAATCAAGATTACCATCCGACACACTCACACTGATAACTTTCATCAAAACGCGAATTCTAGCATTCACGCCATATACATTCCACCGTTGATATGCAAGGTTTGTCCGGTGATGTACGCTGACGCATCGGACGCCAAAAATAACACTGCATGAGTGATATCTGAAACGTCACCCATTTTTTTCGCGGGAATTTGCGACAAAATCGCTTCTTGCTGTTTTTCATCTAATTTATCCGTCATATCCGTTTGAATAAATCCAGGTGCAATAGCATTGACAGTAATGCCGACACTCGCCATTTCCGCGGCAACCGCTTTGGTAAAACCAATCATGCCTGCTTTTGCCGCGCAATAATTCGCTTGACCCGGATTTCCAGTTACTGCAACCACTGATGTGATATTAATAATTCGCCCCCAACGTGCTTTCATCATATGACGCAAACACGCTTTTGTGGTGCGATAAACTGCATTTAAATTCGTATCAATGACACGATCCCATTGTTCTGGTTTCATGCGCACAGTCAAATTATCTTCGGTAATTCCCGCATTATTAATTAAAATGGCGGGCGCGCCGAATGTTGATTGAATTGCTTCGAATGCTTTTTCAACAGCAAGCGCATCACATACATTTAAAATAATTCCGTGGCCCGGAATATTTTTTGCACCAGCTTCCGTTGTTGCCGTGCCAATTACCGTTGCATCTTGTTCGTAAAATGTTTTTGCAATCGCATAACCAATACCACGGCTGGCGCCGGTAATAAAAACAACTTTGTTTTTAAATGACATCATATACTCTCACTCACGATTTCTTTCGAAATTCTTTTATTCAACCCACTCAACACTTTCCCTGGTCCGCATTCATAAAATGTTTTCACATGATGGTTAATCATAAATTGAATGGTTTCAACCCAACGCACGGGAGAAATTAATTGACGAATGAGCGCATCACAAATTTTTTCTGGCGCATCATAACTCATCACGTCAACATTGTGAATCACGGGTATCAGTGGTTTTTTAATTGCAACTGATTTTAATTTTTCTGCCATTTTATCCGCTGCATTTTGCATGAGCGCACAATGTGATGGCACACTCACCGGAATTTTTTTCGCTATTTTCGCCCCTTTTTCTTGCGCTAACGCAATGGCTTTTTCAACCGCTTTATTTTCACCGGCAATCACAATTTGTCCAATCGAATTAAAATTCGCAGGACTCACCATTCCCGCAGATGATGCGCTGTTGCAAATTGCAACAACATCTTGATCTGCTAATCCGATAATCGCTGCCATTGCACCAAAACCAGCGGGTACCGCTTCTTGCATAAATTTTCCACGCGCAGCCACTAATGCAATAGCATCTTCAAATTGAATTGCTTCTGCGCATACCAGTGCTGCATATTCCCCTAAACTATGCCCCGCTAAAAACATCGGGGTTTCTGTGTGTGTTAATTTCCAATATTCAAAAACAGCCACATCCGCCGCTAATAATGCAGGCTGTGTCAATTCCGTTTGATCTAATTTTTCAGCAGGGCCATTTTGCACTAAATCCCACAAATCATAACCTAAAATAGATGATGCGTTGTCAAAAATATTTTTCACGCGCGAAAATTTTTCGGGTAAATCAGACAGCATGCCGACAGATTGTGAGCCTTGGCCGGGGAAGAGAATGGCAAACTGTGTCATGTTGTTACTCCATACCCGTTATCAGTTATCAGTTATCAGACATCTCCGAGCAAATACCAGATCACTAATAAACCACCAACGCCGATCCCCACGCAAATCCTGCGCCAAACGCTTCTAATAATAATTTATCACCACGTTTGATTTTATTATTTTTTACTGCAAAATCGAGCGCTAATGGAATCGATGCAGCAGACGTGTTGCCATGTTCTTCAATCGTTAATACTACTTTTTCCATCGGCATGGTTAATTTTTTCGCCATCGCTTGAATGATGCGCATATTCGCTTGATGCGGAATCAGCCAATCAATTTCTGTTTTATCAATACCTGCTTTTGTGAGTGTTTGATCGACAATTTCGCCTAGTTTTGTAACAGCCACTTTAAATACTTCGCTACCTTGCATTTGAATATAATTTTTTGCTTTATCTGAAAACAAAGCACTTTCAGCAAATAACAAATCAGCATATTGTCCATCAGCGTGAATATGCGTTGCAAGCAATCCGGGGTTTTCACTCGCGGAAACAATAACGGCACCCGCACCATCGCCAAATAAAATGCACGATCCACGATCTGTCCAATCTGTCACTGCAGATAATGTATCAACCCCCACCACTAAAACATTTTTTGCCGTACCCGTGCGAATGTATTGATCGGCAATACTCATGCCATAAATAAATCCAGCGCACGCAGCGGAAACATCAAATGCAGGACATTCATTCGTGATACCGAGCTGTTTTTGAATTTCACAAGCAACACTGGGAAACAGGCGATCAGGAGATGCGGTGCCAACCAAAATTAAATCAATATCATTAGGCAGTAATTTTGCTGCTGTAATCGCAGCACGTGCTGCAGCAATCGCCATAGAAGAAGTAGTATCACCACTCTCGCCCACCAAATGTCGACGCTTGATACCAACACGTTGCACAATCCACTCATCGGTGGTATCAACCATTTTTTCCAAATCGGCGTTGGTTAAGATTTTTTTGGGGAGGTAAGAACCCGTACCAAGAATTGTAGAATATACTTTACTCACTCCCACTCCTACTCAGTATATTACCTACTTGTTCTCGAATTAACCCAGGAACATTTTTTTCAATTTCCATAATCGCTTGCTCAATTGCGCAAGCAAAAGCAAATTGATCCGCACCACCATGACTTTTAATTACTACACCATTTAATCCTAAAAAAGTAGCGCCATTTTTTTTGCGTGGATCGATACGATTCTTTAAACGATTTAATACAAGCATTGCGGGTAAAACAGATAATTGGGTTAACCAATTTTTTTTGATTTCTTGTTTGGTAAATTCTGCTATTAATCGTAATGTTCCTTCGCACGCTTTTAATACTGAATTTCCAACGAATCCATCACAAACCACTACATCGGTGTTGCCGCGAAAAATATCATCGCCTTCAACAAAACCAACATAATTAATTTCTTTGCATTGCGATAATAATTGCGCGGCATTTTTGACTTGTTCATTACCTTTGATATCTTCTGAGCCGACATTTAAAAGGCCAACGGAAGGATGCGGCACATTATCAACGGATTTTGCAACCACAGAACCCATTACCGCAAACTGAAATAAATGTTCTGGCGTTGAATCCACATTCGCCCCCAAATCCAATACGCGCACATCTCTACCGCTCATCGTTGGAAAACGCGCTAAAATGGCAGGTCGATCAATTGAGGGTAATGTTTTTAATACAAAACGTGCCGTTGCCATTAATGCACCCGTATTGCCGGCAGAAACACACGCTTGCGCACGACCTTCTTTCACTGCATTAATGGCGATACGCATCGAAGAATCTTTTTTCGAACGGAGTGCAACAGCAGGTGATTCATCCATCATCACCACTTCAGAGGCGGATTGAATTTCAAATCTATTTTTAAGCGCGGAATCAGCTTTTGATAATTCAGGTTGCAATTGATCAACTAAGCCCACGAAAATCAATTTCAAATCAGGGTGTTTTTTTAAAACTGATAATGCAGCGGGAACAGTAACACGAGAACCGTGATCACCTCCCATTACATCAATTGAAATTGTTTTCATTCTTCTTTTTGTGCTTTCGCGATTACTTCACGACCACGATAAAACCCATCGGATGTCATGTGATGGCGTAAATGTCTTTCACCGGTTTCAGCGTCCGTTGAAACACAACGTGCTGTCAAAGCATCATGCGAACGACGCATGCCACGACGAGAACGGGTAACGCGGCTTTTTTGAACTGCCATGATTTAACTCCAAAAATCTGTGTAATTTGAGGTGGGAAGTATAACAGGTTGTTAATTGACTGCAAGATTAAGTGTGCATGGGAGTGAGAGTACATTGCTCATGCTTTGGAATCATTGGAAGAGCCAACAAAATCTCATCTTCAACCGCTTCACACAAGTTAACATGATCATCAGCCATCACAATCGGCTCGTACTGATTTGGTAGTTTTTTAACATGCTCTTCCGATACAACTGGACTTAACAAGAACGAAACGTCCATTTCTAACGGCATTGACGAATTGCATCGCTGACAAATCACATTGACCATTGCGTGAATATTCCCACGAATAAAATAAATACGCGCTTCATCTTGGCCAAATGTTAAATCAACTGTGGCGTGATTATTTTTTTGATCTGCTATTTCCTGCAAACGCGCACAAGTCGCCAGCGATATTTCGCCGCTTAATTGTGTTTTTTGTTTTGCGAGTTTGATTGGATCAACTGTTTTTGGTATTTGCATTTTCTCCCACTCCCGCTCGCACAAATTCTGTTGGTGCTTCAAACACAAATTGCTTCTGTCCTGGCAAGGTAAATACTAGTTTTTCCGCGTGCAAAAATAAACGTTTTTCTCTTAATTTTTCCGAAAATTTTTTATTCATAATACGATCACCATATTTTTCATCACCAATAATAGGGTGATTAAAATGCGCAACATGCACGCGAATTTGATGTGTGCGCCCTGTAATTAATTTTGCACGCAATAAAGTGCGATCTTCAAATTGTTTTATTGGCTCAAAAAGTGTTTCGGATGATTTTCCACCTTCATCCGCAATAACCATTCGTTCGCCACCAATCAATTTATTTTTTGATAATGACAATGACACTTGTTTTTTTCCAAGCCGCCAACTGCCAACAACTAACAACAGATATGTTTTTTCAATCGCATGTGCTTTTTGCAATACTTGTAATGCCAATAATGTCGGACGATTTTTAGCTAACAATAAACAACCTGAGGTTTCTCGATCTAAACGATGCACGAGCGATAAATTTTTAATATCAGGGCGCATAAAACGAAACGCTTCAATTAACCCGCACTGCACATCCGTTCCAGCGTGCACTGCCAAGCCCGCTGGTTTGTTTAATACAATAAAGTCATTGTTCTCAAAAATAATAGATCGTTTGAGGCAGTCTACTAATCGATCGGATGGTCTAATGATCGTCGTTTCAGAAACACGCAAGGGCGGTAAACGTACAACATCGCCCAAACGTAATTTATAGACCGCTTGCACGCGCCCTTTGTTCACGCGCACTTCGCCTTTACGCAAAGCACGGTAAATGCGCGAATGTGGCACGCCTTTTAATTGGTTAACCAAAAAGTTATCGACTCGTTGACCAACGGCCGACTCATCAACGATGACTATTTTGGCTTGCACATCACACTCCCTCAATTTAAGGACGCGGTATTGTATCGGGTATTGATGAAAAAATCTTGCGATATTATATTGATGAACTCACCAAATCCTGTTACTATCGGCACGTTATTCTCCGTATTATTTTTTATGCCGCATAACAAATGAATTTTAAGAATAAAAATACAAGTCATTTATCACGGATAAAACCAACATGAATGACATAACATTAATCGCGCTCAAAGACTTAACAAAGAGCACTAATGGCAGATTCGGGTTGCACGAGATAAAAGCAATAGCTTCGCAGCAACACTGATAGGTTCGGGACACATGAAGTTACAAACAGCTTTCATAGAAAACCTCAAGCCACCGTTACGTGAGCAATTGTCACTGAGCGCCTAAAAATATAGGCTTCTCAAAAATGATTAAAAGAATGCTCATCAACGCAACGCATGCTGATGAACTGCGTGTTGCTATCACTGCTGATTCTGTTTTAATTGATTTGGATATTGAACATCCTGGTCTTGAACAAAAAAAATCGAATATTTACAAAGGTCGTATCACCAGCATCGAGCCCAGCTTGGGCGCGGTATTTGTTGATTATGGATCGGAACGTCACGGCTTTTTACCGCTCAAAGAAATTTCTCCGGAATATTTTTTAACATCCGTTGAAGATCAATCATTTGAAAATATTGATATCAAAAAAGTTCTCAAAGAAGGTCAGGAAATTGTCGTTCAAGTCGACAAAGAAGAACGCGGCACAAAAGGCGCGGCACTCACCTCTTTTATCACTCTAGCGGGCTGTTATTTGGTGTTGATGCCAAACAATCCCGATTCTGGCGGCATTTCACGTCGTATTGAGGGCGATGACCGCGATCAACTACGTGAAATCATCGAGCAACTTTCGATTCCAGAAGGCATGGGCATCATTATCCGCACTGCTGGTGTCAGTAGATCCAAAGAAGAATTGGAATGGGATTTAAAAGTATTGCTACGTTACTGGGAAGCTATTAAACAAGCTGCAGTTGCAAGGCCGGGCCCTTATTTAATTCACCAAGAAAGTGATGTGATTATTCGCGCTGTGCGCGATCACTTACGCCAAGACATTAGCGAAGTCATTATTGATGACACAAGTGCTTATCATCGCGCGAAAGATTATATTCGCCAAGTCAGGCCTGATTTCATCGAACACATGAAACTCTACACAGACACCATGCCTTTATTCAGTCGTTTTCAAATCGAGCGACAAATTGAAGCAGCCTATCAACGTGAAGTGCGATTGCCCTCTGGCGGATCCATTGTTATTGACCATTCAGAAGCACTCGTCGCTATTGACATTAACTCAGCACGCGCAACACGAGGTGCAAGCATTGAAGAAACGGCATTGCAAACGAATTTAGAAGCGGCGGATGAAATTGCAAAACAATTACGTATTCGCGATATCGGTGGATTGGTCGTAATCGATTTTATTGATATGACACCCGTGCGTAATCAACGCGACGTAGAAAATCGCTTACGTAATGCGTTGCGACTCGATCGTGCACGCATTCAAATCGGACGTATTTCACGTTTTGGTTTATTAGAAATGTCACGCCAACGGTTGCGCGCATCACTGAGCGTTTCCACAGAAATCACATGTCCTCGTTGCGACGGTCGCGGCAGCATCCGCAGTGTTGAATCCGTTGCCATTTCCATTATTCACTTGATTCAAGAAAATGCGTCACGCAGCAATGGCACACAAATTCAAGTGCAATTGCCAGTTGATGTTGCAACACTGATCACCAATGAAAAACGTGATGTGTTAAAAGAAATCGAAACGCAATCGTCGGTGCAAATCATTATTATTCCCAATCAACATCTCAATTCACCACATTATTACATTAAAACAACACGTGACGAACACAGTAAATTAACACCCAGTTACAAATTAATGAAGGTACCAAAAGCAGATGTGATACCGCAAAAACCCATCACACCAGCGCATGTTGCGGAGCCAGCGATCCAGCAATATTTAACGGATGAAGGTCAAATTCCCGCGCCAAAAAAACCACACAATAATGGATTAATTAAACGATTATGGGATGTCATGTTTGGCAGTGAGGAAACAACGAAAAAACCTGCGAAAAAATATTCAGCGCCGAAAAAACAAATGGCAACACCGGAGAAATCAAGTCCTATTCTGCCAAGAGCATCAACAGACAACAGATCAAAAAGACCGCAGCGTAGTGACAATCGAGATAATAGAAACAACAGAGATAACCGAGATAATCGCGGCGACAAAAATCGAAATCGTGATAATCGTAATCGCCAACCCAATGCGGAAAAAATAATAGCGGTTGAACACAAGCCAATGATTGCTCCCGTGGTTGAAGAAATAGCAGAAAAAATAATACCCGCAACTACACCAGCAGAAGTAACTGCGCAAAAAGAATTTACACCACCTCCTGCGCCACCTACACCCGCAAACTACAAAGGTCTTTCTTCTGAAAAACCATTGCAGCAAGTGACAACGAAGAAAACAGGAACCTTGTGAAATACGTACTATACTAACTACTAGGAGCCAGTTAATAAACAAGGGCGGGGTTGAGATGAAAAAAAAATTACGGGATTTGATGCTTTCGTTATGTTTAACTTTTGGCATGACCAGTACAGCGCTATCCGCTAACTGGACGGTGGTTTTTGATAATCAAAGCCTTGCTACCTTTACACTGGATAAGGTAACGACTGTTAATTGGGACAATCCGCCACCCTCGCAACAGTGGTCCATCGGTCCAAGAGCACAGACTACCGTATTTTCAACCATAGATTCAGATTTTGGCGGCCATTCAAATCCTGCAAGCCTGACCGCCGTTTTTGTTGATGGAAATCAACAGAAGACTAGTGTTGAAATCTATATTGACAATAATACCCCCAATAGTTCTGCCTATCTGAGCGGATCGAGTAACCCCATAGTGGGTTATAAAAATAGTGTTTATATCCAATGCCAAATTGTCATACAAGCCACAGAAGGTGCATTTCCAAGTCAGTACAACATAAGCGCAACCGCAACTTGCTCCTAACAGTTGAGAAAATTCACAAAAAAACACATTTGACAAAACGAGAAAATAAACTATACCTACGGATGATGGTGATGAAGCTTGTAACCAGTTGCATTTTGTAAATTTTATGGGGGACTTTTTATGAAACGCTACATCATTTCTTTGATAGGTGTATCAGCTGCAGTAATATCACTGAATAGTTTTGCTGGTGATGATTATTTTTTTGCTATAACATGCCTGAAAAATGCAACTCCAGATGTGATTCATATAGCTCAACAGCAGGTCATAATAGCGCCTGGACCCGGGTCATCGCAACAATCCTTTCCTGCGACAGTTGATCAGGGGATGACTGTGTGTGCAAAGTATCGCTCATTCGGTGATATTGCGCACAACTTTAGTGTATACAATGCTGCTAGCACTGGGCTTTTGGCTGAGGTGCAAATCACCTATACTGATAGTAGTGGTCCAATTCCAGGTAGCAACCACGTCAATGCGAACGGTCGCGTTACCTATTCTGTGGCGGGCATGAATCAATATACGTTTACTATAAATTCTCAGTCCCCCATTCCTCAGTAACATCTGCTTTGAATGAGCGCACCTGTTTTTGTATTATGTTCACGAAAACGGATGCGCCCGATTTACCTGCGAGCAACACAGAAATTAAAACAAGGGCTGTCGCAACAGTTTAAAACCCTGCAAAAATACAATAGACTGTCACCCTTCTCATTTCTGATCACAGGTATTAATCGTGCTGCAACTCAATAACATCACCCTTCGCCGAGGCACTAAAGTTTTATTGGAAGAAGCATCGTTGCGTTTAGATGTGGGTTATAAAGCGGGATTAATCGGACGAAATGGCACAGGCAAAACATCTTTGATCAAATTGATCATGCGCGAATTACACGAAGACAATGGCGAACTGTTAATTCCAGCCGCTTGGAAAATTGCCCATCTCGCCCAAGAATTACCGGAAACCCATGAACTGGCATTTGCGTATGCGCGTGCAGGTGATGATGCCTGGACAACATTACAAGAAAAAATTGCGCGAGCTGAAAAGGAAAACGATGGACTTGAGCTCGGTAATTTATATACAGAACTCGATGCCATTGATGGTTATCGCATCGATGCGCGCGTTGCCATTATTTTAAAAGGCTTGGGATTTTCAGATGCAGAATTTGAAAAACCCGTTAAATCTTTTTCAGGTGGCTGGCAAATGCGCTTGCAATTAGCGCGCGTGTTAATGTCGCATGCCAATTTATTATTACTCGATGAACCAACCAATCATTTAGATTTGGAAAGTATTGCGTGGTTAACGGAATGGGCGAAATCATGCACAGCAACCGTCATTATTATTTCACATGATCGTTATTTTTTAGATGAAGTAACCACACATACGATTCAGCTCGCCAATCAACAATTAAAATTATATCAAGGTAATTATTCTTCTTTTGCAAGACAATTTTCAGATCATTTATTATTGCAAGAAAAAATGAACAGCAAGATTTTAAAAAAACGCGCGCATTTGCAAAAATTTGTCGACCGCTTTCGCGCCAAAGCATCCAAAGCCAAGCAAGCGCAAAGTCGCTTAAAAGCGATGGAAAAATTACAAGTCACGACAGATTGGCAAGAAGAAGCCAGTATTTCATTTGATTTTTTCGAACCCAAACCCACGGGTTATCCAACTATTTCGATTCGCGCTGATTTTGGTTATGGTGATAAAATTATTTTAAACAGCGTGAGTTTAAATTTAAGTGAAGGCGATCGCATTGGTGTAATCGGTGTGAATGGCAGCGGTAAATCTACGTTGTTAAAATCGATTTCGCAAACAATCGCGCCGATTCAAGGTGAAATGATTTTTCATCCACAAACGAATATCGGTTATTTTTCGCAAGATCAAGTTGATATGTTGTTTTTAGATGAAACGCCGCTTGATCATTTTAAGCAGCAATTTCCCGTCATTTCTGAAACACAAGCGCGTGGATTTCTAGGACGATTTGGATTTAGCAATGACCGCGTGTTTCAAAAAGTCGATGTATTTTCAGGCGGCGAAAAAGCGCGACTCGCGCTCGCTCTATTAATTTGGAAAAAACCAAATGTGTTATTGCTCGATGAACCCACAAACCATTTGGATATGCACATTCGCGAAGCGCTCATTTTAGCGCTCGAAGAATTTAGTGGCGCATTATTATTGGTTTCGCATGATCGTTATTTTATTGAATGTTGTGTTGATAATTTATGGCTTGTGAAAAATAATACGGTGACATTGTACGACGGCACACTCGGAGATTATGAAGCATCGCAATTAGCAGAAACACCCGTTACGCAAAATACCACAAAACAAAAACCCATCAGCAAAGATCATAAAAAATTAATTATTCAATTAGAACGCGACATTAAAGCACTTGAAAAAAAATTGCAGAAAGTGGAAGAAGCGTTAGCGGATCCGGATATTTATCATCCAACGCAAAAAGATAAATTGCGCGACATATCGCAGCAGAAAAAAGCCTTGCGCGATGACATTGAGGCGAAAGAAAAAGAGTGGTTGCGTTATTCGGAATAAGGAACGTGTGTGCGCTAGTGACAAAGTATCGAACCGCGCATGAGTGCGAAGCACGTAACAAGCGGAGCAAAAAGTCATCGCTCACTACCGCTTGCTACGCGCGCGGTTCTGTATTGATTCACTAACGCAAACAGGCGTTAGTACCTGTAAGTAATCTTATCTAAGTTTATATATGTTGTCTTGTAATATTATAACTTTTATAAACTAAAGTAAACTCAATATAACTTCATCTAGCGCGAATCAAGTTTTCATACATCACTCAACCTATTTCATTTTTTAGATGCAACAAAACTGAAAAATCTGGCGTCCCCGACGGGAGTCGAACCCGTGTTCTTACCGTGAAAGGGTAGTGTCCTAGGCCTCTAGACGACGGGGACAAGTGATTAAATGAAGCCGAGATTCTAGGGGGGTATCCTATTGAAGTCAAGGGAAAGGCGACCCAAAAATTCAGACTATCCACGGATTGATAATTTCTAAACCAGAACAATCCGTATAATCCTTGGTGTTTCGCGTAACCAGTGTCATATCATGATGCAATGCGGTGGCTGCTAACAAACTGTCGATCGCAGGGAGCGGTCTTTTTGCTTGATATTGCAGTCTTCCACAGCGATCAGTAATTTCCAATGTAACGGGCAAAATGCGATTGTGAAATGTGCGCGGTAATTCGTGTTCAAACCACACCATGATTTTTTGTTTTCGTTTCTGATCACTGATTTTCTCAATGCCTTTGCGAATCTCGCCCATGGTTAATACGCTTAAAAAAAACGCGTGGCTGGGAATTTTATTCATCCATGCAATCACATTTGCATTGGGTTTTACGATAACCAATTCAGAAATCACATTGGTGTCTAATAAATAATTCATAGATCAATATCTCGCGCCAATGATTTATCACGCTTGATCGTAAGACGCACACCCACTAACGGTGAATCCCGAAAAAATTGCACGAGGGATTCCTGTGGTGTAATGAGCGCAAGGTAATCTTCTTGCGACAACATGACAACAACGGGTTTTCCGCGTACAGAAATAATTTGTGGGCCTTCGTGCTCTGCTTTTTTAACGACTTCGCTGAATCGCGCTTTGGCGTCTTGGACAGCCCATTGATGTAGTGTGCTCATTGCCACCTCCAGTGACTAGTCAGTCTAGTCATATCAAGTATAGCAGCTTTTGAGATCAAGACAAAACTGAATTCAGTCTCTTCAACACCACCTCCCTTCCAATCCACTGCAACGTACTATCAATCGACGGCGAAACCGTTGAGCCGGTTACGGCCACACGCAACGGTTGTGCGAGCTGACCCATCTTCACACCCTGCTCTTCTGCGATGGTAACAATTGCTTGATGCAAATTTTCTTTTGTCCAATCACCTATATTTTCAAAATGATTTTTCACCGCCATTAATAACGGTTTAATTTCTGGCGTTAAATATTTTTTTACTGATGCTATATCATAAATAATTTCATCTTCAAAAAAATACCGACTTTTTTCCGCCATTTCTTTTAATGTTTTCACACGCTCCACTTGCAGTGTAATAACAGCGGATAATTTTGCGTCATCATTTACTATAATATTTAATGCGACAAGCTGTGCTTTAAACAGAGAAATAATTTCTACGGGATTTTTTGTTTTTAAATAATGTTGATTCAACCAATCTAGCTTTTCAACGTTAAATGCCGCAGCAGAATTATTCACATGATTAATGTCGAATAATTCAATCATCTCATCGCGCGAAAACATTTCTTGATCACCATGCGACCAACCCAATCGCACTAAATAATTTAATAATGCATCAGGCAAATAACCATCATCCCGAAATTGCATCACACTCACTGCACCATGACGCTTTGATAACCGTTTGCCATCACTTCCCAAAATCATCGGCACATGCGCATAACGCGGCGCAACAGCGCCCATTGCTGCCAACATATTTAATTGGCGCGGCGTATTATTAATATGATCATCGCCGCGAATCACATCGGTAATTTTCATATCAAAATCATCGACAACCACCGTGAAATTATAAGTCGGCACACCATCGGTACGCGCAATAATTAAATCATCTAATTCTGAATTTTCAACGGAAATACTGCCGCGAATCATGTCAGTGAAAACAACGGTTCCTGTTTTTGGATTTTTAAAGCGAATCACGTGCGATGTTTTATCATCTTGCGAATTTAATTCACGACAATATCCATCATAACGCGGCTTCTCACCGTTTTGCATTTGCGTTTCGCGCAATTTTTCAAGTCGTTCTTTCGTGCAATAACAACGATACGCATGACCTTCTTTTAAAAATTGCTGAACTACTTCACGATAACGATCAAAGCGTTTTGATTGATAAAAAGGACCTTCATCATAATGTAATCCCAACCAATCCATGCCGTCTAAAATCGCTTGAATAGAAGCATCGGTTGAGCGCTCCAAATCCGTATCTTCGATACGCAAAATAAAAATACCTTTGTGATGACGCGCATATAACCATGAAAATAAAGCAGTGCGCGCACCACCTACATGTAAATAACCCGTTGGGCTGGGTGCAAAGCGGGTGCGAACAGGGAATGACATACACAATTCCAAAAATTAAAGTTGAAACCTGAAAAAGGGTATATTACACGAAAAAAATAAAACGACTAGCGAGTAGCTGCTCCAAGACGCGCTGGTGACGATTTTCGGGTAATTGGCGCAGATGTGTTCTGCAGAGGAAGAAACCGATGACAATTTTTTGCAGTATCCAGAAGTTTCTCTGGCGAAGGGTAATCTGAATCAGGAGACCTGCCTGTATTCACTTCTTCTCCTGGAAATGGAGATTGAGTTGGAATCGGCGACAGGCTCTTAGATGAATCACCATCAGGAACATCACTATTAGAAAAATTATCCCAACAACAATCAGATATCACGCTGTTTTGCGCATGACGCAACGCTGACGTCATAATGTCACAGTAAAAACACGCTTCTGCATACCTATCAGAAATTACAGGTTGTAAGGATTTCAAACGAGTAAACGCAATACGTAATGTTTCCAAATTAGCGCGTCTTTCTGGTAGTAATTCACATAAGATATCTGAAAGATAGGTTAAACATGCTTTAAAATCAGTACAATTAAGAATTTTATTACGCAATCGTTTTTGATGATAAACCATTACTTTGCTATTTTTGCTATTATCGTTCTGACTTTTTTTTCTCTCTTCATCATAAGCACTGCCTTTTGCATACACGGTTTGTTCGCGCTCTCCGCGATGATATAATAATTCCAAGCCCAGCAATCGCCGCAACATCTGACCAACTGACCAGAGATCCGCCGCAGACGATAAATTTCTTTCATCACGCAATATTTCAGGGGCAAGATAAGCTGGTGTGCCACGCGTAGCTTGGTTTGTCATTCGAAAATCTGGATAATACTGAGCGGAACCAAAATCAGTCACAACAAAATACCCTTCCCTAAAAAGAAAATTATCTGGCTTCATATCACCATGCACTACTTTTTTCCGGGAAAATAGCTCTAAAGCGTTAACCACAGCATTCAAAAACTTAATTGTTACGCCTGCAAATAAAGCAATGTCTTCTAGGCGCTGAGTTTTTAATAAATCGGGAAGAACAGGAAAACATTTTTCAAATGAAAAATCATATTTCAGCATTATTTCGTAATGGCATGCATCAGTATGTTTGTACAAACCAATATGCCGAATCACACCCGCTTCAGCACTGGAAGTCATATCGTTTGTCAGCGCTTCAAGCAGTGAAAATTCCCCTGGAGTCGTATCACTATCGTGTTTTTCACGCTTAATCCGTTTTGCAACACAATCGTGTACTTTAACGTTGCCATGTTCACCGTGCTGAAATAATTTTAAAGCAAAAACATCTCCTTCCGCTCCACCAGCAATTCGATCACCTAATTCAAACCTAAATTGCTTGGGATGGCTGGTAAGTGATTCTTGTAGATCGACACTGGTATCGTGTGCACCAACGCCAGAAGTTTTCTCAGGACGACTCATTATTTCACCTATGTTTAAGTTGCGAAACTAATTTTTACAGAATATTGATTCAATGTTAAGTGAATCTTAATGACAATGAATTTAATGATATCTTAAGGTATATAAATGATTTAACACATCCGCCAATCGATCCCCCGCCAACACAATTTGCTCGCGTGTGATTTGTTGACCTTGCTCAATATAATTTTCAGAGGGCGCTGTATTTTTAGGTAACGTATAAGCAAACGTGATGGCAATGTGATAACTTTCTTGCGCCCATTGTTCAGGTGACTGTACTGCTAAACGAGTACCGAAAAAAGTGCGTGGGTAATCTTGCATCCATCGGGTTGCAATCGTTTGCACTTGATAGTAGTGAAACTGATAATGATTTTGATCAACAATAAATAACCCCACTCCACGATCCCATAGTTGATGTAAATTTTTCGCCATCGGTGATTGAATTAAATAATCATTCCCACCATGATCGCCTTGCCGGAATTGCTCATCATATAATGTTGCGCAATGCAGTGGTTGTTCAATATCACCGACAAAATGAATCAAGAAACTTAAATATTTTGCACGACGAAAATTATTTTCTGTCGGGTCAGCCACTATTTTTTCCGCACGATTAATCGCCCACACTACATTGTCAGCATTGACGGATAATGGCGTTACCTTATTGTTAACATACGGCAAATTAATATAATGCCATTGATTATACGCGGTCGTATTTTTTTTAATGCGATCAGGCCAGGTGGACGCGCGCGCAAAACGATCTTCAGGATAACGCGAATGGAACAGTACACCGGTTAATTCATCTACTTGTTTTTTTGTTTGTGGTGTTAATTGATCATACGCAATTTGTGCGATGATGCGATGGCCAACGGCGTTCCAGGCGAAGACAGGAAGTGTAAGCGTGAGTGTGAGTATGAGCGTGAGCGTGAGTGTGAGTGTGAGTGTGAGTGTGAGGCGCATAGGATTTACAACTTCCGCAATCTCACCTGCTCCACCGCATGATTTTTATCTTTTTTCAGAACCAATTGTGCACGGTCACGACACGGTAAAATATTTTGAAATAAATTCACTTCATTGACTTCTTCCCACACACGCATCGCAAATTTTTCCACTGCTTCCGAATTCATTTGTGATAAATAATGAAAATGCGTTTTAGGATTTTGAAAAGTGGTTTGAGAAAATTTTACAACACGATCAACGTACCATTGCTTAATCACACTGATATCTGCATCTACAAAAATAGAAAAATCAAAGAAATCAGAAACGAAAACCGACGGTTGCTGTCCCGGCTTTTGAATACCTGTTTGCAAAATATTCAGCCCCTCTAAAATTAAAATATCAGGCTTGTTCACTTCAATAAATTTATTCGGAATAACATCATAGGTTTGATGCGAATAAATGGGTGCTTTAACATTCTGTTTTCCAGATTTCACTTCTTCTAAGAATTGCAACAATGCGGCAAGATGATAACTCTCCGGAAAACCTTTGCGATTCATCATGTCGTGTTGCACGAGATAATGGTTCGGATATAAAAATCCATCCGTCGTTACAACAGTAACACGCGGATGATTAGGCCAACGCGACAATAACGCTCTCAATACACGAGACGTCGTGCTTTTCCCTACCGCAACACTGCCCGCAACACCGATGATATAAGGCACCTTAGGTTCTGGTGTTCCTAAAAATTGCTGAGACGCATGATGCAACGATTGCATCGCTGTCACATACAAACTCAACAAGCGTGATAATGGCAAATAAATCTCGCTCACTTCAGATAACGAAACAATTTCATTGGTTCCATGCAATGCACCTAAATCATTTTCCGTTAACGTTAAGGGTGTGTCGTTTCGAAAACTTAACCATTCGTTACGTGAAAAGGTCAGATAAGCAGTTTGACTGTTACTCATATCGTCATCTTTTTATAAACAAGCGCTACTGTAGGCAATATCACTTCTAAAATCAACGCCCTTCATTCGCATTTCAAGCGCTGAACTGTATAATCGATACATGAGATATCGACGGTTCACAGTCTTACTTTTCCTCGCTTTAAGCATTGCATTCTCTGCAACTTTATTCGCGGCGACTAAACGCTATCAGCCTTTGCAATTTCAAGTGATAGGTATCAAAAATGCAGTGATCTTAAAAAATGTTACCCTGGCGCTCGACAATCTTCGCAATCGATATCCTTTTCCAATCACACAAGATCACCTGCAACATTTTTACAGCAGAGCGCCTCGTGTGATTCAACAAGCTATCCAACCTTATGGTTATTTTCGCAGCACAATTACATCAACACTCACCCCATCAAGCGTTGCACATATCGCAAAATTTACCGTAGTGCTCGGCCCCCCTTTGCTCATCACCCATATGCACATAGAAATTCAAGGCGCTGGAAAATACGATCGAAAATTGATTGCATTACAAAAAAAATTACCCTTGCGTGTGGGAGGCCCGCTGCAAACAGAACAATATGAGTTAATTAAATCTGAATTATACAATCTCGCGACAGAACGCGGTTATTTCGATGCAAAAATGATCAAGAGTCAAATTCAAATTAATTTAATTCGTTATCACACCAACATTATTATTATTTTTAATACTGGAAATCGCTATCGATTTGGCGCAACCCATTTCTCAGAATCTCCTTTTCACGAAAAATTTTTAAAGCGTTTTCTGCAATATCAGGAAGGGCATTATTACAACGCAAAAGAACTGGAAAAAACAAAAGCGGGATTAATTCAAAGTGATTATTTTAATCAAGTTATTATTAAACCGGAAACTAAAAAAGCGGTCAATAATGTTGTACCCATTGATGTGGATTTAATTACGCGTCGCGCAAAGCAATACACACTGGGTTTGGGCTACGGCACTGACACCGGCGTTCGTGGAACGGTCGGCGTCACGTTGCGCCACATCGGAACACAAGGTCATCGCTTTCACACATTATTACGTGCTTCACAAAATAACAGTAGTTTAACGGCAAAATATATTATTCCAGGCGCTGATCCCGCGCGCGATCTTTTTAGTATTGCTGGTGGACTAGGCAACATGCAACAATCGACCGGCAACGGCAGAAATGTAAAATTTGGATTTGCTTATTCCCTATCGCGCGGACAGTGGAAAAATTCATTATCATTAACCTACTTAAACGAACGATACAATTTTTCTAACACGCCAAATATTTCAACAGAATTAGTTTATCCCAGACTCGATACAAAATATTTTAGCGCAGATCATCCACGCCATCCTACACAAGGCATTAGTGTTGAAACACAATTGAGTGGCGCCAGCAAAGCAATACTCTCACAAACCAGCTTTTTTCAAGCAACATTACATCTCAACACGCTGTACACGATTCGCAAAACCAATACACGATGGCTGTTTCATACTGAGTTGGGCCACACCAACATTGCCACACTTTTTAACTTACCATTGTCATTGCAATTCTTCGCAGGGGGTTCGCACAGTATGCGCGGCTACGGTTACAACTCCATCGGACCCGGCAGAAATATGGTAGTCAGCGGCACTGAAATACAACAACGCGTAATCGGTGATTGGTATCTTGCGGGATTTATTGATGCCGGTGTTGTCGGAAATCAAAATATATTTCAACATATTAATGCGGGTGCTGGTCCTGGTGTTGCGTGGATCACCACAATCGGCACACTTGAATTAACGGTGGGTAATGCATTTACACAATCCAATCATCCGTGGACATATCAATTCACGATGGGAACTGTTTTATGATTAAAGGCATCATACGATCACTCTTAGTATTTTTTATTTTTATCATGGCGTTCGTCACTTTTATACTCACGCCCAGTGGCTTACGCATTAGCATTGATATCGCTTCGCATTTTTTGCCCGGAAAACTCAGCATTCAAAAAGTGTCTGGGGTGATAGTGGGACCACTCACGCTGCAAGATGTGAAATATCAGGACAAAGAACAAATCATTACGCTTCACACTTTACATCTGAACTGGTCACCCACCGCGCTATTAAAAGGGCAATTACACATCACTACATTAAAAATAGATGAACTACATATTATTACCACGCAAAAAACACTTTCTGAAAAACGGGATGCTGAAAAAATTAAAAAAGTAATTCATATCATTATAGAATACATTCGAAAAAATTGTTTACCGCTACACTTCACTGCAAACAACATTACTATCACGCAACTCACTATTCTCGATCCCATTCAAAAAACGACTATGCAGATAAAAAAATTATTTTTACACACTATATTCACCAACAAAAAATGGGATACACTTTTTTCTGCCGATGTGACGCAACCCAATCATTATTTATTTCGTTTTTCAATCACCGGAAAACCCACCGATTATGCATTGCACACACTCATCGAAGGAAGAAATATAGCGTGGGAATTATCAGCGATGGGTAATCAACAAACACTCACCTTCACCACGCTCAACAATAAAATATTAAATGGAACGCTAACAGCAAAAGGAAAGATTCAATTTCACACTACGCCACAATGGGACATTTCACTGCTCGGTCAAGAAATTAACGCATTTTCATTTCAAATTAAAAGCAACAACCTGCATTCACAAGCCCATATTCAATGGAATTTAAAATCTGGAAAAACACAGGATGCACAAATCAACTTATCAGGTGATCTAAAACACCACATCGTAACGGCGCAGTATCGTTCTCAAAAAGAAAAAATAAATATACTCTTGGATGGTTCGCTCAATCACCATAATGAATGGAATGGCGCACTCAAGCAATTCACGATCGCATTAACCCATTCCGCACAATGGCAATTAAAAAAAGAGGCGACACTTTCTGTTTCACCAAAAAGCGCACAACTATCTAGCGTATGTTTAGCATCAACTGGCAAAGGTCAAGTTTGTATGCAGGGTAGCTGGATCAATCAACAGCTAACAGCACACGCAGAATTTAATATTGTTACATTAACTTGGCTTAAAACATGGTGGCCACGCATTCATATCTCAAACGGAAAATTAGTGGGTAGTCTTAATGCGCACGGAACACTCGATCAACCCAATCTAACCGGCACCCTCCGTTTTAAACAAGGCAATATTATTTTTCCAAGACTCGCTGTAGCGCTGCACGATATTACCGCAACCATCATCAGCAAAAATCATTTAATTGATTATCAACTGCAAACATTTTCTCAACAAAAACCCATTAACGTACAAGGGGTGATTGATCTGTCGAAACCCGATTTTCAAACCGAAATGACGATCACATCAAATAATGCATTAATCGTGAATACAGATGAATATACCGCCTACGCCACTTCCAATTTAAATATTATGATTAAAAATAACAATATTTTTCTCACAGGGAAGGTATTAATACCCAAAGGCAATATTCATCCCAATGATTTTCACAACACGACTACGCTACCTGCTCGCGATATTGTATATGTTGGAGTGGATCAACTTATTAAAAAATCAAATTGGGGATTGTATATCGACGGCACATTAACATTGGGCAATGATATTCATCTTGATGCGGCCGGTGTTGATGCGCAAATATACGGAACGGTGCATATGATGCAAGCACCCAATCAAGATATGTTTGGCACAGGACAAATTTACGTTCGAAAAGGAACTTACGCTGTTTACGGACAAAAACTCACGCTCGAACCAAAATCGTATATTAGTTTCAACAATGATTTACTATCCAATCCGACGTTGAGTTTAAAAGCAACCAAAGTAATTCATTCTATCGAAAATGTGGGTACATCCGGTTTTTCACGCAGTAATTTAATAGTTGGAATTGAATTACAGGGCACGGTAAAGAAACCCAAAATTTCTTTTTTCTCTAATCGTGCCCGTTTATCTGAAGCAGATATTTTATCGTATTTATTACTCGGATATAGCGGATCCGCAACCAATAACCCGGGAAATACTGATCTGTTGTTGCGCGCTGTTTCTGCGTTCAATATCACTACTCAAGGCCTGCTTGGAAAACAAAACATTGCTACTCAAATTGAATCTGGATTGGGACTCAATGAATTGGGTGTTGAATCAGAAACCACGCTCGATTCACTGGGAAATCCATTGAATCGACAATCTGCCTTTGTGGTTGGAAAAAATCTCACACGTCATCTTGGCGTACGTTACAGCATTGGTTTTTTAAATGCAGTCAATGTGTTTGAACTGCGTTATTTATTTAATCGCAAATGGTCTGTGCAAACCGACTCAAGTTCAAACGGAAATGGCGCGGATGTGTTGTATACGACAGAGAAGAATTAGTGACGGCAATCCAATCACTGCAGAAAAAATATAAAAATCAACCCAACCAACATGGTCTACGATCACTGCAGAAATAGGGCCCATAAAAATTCTGCCAAGCGCTGCAACCGCTGAAAATAAAGCATAGTGTGTTGCCGTGTAACGTCGATCACACAGATTCATTAAAAATACAACAAAGGCAATCGTTGCCAATGCACTACAAAAATTTTCACCGAAAATCGCTAACGCCATCAGCGTGATATTTTTTCCAACGAATGCCAACCATGCATATAATAAATTCGACGTCATTTGCAAAATACCAAAAATCCACAACGCACGATACACGCCCAAATACGGCATTAATAATCCGCCAAAAATGCTTCCTAAAAATAACGCGACAATACCGGCGGTTTTACTGATCATTCCGATTTGCACCAAACTAAATCCCATGCCACGAATTAAAAAAGTCGTATTCAGTGATAATGCCATTGCATCACACAATTTATAAATCACGATAAAAATTAAAATGAGCGCTGCATTTTTACGCGTGAAAAAAGATCGCATGGGTTCAATCATGGCCGCTGTTAAGGTTGTAGGTTGCGCGTGTGTGTGCGTGTCAGATGCTGTTTTGGTGACAATCATTAATCCAAAAAAACAACCTGCCATCAATAAATACAGCACTTCCCAATTTGTTTTTGCTGCGATAATTAATGCGAGTGCGCCGGAAACCATCATCGCAATGCGATACGCAACGGTATTGGCTGAAACACCTAAACCTTGCTCTTTCTCAGTCAACAATTCTGTTCGATAAGCATCAATCGCGGTGTCTTGCGTTGCGGAAAATATCGCAACACAAAATGCAATGATCGCTAAAAATAAAGGGGTTTTTTGTGGATGGCAAAATGCCATCGCTATAAAACTCAGCGCGAGTGCCAATTGCATCAAGAAAATCCAACTGCGACGTCTTCCTAAATTAAGCGGCATCCAGCGATCTAAAAATGGCGCCCACAAAAATTTATAAGCGTAAGGTTGTCCCACCAATGTTAACCAACCGATGGTGACCAAACTGACGCCAGATACGGTGTACCACGCTTGTAATGTTGAGCTGATTAATCCCAGCGGCAAACCGGAAGAGAAGCCAAGAAATAAGATTGTGAGGATGCGTTTATTCATTAAAGTTATGAGCGTGAGTGTGAGCGTGAGTGAAATAATAACTAATTTCCGCTAAAATCACGAGAGATATTACAACGAGGCACATCATGGAAATCAGCGTATTTGATTTATTTTCAATCGGTATTGGACCATCCAGTTCACACACCGTGGGTCCTATGCGCGCAGCATATGATTTTTTGCAGCAACAGTCATCAACTGAATTTAACGATATTGATGCGATCACCGTACGCTTGCATGGTTCACTCGCTTTCACTGGAATAGGTCACGGTACAAATAAAGCGATTTTGATGGGGCTTTGTGGAGAATTACCCGAGTCTATCGATCCTTTTAAAATGGATGAGCGCGTTGAAACCATTTGCAAAACAAAAAAATTAAATTTATTGGGTAAGCACGAAATTCATTTTGACCATTCAAAAGATTTATTTTTTGATTATCAAAAATTATTACCACATCATCCTAATGGTATGACATTTATTTCTTATGACAAAAATAAAAAAATTATTCGAAACGACATTTATTATTCTGTAGGAGGTGGATTTATTGTTTCTGAGAAACAATTAAAAAATCCCTCTGAAATATCACAACACACTCTACCGTTTCAATTTGACTCTGCAGCAGAATTATTAGCGCATTGCAAAAAACAATCTTGTTCTATCGCCGAATTGATGATGAAAAATGAATTAAGTTGGCGCGATGAAAAAAATATTCATGAAAAATTAATTCGCATTTCAACAGTAATGGAGGAATGTATCCATCATGGGTGCACTTCAACCAAAATGATTTTGCCTGGCGGATTAACGGTTCGTCGTCGCGCACCCGCGTTATATCAAAAATTAAAAAATGCGGGTGATCCCAAAATGCAAGGCACCTTGTTGATGGAGTGGCTGGATTTATACGCGATTGCGGTGAATGAAGAAAATGCCGCGGGGCATCGCGTTGTCACTGCGCCCACGAATGGTGCAGCAGGAATTATTCCGTCTGTTTTGGAATATATAAAACACTTTTATCGTAAAGACGATTATAAAATCGGTGAATTTTTATTAACGGCAGGTGCCGTTGGTATTTTATATAAAAAAAATGCATCCATTTCTGGTGCTGAAATGGGATGTCAAGGTGAAGTTGGGGTTGCGTGTTCAATGGCTGCTGCTGCATTAACGGCAGCCCTTGGTGGCACGATTGAGCAAGTCGAAAATGCAGCGGAAATCGGCATGGAACACAATTTAGGATTAACCTGTGATCCCGTAAAAGGTCTCGTGCAAATTCCGTGCATTGAACGAAATGCGATGGGCGCTGTCAAAGCAGTCAATGCAGCACAATTAGCTTTGGCGGGTGATGGCAAACACAAAGTCTCACTCGACATGGTGATTAACACGATGCGCGAAATCGGCAATAACATGAGCACGAAATACAAAGAAACGTCACTCGGTGGATTGGCAGTGAATGTGATTGAGTGTTGAGTTATATACCCAACGGAAATGAAGATGCGAACCATTATATCCTGCTTTCATTCGTTTGCATTAGACTTCTTTCCAAACCTTGAGTAATGAGACAATGTCACAGAAAAAATTTTTGAGAAAGCGGAGCATACACGTTAGTATG
>Ga0155273_138_pt1 | contig 52858 bp, 50 predicted proteins | sample RifCSPhighO2_02_FD_106241 | JGI IMG/M metagenome (GOLD analysis project Ga0155273, IMG submission 106241) | Gammaproteobacteria bacterium RIFCSPHIGHO2_02_FULL_39_13 | reverse complement strand
CATCCCTGACATTGACGCTTTTCTTGAAACACCCTAATCACAGCATCACTCGCTTCTTCTGAAATAAAAAGTTGAGAATGGTGTTAATTCACTCTCTCTACTATCAAGCCTTAATTTATTTTATACTAGGGAACGTGCACGAATTAACTCCCGCAACTGGCATCCCAACATGACGACACATTTAAACGTTCTTCATTCGAAAATACTCGAAAGGCAAATCAAGCATTCCTTCGTATTTTCTCAATCAGAACGTTTAAATCTGATACGCCATTTTGGGCGTCACTTGCGGGAGTTAATTCGTGCACGTTCCTAGAAAAAAGGAATTTTTTTGGAAAATAAATCAGCCATCTTTAACCGTTCTGTTATTGCCTGGGGATTGTATGACTGGGCGAATTCGGCGTTTCCAACGTTGGTGACCACTTTTATTTTCGCAACTTATTTCACCGAATCTGTTGCAAAAAATCATTTTATTGGTACAGAGCAGTGGGGTGATGCGATTGCGTTATCTGGTATTATCATTGCTTTTTTAAGTCCTATTTTCGGCGCGATTGCTGATCATCAGGGGCGGCGCAAACCGTGGCTTTTTATCTTTACATTACTCACAGCAATTTGTAGTGGTGCATTATGGTATGTGCAACCGAATCACCGCTATGTTGTGTTGATATTGTCTTTGATGGTGGTTGGTACGATTGCATTTGAAATCGCGACTGTTTTTTATAATGCCATGTTGCAAAGTATTGCACCTAAAAATTATATCGGGCGTATTTCAGGGTGGGCGTGGGGATTGGGTTATGCTGGTGGTTTGTCGTGTTTGATATTGTCGCTGATTTTATTTATTAAACCGGATGTCACTTGGTTTTCATTGAATAAACAAACAGCAGAACCAATTCGCATTTGCGGCCCTTTTATTTTAGTGTGGATTACTTTGTTTTCTTGGCCACTCTTTTTTCTCACACCGGATATTTCGTCTAAAAAAATTCGTACTATTGATGCGATCAGGCTTGCCTTTCGTACGTTGTGGAAAACACTGCAGGGATTACCGCAACAAAAATCTATTTTACTATTTTTAATTGCGCATATGTTGTATATCGATGGATTGAATACGTTGTTTGCATTTGGCGGTATTTATGCTGCCGGTACGTTTGGAATGCACTTTTCGCAAGTGTTAGAATTTGGCATTGCAATGAATGTTACTGCGGGATTAGGTGCTGCTGCGTTTGCATGGATTGATGATTATTGGGGTGCGAAAAAAACAATATTAATTTCACTGAGCTTGCTTATTATTGCTGGCATTGGTGTGATTCTCGTTCGTACACAATTGCTATTTTGGATTCTTTCTTTGGTGTTGGGTTTGTTTGTTGGCCCAATACAAGCGGCAAGTCGTTCGTTTATGGTGCGCATTGCACCGCCTGCTATTGTCACTGAACTATTCGGTTTGTTCGCTTTATCTGGAAAAGCAACCGCTTTTATTAATCCTTGGTTAGTGGGCTTATTAACGGCAACTTTTGCCAGTCAGCGAATAGGGATGAGCAGTATTTTTGTATTTTTAACAATGGGTGGATTTTTACTATTTTTTGTGACAGAAAATAAATAAGGAATAATTAAAATGAGTATTTTTCACGATCTTTCTATTGCAAAAACGGTAGCGCAACCGATGTCATTAATGGGAAATTATTTAAGTCAATTTTTTATTGTCGTCAAACTTTTTATTTCCACCTTCGGTACATTCACGATTCTAGTCGGTGCGATCATTGCCATTTTTCGTTACTGCGCTTATCGTTTTTTTCATCCAACAGTCAATGCTAACTTAAATAATATTCGTTTGGATTTAGCGCGAACAATTATTTTAGGATTAGAATTTTTTATTGCGAGTGATGTGATAGAAACAACCATTACGCCCGATTTTCAGTCACTGGGAATATTGTGTGTTTTGGTGATTATCAGAACATTATTAAATTTCTCGTTGCATAAAGAAGTGAAAGAACTCTCGATGATTCCGGGGTCGGGAGTTGATTACAAAGATGAGAAAAATAAATAGAGTTGAAATCACCATGATGATTGTATAAGGTAACGCATCCATTTCTATTGAATTTTGCTGTACAGCCAAAGGAGGGAGTCTCAAGTTGTATTGTAAGGAATATCGAATATGTGGCATCGAAAATTAATTTTATCATTTATTTTTTCGTTTTTTATTATCGCTTGCGTATTTGCTACCACCAATAATAATCTTGATTTAACGCAAAAAAAACAACCCGATAAAATCTATCATCCTTCATCGTCGCATCATCGTTCATGGTACGTTTCGTGGGGTTATAATAAAGATTATTGGTCCGATAGTAATATTCATATTTCACAACCGTCACTTGGTAATGATTTTACGGTTCATAATGTGAGTGCAAGCGATTGTCCAGGATGGAACACAGGCATTTTCAATACCGATTTGATGACACCACAATATAATATTCGTATCGGTCATTTTCTGAATCGTACACACACATGGGCTATTGAACTTAATTTCGACCATACAAAATATAATACTGATTTATATCAAATCGCTCGTGTAGAAGGCGTGATTAATGGTCAACCCGTGAATCAAAATCAAACGTTAACGCCAAGTTATTTTTATTACGCATTACACAATGGTGCGAATGAACTGATGTTGAATTTGGTTCGAAGAAAAATGATGGAAGATTTTCCAAGAACTCGATTGCAATTAGTAGCAATTGGAAAATTTGGCGCAGGGGTTATGTTGCCGCATCCAGAAAATACTATTTTGGGTAACACCAATGATGTGGGTCCTAAGGCGTGGGGAAATTATTTGGGTTGGCGCAATGGATGGTGGCAAATGGGTGGTTGGACGGCAGGTCTTGAAGCGGGTTTTCAATTGGTTTTTTATCATCGTGTTTATCTTGAATTAACGAACAAAGAAGCCTACACCTATTTGAGTGATATTCAGATTTATCAAGGTCGCGCAAATCAAACGGTGTGGCTGAATGAAACCATTTGCAGTGTTGGCGCGATGTTTTAATGAGAAATGTTTATACTGAAAACATGAGAGAAATAATCTCCTGGGATGGATTGAAAAAAATACTCAATAAAGCCGCGCATGAATATCTTAATGACGAATCTGTGCGATATAGCGTTGGATTTGGCATGGTAAGTGGCTCCAACTACATAAGCGGTCCAAATCCGTCATAGGATTTAAAACGCTAGAAAGGTGATTGTGACCGTCAAATCTCTTTCTTATACAGCCTTATTTGTTTGCCTGCTGGTGTAAATAACCAATCCCAATCATAACTACCTAACGGTGTGTCACCTTTAAAACGATATCGGTGTTGGTTAGCGACTATATCGCCTTTATACTTTCCATGCATAATGACATGATACTCGTTTCCGTCTGTAACGAATCGAGAATGTGTTTCATTGACATTGATCGCATGTATTGCTCCGGATGTTGTCCATGCTGATGTTTCGAAATATAGCGTCTTGCCATCAGGTGAAAAAGATAAGTCCTGGGGATCAACGATCATTTTGGTTGGTTCCTCTGAACAATGATCTTTCACAAAGAGTCTATTTTCCATGGTTTTTAAATCATAAATCCAAAGCTCATCTGCATATTTGCTGTTAAGATCTGTAGAGTCCGCACAACTTTTCGGCATGATATCGCGGCTTTTTGTAATAAATACTAACCATCTCCCATTGGGTGATAAAATTGGGTGGCTATCCTTATTGTTGTGCGTTAGTTGCCGTACTTTATCTGAATTTTTTGAATAGAAAAAAATATTACCGGATGCCGCATAAGTGTATATTCCCTGGTCCGCATAGATTGCTGCAAAAAATAAAAAACATGAGAAAAAGCAAAGTATTTTTTGCATAACATCCTCAATTACTTCTTTATCAATAAATGTAACGGTCTTTGAAATGGGCTATTCGGTGGTGAGCGTAAAAACGTGTTTCCTAAATCGGATGAGCAGACTTCAAGCTCGAGCTCTCCCTTTTTTGCCATGGTTATACATCGGGATTCAGAAATCCAATTTTGCTCATCTAAATAAAATTGATAAAGATTTTTTTGCATTATTTCCACGCCAGTTACTCGAAAAATTTCAGTTATCTTGCCAACTTTATGCCCCTCAAAGTGTTGGATGGCTTCCCATAATTTTTTAAATTGAGCAGAATTGAAATTTTTAATTGTCCTGTCATCATAGACCCCGTTTTTTCACGCAAAAATTTTTCGTATTTTTTTGTTGGGTTATCTTTTGGCGGTGCAAATTTATAAATCATTTGATGAAGCGTTTTATTTCCATAGGTTGTATGTAATAGACCTCTTGCATAACCTCGATTAATGGACAATCTCTTCGAAAAAATTTTCTCAAAATGCTCATGTACTAACGTGTACACTCCGCTTTTTCGAAAATTTTTTCTGTGACCTCGTCACATTACTCAAGGTTATGCAAGAGGTCTAATGAATCCAATAATGCATCATGACCACGCTGATCGTCTGGAAAAATCGCAAAAAAATGTGTTTTCCAATTTGATTATGTTGTTTGCTGACAGTGTCTGCATATAAATTACCAGGATTATGATTTCTCCATGTCCAAGTACCACCTGAAAAACGAAAATGCCTTCCGTCAGTATCGGTATAAATAACAGTATGGTTTTTTCCGCTAACCGCTTTCACAAATGGTTTCATACAAATTCCCAGTTATTATAAGGTTTTCACTTTTAAATTTAAATACCGTGTTTTTTCTATTTCTTTTAATCACTTTCAGAAATTTGCTTTTTTTTCGCAGAACGATGTCGTTCACGTTTTTCAATATCAATATATTTATCAGTAATGGCGCTAGAACTGTGGCCTGCATCATCACGCACATGTTCGCGCGGACGAGTTTTCACATCATCAGAAATTCCCGTATGACGTAACCAGTGCACCGTTGCCTCAATTAGAGTTTCAGCTTCTTCCGCCATCTTATCTTTGTTTAATTGTTCAATTGCCTGATCAAAGCAATACTGCACAATTTTCCTAATATAATTTCCACTTTTAATAGGTCCAGTGCCTTTTGTTTTTGGAAGTAGGGGAGAGTCATCAGCAGGCGAGGGTAATGGCGATAGCCCGAGATGTTTGCGCCATTTTCTAAGTGCTTTTAACATCGTTTCACTGACGGCAATTTGTCGTTCTTTATTTCCTTTTCCCACCGTTGTAAACCACCAATTGTTATCTGAGTCACGCGCGAAATCATTCATTTTAGGCGTCCAACGATCAGATGCAGTTAATTCTGATATTCTTAAATACATGGAATAAAATATCGACATAATGAATAATGTTCTTTCATGAACATCAGGATTCTTTTCAGCTAATTTTTTTGCAGTGTCAATTACAGTCTGCCACTGCAGTTCTGATAGTCTTCTAATTTTAGGTTGTCCCTGTGATTTACGAATAAATTTACTTTTTTGTCTGATTAATGCAACAGGATTGGCAAAAACATATTCTTCTTGAAGAAGATAATTAAAAAAACTGCTTAAGATTGCGAATAATTCTTTAAGTGAACCATGTGTTAACTCAAAATCTTTAATTTTTTGTGTTTCACCTTGGCGATATTGTGCTTTAGAAACTGTAACAATAAAGGGGTGCCATTGTATATTGGGAATGCGTTTGCCGTCTTTGACAATAAAGCGTGGTGGTTTTGTTTTACCAATCCATTCACGAGGTGGTTTTTGAGCGAATTTAATAAAATCTTCAATATCATTGCGCTTTAATTTTTTAAGGGTTGTTTTAGAAATTAATGCACACCAATGCAATAGACGCTCAATTTCTCGGCGATAAGCATTAAATGTGCCAAGGCTTCCGCGATAAGATTTTAAAAATTCAATTGCAATTTTAATATCTTTTGGTTGGTAGCCTGACTGCAGGTATGAAAAATCATGTTGTAAATGAATATATTCAATTGAATCAAACAAGGGTAGTGGCGATATAAATTTCGTGCTCATACGGATCTCTCTGATTCATCCTCATCAGATAACTGCTCTAATCTCGCATATTTCTCACGCGCATTTTCAATCACGTTACGTAATTTTTTTTCAAATAGTTTTCTAGGTGGTAATTCAGCTAAATATTGCGAAACATGAATGCCATTTTTACCAAGCTCAAGTAATTCTAAATCTTCTTGATCCTTGTCGGAGCAAATTATAATGCCAAGTGGTTTTTCTTCGCCGGGACGTTTTTCGTGTTTATCAAGCCATTTTAAATACCATTCCATTTGTCCAGCATGTTCTGGCTGAAAGATAGATAATTTGAGCTCAATCGCTATTAATCGACGCATACCACGGTGAAAAAATAACAAATCTAAATAGCGATCATTTTTTCCTGTGCTCATTCTTTTTTGTCGCGCAACAAAACAAAAATCACTACCCATTTCTTGAATAAAAATCTGTAATTCACTTAAAATAGCATCTTCAAGATGACGCTCTGAAGAAATTGTTTTTGGATATAAAAATTTTAGCACGCAGGGGTCTTGTAAATATAAATCAGGATTTGTTAAATCCCCATCTTTTAGTTTCTTCAATTCCGACTTAATAATTGATTCCGGTTTTTTGGCAATCGCGGTACGTTCAAAGAGCATTCCATCAATTTTTTGGCGTAAATTTCTAACGCTCCATTTTTCCAATCGACACATTTCTGTATAGAAATCTCGTTTTAGTGGATCTTCGATAGACACCAATTTTACAAAATGGGACCACGATAATTGTTGTGACAAAGTAGCTACAATCTCAGGCTTTGGATATAACTTCGCAATACGAACCATTCTGGCAAGATTAGAAGCATCAAATCCGCTACCATATTCTGATGTGAGCTGATTGGCAAGCTGCTTAATTCCTTGTTCTCCATATTCAGCACGATCATTTTTGAGAATATCTTGATTAATTCTATGTCCGATACGCCAGTACAATGTCACAAGCGTCGTATTAGCATAATGCGCTAGATTAGTTTTAACATCATCAATAAGATTACTAACGTCTTTGAAAAGATTGGTGGTAATATTTTTTGGCATTGAAAGCCCCTTAATTCCCAATTTTGGTGACGCGTCACCAAAATCTTACTGTATAATAATCAATCAGTTACAGCTATCTACATGGGTTAATTATCATAGTTATCACCACTATTGTCAACCACCTATTATTCGTTGTAACCGTTCACGACAATTTTAAGCCGCAACAGCTAATGCAGTATTATTGATTTTTGAAATTTCAGGTAACAAAGAAGGAAAATTAGATTTTTCTATGTGGCTTTTTACTGCGCATGTTAAATAATCAAGAATATTTCTGCCTTGTAATTTACACGTTGCAACGACGGTCATAATTCTTCCCATGTAAAGAGAACCTGCTTTGGATTGTGTTCCAAAACTTGTTTTTCTCCAAATGGCAATTGTTCTTATAAGTCGCTCAGCTAAATTATTGGTGGGTTCAATCGCATCGGTTTCTAAAAAACGCCATAATGCTGGACCATAAGATAAAATATTTCGACAAGTACCGGATGTTTTATTATTTCTACTGCGTTTTCCTTGTCGCAATAGACCCTCAATAAACACTCTAATTGGTTTTGTTTTTTTCTTTAATATTTTTCGATCTATGCTACCTTCTTTAAATTGATGCCAGAAATGAAATAAATGATTTGTTTGCAGCAATAAATCTGTACCAATAACGCTTGATGATCCAGCACGTTCTGATATTTTTCGAAAATCCCTTTCAAGATGCGCCCAACAAATTTGACGATTTTCATTAGCAACCCATTGATAGGCACTGTATCGATCAGAGCATAAAATTCCTGTGAAATTTTTTCCCAATAAGTCTTTCGCTACTTGTTTATCGCGATTATTACGAATCATAAACACGGCAACGAAACAAGAAACCGCAATCCATGCCCAGATGTTTTTTCCTTTTTCCTTAAATCCTGTTTCATCTGCATTAACACCCACTTGATCTGCTGATCTGATAAAACTTTTTGCTTGATTGACAGGCAATGCTAACGCGCGACTCACTGTTTTTTCTGCTTTGCAAACCACTCCAACAGATAAATTAAAATCAAAAATATCGCGATAAATATTAACAATATTTTGTTTGCTGATTCGATAGGTGCCGCTTAAATTGGCTGTCATTGCAGTCGCTCTTGGACCCAACATGCCCGCACCGACACCATCCGGAAGAGATCCGCTCTTCTTTAACTGGCATTGATTACACGCACCAGAATAAATTTGATATTCCGTTACAATAGGCCTGATAATTGGAAATTCGTATTGCTGATGTCGGCGAGTTATTTCTGCATTTATTATCACATGACCGCCACAAGCACACATATTGTGTGGATGGCATATTACAACGTGATCCACTTTGTTTAATGGCAGCAATATTCTCTCGTGTTTTTTATGCCCTGGCTGACCACCGCGTTTTTTTGGATTCTTTTTGCGATCTTCGGTACGTTTAATATTAGATTTATTTTTTGATGCGCGATCTTTGGAAGGAGACAGTGAAGAATTTTTACTGTTTGTTTTCAACTTTTCGTTTAATTTCTGAATAATATCCCACAACGCCTTAATAATTTGATTGGCTTCATCGAGTGTGTTCGCCTTGGGCGATTTTCCGTTTATATTCATGTCCATAATGGACGAAAAGATACCGTAATTTTCAGAATATACCAACTTGTTTTTCTAAAAATTGCTTCAATAGGCGTGAACGGTTACAATTTTTTCTGTGACCTCGTCACATTACTCAAGGTTATGCAAGAGGTCTAATATAAAAACATGGAACCTGAAACCAAACAGCAACAATTTGATGCTGATTTTATTATTATGGAAGCGATATTTTCAGTGTTGATTAAAAAATTGTTAGGCTTGTTTTTAGAAAGGCAATCGGTAAAAAATGTTGTCAGTTTTGATAAAAAACTTGCTGTTGCATAATGCTTGATGATTCTCGTGGCGGCTCATCGCAGAGATCTTAGCGTGGGGCCTATATTACATCTTAGGCGATATGTCTACACGCCATAAGTAAATCATACCAAAAATAACACCTATAAAAGCCCAAAAACAAAAAACTTCGGGACCAAGTGAATCCCACCAGGCTTCTACAAAAGATTCAGCTAACAAACCAGAAATCATGCCTAACACAAGACCCATCGCTACTTTTTTTCTAACGGGTTTTAAATGTCGATAGTATTTCAAAGCATGCCAATAAAAACTGATGACTAATAAAAAGCATAATGACAAACCAATAATACCCGTTTCTTCCATTATCGCTAATTGCGAATTTCCTTTTTCTCGTCCATAAGCATTTGGATGCGAAAGACTAAAATCATTTTCACCTATTGTTACGTAAAAACCACCGCCCAACCATCCGCCTTTCACTGCTTGCTGATAGGATTTTTGCCACACTTTATTTCGAGTGTAAAGCATTTGCTGAGTGTTAATACTACTTTCATCTGCTCTTTTTAGCACATGAGTCACGATACCTTGTTCTAGTGTCACTATCACCATGGGATTTAATAAAACAATCATTAACATAGCAAATAACACTGAAACAATGATCATCATTTTTTTATAACCAGATAAACTGATGAGAAAAAAATAAATGATACAAAGAAATATGGCAGTTGCGCTTCTTGAATATGACCTAAGAAGTCCGTGTATATCGATCAGAAGCAGCAATCCCCAAAGCAATGAATACCACCTATTTCCCCATGTTTGATATAAATTCCAAAGAATAATTGAACTGACTATGGCTAGCAAAAACCCAAAATTATTTGGATTACTAGATAATCCAGCAGATATTTTCATACCACTCTGATGAAATGAACCAGAATTCAATCCTATCAAATTTGATATAACCGCAACCAACAGAATTAAAAATAAAAAATTAATTGCTTTTTCATGTCCGAAGCGAACAACCCAAAGACTACCTGCTGATATCATTGTGATAATCACTACCGCAAACAGTGTGCTCTTAATAACACTCAACAAAGGGACTTCAGACCAAAAATTCGTTGATAGAAACCACACGATATATACCATCAACAATACAAGCCAGCCTCTATTGATATAATTCAATAATTTTTTGTTTAAAAAAAGATATCCGAATAATGCAAAAAGTAGAGGCCACTCCAACAACGTCGGGTGTAACGGATCAATAAATGATGTATTTCTGCCAAGAAAAAACAAAAAGATAAGCGGTAACAAAATTTCAAAAAATGAGCGTTTACGAATTCTCATAACTAATACCTATCGAGCCTCTTGATATACAGCAGCTAATTTTTTAGCGTGCTGTTCCCATGTAAAATTCTCGTGAACATGTTTTTTTCCATTTAAGGCTATTTTTTTCATTTTTTCAGGATTATTAAATATCATTTGCAACACGCTTTTCAGTGAAAAGACACTGCCTTTGTCGACTAACAGACCTGTTTCTTCATGTTTAATAAAAATAGATGGACCTTGGCAACGAGTCCCAATTGCAAGCAAACCAAAAGCCATTGCCTCAAGATGCGCAACGCCAAACGCTTCTGGAAAAGAAGGTAAACAAAAAATGTCGGATTTTAATAAATAACGATATACTTCTTCGTGCGTGCAAAATCCAACAAACCTAACTTTATCTTTCAAGCCAAGTGAAAATGCCAATTGTTCGTATTCTGTTTTGAACGTACCCTCTCCAATAATAATATAACTCCAATTATATTGTTTTTCTTTTTCAAGCTCGGCAAATGCATGGAGTGTGATATCAATACGTTTTGCATCATCAGAAAGGTTACTCACACTAACAAATGTCAATGTATCTGGCCAATATTGTTTATTGTTAATAAGCATATTGTTAGAGAATAAAAATCCATTTGGAACAACAGCAAAATTATTATCATTATCTACCAGCTTTTTGAAAAAAATCCTTAATGGTTCGCCAACCAATACAATTTTTTTGACATACGGCAAGGCTTTAACAATTGGTTTTCTAACACCACGCCAATATCGCTTATTGGTTTCTGCGCCATGCATGGTTGCTATGATTGGTACATCAAATTGACGAGCAACACTAACAACGGGTGGTACGCTTAACTCGGTATGTACGTGTATTAAATCAATTGAATAATTTTTTATTATTTTCTTAATCTTCATACCGATTTGTTTAAATGATATCCAATTACTTAACCATCTCATGTGATTTCTTGGAATGGAAAAATAATGGGTAACTAAAATTTCAATATCATAGCCGAGTTGAAACGGATCTCGCGATTGATGCAAGTTGGGCCTGATCATTTTTAAAATCGATGGTATCCAGGGCCGTGTTATAAGAACAGTGATTTTATAACCCGCATTCTTTAATGAATTTATTGAATCTACAATAAAAAGACCATTATGGTCTTTGGCATGACTGGGAAATAGTGGGGTTACAATTAATATGTTCATTGATTGGTATCACCATATTTTTTGATTAGCTCTTTTATTTTTAATGATTGATTCACTGGAAAAATAATCATGTTATTTCGAAAATGGATTGTTGAAGCGTGTAGTTTTTCATTCTTCCTTACTTCTGGTGGCAAATCAGGCCAACTAGTAGCAGGCCATTTATTTTTTGTGAGTGTATTGTAAATGATTTTTGCTTCATTGTTTAAGGAATTAAAAACAGCTACGTAGGGAATCTCATCACTGTCTGTATTAGAAACACGCTCCATAGGTATTTTTTTCTTTATTGTGATTTCCTCCCATACTTTGGCGCATTTCTTTCGATGTTCTATATGCGCAGGTATTTTTTTCAACTCTAAAAATAATAGTTTTTTTGCGAAAGGATGCATGTAAGTAGTCGTTGGCATGGGTTGATGAGCACCATCTAATTCATATGGCGGCACTTTTTTAAAATGCGAAAAAAGATTACGTGTAAAATTTTTTATAACTTGTCTTATGATCCACTGAAAGAATGGGTAGTATCCGCGACCCAATAGAGCTCTAATCGATTCAAATTTAATATACTCAACTTTATTTTTCTCAACATAATCTTTGACTGAGGATTGCATAATACATAATGCGCCCTGCGATATGGCAAAAAATTTATGTGGACTATACAAAACAAAATGGCTAGCTAACCCTATTTCATCAACGGGTAAAATGACATGGGCTGCGTCTTCAACAAAAAGAGCATTATGCTGATCACAAAATGCTTTTGATTTTTTAACATCAGAAATGAGTCCGTAAAAATGGGTTAAGATAAATATATCTGGCTTTTCAGTTTGAGCCAACATATCACATGCATCCCACTCCGGCCGAAATCCATCCGTAACCGGATAAAATACAAATTTTATTCTATTTCCACCATATTGCCTGAGTGGCCATAATGATTGATTACAGAAATATCCAGGCACCCAAATGGTGGGTGGTCTATGAAACATTTTTTCCCACCACATGGCAATCGCTACCAATGACCATGCAGTTTTAGAAAACCAAAAAACGCTTCCACCTTCTTTATTCCATGGCTGAGCCAACGAAATATCATCCACAGAAGATAAGCAACATAGTCGAATTAAATTTTTCCAACTGAGTAATGGCGAATGTGTAATCACTTTTTATATCTCTTGGTTTGGATAAATAATTGCAGACTCATGTTCACCAATGCGACCCAGCTTTTGAATTTCCCATTTTGGATTATTCTCAAAAATAGGCAAATAACATGAGTTATGGTAAACAATTAAAGGTCTTGCTTTACCGTGACTCATCTTAGTGTTTATCAGCGTTAACAGCTGATCTGAAAAAATTTTCATTAATCTTTCTCGAAATGGGTGATATAAATAAAAAATGGTGCCCTGCTCAATTAAACGAATATCTTCTCCCACGCAGCCCGTCATAATTTCAACTTGTTTATATTTTTTTAATCTATTACGGGTAAAATCAGCAATCTCAGGATGAACTTCGATGCCTAAAATTCTATTTTTTATATTTTTATTTAAAAACCAATTAATCACCCTTCCCTTCCCGCAACCCAAATCAACAATGACGTCACTTTCACTAATATTAACTTTTGAAAATAAAATTTCTAGACAGGAATATTCTGAACTGCCCGTATTAATATAGCCTTTTTTCTCATCGAAATTTTGTAGTGAAACACCTAAATATTTCCCGCCAAATTTTAAATCTAAGAAAGCATTTTTTATTACCTGAAAAATTCTTTTTGGCCTATATAATGCATTAACAATATAGTGAAAAAATATTTTTGTACTCTGCACTGTAAATTCCTATGTTTTAAAAAAAACGAACATACTCTCCTGCCAAACAGTACTCTTTTCCTCGAAATCCCTTCTTAAATTGACAAACAGAAGGACGTTCCTTTTCGTTATACCCACCAACATCATAATATGAAACACCCCGCTGTTTTAAATAAAGCAATGTCTTCCAAACAAGAGAATGCATTGAGTGTAATTTTTCTCCACTTTCGCTTGTCCACGCGATTAATGGGGTACATTGCTTTCCATGAATGACTAATAATTTTTCAGCAAGTATTTGTTTATCATCATCCCTTATTCGAACAACAAAAACATTGCCATCATTATTTGATGCCTCATACATTGATTTCATTAGGTCAGCACTGACACCATCGAACGTTTTCTCTTTTTGCATGGAGATATATTTTTTAATAATGTTTTCAACATCGTCTTTCTTATCAGATAGTTCAAAGATAAAATTAAGTTTTTCAGAATTTTTTATATAATTTCTCAATCTTCCCCTAAATGACATCTTTATCTCTTCTTCGGTTTTGTCCAGACTAATCAATGCTGATTTCCACCCTATTGCTCCACTTCTTTTGATAAATTGTTGCCTTTTTAAAAAAATTCTATTTTCTTCGTCATCAAATAAGGCTGGAGCTATAATCAGTATTTTTCGATTCAATAATGAGAATTGTTTTCCCAACAATTGGTAAGATCCTATTTTATCTTCATGTTCCAAATCTTTATTGAGATATATTGGTCCGCGATTAACTCTTACAACAGAAAATAGGCCAAAAATTGATTTTTCCATCCATTGACAAATGGCTATAGGCTCATTGTTTTTTTTTATAATTCCACGAGATATTTTCCATTTCTCGTTTTTTTTCTTAGCCTCACCATAAATCCAAGATTGAAGCAAATTACTAAATTCTGTTTCCTTAAAATACGTTTCCCATTCATCTCTAGAGGAAACATCACTGATAGTATAATTATTGTTAAATGAATTAGACAATTAAAGCATCCTTTCAGATACAAATATCTTTTGATAATCGCTCGATGCTTGAGTCAAGCTTTCGTGATTTCCCACATCTAACCAATATTCACGAATTGGAAATGTCGCCACATATTTCTTATGAGTAATTAACGTTTGAAGCAACGTAGTAATATCACAATATTGGTTTTGATTTGAAAAATAATATAATACATCGGGATTAAGTATATATATTCCGGCATTCACAAAATACGAATTCGTCGGTTTCTCTTCGATACTGGTTAGGCCGTGATTTTCCTCATCCATGTTGACTACACCATAAGGAATAGTACTTTCATATTGACGAACGCAAACAGTAGCGATAGGGTGATGCACATTAAATTGATGAAATGTAAGTATTTGATCAAAATTAATATTAGTCATGATATCCGCATTAACAACAAAAAAAGGTTCTGTCGGTTTTTCGGGTAGCAAATTTAAACTACCAGCGGTGCCTAAGGCGCTTCTTTCTTCTAGGTAAGCAATCCTCACATTCCATTTGCTTCCATCGCCAAAATAGGATTTTATCATGCCTGCTTTGTAATTGACTGAAAAATAGAAATCTTGAAAGCCTGCCGCAATAAAATTTTCCAGCAGTATTTCTAAAATGGGTTTTTGTCCTATTTTTAGTAACGGTTTTGGATGTTCTAGCGTTAAAGGATGCAATCGAGTACCTAGACCACCCGCCATAAAAACGACTTTATTACTCTTGCATTTTTTTTCAGTTAAACTGCGCAGTGTTTCTATACCAATCACTTGCCCTGTCTGATTTACAATCGGCAAATGCAATATATGAAAAGCCTGCATTTTTGCAAGTAACTGCGCTTTACTATCCGTGTCTTTCGCAACTTTTGGATTTTTATTCATGATGATGTGTGAAGATGCTTTTAGGTCTCCACACTTTAATAAATAACGTCGAATATCTCCATCAGTGATAACACCTAGCAACTTGCGTTCATCATCCACCACCAACACAACGGCAAGACCTGTTTTGCTCATTTTTTCGATAGCAGTGAGAATAGATGTTTCAGGTGAAATCAAAACAGATATATCGACATCCTTGTTCATTGTCATCACTACTCCATTACTTTTGCAGGAATCCCAGCTACTCGCATATTATCAGGTATGTCTGTTACAACAACTGCTCCTGCTGCAATCAACACATTTTTACCAATTTTAATACCCTGAATAATACTCGCGCCGATACCGATATGTGTATAATCACCCACAGTTACGCTGCCCGATAACACTGCACCTGGTCCAATATGCACATGTTTGCCAATATCACAATCATGATCTACAGAAGCAGCCGTATTAATAATGGCATTATCTCCAATTTTTGATCCAATCATAACTGTTGAGCGCGCCATCAATTGCACACCCTCTCCAATAATTACTTCATGAGCAATATAAGATGTTGGATGTTGCACTGTGTGAAAACGAAACCCGCATTTTTTATAACGATCAAATTGTTTTGCACGATTTGATGATTGTTCAATTGAACCAATACCATTTACCAATAAAGTTTTCATCGGATGTAATTTAGTAATATTGTTTTCATGATCAATCGGCAAATCTAATAATTTACCACCAATTAATTGATCGTTCACTTCAAAGAAGCCAAGCACTTTTATGGTTGGATCTTGCATGAGTGATTCTAAGAGTACTTTCGCGTGACCACCTGCACCCAAAATATAAGTGGCAATCTCACTCATTGATCAGTTCACCTATTTGATATTCTTTTGTCGCTTTTTGCCCAATATACTTCCAATAGTGCATGGCTGATATCCAGTTCCAGGACGCATGGTATCCATATTGTTTTCGGTAAATAATTCACCGTGCATAATTACTTGCGTTGCAACCAAACTTTTTCTAGCAACATTTTTTGTGTCTAATTCTTCTGATGTTATTATTTTAATGGGATTACCCATTGCTCGCTCAACTACTCTAATACTCTCAACCATATCTTTTAGCTCATTGGGTTCCAATGATGTTTTGTGATCAGGACCAGTTAATGATTTATCTAATGTAAAATGTTTTTCAATCACTGTAGCACCGCGAGCGACAGCCGCAATGGGAACAGTAATACCAACTGAGTGATCCGAGTAACCCACAGGCAAATTAAAAGCAGATTGTAATGTATCCATGGCTCGTAAATTAATGCAATTAAACTGTGCAGGATAATCGGATGTGCAATGCAACAATGTCACTTTTTTTCTTAATTGCGTTTGCCCAAACTCTGAAGCATATACTTTCATAAAAGCGTTTTTTGATGGTTTTTCTGTTGACTGTGTTAATCCAAAAGCAAGTACTGCAAGTGCTTCTTCAATTTCACCTAGCGTAGACATCCCAGTTGATAAAATAATATTAGGCTCATATCGAGCAATTTGCAGCAGTAATGGGGCTGTTGTAATTTCACCTGACGAAATTTTTATGGTTGATAACCCCATTTTTTTTAATAAGAAATCAGCGCTAATTGAGTCAAAGGGTGTTGAAAGAAATTGGATGTGGCGTTTTTCGGAATGTGATTTTAAAATAAAATACTGTTCATGTGTTAATTCTAATTTTTTGAGCATCGCGAATTGAGATTCATGAGGATCCGTCGTTTTTTTTTGGTAATTGGCTTTTGATGCTGTTGCTGATACCAAGCTTTCAGAAGAGAAGGTTTGAAACTTTACAACATCAGCACCTGCGTTAGCGGCAACATCAATCAGCTCGAGCGCTAACTTAATATCCCCGTTATGATTAACACCTGCTTCAGCAATAATGGTAGTCTTTTGCATGTTCCTTCCCATTAAAAAATTTCTTTTTCTTAATCATCTCTGCCATTTTTCCAGCATCATACGGAAAGAATGCTTTATATACTAATCATTTTTAATAAAAACTAATTTAACAAAATATGCCCCTAAACAATAAAGCAAAAATTGTGTATAACAGTAATAAGCAGTTAGATTTGGCTCTACAACGTCCACAAGCATTTCATTAAAAAATGAAACCAGAATTGACAGGGTAACAAAAAGCTCTGAATAATTTACAAAACTGTTTTTAGTAAAAATAAATTTTTTGATTGCTAAAAACGATATTATTAAATACAGTGAAATAAATAATATACCGCCATTTGCATCCATTATTTTATAAAAATATAATTTTATATTTTGAACCATGTTATTTAGAAAAAGAATTTTTGTAACCCTTTGAGTGGTCCTATTCATGTTAATTAATGTACTCTTGGGTACGCTACCCACATCATCACCAACCTGATGCGAATAGGTTTTGAATACAATTTTTAATATCTTGTTATAATTTAAATTATAATGTCTATATATTTCTTCATAAGGGTCAGATGGATGATTATACAATTTTCTTTTATTCATTTCATTTAAGACTGTCTTCACATATAATTTTTCCTGATTGCTTTGAAACAACAAATAGGCATTCTGATTTGATAAAAACAATGGTTGAACCACGCTAATCATTCCAAAAAATGGCTCTTTCATAAAATATCCATTCTTAAAATAATGGTATGATCGGTCAGCCATATCAGTCAATAAGGCTGACGAAGTAAAAACAATCACACACATGATAATATATTTGGTTGGCGATTTTTTTATAAAAATCCAACCAATCAAAGTAATATAAACAGCATAGTAAAAATAAAATTGGCTACGAAGTAAAATTAACAAACTCACCAAAATTGACAAGGTAATGATTTTTTTAATTGAGTTTTCTTGAAAACATTCAATGGTGATAAAGAATATGAAAATAAATAATGGAAAAGTTAACCCTTCCGGATCAATATCTCGAATTTGATAATGAAATAAGATAGTTATCAATGTAAATATATAAACAAGTGCAATACTCGAATTTGGGATCAATAATTTTTTTTTCATACGATTTTTTGCATATATTAATGCAAAAAATGTAATGGCACCCTGAACCCACATCACCCACTCGAATTGATATTGACTCGCCCAAGCAAACGATCTAATAAACAGTGTATCAAGTGGTGGTCTTGTAATATCTCCGCGTATATAACCAGCTGAATCAAAGTCAGTGCCGGGATGATGGGTCAGAAGGTAGGCTGCTAAGACAATGAGCAATATAAAAAATAAAGTATCACAATTTTCTTTTAAATAATTCCGCACTTTCAACATCTTTCCTGTTTTGTATTTAAATATTTTAGTGATAGAACAATCATGACAATCCAAAATAAAATGTAATTGATTGCGAAAGCAATTGCTGTGCCAATTAATCCACAATAGTGAACAAAAATAACCGTTAACAGTATATTTAATAATATGAAAACAACCTCAGTTGCAATACAAATCTTAACCATTGCTTTTGCAACAAAAATATTTTTAAGTATCCATGTGCTTGCTCTGGCAACATCACCTACTAGTTGATATTTAAACAAGGGAATGACGGGCATAAATTTTGTGCTATATATAATTACTATAATTTGTTTTTTAAAAAGGAAAATGAGCACTGATCCCACTATAATTAAAGGGAATATCGCATAGTGACTTTTTATGATTTCCTTCTTGAGGGAGCTATTTTCTTTCAATGAGGAAAATTTTGGAATAAAGTAAAAACCAAAAACCATCGCCATCACGATCAAATAGGCAGATGACAGTCGCATCATTGCTTGCCAATAGCCAGCGGATTCCCATGAAAGCGAATGCACAACATACTGTGTCAAAAAAAAAGAGGCAATGGGAGTCAGCAAAGCGGCTGATAATGGAATGCACGAGTATTTTGCTAACTTGATAATGCAATCTCGATTTATTTTTGAAAAAAATATTTTGATATTAAACCACTTTGATCTAACCACTAAATAGGCAGAAAATAATCCCAGTATGGTTTGATTTAATGCAAATCCAATTAGCCCACCTTCTAATCCGTAATGAATGATTAAGTATGACGTTAATATAAAGTTTAGCAGTGAGTTTGCAATCATACCCATCACATATTTTTTAACCTCCATGTGTGCATTGAGTAACGAAAGACAAAAATTATTTACAATAAATAAAATAATACAGCTGCCCATTAAAATAATCAGTTTTTGATGATTGTCTGTCTGAAATACCAGATGTGAAAAATAACGACTAAATACGGTTAATATGAGAAATGAAATACCAAAAATGGCGATATTCATTGCCATAGCATTACTGATAATATCCGCTTTTTTCTTTTCGTTGTCCTGATATTCAGACACGTATTTTACAATACCTTCATTAATCCCTGACGGAATAGAAACACGAGATATTTGGATAAAACTTTGGAATTGTTCAATGACAGCTATTCCCACGGGCCCCACTCTTACTGCAATGATTTTCCACATCACGTAATTCAACACCACTTTTAGCATTGTTGTAAGGCCTGTCCAAAACGATGTTCTAAATAGAGACATGGATGATTCTTAAGGTTTGTATTTGCTGTCTTTTAAGTAAATTAACTCAGCAATATACGCTGCAAAACAATAGAATAGAAATTGAGTGTAGCAATAATAGCGCGTACAATTTGGCTCTGCGACTGCCACAATCATTGCATTGAAGAAGGATATCAGCAGCACAAGAAATACAAACATAGCGCCCACGGTTATTTCTTTATTTCGATTTTGTAAAATGCTTAAAACAGCGATAAAAAACAGTAAGCAAAGAAATAGAAAATAAGGGATCCCGCCGAACGCAGCGATAATCTTGAAACCATAAAAAGAGATATTTAATTCTATGTTATGTAGAAAAAGTTTTTTTGCGATAGTTAATGTCATATTATTCATTTTGATAAACGAATCGGTATCGATACGAGAGATTTCTTCAAGCGAGTTTCCGGTTAGTATTTTGCTGGTAAAGGTTTGAATGGGCAAATAGCTCCTTTCATATTCCTCCTGTGCATATTCAAAATATTGAATTTTATTTAATTTTAAGTTAGATACATCTTGATTTAATTGATCAGTGTTGATTTTATGCAGAATGGATCGAACAACCGCCCTTTCTTCAGCATTTTCAAAGTAATTTTCTGCATCTGAATTTGCCAAATACAGTGGCTGTATGACGGTGACCAATCCTGAAAAGGGTTCATTAATAAATACGCCGTTGACTATATAGTGGTAGCTGCGATCTGCAAGATTGGTTAATCCGATAGATACAATAAAAATCAAAGCGACTTTTACAACACATGATATTGGTTTTTTTTTCCAAAAATACCAAAAAACTAGCGCGATATAAATGCCATAAAAAAAATAAAACTGTGTTCTTAGTAAGATTAAAACACTCACCCAAATTGATAAACACACTATTTTTTTAATTGACTTTTCTTGAAAGCACTCGATTGTATTAAAAAATGCAAATATAAAAAATGGAAATGATAATCCTTCTGGATCATCAATACTGATCATTTGATAATGAAAAGATATAGTGATCAGTACCAATAGTATTACGGGGATCAGCGACCAATCAGATAACTGTAAATTTTTTTTTAACCAGTTTCTTCCATAAAGTAATGCGATGAATGTAATAATGCTTTGCGTCCACATCACAAAATAAAACTGATATTTTCCAGCCCAGTGAAATAACCCTATAAATATAGGATAAAGTGGTTGTCGAATAATACTGAAATCGATATAGGTTTTTGCATTATTGCCAAGATAAGGAGAATGTGTGCACAAAAATGCCATGATCAGAAAAAAAATGAATAAAATGGGTGGCGTCCCTAATACTTTTTGACCGTCCATGATATTTTTCCGTGAGATCATTTGGAGATCAATGTTAACTAAGATTTATGTTAACATCAACCAATGATTAATATCTTAAATCAACCGCTGAATGGTAACGAGCATGCAACCAAAACAAAATGAATGGCTTGAACAATGGACATTACTCAACTGTAATGAACTTTTTCTTTTCCAAGAATGGATTGCTCCATTTACACTTAATGACTTTCAAAATAAAGATATTCTTGAGTGCGGCTGCGGTGGCGGACAACATACTAATTTCATGGCTAAGTACGCCAACTCAATTACAGCCGTAGATTTAAACACCATCGATTTGGCTAAAAAAAGGAATGCACTTTATACTAATATCAAGTTTATCGAAGCTGATATAGCACAAATGGATTTGAAGAAACAATTTGATATTGTTGTTTGCATCGGCGTGTTGCAACATACGGATAATCCAGATCACACTATTAAAAATTTAAAAAAACACTTGAAACCTGGTGGATTGTTACTTCTATGGTGCTATTCCATGGAGGGAAATTTTTTAGTAAAAAATATTGTTGAACCCATTAGAAAAAAGTTTCTCGCCAAGATCTCAAGAAAACAATTGGTTGTTATTAGCAAAGTTATTACCTCCATGCTTTATCTTCCCATATATTCACTTTATTTACTTCCTATAACAGTCTTACCTTATTATCAATACTTTCAAAATTTCAGAAAAATGTCTTTTTATCGAAATATGCTCAATGTTTTTGACAAATTGAATGCGCCGCAGACTATTTTTTTCTCTAAAAATCAAATTTTGGAATTCGTATCGAATTTTCAAAATATCAATCTATGTCACTATCGAAAGGTAAGTTGGCGAGTGAGTGGGTATAAATCTGATGCGTAACGTAGGTTGACATATGTGTGGCATAGCAGGGATCATTGGAAAAAATCAGGATGGTGAACATCTCAAGAAAATGTTACAGGTAATGAAACATCGCGGCCCGGATGCGACCCACACTGTTTCCTTACAATCTGATGGATTTCTAGGCCATAATCGATTATCAATCATTGATCTAAACAAACGCGCGACGCAGCCAATATGGGATCATACCCATCGTTATTGTTTGGTTTTTAACGGTGAAATCTATAATTATCGTGCTTTGCGTTCCGAATTACTGCAACTAGGTCATGTATTTAAAACACACTCGGATAGCGAAGTATTAGTTGAAGCATGGATGGCTTGGGGCACTGATTCTATTTCCCGTTTAATCGGCATGTTTGCATTTGCCATTTGGGATGATGTTCAAAAACGTTTAACGCTTGTTCGAGATCGCTTAGGAGAAAAACCACTGTATTACAGTCTCATTCACAATCGACAATCTCAATTGTTAATTTTTGCATCTGAACTAAAAGGATTGATTCAACATCCTGACATGAAGAAAAAAATTTCTTCACAAGCATTAATGCATTACCTCACTTTTAACTACACACAACACCATCAATCTATTTTTGAGCACGTTTTACAATTATCACCTGCTTGTTATCTACAGTATGATTATCTTTCAAATACTTCTCACATTCACTGTTATTGGGAATTAAGTAAATTCTTTCAAAATAAATCAACCATTTCCTATCGATCGGCACAAGCGCAGCTGAATGACTTGCTACATGATGCTGTGCAGCTGCAAATGTTTTCGGACGTACCGACTGGTGCATTTTTGTCAGGCGGGTTAGATTCAAGCACACTCGTTTCAACAATGTCACGACACACGAATGATAAAGTAAATACATACAGCATTGGATTTCGAGAACATTCTTATGATGAATCCCAACTCAGCCAAAAAACAGCTGCTCACTTTTCAACAGTTCATTATGAAAAAACAATTTCACATTTATCCACTGACACTTTAGAGCAATGCTGTTCTGTCTTTGATGAACCCTTTGCAGATACTTCATTAATCCCAATGTATTTACTCTGTGAACTAGCAAGCAATAAGGTAGGCGTTGCTTTATCAGGAGATGGTGGAGACGAGATCTTTGGTGGATATCGCACCTATCAAGCGGATCGATATTATCAAAAAATACAATATTTACCGATGTTTTTTAAAAAATGCTTATTGCGTGGCGCACACTATTTGCCAACTTCATTTTCAAAATTGAGTTTTGATTATCAAGCGAAACAGTTTTTCAACGGCGTCATGTTGTCACCAGAATCAGCTCATCTTCATTGGCGAAAAATTTTCAGCCCTTCGCATCGCGCTTTACTCTGCCATGAGCCCATTTCGATTGATCCAGCGGCGCATGATTTGTCCTTCTTTGATCAGGTTCGGGATTGTCATTTTTTGGATCAAGCGATGTATGTGGATGTAAAAACGTGGTTAGTAGATGATATTTTAACAAAGGTTGATCGAATCAGCATGGCGCACTCATTAGAAGTTCGAGCACCGTTCTTGGATTATCGCATCGTTGAATTTGCGGCAAGCTTACCCGTGCATTATAAAATTGCTGGCACGCAAGGTAAACGACTGTTGCGAGATAGTCAGCGTCGTTATTTACCAAAACATGTTTTGTCGCATTCTAAGCAAGGTTTTAATTTTCCGATTTCCACACAGCTATCCCATTCATTATTTGAAATGGCCTACGATGTAACAACCAGCAGTCAAATGGCAACCCATTTTTCGATTGATTATATTAAACGACTTTGGATTGAACATCAAAATCGGCTGTGTGACAATGGGCATCGTTTATTTAACCTGCTTTGCTTTGGACTTTGGTATCAAAATTACTTTTAGAGAACAGGATGTCATTTCCACCTATTTCCATTATTGTTCCTGCATACAATGAAGCGATTTCGATTTTAGAGACGATCAATAATATTCATGTCGTTTGCAAACAATCTTCCATACTCGATTATGAAATTATTATTATCAATGATGGTTCAACCGATCAAACAGGCCAACTGTTATCGCAGACTACTGCGACGGTGATTCATCATCCGCACAATATTGGTTATGGCCGATCATTAAAAGATGGCATACGTGCCGCACAATATGACGTTATTGTCATTACAGATGCCGATGGAACTTATCCATTTGACCAAGTACCGTATCTGTTAAATGAATATCAAAATGGATTCGACATGGTTGTTGGTGCGCGTACCGGAAAATACTATCAAGAATCCACTATAAAATCTTTTTTAAGAAAATTGTTACGCTTTATCGTAGAATTTAGCGCGGAACGAAAAATTCCCGATATCAACTCTGGCTTACGTGTTTTTTCTAAGAAAAAAGTAGAAACGATAATGGGACGACTCTGCAACACCTTTAGTTTTACAACCACCATGACACTGGGTTTTATGATGTCTGGTTTTTTTGTCTCGTATATTGAAATACCCTACCACAAAAGAAACGGAAAAACGAAAGTTAAGTTGTTGTCTGATTCAGCAAAAACAATACAGTATATTTTGCAAGCGATTAATTATTACAACCCACTGAAACTCTTTTTGCTATTTATGGGGCTTTGTCTCTTTTTGTCTTTTTTATTTTTTCTGGGCGGTATACTTACACATTGGAAAACGCTTATTTCGTTCGGCATTGGCGCGGCATTGTTGGGACTTGTCGTACTTTGTTTTGGCCTATTGGCCGATTTACTAAAACAAATCATGGATAAGAAAGTTTGAGGAATTGTTATGCATGATTTAAAAAATATTTATGCTGCTTCAGCACTGAACCAAATACCTCGCTTACTCGGCAACATGGATAGAAATATTTTTTCCTCTAGCTATGGGTGTTGTCATCGTGACTATTGGTTAGATAAGACGAGTGATTTTCCAGATGCGGTTAGACAGTTTAGCATGCATGCTTTAGCACTTATTTATCGTTTTGACATGCCCAACAGTATCTATTATCAGCAGGAAAAAATTAAAAATTGGGCGATTGCAGCATTACTTTTCTGGTGCAAAATACAACATAAAGATGGCTCATTTGATGAGTTCTACCCTTTTGAGCGAGGTTGGGTTGGTCCAACTGCATTTACTACCTATACTGCCATCGAAACCTATCGATTATTATCCGATGGGATTTCTTCGGAAAATAAAGCCATTATTTTAACAGCCGTTAGAAAAGCTGCTTACTTTATCATAAAAGGTGATGCTGAAGAGGATCATCTCGCTAATCACCATGCTATGGCTTGCTTGGCTGTTTGGAAAGCGTATGAAATATTACAAGAAGAGAAATTACTAATCGGATATCAAACACTATGGAAGAATTTTTTAAAATACCATCATGCCAATGAAGGGTGGTCAATAGAATACGATGGCATTGATCCTGGCTATTTATCTGCAACGATATCATTTCTTGGAAAAATTTATCAAACAAAAAAAGACCCGGAAATTTTATCGGTAGTAAAAAAATATATTGAGACGTGCACCTATTTTTTATATCCCAATGGATTTTATGCTGGCAGTTTAGGTAGTCGAAATACACTGCACCTTTATACACATGGTTTTGAAATATTTTCAAATGGAATACCAGAAGCAGCCAGTATTGCACTATTTGGCTTACAAGCATTATCAGAAGGCAAATTAGTTCCGCCAGATATTATGTCAGACCGATACGTAGTTTATCGAGTCCCAGAATATTTACTAAGCTATGTTGATCGCGCTAATGAACTATCATCACCATTACCATTGCTCCCCTTTCAACGAGACAGTGTTAATTTGTATTTAGAAAAAGCGGGTATATGGGCGCGAACAACTCATAAACACTACATCATTGCTAACCTAGCAAAAGGCGCTGTCATTAAAATTTTTTGCCGCAAAAGCAATCAACTGATCTACAATGATTGCGGAATTATCGCAAAAATAAATGACAACTCAGTCATTACTTCTCAATGGATTGACGCAGATTATATCCGACACGCTGATTCTCATTCGTTTTCAGTCTCTGGACAAATGAACAAAGTCCCCAGCAATACTCATTTCACGTTATTTAAAAATCTACTATTTCGCTCTGTTTTGTTATGTATTGGATGGCATACAAACTGGTCTCATAAATTAAAAGGCGCCATTCGAAAAAAAATGATGTTGGGAAATAGACGCGTCCCCGTGGATTTTACACGCTCACTCACTATTCAAGCTAACAATGTGACAATAGAAGATTCGATTAAACTGGGTAATGGCGTAAAAATTAAAGAACTGGCCGTGGGAGACGAGTTTTATGTGCGTTACGTTCCGCAATCAAGATACTTTCAATCACAGGAACTCTTGATTTCTGGTGAGACTTTGCCAGAAAACGCAATCACTACTCTAAACAACATCAAGCAGTGGACACGAAAATTTATTATTGAATAAAAAAGGGTGTCAGAAAATTGAAATCAAATATTTTTCATAAATTATTTTTCCTGCTCATATCCGCATTCATTTTAGTTTTGCTTTTTAAAAAAGTGGAATGGCAGCGTGTTTATAATATATATTTATTGGCGAATCCAATCTGGTTGTTTTCAGGTTTATTCATCACCCTTGTCGGCCCTTTTGTGATTACGATGCGCTGGCATTATGCATTGCTTGCACAACAAATTTCTTTGCCATTTTATAGACGCTTCGAATCTATTATGGTTGCCTACACATCTCATCTCATGACGCCATCTAAAACCGGTGATGTGGTAAAAGGATTTGTTTTACGTGATCTCGCGCCTATTTCTATGACAACGTCTGCAGTTGTTGCAGAACGCTTAGGAGATATTTTCGTATTGTTACTTTTAGGATTGTGCGGAGCGATTTATGAAAGTCATTTTACACAGGTGGTCACAATCGCATTAATTCTAATAGCAAGTTTGGGCGTTATTTTGGTTTTTCCTATTAACAAATCGATAAAATTAAGTTCTTTTAGATTGCCTAATAAAGTACTCACAATACTAATAAGAGGGATCACTGTTTGGAAACAAAATCCAGTCTGCATGTTAACTAGCTGTGCCTGGTCTTTACTGCAATGGTTACTGGCCGCCTTACAAATCTACCTCTTCTATAGCGCAATGGGAGTGCATATTCCAATATCATTTGTTATGGCAACTTTTCCAATCGCCACATTGGTTTCTCTTTTCCCCATTTCTTTTTCCGGTCTTGGCGTTCGAGAGGTCGTTTACATTTATTTTTTTTCAGCTTTTGCATCGGCACAAGTCAGTATCGCCGTTAGCCTAACGTACTTTGTCTGTAATTATATTTTCACTGCGTTGATTGGGATGATCTTCTTTTTTATTTCTCAATGCGATGTTCGATCCATTGAAAAGTTGCATCAGCTATAGCCTTTGATCCAATTTTATTCGGATGATGATCGTCTGGAATCTGAAATTTTTCCCCCTGAATTAATGTTCGAAAAGCGGGAGCGCTATCATAGAATGGAATATGTTCTTTTAGAAAAAAAGAAGGTGCTACTGATAAAAATATTTTGGTGGGATCATGTAAATTCGCTGGATAAAAAGTATTAAATCCCGTGGTAACCACCATCAATTTTGCGTTATGTTGTTCACACCACTGATTTATTTTTAAAAATATTTTTTCGCTAAAATGAATGGCGTATTGGTTTGAAAATTTTAAATGTGGACTACCGGGAAATACAACGTGATTCCTTGTTTCGATACTATCAAAATCCATTGTTGCATATTTATGCTTATAGATTTTATGCAGTATCGGTTGAAGTATAGAGTTTATTCGATAATGAATAAACTTTAATAAAAGAGAATGCTGATATAACCAACTTTCATACACTAACTGTTTGAATTTTTTTAAAGGAATAGAAAGATGAGATCGCTTTATTGCTCTTCCAATATCGTCTGTATTTAAAAAAATCAAAACATACTTTGGTGAAGATTTTCTTCCGTATTGTTTAAGGTATCCCAAGTAATCTTCGATACCCCATCCCGGTGTTGCTGCATTGAGAAGCTGATATTTATTTTTTCCAAATTTTTTGTCAACATCGCGTTGTAAATAATAAACATAGGTTTTATTCCATGGTAATAACCATCCGAATGTAAAAGAATCCCCTAACACTAAAATGTGGTTTGCATTCTTATTCATTTTGGTATCACGTAAATTTGGAAAATAATAATGAAGTTTGACGCATAGAGATTTTAAACATTGTGTTGCATTTCCAGAATTTGGATTAGTTACATAACCCCATTTTGATATTAACGTTGGAGGTTGGTAATTAGCATCTAGCGGAATCCATAGTTCTGCAATCCGTAATATCATTTCTGAAAGCAGCAATGCAAATATAATAGAACATGATACGGTTAAAATATTTTTCATAGGAATGAATTTATAGGAATTATTTTGTCTTGTCGATATCGAAAAAAAACAGGGTTTAATATCCCCGCAGAAAAATGATATGCTTTCGATAATCTTTAGAAGAGTTTTGTACAATGAATATTCTCGGTATTTCCGCCTATTATCACGACAGCGCAGCCGCCCTACTTTGTAATGGCGAAATAATTGCTGCCGCACAAGAAGAGCGTTTTACAAGAAAAAAACAAGATGAAGATTTTCCTGAACAGGCAATTCGTTATTGTTTGAAAGCGGGAAATATTACCTTAAACGATCTTGATTATATCGTATTTTACGATAAACCCTTTCTTACTTTTGAACGATTATTAGAAACGTATTTAACATTTGCGCCAAAAGGGTTTTCCTCATTTTTAAAAGCAATGCCCGTTTGGATGAAAGAAAAATTATTTTTAAAAAGCGAGATGCAAAAAGCATTGGCAAAAATAGCGGGTATTAAAAAATTAAACACACCCATTTTATTCACGCAACACCATCAATCGCATGCGGCCTCTGCTTTTTATCCTTCTCCTTTTAAAGAAGCGGCGATTTTGTGTTTGGATGGTGTTGGCGAATGGGCAACGACGTCGTTGTGGCTTGGAAAAGATAATCATATTACGGCGCAGTGGGAAATGCGTTTTCCGCATTCATTGGGATTGCTCTACTCCGCCTTTACGTATTTCACTGGCTTTAAAGTCAATTCGGGTGAATATAAATTAATGGGGTTGGCGCCGTATGGCGAACCAAACTATGTGGATTTGATTTATAAATATCTTATTGATGTAAAACCGGATGGCACATTTCGTTTGAATGTCGATTATTTTGATTTCCCTGTCGGCTTGAAAATGACAAATGAACGATTTGCAAAATTATTTGGACGTCCTGCGAGAAAAAGTGAATCACCCATCACGCAACAAGACATGGATTTAGCAAAATCAATTCAGGTGGTGACAGAAGATATTATTTTAAAATTAGCGAAAACTATAAAAAAGGAAACGAATGCGGATTATTTATGTTTGGCGGGGGGTGTTGCGTTAAATTGTGTTGCGAATGGAAAATTGGTGCAAAGTAACTTATTTAAAGACATTTGGATTCAGCCGGCTGCAGGCGATGCAGGTGGTGCATTGGGCGCTGCATTAACTGTATGGCATCAGCATTTGCATCAACCCAGAAAATTAAACGACGCTGATAATATGAAAGGTGCGTATTTGGGTCCAGCATTTTCGAACGATGAAATACGTCATTATCTATCAAATAGGGGCGCCATATTTCACGTATTATCTGATGAGAAATTATTTTCGCAGACAGCAGATTTATTAACGCAAGAAAAAGTGGTTGGTTGGTTTCAAGGTCGAATGGAATATGGTCCACGCGCTCTAGGTAATCGTTCGATCATTGGAGACGCACGAAGTCGCAACATGCAATCCGTGATGAATTTAAAGATTAAATTTCGCGAATCGTTTCGACCGTTTGCGCCCGCAGTGATGTTTGACAAATACGACAAGTGGTTTGATGCCAACAAAAAAATAAGTCCGTATATGCTATTAGTGGGTCAAGTGAAACCAACGCATTTAAATGCATGCGACACTGAAAATGCAAAAGGTTTAGATCAATTAAAAATTCCGCGCAGTTCCGTTCCCGCAATAACGCACATCGATTGTTCTGCGCGCGTGCAAACCGTTCACCCAGAAACCAATCCGCGTTTTTATCAATTAATTCATTCATTTTACAAACTTACCGGTTGCCCAATGATTATTAATACCTCATTTAATGTGCGCGGAGAACCCATTGTGTGTTCCCCTGAAGACGCGTTTCGCTGCTTTATGAGTACACACATCGATTGTTTGGTGCTTGAAAATTGCTTACTGCTAAAAACAGAACAACCAGAATCTCTGCGGTCACGTTATCAAACCGGCGAAACAGTGAGAGTCGATTAACATGGCACACACATCAACATTATCTCATCGAAAATTCGGATTTATTTTTTCAGGCTATTTCGCATTGCTCATTCTTGTTTTTATATTGCGACATCATGCCATATCTGATGTGGTTTGGTTTATTTTCGCGTTATGTTTTTTAGTCGCGTGTGTTGCACCAACAGGTTTGACACCCTTAAAATTTTTATGGGATCGTGTGTTGAAAATACTGGGGTACATCAATACCCGATTGTTACTTGGCTTTTTATTTTTTCTTATTTTTACACCCATTGCAGTATGTAAAAAATTATTGGAAAAAGATGCGCTGGGATTGCAGTATGATGCATCATGCAAAACGTATCGCATACCTATTCTTGATGATCAAAATGATTTAAGGAGACCCTATTAATGTGGGATTTATTGAAAGATTTATGGGGCTTTTTGCAAGTACGCAAAAAATTTTGGTTGCTGCCAATTATCATGATCATGTTGCTTTTGGCAACACTCATCGTACTATCGCAAAGCGCAGTCATCGCTCCTTTTGTTTATACTGTTTTCTAAATGGCAACCACTTTTAACAAGACTGCAGTGGCTTTGATCCGATAGTCAGCCACTAGAACACGATATAATTTTTTTTGATCCATTAAATTTGTCCATGCTAATAATTCATATAAATTGTGCCGAAATTGCGATATATATAAAATCTCAGGACGTGTAAATACAACTTGTGAGTACTGTGAATGTGAAAACTGATCCATTACCCTAATAATATCTTTACTATTTAATTGCCAATCCATATTTTGTAATGAAAAAAAGATATAAGTAATATGCTTATTTTTTAATAGATAATAAAACTGTTTATTAGATTTTATGGCTGGCCAATTAATAAGCCCGGAATCGGGATCGGCCATATATAATTTTCTATCTAAATAATACGATTGACTACCGGGCGTAATGACAAGAACGGTAGCATCTTTAGGAATAATGTGATTTGCTTTATCAAAGCTCTGATAAAACCAAGTATATTTCATATAGTTTTTTAAATTATGATCAAAATGATATTTAAAAAATAAGAAAGAATAAACTATCGCAATCAGTACTCCTAATGCTATCGATGTTTGATAAACAATCATATAAATTACTTTAAGTGATTTTCTGTGTTCAATTTTGTCATACAATGATATTGCAGCAAGCAATCCGATTGGGTAAAACAAAATACCATAATGTAAATGCATAGCGGGCTGAATTACGTACCAAACCAAGAAAAAAAACAGACATCCCCATCCCAATTTAAGTGTATTTTTTGGTGCAAAAATAGAACCTGCCAAAACCAGAAACCAAAAAGTAAACGGAATTAATGGATCTCTCAGAAAATTATGCAGATCGCCAACAAAAGTTGATAAGTTATGTTGCCCCGTCACACCTTTATTAAACAACATTGCAATGAGGTGTGTGTAATCATCGTAATAGGGAAACAAATTGAGCGCCAGTGGCCAAATTGGATTTCCTAAATTAATAAAATTTCTAATATAAAAAGGAGATGCGATAAAAGTCATACAAAACAATGCACCCAGTACGTGGTAAATTGTACTTCTCAAATTATTTGCGGATCTTAAATTGCAATAAGCAAGCATTGTAAACCAGGGCACAAAAGCACCTACCTGATATCGCATGCCCAGCGCAAAACCTAAAGAAGCTAACGCAAGATAAATACTGCTGGACTGCTTTCTTTTCCAAAAAAATTGCAGCAACAATAAGCCCGTTGTGATGTAAAAAATGGTTTGTATGTTGTCGTATGCTTCACTTCCATTTTGAAATAGCGCGGGAGTTAAAAAAAACAAAAAAAATAATAGCAGAGGATGTTTTATATAAATTGTTTTAGCGATCATTAATAAATTACATACCGTCAGAAAAAAATAGGTAGCAACAACTAATTTAATTGCGATACCTTTGGCGATGAGGTTTTTGCCCACAAAAAAAACAGGAAGAAATAGGTCATTAAAATACAACGGAAAGTTAGCGTTGACGTATGGTCTAAAAATATAACCATGATTTTTAAGAATATCATTGGATATTGCTAGATGATATCGCATCGCGTCACCAGCACGAGCAGGAGTATCCGCCAGTAAAATAATCCAAATTATTAAGAGTAAAATAACAACAATAATAAATTTCTTATGTTGATAAGGCTGGATTAGATAATTGTATAACTCAAGAAAGCCAGCCTGTAACGCTTTAAAAACCGTTCTGATTTGATATAGACCATAGATAACACATAACACAATCACGATCGTTAACACAGAAGCGTAAATTAAGGCCAACTGAGTCAATATAAAAATACTAAAGCCCAATATAATACTTCCAATTAAAAATGCACTGACAAGCTGTGTCCAGCCTGAATTTACAATGCATTTTCGCGCAATCTGCATTCCTACGCAGGTAATGATAAAAAAATAAATTGGGACTGAGAGAAACAACATATAATATACCCTAAATTACATTAAACATTTGGATAAAAAAGCGTGGAAAAATCAGTTTATATTATTGGCTCTGGCCCTGCCGCTGTCTCCGCAGCAACAGCGCTGTTAGCACGTGATATTCCCGTTACCATGCTTGATGTCGGCATTGAACTAGAAAGTGAGAAAAAATCGCTCCTAGAACAAGTAAAAACCGAATGGGATGCACACACTTATGCACAATTAAAACATTCTATTAGCAAAAATCGCCATCAAAAATTATCCTATGGATCCAATTATCCATACCAGCATCCAAAAAATAGGATTGATATTTTACAATCTAAAAATATATCATGTACGCCTAGCTTTGCACGAGGCGGATTAAGTAATGTGTGGGGTGGATATGCCGCACAATACAATGAAGAGGATTTACAGCAATGGCCTATCTCAAAGAACCAGTTGTCACCTTATTACCAATTAGTCAGTAAAATAATCTATCTGAATCGTGATCATCAATGTAGCAGCCAAGCAAATGTATTGTTGGAATCGATGCTAAAAAATCAAACGCTGTTGCGCAACGCGGGTGTTTCATTTGAAAAGGCCAGGCTTGCTGCTCTGTTTCATGATGTAGAGAAAAAAAATAGCTGCCTCTACTGCGGCAATTGCCAGCATGGCTGTCCCAAGGATTTAATATACTCAGCGCAACATACACTAAAAAAACTACTCAATAATCGAAAATTTTTATACTTTAACAACATTTATGTCGAAAAAATAATTAATCAAGAAGAATGTGTTTTAATTTTAGCTACTAACCTAAAGAATAAGAATCAGCCCGTTACGTTCAAAGCGCAACGGGTATTTCTCGCTGCAGGAGCAATCTCTTCAACAAAAATATTATTACACTCTATGAAAAAATTTAATTCTGCAGTCATCTTAAAAGACTCAGGACATATCATCGTACCTTGTCTTATGAATGAATCGATTCAAAATATTAAAAACGAAAAGCTGCACACGCTAACGCAGCTCACATTGCGCATAAAAAACAATGAGGTTTCAAAAAAAGCTGTTCACGCTCAAATTTATACCTATATGGATCATTACACAGCACAATTTAAGAAAATTTTTAATATTTCCTACCCGCTATTCAAACCCCTTGTAAATAAAATAATAAATAGAATGTTAGTTTTACAGTGCTATTTTCATTCAAATGAATCACCAAGCTGTCATGTATCTTTACTGCCAAATGGAAAAACATTATTAATTAATAATCACGATAAATACAACGCTGCTTATTCTCAGGAAATAAAGAATTTGATTACTTTTCTAAAAACGTATAAGGAAAATCTACACTTTAGTCCTGTAAGCTTTTTGACTAAACGCAGTAAAATTCTTGGCGCAAACCATTATGGTGGAACTTTTCCGATGTGTAATATAAGAAATTCTTGGCAAACAACAGACTTGCTCGGTAGGCCATTAGGCATGGATCGTGTGCATGTTATCGATGCCAGCATTTTTCCTACCATTCCCGCGCAGTCTATCACCTTAACGATTATGGCAAATGCCTATCGTATCGCTTCGGAGGTAAAGTATGAGTAAATTTGTTTATGCTGTAACAGGTGCTAGCGGTTATTTTGGGAAACATCTCGTTAATTTTCTACGCCAACAAGATTATATTGTTTATGAGCTCGGACGCTCTGTATCCAACGCACAAATACCTGAATATTTTTTACCCTTCTTTCTCGGCGAAACCACACTGCCAGAATTGCAAAATGTTGACGTATTAATACACTGCGCATATGACTTTTCTGCGCGCTCAATTAAAGAAAACGAGCAAATTAATTTACAAGGTAGCAGGCGCTTATTTCAATATGCAAAAAAAACCGGGGTTAAGCACATTATTTTTATTTCCAGCATCTCCGCATACAAAGATGCAAAATCAATTTATGGAAAAATAAAATACGCTATAGAAAATGAGGCCGCGTCTGTCGGAGCTAGCATCATAAGACCCGGCTTAATCTTTGGTGATAATCCTAAAGGCATTGTAGGCGCCATGCTTCAGTGGGTGAAAAATAACGCCGTTGTTCCTCTTATTGGAAGGGGGAATCAATTATTTTATGTATCTGAAATAGGAGCACTTTGCCATTTAACGAATCAACTCGCCAACACTAAACAACATGCATTTAATGTCATTACAGCAACCGCAAATAAGCCAATAACTTTTAAAGAATTATTGATATTGATAGCAAAAAAATATAATAAAAAAATATATTTTGTTCCTGTTTCTTTTTGCTTAATCTGGCTTGCACTAAAAATATTGGAGCTATCTGGAATTAATCTTGGCTTTCGAAGTGATAGTCTAGTGAGTGCGCAATATTACAATAAAGAAATTGACTTTTCACCGCTTTTTGATTTTGATGATATTCACTTTCCCGCTGTTGATGAACTGCTATAAAATTTTTGAGCCGGGTATATCAGCGCAGCAAAGACACCATCTAGTTTCTTCACTTCCCATTCAGGATTGTTTTCAAATACAGATAAGTGATAGCAATAGTAGTAAATGATGAGGGGACGATTGGCGTCTTTAAAACAACCCCCTTTTATTTTTTTCAGCAACTGGTTAGCAAAATTTTCTAAAACAGGCTCAAAAAAAGGATTGGCGAGATAAAAAACAGTGCCATTCAAAACGCCAACTGTTTCAACGGATCCTGTTATGATGTTCACATTACCATATCGCCCGAATCTTTTTCGGGCCACAGTGGCAATGGATGGATCCACCTCTATACCAATAAGAGGATTTTTAATTTTTTTGCTCAACAAAAAATTAAGCAGTCTTCCCTTTCCACTACCAACATCAATAATGACATCTTCTTTTTTGATGTTAACGAGTGAAAACATATGATTTAAATCTTGGTAAGAGGAGCATAAGCTGCCCACATAACCCAGAGAAAAATTACCGTTATATGCTTTGATACCTAAATAAGCGTGACTATATTTTAAATCCAGAAATAAAGTGTATAGCCATAACTTCCATCTTTGTGGTGAAATTAAAAAATACAGCAATCTTTTTATCCAGCGTTGCACTGGATTTTTTTGAGTTACTACGCCGGAATCCAACAACACTTCTTCAGAAAAATTTTTTTTACGCGCATCCATAGTAGGTTGGCTCTCCAATCAAATTAAGATAAAATACTCACCAACTAGCTCATATGACATCTGTGGTAATCCTTTTTTAAATGAATTTTGACGAGTACTTCCCAAATCAAATTTTAAATACCCTTGATTTTTTGCATGCAATATACTATTCCACAGTAAAAAATTTCCAGCATTTAGGCATCTTCCATTTTCACTCATCCAAATAATTAACGCAACACAACAGGTTCCATAACCAATAATGAGGGATCCGCCCAATCTTCCCTGATTTTTAGAAACAATCGTTACCCATGCGTTATTTAAACGAGAAAAACAAGAAAATATCTCTTTTAGTTGCGCAACATGATAGCCTCGAAATTTTTTTTCTTTTTGATAATTTTTGAAAAAACTCATCAGCCACTGAAAATCATCATCAGTTTGACTAATATGAAAAGATAAAGCATTTTTTTCAGACAACTTTAGATGATTACGCCAATTACTCCGAATCCCAGCGCGTAATTCATCTGCAGATAATCGTAAGTCAATTAATCCCGATTCTGCGTTAATGCATTTTCGTTTGAAATAGGACAAATTATATAATATTTCGTTATTTTCAGGGGTGTTTTCCAAATTCGGTGCTATAAACAATAGGCAACCTTTTATTACATTCCATCGTTTTTTAATAATATAAAATATCTCTCGAATTTGTGTATCGGTAGGGCATTTAATTAACCATAGTGGACCATAACTAATGCGAACTATTTTCATGAATAAAAATTTTTTATACATAATTTGAAGAAGCGCAATGGGAACACCGTTATCCACAAAAATTCCGCGTATCGTCTTCCACCCGAAAATTTTTCTGGCGTCGCCGTACGCCCATGCTTGTGTGATATAGGATTTTTCAACCAAAAGAAAGTAACGATGCCATTCTTCTGCGCTGATATTCAATTCCATTTTCATTCAAATATTCTCTAAGTCATTTTTAAATCTATTTTGAGTTGCGTTAATCGATGCCCTAATAGACTCATACTTAAGATGTAAGTTATTGCACCCGACAAAACAAGTATTGCCAAATGCAAGATACGCCATATCGTTTTAGCCGTTAACCAAACATTAAAATCCGGGGTAATTTGATGTAAAACAAATGTCATTGTCAGTACAGAAACTACCAATTTTATAAGATAAAATAACAAACCTGGTGTAGGTTGATAATATTTTTTTAATATGAGACATGATAATAATATTCCTGCGTTGAGAATTCCCGAAAGAGAGGTTGCCAATGCGAGACCCGCGTGCATCAACGGTTTAAAAAATATAAAATTGAAAATAATATTGCACAACAATGCAACGGCTGATATTTTTGCGGGTAATTTTACATCCTGCCTTGCATAAGAGCCAACGGCGCAAATTTTTGTCAACATAAACCCGCATATACCAATTGAAAATGTTTTTGTACTTGCCATTGCCATGAGCACATCATGATTGCTAAATATGCCGTGTTTAAATAAAGTTGCGATGATCGGACCTGCTAATACAAACAAACCAACGCTTGTGGGAACACCAATGAACAGCGCATTACGAACCGACCAATCTAATACTCGGTTATAAGAATGGGTATCGCCTTTTGCAAAGCATCGACCTAAATTGGGAAGGGTTACAGTAGCAATTGCGATAGAAAAAATCCCAACAGGAATTTCCATTAACCTGGTTGAATAATACAGCCAAGAAATGCTTCCTTTGGGCAAGTAGGATGAAAACATGAAGTCAACTAATACACCAAGTTGCATAATAGAAACACCTGCCAAAGCAGGCAGAACCATTTTAAATATTTTTAACATCAACGTTATATTGATACGCGGATTCAGTTTTATTAATAAATTTTTTTTCTTTAAAAAAGGAAGCTGCATTAAACCTTGAAAAACACCACTGACCAAAACACCCAATGCAAGCGCATAAATGGGGATTTTAAAATAAGCCGTCAAATAAATTGTCGACAATATAGTAATGATATTGAATATGACGGGTGTAAATGAGGGAATGCCATAACTACCAAATGTATTTAAAATGGCGCCAAACAGTTCTGCCAGTGTTGTAAACAATATACCGATTGCCATAATACGAAATAGTGAGACTGTTAGAGCAAAGTGTTTTTCAATCTTGCAAAAACCTGGCGCAAACATTTTTATAATGATCGGCGCCATCCCAATAGAAAAAATAACGATAGCAACGAGCATAATAAGCAGTATTACACTCATATCAGAAATAAAGTTTCTCACATCAGCATCATGAGATTGAATTTGTTTTTCTGATAACAGCGGTATAAATACTTGCTTGATACCCGCTTCTGATACGATATAACTAAAAAAAGATGGGAGATGAAATGCAATAACAAATGCATCAAATGCCAAACTAGATCCGAATACACAAGCCCAAATCATGTCTCTTGTATACCCAAAACTCAGAGAAATTACTCTGTTAATAGAAACTAAGATCGTTGAATGAAGTAAATTCTCTATTTTCATGATGATGTCATTTCAGAGCGTATTTCATCCACCATCGCTACTTTTTCTAAAGAATCACTTATTGCATCAAAAAATTTCTTTTGTAGGAGTTTTTTTAAGTCAACATTTTTTATCTTGTTTTTAATCATCTCTGCCGTTTTTCCAGAATCATACGGAGAAACCGTGTTTTCTACAACTTGTTTAAACTCATTCGACAGCGCTTTCTGTATTGCTTTTTGAATCTCATCAACAGTAGCACCAGACTGAATGATCGAATCAGCCAATAATCGTCCATCTTGTCTATGGCCAATGTTCACAGTAGGTTTATGTAAAGTAGGTGCTTCAATAATGCCACTGGATGAGTTGCCAATTACTACATCACAATTCTGCAACGTGCTTAAATAATCAAGATCACCCATGCTTGTGTATGTTTTTATACGATCACTGTTTTTTTCCGCATATAAGTCAATTTGCTGATTGATTAACCGCCCCGCTTCATCTGCATTGGATTTTGTAAAAATAATATGTGCTTGCGGAAATGCATCCAAAGCAGAAAATAAATAGCTTAGTTCATCCTTAATTTTATCAAGCAATAAAGTGGCCGGATGATAAGTCACTAAAAAAGCAGGATTTCCAAATTGAAAATCCAACACTTTTTCAAGATCCTTCTTTGAAAGCAATTTTATTTTTTTAATTCTTTCAACACCCGGTGCGCCATAATTAAAAACACGATCAGGAGATTCACCCAATTGAATAACACGCTTTCGATACACCTCCGCTGCTGTAAAATGCAAATGCGACATTTTAGCGATCGCATGACGAATGCTATCATCAATGGCTCCTTGCGTCAGCTCACCACCATGAATATGTGCAACCGGAATTTTCATGATCATTGCTGTTTGTACCGCAGCTAATATTTCAAATCGATCACCAAGCACAACAATAATATCTGGTTTTAATCGCTCAAATGCATCGGCAAAACCTAAAATACCGACACCAACTGATTTTGCAACGCCTATCGCTGTATCACTTGATAAAAGCATTTCTATTTTTGCATCGATATAAAAACTATCTTTCTCAATTAATTGATAAGTAAAACCAAACTCTGGTGATAAATGCATACTTGTTGCAATTATCTGTAATTGCAACTCAGGATCATTTTTGATTTCATGCAATAAATTTTTAAGCAAACCATACTCTGCGCGGGTGCCTGTGATAACGGCGATTGTTCTTTTTATAATGCTCATTTCACACTACTCGGAATATTAATAACCCGCTTTGCTACTCGTTCAGCTGTTGATAAATCCATTCGCGGTACATCCTGATACATCGGTAAATAATGCATTAATTCCCAAATAGGGCGCGCACCTATTTTTTCTTTATTTAATGTTGTTAGTAATTGATCTCGCATTATTTTATCTTCTACAAAAATGGCATTTAACCAGTAATTACTTTTTGCATAATTAGGCTCGACAAGAAAACGAACACCAGGGATTTTTGAAAATGCCTTTTGATAGCTTTCGGTTAATTTACGTTTTTCACTTAAAAAATAGGGCATTTTTTCTAATTGAGCACAGCCCAGCGCAGCATTAATATTGGGTAATCGGTAGTTATACCCTATTTCATCATGTTGATATAAATAGGCATGGGGGATTTTCGCAGTGGTGGTGATGTGTTTAGCACGTTTTGCAATTACCTCGTCATCCGTGATAATCGCACCCCCACCCCCTGTCGTAATAATTTTATTACCATTAAAACTCAAAGCACCAACCAGCCCATAATGCCCAACGTGCTTTCCTTTGTAATAGGAACCCAATGCTTCTGCAGCATCTTCGATTAATTTAAGGCGGTATTTTTCAGCTAATTCAAACAGCGGATCTAAATCGACAGGATGACCAAAGGTATGCATAACACATAGTGCGCGAATAACACGTCCTGTTTTTTTGTTATAACAGAGATTGTTTTTTATTTCGGCTATCTCAGTTAAATAATCCTTTAATTTTGTAACATCAATACCTAAATAGCTCTCTTCACAATCAATAAAATGTGGAGTGGCACCGCAATAATGTAATGCATTGCAAGTTGCTACAAATGTTAATGTGGGAACTAATACTTCATCTTTTGGCAAAACACCCGCTAATAAATAGCAAATATGTAATGCGGCCGTACCGTTAACTGTAACAATGGCATGTTTTGCACCAGTAAAATCCACTAATTCTTTTTCAAAATGATCAACAAACTTTCCAACAGAAGAAACCCAGCTAGTATCTAAACATTCTTTAACATATTCCCATTCTCGACCAGCGAAACAAGGCTCATGCAACGAAACCACAACATTTCCATTTGATAGAGTGCTTCGAATAGCATGAATAATATTGTTCATTGTCATACGTTATACACTTCTGGTTTATAACAAGCGTTATTTTTATCACGCAAAAACCAATGAATCGTTTCTTGAAGCCCACGTTTAAATCCATCAATGCCGCTATATTCTGGTTTCCACTGTGTTAAACGCAAGGCTTTAGAATGATCCGCCCATAAACGCTCAACTTCGCTATTAATGGGCCGAATTCGTTTTTCATCTTTTACAATATCAATATCTACGTTCATTAATGTAGCGATCATTTTAGTAGTATCGCTCATTGAAATTTCAAAATTACTGCCAATATTGATCACTTCACCAATTGATTTTTCCGACTCAGCAATTGCAACAAATGCTTTTGCAGTATCTTTTACAAACGTAAAATCACGTGTTGGATGTAATGAACCTAGTTTTATGCTTTTATGTCCAGCTGCAATTTGCGTAATAACCGTCGGAATAAATGCCCTTGCTGATTGTCGTGGCCCAAATGTATTAAAGGGGCGAACAATACTGACAGGTACGCCAAAGGAAGAATAAAATGACAATGCAATTTGATCCGCGCCTATTTTACTGGCCGAATAAGGTGATTGGCCTTGCAGCGGATGATCTTCATTAATGGGGACATACTTTGCAGTACCATATACTTCACTTGTGGAAGTATGAACCACTTTTGAAACACCTAATTCACGCGCTGCTTGTACAACATTCAATGTGCCTTTAACGTTGGTATCTATGTAAGTATCTGGAGAGTGATAAGAATACGGAATGCCGATTAATGCTGCCAAGTGTAAAACAACATCACAGCCTTGCATGGCTGTTTTTACGCCATGCGGGTCACGAATGTCTCCCATAAAAATTTCAATATTATTTTTGATCTCAAAAGGTAAACTATCTAACCAGCCCCATGCGCCAAAAGAATTGTAAAAAACAAAGGCCTTGACAGAATAGCCAGAATTAATTAAGTGCTCGACAAGGTGAGAGCCGATAAAACCGTCGGCGCCGGTGATAAGAATTTTTTTGCCAACCATACTAAAATCCTTTTGCAGCATATTCTGATTTAAAGACAGTTTATTTACAAGATTAAAAAATCTATAATGGGATCAAAAACGCTCACAAGGATAATCGAATAGGTCGGTACCAGCATGAAAGTAGTTATTGTTGATTATGGAATGGGAAATATTTTCTCACTGACTGGCGCCCTAAATTATCTTGGCATCACATCAATCATCTCACATAAAGCCGACGATATCCTTCAAGCGGATAAATTATTTCTACCTGGCGTTGGCGCTTTTCATCAAGCAATGCAAAATATCAAAAAATTGAATCTCAATAAGATACTGCATACTGCTATTATCGAAAATAAAAAACCGGTGTTAGGCATTTGCCTTGGAATGCAATTAATGGCTAAATCAAGCACTGAAAATCAGTTTTATAATGGCCTTGGATTTATCGATGGAGAAGTTAAGCAGCTCAGCAACAATCGCGTTAAAATTCCTCATGTTGGGTTTAATCAAATACGATTTCCCAATGAATCAATCCTATATCGTCAAATCCATAATTTAAGTGATTTTTATTTTACACACAGCTTTAAACTTGAAAGTGATAAAAAAATTAACGCGGCGTATTGTCATTATGGAGAAGAATTTATAGTGAGTTACGAAAAAGGAAATATTGCCGGTGTCCAATTTCATCCGGAGCTGAGTCAAACCAATGGATTACAATTGCTTAAAAACTTTGTTGAGAATTTTTGATGCTTAGAAAGCGCATTATTTTTACATTGATCTATAACGATGAATATTTTATGCAAAGTAGAAATTTTCGATTACAGCGCGTTGGAAATATTCATTGGCTTGAAAAAAATTACCAATTTCAAAAAATAGCATTTTCACTAGACGAACTCATTGTGCTCAATGCCACACGGAATGATAGCAATATCAATACATTTTCAAAAACCATTGCACAAATAAGAAAAGATGTATTTATACCTGTAGCTGCTGGTGGTGGTATTCGCCACATGAAAGATGCTGAGGTATTGTTTCAGCATGGCGCAGATAAAATTGTTCTTAATACAACCTTGCACACGGATCAACATTTAGTAAAACAATTAGTGAATCGATATGGTTCACAAAGCATTGTTGCATCGGTTGACTACAAAATTAATGTTGATACGCCTGTTGTATATATTGAAAATGGCGCAACAGAGCTTTCCATCCCACTTCATTCTCATCTACAAAATATACAAATGCTGAATATAGGAGAAATTTATTTAAATTGTATAGATAAAGATGGAACGGGGTTTGGTTATGATTTTGAAACAGTGCACAACCTAGGTTCTTGTCTTCATGTTCCACTTATCTTGGCCGGTGGCGCAGGTAACGAAAAGCATTTGGTGGAAGGTTTGCAAATAACCTCCGTCAATGCAGTTGCTACTGCGAATTTATTTAATTTTGTAGGAGATGGCCTACCCGCCGCTAGAAAAAAAATAGTGGGCGCAGGACTTAATCTTGCAAATTGGGAAAACAATCAGTGTAGGATTTTTTAAATGCACTCAGCCATCAGACAAAAAGTGATTAATTTTATTTTTGAGCTGAATTCACAAAATGATTTACCGCACTGGTCTATCGCAAATGAGAAAATACTTTATACCATTGCACTAGATCAAACCCCTGTATGGGGCCCGAGACAGAAAACTATTTTTTATATGATGCAATTGGCATATAAGCTCAAAATATCAGACTGGATAATTTTTTTGTTGGGATTAAGTAAGATAATCTCTATGTTGTATTTAACGAGAAAAAATAAGGTTAAAAATAATGTTTCTGGTGAGTTGATGCGTGTCTTTGCTGGTTTTGGTGCAGCTAGCGAAGAGTATCTTTATCAGAAATATAAGTTGAGAGCGAATGATTTACCACTTAGAATCAACTGGGTAACTCAAGAAGGTATTGCAGTAATAGGTAAAATGAATGTATTGAAATTACTTCTCGCGTTAGCTCATCATGCGTTTGGATATTCCAAAAAAATAAAACAATCATCTAATAAAAGAATTTCCTCTAACGCACCGTATTTTTTGACGGGATGTGCCATGAATATCGGCCAATATGTTTACTACTATGAATTTTTTCAGTTGATCAAGAAAAAAGGGGTGCAAGAGGTAGCTTTTTCAGCACCCGATATTGCTGCATTTGCAGCTACTGATGCAAAAATCAGAACGATATTTCTTCAGCATGGGCTTTTAGCGCTCAGTATTTTATTTCCTAAATTTGATCGTATGAATGTTATTACCGTTGATGAAGAACATTATCTAAAGCGTCTTTGGAAAAATTCTCACATTGTTCGAATGTATAAAGAATCAAGCAAAAATAAAAATGACATCGTCATGATCTTATCGCCAAGCAGACATGAGCACGTTGTTGCAATTGAATCATTAATTGCATGGATGACAAATAAAGGATTTCAAGTTGTCATCCGCTTAACCCCTCGCGTTCCTAAAGAGGTCATTGATTGTTTACATCAAGACATATCTAATTTTATTTTTGATGATCTTTTAACGCCATTAGAGTTAAGCTTTGAAAAATGGCAGCCTAAATTCGTCGCCTCATGGACATCAACAGGGCTCGCGATTGCTCTTCAACTGGAGAGTTTACCCATCAGTCTTCATGATCCAATCAAGGGAGATGAATACTGGGAGCGGATACATCCGAGTCCTTTAGATAACATGATCTATCCGATGAGAAATCGAGTATTATTTTGGCCACATGATCAAGAGAAAATCGAGATGGCTGTGCAATCAGAAAATAATTATCGTAGTCAAATATCACAGTTAAAAAGTTATCAAGATTGTATATGAAATGTTATTTTACGACGGCCTTTGTCCAATTTTGCGCTACTTGTTTAATAGCGTTATCGATTGAAATGAACTGGCATTGCAGAGGATGAAACAATTGAGAACTCTGTAAACTGGTATTTAAAGGCCGATTTTCCATGCCTGTGATTTTATTTAAAGATACTTTTTTTACTTGTGAAGAGGGAATCTGAAGTGCTTTTGCCAAGGAACTGACGATGTGATATCTGGAGTAGGAATCTGAATTACAAAGATTGACTAATCCGTTGATATTTTTTTGTTGCGCATAAAGTATCATGGAAACAACATCGTCCACATGCGTTGGACTGAAATATTGATCATCAGCCGCGTTGATTATTTTTCCTTGCAAAAGAGAAGAGGCCGCTTCATCTATTAAGGTATTATCTTTCCATGCTGTTCCATATATTTTGCTCAAACGACAGATCAAATAATTATTCGTTAAATTGGGTATTTCTTTTTCTACCTCTGCTTTTTGTTTCCCGTATTCAGTAATAGGACATGTTTTTTCGGTCTCTTGATATTTTGATCGTGTACGACCATTAAAAACATAACCTGATGAAAGAAAAATAATTTTGATATTCATTCTAGAGAGCGCTTTTATAATGCGTAATGTTCCAGAAACATTAATATCACGAGATTCAGTGGGATGCGCTTCACACCAATTCACATTGGACATCGCGGAAATAATAACGGCTTGATGGTCTGTTTCCATTAATTTTAACTGATGAATATCTGTATTTTTTAAATCAAATGATATCAAGCCACCCTTACTTTTTGAATAACTGGTTCCAATGCAATCAGAAAAAGCCGCTCGATATTGTCGAAATAAGTGAGAACCAATAAATCCGGTAGCGCCAATGACGGCTGTTTTTATCATAAGCTAAGCAACCTGATAGTTTTTTATATTATGCGCTATTTCATATCGCCACAGTTTTTCAATCAATAGAATATCCAAATATGCCTCTTCTGCGGAATTACGCATGGGGTTATCATTAAGAATATCATTTACAAATGTTGCCGCCTGTCGTTGAAATGACCAGCTCCAATTTGGGCATAAGTGAGTTCGCTCTTGAATTTTCCCAGCGCGATAAACTGTTACTGAAGCAGGTACATTGCGCAACAAGGCAGGAGGCAATTGCAATTTAATTTCACCTTCTGAAAAAATAATATTAATTTCTTCGCTCCAACCTCTGTGTGACATTTTTCCTGTTTGTAGTGTGGCATAGAAATGATCAAACTTTAAAACCGCTAACTGACCCACACATTCCGTTAAATTTGAAAATGCTATATCAGGCGTTTGATTAAACAAATATCTTAAAAGATTAGTGACATGGCTATGGGTATTAAGATAGGTATCAAAACACTGATGATGCTCATTGGATATCCAGTCAGGCGCAATATTCCATCCGGTTTGCGATGAGAAATTTTTAGGATCTTCATTGGTAATAACATGTCCGTAGGAATTACAATAAGAATTTCCCATATAACAAGACGCAGACACCGATATAATTTCCCCTAACCACCCTGTTTGCAATGCATCTTTTAAAATTTTATGCGCTGCTTCAACACCTTCATCAAACCGTTTCATATAACCAACAGCATATTTTACGTTATTTTTCTCTGCAGCCTCTAAGAGTAATTTGGCCAGATGAGAATTTCCCACCATGGGTTTTTCTGACAAAACATGCTTACCTGCTTTTAAGCAATCTAATACAATGGGTCCCGTTAACGCGCGCGGTGTCACCACAACTACCGCATCAATTTCTGAATCCTTCAGCAATTCATAATGTGTCGAATACGTTCGAGGAATCTCAAAACGTTGCGCCACTTTTTTTCTTAATTCGGGTCTTAATTCTGCAAGCGCTAACACTTTACAATTGGGAATTTCAATAAAATTCATTAAGTGGCATAATTGACCGATAAAACCTGCGCCTATCATTCCGATATTTAGCTTATCCATAATTTTTGCTCAGTGAATATTGATCAATCACACATACATCCGGTATGCACACCACAAATTTTCCACCCAGTTTTAAATAGTCTTGATTAGACAGTATGATCGTTTTGGCATGAATCCATGCAAGAATCACTACCACATCGGGTTTTCTTTTGATTAATTCGGCTGTTGAAATAACGGGTACACCATTTGGAGGAGAATAATGATTTATTTTTTGCGGATGATCATCAAAAATGTACTGAATAACCTCATTAAAACCATATTGCATCATCAAGGTGGGACCACTTCTTGCTGCGCCGAATCCCGCAATCGTTAAATTTTGTTGCTTCCAATTTTTTATCAATGCTTGTGCAATCTGTCTATTTTTTTCAATACGATCATTAAATTGTTGCAAGGTTTTCAATTGATCTAAATCACACTTTTTTTCCAGCGCTAATAAATCATGCACGGATTGTGAAATTTTACGTGAACCACCTTTGCGTTGTGCAAATCCAATAATCGACCCTTTTTGAATCGTTACTCTCTCAACATCAATGAGCTCCAATCCGTGTTTACTCAAAAATTGAATCATCGGTTTTAAAGAATGGTGTGACATGTGCTCATGAAAAATAGTTCCAATTAATACTTTTTCTACAATGTCTAAAAGGTATTGCACTTCAAAAACAAATATTCCATCCTCATGCAACAATGAACCGATGGCATCTGTCATTGCTCCCAAATCATCTGCATGGGCAAAAACATTAAATGCGGTTACAACAGCTGCAGCACCATATTTTTTACGAATTTTTTCCGCTACTTTCGCATTCAAAACAGATGGCGTTGTCTCAATCCCAGAGGCTGTCGCTTTTTCTGCAATTTCTTTTGCTGGATCTACGCCATGCACGCGATATCCAGCATTTTTAAAACAGCGCAGCAAAGAACCGTCATTACTGCCGATATCGATAATTAAACTGCCCGAATCGGGATGATATTTGGAAATGATCGCTTGAGAGACAGCGTAAAAATGATCTAAGATTCCCTTAGTTTGTCCAGAATGATAAGTATAATTTTCCCATAAATTATCTGAATGAATCACATCCAGCAATTGCACATGACTACATGTTTTGCACATGTAAAGATCGATTGGATAAAGCGGAACATTTTTTGCTTCTGATGATTGCAGAGTATATTTTTCCGCTAAGGGTATAGGATTTAAATTTACGGCTAACGCTACATCTTTGCTTTCGCACAAGCGGCAAGTTTCTCTATGTGCAATGTTCATCGTTTTTCCTTTTGTTGGTTGGCTTCTAAAACGTTTTGTTAATCTCATGTTGAAAATACCACGCTACTGTTTTACGCAACCCCGTTTCTAATTGAACATGCGTTTGATACTGTAATTCTCGAGAAATTTTGGTGACATCGCATTTTCTTCTGGGTTGCCCTGTTAATCCTTGTTCATTAAATTTCGGAAAAATTTCTCTTTGTCTGACAATACTAACTTCTTTTGCAACAATGTGTGCTAGTTCTTTAATGGTAATTTCTTCATCCGCACCAATATTAATAGGATCGCTACGGGCATATCGTGCAGTGACTTCTAAGATACCGCGCGCAAAATCATCAACATATAAAAAAGAACGAGAGTGTTCACCATTACCCCACACTTCAAAATGATCTGATTGTGTTTCAAATGCTTTTTTGATTAGAGCAGGAATAACATGCGATGTTTCAGTATCAAAATTATCTCTTGGGCCGTAACCATTGTAAGGTCTGGGTATGGCAACCTTCATGCCAAATTCTTCAGCGTATTTTATACTAAGATATTCTTGCATGCGCTTTGCCCATCCATATCCTGAGTTGGTTGGTTCTGGCTCATCTTTTGTTCCTTCCGCTTCAGGTGTTGGCAGTGTGCAAAATCGAGGATAAACACAAGCAGAACTACAAGTTGAAAAATGAGAAACATCTGCGTTTTTTACTGCTTCAATGGTGTTGAGAAATAGTTGTGTGTTTTGATGATAAATCGTTGCAGGATGTTTTTTATTATACGCCAAGCCCGCGACCGTTGCCGCTAAACTGATAACAATATCCATGCCTTTAAATGCTGTTAGTGTTGCTGCATAATCGAATAAATCAACGCGCTTTAACTCTACTTTTTCTAAAATTGTTGATAAAAAAGCAGGTTGTTGTCGACGCGTGATCACAACGGGATGCGCTTTTAATTCGAGTAACTGTTCAACCAAGTGACTTCCAATAAATCCGGCACCGCCGGTTACCGCTACTTTTTTATTTTTAAAAAAGGCGCGGGTATCGGGATGAAAATCAGTAGAAATTATTGAAGATTGATACATGTTTCCCTGCGTAATTTTTTGTATAACGCGTGTTTGTCGTTGATATTCAGCCCCACTGCTTCTAAATCTGCTGCAACCATCAATTTTACCAATTCATCAAAACTGGTTTTAGGTTCCCACCGCAATATTTTTTTTGCTTTGGAAGCATCGCCCATTAATAAATCCACTTCTGTTGGGCGTAAGTAGATAGGATCAAACTCAACAAACTCTTTCCACTCCAATCCAACTAATTCAAATGCTTTTTGTAAAAATTCTTGCACGCTCCATGTTTTACCAGTCGCAATTACGTAATCATCGGGATTTTTTTGTTGTAACATAAGCCACATTGCTTCGACATAATCTTTTGCATATCCCCAATCTCGTTTCGCATCCAAATTACCTAAATAAATCTTCTGATCTATTCCTGCTAAAATACGCGCTAATCCTCGCGTTATTTTACGCGTTACAAATGTTTCGCCACGTCTCGGGCTTTCGTGATTAAACAAAATACCATTGGAAGCATGCATGTTATAGGATTCGCGATAATTACGCGTTTGATAAAAAGAAAAAGCTTTTGCGCACGCATAAGGACTTCTGGGATAAAATGGCGTTGTTTCTTTTTGTGGAATTTCTTGCACTAAACCAAATATTTCTGAACTAGAGGCTTGATAGTATTTGATATTGCTATTCACCATTCGAATGGCTTCGAGCAATCGTAATGTGCCTAATGCAATGACATCAACAGTATAATCAGGTTCATCGAATGAAACACGAACATGGCTTTGTGCTGCTAGATTGTAAACTTCATCGGGCGTAATAGCATAAATCAATTGGCTTAAACGACTTGCATCAATTAAATCACCATAGTGCAAAATAAATTTTGGATTTTCCGTGTGCGGGTCTTGAAACAAATGCGCAATTCTACCTGTATTAAAACTAGATGATCGACGAATAATGCCATGAACAATATATCCCTTGCTTAGCAGTAACTCTGCCAAATAAGAACCATCTTGTCCTGTAATACCCGTAATTAGCGCTACTTTAGTCATTTGAAAAATCCTAACACTGTATTACTGACATAATGAATTTGATCAGAAGTCATCATGGGATGAATTCCCCAATATAAACCACAATTCATTATATGATCAGTTCCTTTTAATTCACCCTGAATGCGATATTGATGGTATTTTAATGCAGGTTGTCTGGTTAAATTACCACAAATGATAGGTCGTGTTTCGATATCATTTTTTTCTAAATAGCACTGAAGTTCATTTTTTAATTTTTCATCTTTACATATCACGGGATAACCAAAGAGTGCTGCTTCTGTGCCGTCAGTAATTTCAATTGATGTGAGCGTGCCGTTATCTTGCAATTTTTTAAAAGCGGTATCCCAGGTTGTTTTTATCGCATTCCGTTTTTCATTAAATGCATTTAATTTTTTTAATTGAGAAATGCCCAGCACCGCATTAATTTCGGTTGGACGAACGTTAAATCCAGTAGAAATAAATAAGAAGCGCGGATCTATCGTTGGATTTTCTTTAATATAGTTTTCGGCATGATGCATGTGACGAATCCATCCGTGTGCGCGCATGCTACGTACCACATCTGCTAAGGCATCATCATTTGTCACAATCATGCCACCTTCAATTGTTGTAATATGATGTGAAAAATAAAAACTATATGTTCCAAAATGTCCTTCTGTTCCAGCGAATTTTCCGTTATTTTTAACACCGAGTGCTTCGCAAGTATCTTCAATCAACCAGAGACCATATTTATCTGCCAATTGTTTTAGTTTTTGTAAATTAATTGCATTGCCTAAAATATGGGGAGCACAGATTGCTTTTGTTTTTGGTGTGATGGCCGCTTCAACTGCATTTAAATCCATTTGTAACGTGTTTGGATTGCTGTCGACAAAAACGGGAATGCAGCCTATTTGAATAATTGGCCAAACGGAAGTGGACCAGGTAAGTGCTGGAACAATAATTTCTGAACCAGAAGAAACCGTGGGCAATATTTTCAGGTCATTAATAATGGGATTAGCGATTGCAAAAAAAGCCAGTAAGTTAGCAGAAGATCCTGAGTTCACCATGACTGCATGTTTCACGCCGAATGATTGCGAAAAAGTATTTTCAAATTCGATACATCTTGATCCCATCGTCAATCGATTGGTGGTAAACAAATCGATAATACCATCGAGTTCTTTTTTCTCGAGTGTGCTTTCGTTCAAATTGATGCGCATGATAATGAGCTTCAGTTAAATAACCGAAGCCATTTTTGCATAGATTAATTCGTTACTCAATGAGTATTTCTACTCGACCATATGCATCATCATATCGTACGATATCATCTTCGCCAACATAACTACCGACTTGCACTTCAATCAGTTCCAGCGGTGATGTTTGATTATTGATAAGACGATGTTTGGTTTTTTTGGGAATATAAGTAGATTCATTTTCAAAAATTTGAAATGCTTTTTCGCCACACACTACATCCGCAATACCTTTTACGACTACCCAATGCTCAGAACGATATAAATGAGATTGTAATGATAATTTTCTACCGGGTTTAACGACGATATGTTTTACTTGAAAACCAGGAGACCGCATCACGCTTTCGTATGTTCCCCATGGACGATGAACTTTTAAATCATTCTCCAGATAATGGGAATAACCATTTTTCATTAGAGAATTAACCAATGTTTTTACATCTTGCGTTTTCGATTTGTTCGCAATTAATACACTATCTTTCGATGCAACCACTACTAAATTATCAACACCCATTACCGCTAATAATTTATCGTGTGAATGCAAATAAGAATTTTTTGTATCGACTGAAAAAACATTTCCAATAGAAACATTATTGCCCCGCTCATTTGTGAGTGCATGATTATACATTGCACCCCAGTCTCCCAAGTCAGACCAATCCGATTGTAGCGCTAAAATAAAAGCAACCTGTGTTTTCTCCATGACAGCAACATCAATTGCTATGTTAGGCATTTTTAAAAAATCATTACGGGAAAGATAATAAGAGTTATTGCGCACAATGGTATTTTTTAGTGTGATTTTTGCTAAATTAACAATATTAGGCTCATATAACATCATTTCATTTAATATCATTTCTGCAGAAAATAAAAACATGCCGCTATTCCAGTAACAATGCGATTGCACTAATAATTTTTTAGCATTTTCAACACTGGGTTTTTCAAAAAATGTTTTTACTTTGGCCGGTGTGGTTGCTGCATGCTCAGCTTGAATGTAACCATAGGCAGTAGAAGGTTCAGACGGTTTAATACCAAATAAAATTAATTTGTTTTCTGTATGATGTGGTGCGTTTTGGATGGTCTCTAAAAATAAATCTGTATTCGTGATCTTGTGATCGGATGGTAAAACAAGCATTAATTCATTTTTCGGTATCACAAGAGCGGTTATTGCAACAGCGGGTGCGGTATTTCGACCTTCTGGTTCAATGATAATAGTGATATCGTTAATTTTTAAATCGTGCAATTGATCAAGACATAGAAAATAATTCGATTCGTTAACAACCAAATAAGTGCGATTAATATTTTTGATTTTCTGAATGCGTAATAATGTTTGTTGAAACAGGGAGTATTGTCCATCAAATGAAACAAATTGTTTTGGACAATTGGCGCGTGACAGGGGCCACAATCTTGTTCCACTACCACCAATTAAAATGACCGGGTTGATTTTCATTTTTTAAATCTCTCCTTGAATAACATTAAACATCTTTAGCATTATAAAATCCATAAAATTAATAGATCAGTATACTTGTTCAATAGAATTAACTGTTTTAGTATTGTATTTTTTTAAAGGTTATTTATGTTTAAAATTAAAAAAGCAATTTTTCCAGTTGCTGGATTGGGAACGCGTTTTTTACCTGTCACTAAAGCAAGTCCGAAGGAAATGCTACCGGTAGTGGACAAGCCATTAATTCAATATGCTGTTGAAGAAGCAATTGAAGCGGGTATTGAAGAGATGATTTTTGTAACCAGTGGCGCAAAAAGAGCCATAGAAGATCATTTTGATCGAAATTTTGAATTAGAAAAATTGTTGCAGGAAAAACAAAAATACACTGTACTTGC
>Ga0155273_106_pt1 | contig 69246 bp, 54 predicted proteins | sample RifCSPhighO2_02_FD_106241 | JGI IMG/M metagenome (GOLD analysis project Ga0155273, IMG submission 106241) | Gammaproteobacteria bacterium RIFCSPHIGHO2_02_FULL_39_13 | reverse complement strand
TCCGTTGCAACTAAAGTGCCTGTCACAGCACCCGCATCTTCCGTTGCCGCTTTGGTGCCGGCAGAAGCAGAAGGTGCATCATTGGCTCCAGTAATTGTTACCACCACATTGGCATTATTTGTTGCCCCATTACTATCCGTTGCACGGAAAGTTAAGGTATCAGTGAGTGTGGCACCCGCAGCTAATGCATTCACAGTAGCATTGGCATCGTTGAGTGTATAACTGTAAGCACCTGTGCTCGAATTGGTGACTGAAAAAGTACCATAGGTACCATCGGTAATAACTGAGTAAGTAAGTGTGTCACCAGTATCTACATCCGTTGCAACTAAAGTGCCTGTCACAGCACCCGCATCTTCCGTTGCCGCTTTGGTGCCGGCAGAAGCAGAAGGTGCGTCATTAACGCCGGTAATCGTAATTCTTAAAACACTGGATGATGAACCGCCCTGTCCATCACTCACTGAAAAAGTAAAGCTATCCAGTAAGCTTGCACCAACACTGAGCGCATTAACTGTCGAATTATTGTTGAGTTGATAGGTGTAAGCACCGGACGTTGATAATGACAACGTACCGTATGCCGCAGAACTGGCTGTGCTGAAAACCAGTGTGTCACCATCTGCATCTGTTGCGGTTAATAAACCAGAAACCTGCGAAGCGCCTTCCGCTATTGATCTTGCTACATCGGCAGTAGAGGGAGATGAATTAGGTGGCGGGGGTGGTGGAGTAGTGTCAGATGAACTAGTGTCATTAATGACTTGTTGTTGTGGAGGTGCTATTGGCGGCGCAAGCGATTTTGAAGAACCAGCTGATTGACTAATTTCGTCTGACATTGCTTCCAGCGGTGATGTTGATATGAGTCCGGAAGTTACCGTGGACAGTGGCGGTGATGCCATTATTGGTACAGTGAACAATTCCCCTGTTTTACCAAAACTAGCAATGCCATAGGAGATGATGGGTTGTTGATTTCCTCCCCCCGCAGCACCAGCAGATGATTCCATTGGTGGTTTTCCACCCGAATCTTTTGAACCAAAAGAACTCACTACTTGTTGCATGAAAATGCCAGGCGCCTGACTTTCTCCAAATGATTTTTGTTGTGAACCAAATTCAGCCGCTCTGAGATCAAGCCGATCAAAACCTGCTGTGATGACTTGAAAAGCACCGGCACGTGCAACATCAGAGAGCGTGAATAAAAACGGATTTGTTTTTGCTTCTTCGCTGATGTTTTCTTGCATCATGCTTTCACTGTTGGTTCTTGCTTTTTCTACCTCAAGACGCGCTGTTCTCACTTCACCCTGTTTTGCTCTTTCGGCTCGAGTGATGTCAGATTCTTGTTGATCAGACTCTTTTTCAAATTCTCGTGTTTGTTTTTTGGTAAATTCACTGGAAGATTCTATTTGATTACCTTTTCCAATTTTATCGTTATTGGAAACTTGGACTTCTTGTTTGTGATCAGGTGGCAATATCCCAGCGTGCCCCTGTGCATCAGACAACACATTATGCTGAGCATCATTTGCTGCTTCGCCTTGACTACCAACCATCATACTGTCATCTGGCTGACTTGGTGTTGGCGCTTGTACTTTGGGAACAGGTGCATCGCTCATGACCAACCCCCGGCAAAATGCTTGCCACTTAACCGCACACATCCATCCACAACTTAAAGTATAGTACTGATGTGGTAGAAAATGGTTTAAAAAATATTTATATCATATTGAAAAAATTGATTATTTTAAATATCCTTGACAGAGGGTGTCAATTAACGCTCACGAAAGGCATTTTCCAGTCCACGTGTGATGGGATTAATCAGATAGGCAATCACTGACTTTTTGCCAGTAATGATATCAACTTGTACAGTCATGCCTGGTTTGAGTTGATTTTTTTTAGAATCAGATCCGACATAGGTTTTCTCAATCGCTACTTTGGCTTTGTAAAAAGGAAGATTTTCTTTTGTTAAAAAAGTGGATGCAGAAATTTCAGTTACTTTTCCATGCACAATACCGTAACGCGTAAATTCGTAGGCATTTACTTTTACTTTTGCGGGATCACCTATTTTGACGTGACCGATATCTTGCGTGCTAATTTTACATTGAATAACCATTTCGCCTTGCGTGGGAACAATATCTAGAATGACATCACCGGGCGCGATCACTGAACCTGGTTGCGCTACCAATCCTTTCACGATCCCATTTTCGGGCGCGCTTATTATCAAACGTTGGCTCAACGCAGAGAGTCGTTGGACTGTATAACTTATTTCGAGCAATTGACCTTCGAGTTGATTGGTTTCTTTTAACGCCTCTTTATTCAAAGTAGAATCTAATTTTTGTAATTCCGTTTCTGCTTCGAGCAATTCACTTTTTGCTTGATCTAATTTCGCTTCTGTTTCTTTGATTTCTGATACCGATTGAATTGTTCTGCGTTGCGATTCAATATAATCACGTCGAGAAACATATCCTTCATCTACCAGCGACGCATGCATGTCCTCTTCTTGTTTGTTTAAAGCATATTTTTTTTCGAGTTCTGTTTTGCTATCCGTGTATTGCTTAAGGTGCGATTTTTTTTGCTGTATTTTTTCAACATAAATTGCACGCTGACCATCACGCTCTTGATTTTGTTTGTTGAGCAAATCGATATCTTCACGAATCATGGCTTCCACTTTTTCGTGATTATCAGGTGTATTATACGGCGAATTAGCGACGGCTGATCTCCATTGTACGAGTCCCACCGGTGTGGAATCAATAAAAGCGTGTAATCGAGTTAAATCCAGTTGCAATGCAATTTCTTTTCCCTGCGCTTTTTTTAATTCAGCGGCAATTTGCTCTGGATTGAGTTTTAACAGCGGATCGCCCGCGTGCACTTCATCACCATTTTTGACATAAACGGCCGCAACAATACCCCCTTCTAAATGTTGAATAGATTGAATTTCTTTGACCGGTTGTACTTCACCGAAACTGACTGCAACTTCATCTACTTTGGTAAAAGTGCCCCACAAAACAAAAAGAAACAACATGCCGCAAATAAAATAAATGCTGCGTTTTACCAATTGCGAATGCCCACCTTCTTCGATTAAGTGTGCGATTGAAATTTCTTTGAGCTGTTCGCTATCGGGTTGACGCTCTTCCGTTGTCATATAATCCCTTTAGGCAAATTCTGCATCACGGTTGTCGTATCACCGCTCGTCACAATATATCCATCGTATAGAATTACGGCGGCATCGGCTAGATGCATGAATTTTGTATTATGTGCAAAAACGATAATCGTTTTCTTACCTCTGATTTTCGTTAAAAAATCTTCAAACATTTGTACACTTTCTGGGTCTAGTGTGCCAGTGGGTTCGTCCATTATTAAAATGGGCGAATCGCGTAAATAAGCGCGTGCTAAATTAATTTTTTGGCAGAAAGAAGGCCCCAACATTTCCTCATTATAAAATTTAATGCGTGTATTAAATCCTTCAGGTAATGCTTCAATCTCTTTTAACAAATTAGCAGCGCGTGCTGCTTCAATGATTTGTTCTTGTGATGTCAATGGTTGTGATAGCGCAATATTTTGTGCAATGGTGCCGTAAAATAATTCTGATTTTTGGGGTACATATGCAATACCTTTTCGTAACACATTCACATCAAATTGCTTGATGTTGCGACCATCCAAGTAAATATACCCCGCCTGCGGAGAATAAATGGCTAAAATTAAATTACCAATAGTACTTTTGCCGGAAGCGGTGGGTCCGATAACGAGTAATGTTTGCCCTGTTTTAATAGAAAAAGAAATATTTTTTAATGCCGGTGTATCGGCACCAGGATAACGAAAAGTGACTTGTGAAAAAGCAATTGAACCCGCGATATATTTTGGCGTGCTTTTCCATTGACGCTCAGAAGGTAATTCGATGGGTAAATTCATTAACTCATTTATTTGTTTTGTGCTCATTTTTAATTGAATTAATTTAGGTAGCATGGTGTTGATGACTTTAATAGGTGTTAGAATGCGCCAAATTAAAAACATGGTTCCAATTAATGCGCCCAGCTCCATATGATTATCCACAACTAATATTGTTCCCACCACCAGTGTGGCAAGACCCGCTAACAATGTCATGATGTCAAAAATGGTGTCATTGAGGCTACCAATGAATTGCAATTTTTTACTGAAAAAACTCGATGTTGCGCTGATGTTGCGAAATCGCTCCAACCATTTTTTTTGTAATCCCGCATATTGCAATGAGCGCATGCCAGATAATGATTCCAGCAAAAAATCTTGATAGTCACTTTTGGTTAGCGTACTTTCGTGAATGGTTTTTTTAGAAAGTTGCCAAATAATATGTGAAAACAACAAAGCAATTAATGTCGCAATAACAGGTACAAAAACTAAGATACCACCTACAATCCAGACGGCGATAAAATAAATAAATAAAAAAGGAAATTCAAATAGTGACACCAACAATGATCCGCTAAAAAAATCACGAATAACACCAAAATCATTTAAGCGAATAATTTGTCTGCCCACAGATGCATTTTCAGTATAAATCGGCGGTAACTTAAGGAGTTGTTTGAAAATAGCATTGCCAATGTGTTGCTGAACAAAATTACCTAACTCACCCAGTAGGCGAGTTCGCACTGCCATCAAGATGGTTAATGCAAACAGGATTAATCCAACGCCAATAGAAAATGTGAATAACATGCGATAAGAGCTCGCTTCAATGACTTTGTCATAAATACTGATGATGTAAACGGATGGTGCGACTAAAAAAATGGTTTGCAGAAAAGTTAAAAAGCCAATATAAAGCAGTGTGTTTCGTTGTTGAAAAAGAATGTGTCGAAACCAATGTTTTCGATCTTCCTGAATATCGGATTCGCTTTGCTTTTTAAAATTGACCAGCACACCCTCGATGGCCAAATCAGTGAGCGTGATATTGTGATCTTCTTCGGAATCATACACCAACAATCCTTCTTCATTTTGCTCAATTAAAATTTTGGGAGCACCTCCTTCTGTTGGCACAAAAAGGCAAGGAAATAAGCGTTTATCGACATGTTGTAATCGGGATGAGATGACATGACTGTGAAAATCTAAATTTTCCATCACCCATTGAAAATTTTCAATGGTTTCAATGGAGGTTAAGTGTGGCAGACTTTCAAACAACATGCGTTCATTGCCATCCCACTGTAATAATTTCAGCAACGGCCTTAAACATCGATCTAAATAAACATGCTGTTTTTTATTTTCTGATTCGTTATGTTGCATGATCTACTCTTATTAATTGATCATTTTGAAATTCATAAACGACATCCGCTAATGCAATCGTGGATTCATTGCCAGGTAATACAACTACCGTTGCAAATTCTTTTAAATGTACGAGCAACTCAGTCATTTTTCTGCTGGATTGCGCATCTAAATTAATGTTAGTTTCATCGAACAAAACAATTTTAGGTTTGTTAACCAATGCGCGAATAATAAAAATTAAATTAATAACACCACCGGGTAATGCTTCAACCGCTCTGTCACCCACGAACGTATCGAAGCCATTGGGTAATCGAGAAACAACGGAATTTAAGCCCAAACTATCAACAAAACGCCGCGCGGTTGGAATGAGTCTGTCATCAAACGCAGATAAATTGTCCATCATGGTGCCGCGAAATAATTTTCCGGTGCGAGTGAGGTAAGCAATTTGCTTGCGTAAATCGTATTCTTGATATTGATCAACATCATGATTGTCTAATAAATATTGACCTGCAGTGGGTTTGGTGATGGTGGCGAGAATATTCAGCAGAGTGGTTTTTTGTGCTTGTTTTTTTCCAGTGATGACAACCAACGTGCGAGGCGAGATAGTTAAGTTAATATTTTTTAATATCCAGCGTTCTGTAAAATCTTCAAAATAAAAACCAATTTCTTTTAAAGTAATTTCACCCTGAAAATTGTCTAACGAAGTGATATTTGATTTTTTTTCACTTGGTAATAAAAAAATAAGATCTAGTTTTTTTCTGATAATAGATAGCATTTTTAATCGATTAAACGCATCTAAAATGCGATCCAGTGGGCGCATGACGCGACCAACGAGTAATATGCACGCAGACAAACCGCCAATAGCGATATCACCGTGTATCACAGAGAGACTACCCGCCGCTGCCATTAAAATAATGGACAGTTGGCTTGCAATGGTTTTGATAGTAAATAAATCGCCCGCATGAATACTGGATAGTAAATTGATGCGCATGCCTGTTTTTTGCAATCGCTCATAACGACGAATTAATAATTCTTCCATACCAATGGATTTGGCAGTGTGAATATTGCTAAGCACATTAACAATAAAATCACTTTCTTTCGATTCAGCTGCAATTTTGGTTTCTAATAAATTTTCAGAATTTGCAATAAAACGATAAGAGAAATACGTAACAACAATGGTTGTTATTAACGGCACTAGAAACAACCAGCCGCCAATAAAAGCGATGACTGCTAAAAAAATAAATAAAAAAGGAATGTCGTAGAGCGCGATGAGTAGTTGATTGTTGTAAAACCCTTTTATTTGTTCCAATACAGCAAACTGTTTTAATCGTGTACCGACATCCGTTTGTTCGTATACATACAATGGCGCATCGATTAATTTTGTAAAAGCATTTTTTCCCAACGTGTATTCATATTTGGTATCAGCCCAGATGTTGAGATAGGAGCGAGAAGTGCGTAATGCAATGTCGATGAGAAAAATTAGAATGACGCCGAGCGATAAAAATAGGAGTGTGCTCAGTGTGCGATTGGGAATAACGCGATCATAAACTTGCATGACAGCCAGTGGAAAAGCGAGAGCCAAAATATTTGAAAATAAACTGGTGACCAGTGTGGTGAGCTGTGTACTTGTTTGTGACGCATCATGTAATTGTCTAACCCAATCATATTGAAATAACCAGGCGCGTAATTTATCTCGACATTCTTTTAACTGTGCTACGGATTTATCAATCGATGCTCCAATAGGTTCGTCTTGAATGGTGGTTTCGCGGAGTTTTTGCCAGAAATGTTGGTTCCAATAAAATTGTGTTTTTTTCAAAATGAAAGCAGTCCAGTGCAAGACAATCTTTTTCAGATGCATGCAATACAAAAAAATGGCGCGTATCGCGGTCAACGCTTTATCTCGCGCGACACGACCCCCTGTTTTAAGCACTTCCTTGAATTTGCTCATCGATCCGCTTCAAGTCTGTTTTATTAAGTAAAACAACACATTATCCCATATATATGCTATATTTGCACTATGTTGTGAGCGATAGGAATGGCGAATGAACGACATTCGAATTTTATATCTTGAAAATAATGGTATTGACGCAGGATTGGTCAAATTGGTTCTTGAAGAGCATGATTTTCAAGCGGATGTGCTTGTGGTGGATAACAAGGAAATCTTCTGTGAAAAACTCGATAAAGAAAAATTAGACCTCATTTTGATGGATTATGATGTCCCTCATTTCAATGCAAAAGACGCTATTCGCTGCGTCCGAGAAAAAGAATCTGAATTACCCATTATCGTTATCTCTGGTGCCATTGGCTATTCCACTGCCATCGATCTCATCAAGCAGGGTGCGCACGATTATATTTTACGAGAAAATCTAGCGACATTACCGTCTGCTATTAGTCGTACGTTGAAAGAGCATCGTGATACTTTGCTAAAGAAAAAACAAGAAAAAACACAAGATGAAGTATTAAAAATTACGCAGACCGGTATTTTTAAAATGAATGAAGCAGGAAAATGTTTTTTTGTCAATGAGCCTCTGTGTGAAATGCTGGGATATTCGAAAAAAGTGTTGTTGGATGATGGCGGATGGGTAAAATTTGTGGCAGAGGAAGAAAAGCGCGCTTTTCAAAAATTATTAGATGCCCATCTTAAAGCATTTACACCATTTGAAATCAAAACAAAAGTGATTGCTCAATCAGGAAAGGAAATTTGGGTTAAATGTAATTTTATTCCGGAAGTTTCAGATAAAAATACAGTTGAATACATTGGAGCTGTCACCGATGTGACGCATTTGAAAAAAACAGAAGATGAATTATTAAATTTATCGCTGCATGATCCATTAACCTCATTGCCCAATCGACGTTTTTTTGAAGATGCGCTGCAAGTGATTATCAGCGAATCCAATCGAGGGTTGTTAAACCCTTTCGCTGTTTTTTACGTGGATTTAGATTATTTTAAAAAAGTGAATGACCTATTGGGACACCAATCGGGTGATGATTTATTGAAACAAGCCGCGCAACGTTTTAAATCTATTTTGCGAAAATATGATGTGATAGCGCGTATTGGTGGAGATGAATTTTTAATTATTTTAAAACACATCAACAGTGTTGGCGAAATTGCTTTTTTAGCGGATCGTTTTTTAACCGAATTTCGTACTCCATTTTACATTGATGGTAATGAATGTTTGACGACACTGAGTATTGGTGTTGCTTATATTGAAAATACCACGGGTGGTATTGATGCTGAAAAAATTATTCAAAAAGCGGATCAAGCATTATACCGCGCGAAAGCGCGCGGCAGAAACTGTTATGAAATTTTTACTGAAAATTTGAATCATGAAATTCAACACGCCGTTTTTATTGAAAATGCATTAAGACATGCCATCGAAAAAAGTGAATTATATATTGTGTTTCAGCCTCAAATTGACATTATTCGCACTAAAATTTTTGGGTTTGAAGTGTTGGTGCGTTGGAAGCAAGCTGCTTATGGTGAAATTCCCCCCAGCATTTTTATTCCGATTGCTGAAGAAACAAAGCAGATTAATCAAATTGGTGACTGGATTATTGATGAAGCTTTGAGAACACAAGCTGAACTAGAAAAAACAGTAAAATATTTTCAAAAAAATAAAGTAGAATTTTCCATCAATGTTTCGGCGGTTCAACTATTGCAAGAAAATTTGATTGAAGTGTTATCGCAAAAAATTGAAAAACACCATATTGATTTTGAAAAAGTTGTATTTGAAATAACAGAAACCAATATCATACAAAATATTGATGTATTAAAAAAACAATTTTCTCGCACCACCAACACGCATATCAAAATTGCCATTGATGATTTTGGTGTTGGGTATTCTTCTTTTTCCCGCCTAAGAGAGTTGCCGATTAAAATACTCAAAATTGATCAGTCATTTGTTCAGGAGATTGAAAATGATAGCAATTGTCGTAGTATTATTAAAAGTATTGCCACGTTAGCGAGAGAAATGAACATTATTGTGATTGCAGAAGGCGTAGAAACACAGGCGCAAGTGGATTTCTTGTTTGATAATAATTGCACGATTTTGCAGGGATTCTATTATTCGAGACCGTTATTAATAGAACAGGTTGAAAAATTTGTTGATGAGTGGGAAAAAAATAATAAAAAATAAAAGATTATTTTTTTTCTGTATTCTTATGTCTAATTAACTCCCCAGCTTGTTCCACCGAAAGTGGTTTTGAAAATAAAAATCCTTGCGCGTAATCGCATTGCTCTTTAATTAACAGGGTCAGTTGTTTTTCTGTTTCGACGCCTTCTGCAACAACGCGCAGTCCCATCTTTCTTCCCAGCGCGATAATAGAAGCAATAATTTTTTCATCGGTTTTATGTACGCCTAATCCTCTTGTAAATGATTGCGCGATTTTAATAGTGGTGACGGGCAAGTATTTCAGATATTGCATCGATGAATATCCGGTTCCGAAATTGTCGAGCGCATGAGACACACCCAATTCACGTAAATTTTTCATTGTGGTGTTTGCCACTTCATTTTCTTGAATTGCCGCCATTTCCGTTAATTCAAACTCAATTGAATCCAATGAAAGATGATATTTTTCTAGCGTATTTTTAATGGTCTCTGATAAATTTTCTTCTAACAATTGCGCCGGAGATAAATTCATTGAAATTCGTCCGGACTGCAATTGTGATTGTTGCCACAGAGAAATTTGTTTGCAGACCGAATCCAGCACCCAATTACTGATAGGATGGATGAGTCCCGAATCTTCAGCGATAGGAATAAATTCAGCAGGAGATACTTTACCCAGATGTTTATTTTCCCAGCGAATCAGTGCTTCGAATCCGTGCAAACGTCTCGAGGGGATTTCATAAATGGGTTGATACACCATGTGCAATTCATTTCGTTGAATGGCATCTTTTAATTCTTTGGCGAGTTTTATTTTCTTGAGATAATCTTGTTGTGCATCTAAACTCGCAAATGTATATTTTTGTGTACGTGATTTTTTAGCTTGATACATGGCAATATCGGCGTGTTTGATCAGATCTTCCGCTGCCTCCCCAATGAGAGGGTAGCACGCAATGCCAACGCTGATATCAATATTGATTTCAGTGCGATTAATGATAAATGATTTGGAAATGGCTTGTGTGATTTTCCAAGAGACAATACCAGCGGCGTGCGCACTTTCTATTTCATTTAAAATAATAGCAAACTCATCACCCCCCAATCGCGCAATAAAATCATCTTTTCGTAACACTTCTTGTAAACGTTGTGTTGCAGCTTGCAACAATAAATCACCCATTTGATGGCCGTAGGTATCATTCACATTTTTGAATTTATCCAAATCAATCATCAACAGCGCTAAGATATGTTTGTGTCGTTTCGCATGTGAAATCATTCTCGCTAAATTTTCTTCAAAGCTGAGACGATTATTTATTTTGGTTAGGGCATCAATGCGTGATAATGTTTTTAATTCTTCGTTTTGTTTTTGAACTGTTTCGATCAGATGTCGATTTTGTTCGATTAAATTTTCTGTGCTGATATCATTGGGTGTTGATGAATCCAACACTCCCTTTGTTGAATGAATTAATTGACTGAGAATTTTTTTCTGGTCATTTAATTCTTTTTTGATATAACACTTTTCAATGGCGCTGGTAACGGCGCGTAAAAAACCCGTTTTGGTAATTTTATTCATATCAATGGTTTCTTCGATGCGTTTATCCAGAACAGAGTTATCGCCATTGATATGCTGTTGGAGATAGATAATGGCACATTCAACCGAGGGAAGATTTTTTTCGAGTAATAATTCTTTTTTATCATCTGCAATCAGCACGGCATCACAGAGGCGAGATTCGCAACTCAATTGATTGAGTGGTGGATTGTGTATTTCAATATGATATTGATCAGTCGAGACAGACGAGCACAGTGCTTCAACTTTCGCTTTGAGTGCTGAATCTTCGGTAACGAGCAGTAGTCGGTGAGTGGTGCGATTGGTCATGCTGTACTCACTTATGAGAACTTATTCATTCAGCGAAATTATAGCAGTTAAATGGGATTTTTATGCGGTACGCAGCGCAGGCTGCTTCATGGCAAAATGTTCGTGAACTTGCTGAATAGATTGCATAATACCGTGTGCGTTTAAGCCACAAGAAGCCAGCATTGCTTTGTGGTCACCATGATCGATAAACGTATCAGGCAAACCCAATTGTAAAACAGCGGGGAATTGTTGGTGTTTTGCAAGGCATTCCATTACCGCGGATCCAGCACCACCCATCACAGCATTCTCTTCGATGGTGACGAGCAGGTCATGTGTTGCGGCCATCGATAAAATTATATTTTCATCGAGTGGTTTGATAAATCGCATGTTGACAACGGTTGCATTTAATTTTTCTGCCGCTTCGATCGCCGGCGTCACCATGCTACCAAATGCCAATAATGCAATTTTTTTTCCGTCTCGCATCACAACACTTTTTCCGATGGGAATTGAGGTTAATTTTTTTTCGACGACAACGCCAGTTCCTGAACCACGCGGATAACGCACCGCGGCAGGACCTTGGTAATGATAGGCGGTTGTTAACATGCAACGACATTCATTTTCATCAGAAGGTGCCATCACAATCAGGTTGGGAATGCAGCGTAGAAACGTTAAATCAAAACTACCTGCGTGTGTTGGACCATCCGATCCAACCAAGCCAGCGCGATCAATAGCGAATGTTACATCTAAATTTTGCAGTGCGATGTCATGAATTAATTGATCATAACCCCGTTGTAAAAATGTTGAATAAATTGCAACGACGGGTTTTTTATTTTCACACGCTAATCCTGCTGCAAAAGTAAGCGCATGTTGTTCTGCAATACCCACATCAAAATATCTTTCTGGAAATTGTTTTGCGAAATTCACGAGCCCTGAACCTTCTCGCATAGCGGGCGTGATGCCAATTAATTGTGAATCCAGGGTTGCCATGTCACAGAGCCAATCACTAAAAACATCAGTGTAAGTGGGTTTAGCGGGTGATGGGTTTGATGATGATTTTGAATGAAACCCAGGTTTTACCGCGTGATAATCGATTTGCGCCGCTTCCGCTGGCGCGTAACCTTTTCCTTTGGTGGTAATAATATGCAGTAATTTAGCGCCTTTTAACGTTTTGAGTGTTTTGAGTGTGCTGAGTAATGCTGGTAAATCATGTCCATCGATGGGACCACTGTAATTAAATCCCAGCTCTTCAAATAATGCGCCAGGCACAATCATGTTTTTTAAATGTGTTTCTGTTTTTTTAGCCAGTCGAGAAATGGGTGGCATTTTAGAGAGAATTTTTTTTCCGCTTTCCCGCAGCGCCGAATACGTTTTTCCTGATAAAATACGCCCCAAATAATGACTGAGCGCACCCACATTTTCAGAAATCGACATTTCATTATCATTCAGAATGACCAGCATATTGGGATCGATAGCGCCGCCATGATTGAGTGCTTCAAATGCTTGTCCGCCCGTTAAACCACCATCACCAATAACAGCGATAATTTTGCGATCAATTTGATCTAACTTGCTAGCCACAGCCATTCCCAATGCTGCGCCGATGGAAGTGCTGGAGTGTCCTGTTCCGAAATTATCAAAAATACTTTCATCGCGTTTTGGGAAAGGAGCCAATCCGTTGAATTGTTTGACGGTATGAATTTGATCGCGACGTCCCGTGAGAATTTTGTGTGGATAAGCTTGATGACCTACGTCCCAAATCAAACGATCTTCCGGAGTGTGGTAAACGTAATGCAATGCAATCGTCAACTCGATAACGCCAAAGTTCGCAGCAAAATGGCCGCCGCATTGATCCAGTCGGTTCACTAAGTAGTGGCGTAATTCTGTTGCGAGTGCAGGTAATTGTTCTTCCGATAATTGACGAAGATCATGTGGGTTGTTCACCTGGCTCAGCAGCGGAAATTGGTCTGGCAATATTGATATCATGACACAACCCATCAATGACAAGAAAAATAAGGCACATTATACCGCTTTTATTTGAAAAGGCGATTTTTGTAACAGTCAAAAAAGCAAAACATTGTTTTAGCAAAAAAAGTTTGTCAATATAGACTAATTTTACTTTTCTGGAGGCGAGATGCGCCGCTTACTCAAAATTTTGATCATTGTTGCTCTTCTTGCCGGAATTTATTTACTGTCGCCTTACTTTTTTGGTATCGCGGCTCAAAAATATTCTTTTCGTTTTTTGGCGAATGAAAATGACACGCTCGGAAAAGTATTGGGAATTCACCTGGATTTTGCGCAATACAATCGCGGTTGGTTTACATCCAAAGCACTTTTGCAAGTTGAAAGAAAAACAGCTGATGGTAATTTTGAAATTATTCAAAAAGTTCCATTAACGATTGTGCATGGTCCTTCCTATCGTGTGAACAATCATTTTTGGACAGGCGTTGCTTTGGTACGTGTTGCTGATTTCCCGATAGATCAATCTGCTTACGAGGTGAGCTTTCACGACAATATTGGTTTTTCCGGCGAACGTGGCGCATTTTTATTCGTTGCCAATAAAAATAAACAATCGTCATCGAACAATGTGCATTTTGATTCCGTTGTGTTGCATGTAAAAAGCAATGTAGACGCTAATTTCTTTGCTTTTGGTTTAGATGGAAAAAAGGTTAGTTATGTTGATCCCAATCATTCCGTGCAAGTTCAGCTTCAAGATTTGCAATCCACATTAACGGCACGTTATGTTAGTCACCGTCATTGGAAATTGCAGTTTGGATTTGGTTTGGGTACGAACCATGTGTCGGTGATATTACCCGGAAACACAGCGCCCGCATTGGTTGCTGATGCTAGCCGGGTGGATTTACAAGGATTGCATTTTGATACACAACAAATCGGGGAATGGTTAGCGGATGTGGTGAAATTGAAACAAGCAACCGATGCGCAACAACCCGTAAAACCCGCTGAATGGATGGGATTGATTCAGCAATTTTTGACGCAAATAATCGAAAATGATACATGGTTTAATGTGAAAAATTTGGTGGTTCATTCTCCGATGGGAGATATCACTGCGCATTACACAGCTAGTTTTCCAACACTAAAATCACAACACGATTATTTTGATATTGCGACGAGCAATGTGGGAACGCTAATGGTTTCTGTGCCAAAATGGACTTACTCCAACGCAGAAAATAATATGCAATTGTCGTTATCTGATTTAAATTATAACGATTACAACAACACTGTTTTTTCTCGTCACTCGCAACTTAAGGTGGGCGCATTGACTTTTTTGAATACAAAAATGCAGCCAACAACGACGGGTTTTTCGCTGAATGGATTGCAATATCAGTCTGAATTGAATGGAAACATTTTGAATTTGTCGCAAAACATGCAATTGCAAATTGATAAGTTGTGTAACACGAATGATTGTCTACATCAGATTACAAGCGATTTGCAATTTTTACACATGAATTATAATGCGTTTCGTGGTATTGCCGCTGCAACGCAGAAAATTGTTCAATTTGATCCGACTTCAACAGAATCCATGCAGGCGCGTTGGGTTGATTTAGGAAATGCTTACGCAAACCTGGTTGAACCCAACACAAAGGTGTTGTTGAATTATGCGATGCAAACAGCACAAGGAGGCGTTCAGATGAAGGGTCAGTTATCTTGGTTCGCATTGCAACCCACACAAAAAACAACACTATCAGATTTGATGCGTGATTCAACTTATCGCTTACGTGTGCAATTTCCAGCGGTTTATGTAACTACTTTCTTCGATCAACAGCGTTCATTGTCTGCGCAACCTGTCGTCAACAGCCCTGAAGCGAAAGCTGAACCATCATTTGAAAAACAAGTCGCTGATTTTTTACATTATGCGGTTCGCGAAGGTTATTTGAAAAAAACGGGCGATGCTTATCTTGCAGATTTAACCGGTACTGGCGAGAAAGTGAGTATTAACGGCGTGCCTTGGAAAATGCCAGTTACCGTTAATCAGCAATAATCATTTTTTGACATACCATTTTTAAGAATGATGTGTTTCGTTGCAGTGTTTTTAATGCAATGAGCGCTTCATTCAACAGCACACTAATTTTATTTTTTGTTTCATTGCTGCCAAATAAAATAGGGTAGGTGGCTTTTTGATGTTTGCTATCTTGCCCCGTGTTTTTCCCTATTGTTTTGCTATTGCCAATCATGTCAAACAAATCATCTTGTAATTGAAACGCTAAACCAATTCGAGATGAAAATTGATCGAGTGTGTTTAATTCCAATTTATTGTCGCAACCTGCTGCGAGCGCGCCCATGATGACGCCCGCTTTAATTAATGCACCCGTTTTGAGCGTATGAATTTGAATAACAGCATCGCTCGAGATAGTTTTACCTTCCGCTAATAAATCCAATGTTTGTCCGCCGACCATGCCAGATGCGCCTGCTTGTTTGGCGAGTATTTCAATTATTTTTAGTTGATTTTGCGGCGAAATAGCAGTTTTTTTATTAGCACTCAGCAACTCAAACGCCAGTGCTTGCAGCGCATCTCCTGCCAAAATAGCGATGGCTTCACCAAACACAATGTGCGAGGTGGGTTTGTTACGACGCAAATTGTCATCATCCATGGCGGGTAAATCATCATGCATGAGCGAATAGCAATGAATGCATTCAATGGCTGCTGCAATGGCATCCAGCGTTTCAAGCGATTGCCCAAAACATTCTCCAGCGGCATACACCAAAATGGGTCGCAATCGTTTGCCGCAATCAATCGTTGAGTAACGCATTGCCTCTGCAAGTGTAGCGGAAGAAACATGAGAAGCGATGGCTTCTGATAATGTGTGATTTATTCTGTTGCGGTAATTGACGAGTGTTTTATTAAACACTATTTCAGTCATCATGATGAAAACCATCAAGTGATGGTTTACCTGTTTTTTCAGTTAAGATCTGTACTTTTTGTTCTGCATCAACCAGTACCTGCTGACATTGCCTGATTAACGTAATTCCTTCTTCAAAAGACCGTAGTGATGCTTCCAGGGTGAGTTGATCACTTTCCATTTTCTCGATCAATTGGTTTAATTGCCGTAGTGATTTTTCAAAATCGACGGTTGTGACGATGTTGGTTTTTTCTTTTTTGCGAGAGGTTGACATTTTTTTGCTCTGTTAGCATGCTATAAGCGCTTAGTAGTTTACTGCGACTGGTTGGGTTGTGCAATCTCAGAGCCTGTCGTCATATTGTACATTAATTGAAAAATTGCAGAAATTAGGCGAAAATTTTTGTAAATTCGAAGTGAATATTCTTTAATCTTCGCTGAGAATTTATAAAAATTTACGCCAATTTATGCGGTTTTTAAATAATGTACAATATGACGACAGGCTCTCAAGTATATAGATCTCACTACTATCCACAATCTGTAAATTTAAGCATGGGTGAATTTATCACGACATGGGTAGTAAAAAAAGCAAAAAAAAACGGTAAAGTATGCATAATCAATTTTGGAATAGCGTTTATTTAAATTTTTTCGCAACCCTGATTACGCTTGCAGCGATCTCTATTATTTATTTTCTTGAAGAAGTTTTTTTTATTCGAAAAATAGAAAGTAAAAAGCAAAAACAAAAAATGCGTATCCGTTCTTTTTATATTGCCTGCGTGATTTTTATTTTTTTGATGGCGCATATTTGGGTAAATGGATTTATGCATTTATTAACGATTTTAGGCTTAGTGTCAGCTGCATTGGTTGTCACGAACAAAGAAACCATCATGAACTTTGTTGGATGGTTAATTATTACGTGGCGTGGACTTTTTTTAGAAGAAGATTTAATTCAAATTCAGCAATACAAAGGTTATGTGAAAAAAATCGGTGTGTTATATGTATCGTTGTATGAAACATCTGATTTGGGTGGTGGTATTACGGGTCGTGTAATTCGCATTCCCAATGGATTGGTGTCGACTAATCCCATTATTAATTTTTCACAGAGTTCACATTTGCTTGAACAACGTTTTATTTTATTGGTTTCAGGTGATAATGATTTTGCTTTTTTAAAGCAAACAGTTAAAACGATTGTTGAAAATGTGTTGACTGAATTTTATCGTGATAAACAAGAATTTTCATCAGATTACTTGTTAAAAAAAAATAAAAATTTATCTCGTCGTATTCGATTGGGTGCGACAGTGTCGCTGCAACCCAAAGAAGATAATTTATCTAAAGTAAATGTCGTCACGCGTTATTTTTGTTTTTCACAGGATGCTGAAAAAATACAGGAGCGTCTCTTATCAGCATTTTTGAAATCGATTAAAAAGGACGGAACGATTCAATTGGCCGTATAAGCAGTTTTGGCAAGGTGGGTACTATCTTTTTGAATTAAGGTATTTTTTCTTTCATATTTTTGAAGATTTTTGTTGTCAGATGCATTCATCCAAGATATATTTTCTTATGGTAATTAGTTACCATTGTCAAGTGTAAACTTTGACTAAACGGTCCGCTATGTCACAAGTCATGGCGGTTTTATTATTTTTAGGAGTACTCCAAATGAAAAATATCTTTAAAAAAGTGGTTGTTGTTGCAACTGCAAGCTTGTTTGTAACAGGCGTTTTTGCAGCTGAAACTTCAACAACAACAGTGGCTGATAACACAAAAACAGTTGCTGATGCGCATGCTGAAAAACAGGTTGTTGCAGCGCATTGTGTTAAGCATTGCCATGGTGCTAAAAACGTTAAACATTGCAAAAAACATTGCAAAAAAATGATGCAGCACAAAAAAATGATGAAAAAAGCAGAAGCTCCAGCTGCTGCTGCAAAACAAGGTTAATTTATTAGTCTTGTAGCATGCGCCAGATGTTGCCTTAACGTTTGGCGCTGTTTTTTTACTCGGATCGCTTAATTCTTTATTTTTTAATTCCGCTTTAAAAAATCGAGCTCGCACGGAAAGCGAGCATTGTGTTTTGCTCGCTTTTCTTGTATTTAATCAAAACAAATAATCAGTTATTGGGATTGCCTGATGTGTTTTGAGTGTCTTCGGGTGTTGGTGTTGGATTGGTTGCTGGCTTTTTAGTCGTCTTTTGAGTGGTTGTTGCGTCAGTAACTGGAGCGCCTTGATCAGGTGTTGTCAGGTGATCTTGAGGGCTTAAGCCATTGGGTGTAGTCAAACCATCAGTTGATTGTGGTTGAGTAGCGGGTGCGGGTGCCACTTGAGTTGCACCTTGTGTAGCATCAGCTGCGAATGCACCACTTAGTGCGGTGAGTGCGATAATGCTCAATCCTAGAACTAATTTTTTCATGTATTTCTCCATAAGTAACATTGAGTTAAAAAACAAATTATTCTAGCACGAGCTTGATTGACTTAGGCAACTTAATGATAAAGTTTAAGCGCTGTTTTGCGTGTGATCTTTTTTTGTTGGCACGTGAGACTAGGATCGATTAAGACGCGGCTACTCAGTGCTTCTCGACCGAGTAACATGCGATAACGCATTGGATCTCGATTGGACAGTGTCACTTCAACCCCCCATTCTTGATCACCCATGACCAATGTTGTCATGATTACATAACGACACTCGATATGTCCGCTGGAACTGGTAATGTGCCGCTCATCGATCAGCGGCGCAATGCAAGACACTAAAATTTTTTCATCATTTTGAAGTGGATGAATGTCAAATCGCACAAAACGTTTTTGATTTTTTTTCACAACACGAATATGAAATGCATGTAATGCCGATGTTTTGGCGCCCGTGTCGATTTTTGCTTTTATCGCAGGAATATGAAGATCGGGTAATGAACACCATTCATGACGACCGAGTAGTAATCTTTTGGTAGGATATTTTTTTTGAATCACGTTCATGGTATGACCCCACAACAAATGCAATTAAGTATGGCCTGATTTCTACCCCTGATAACGACTTCGAGATCCAATGGGCTTCGCATTTTTTTCAATGTGACGAATGATAATGCTCGCAATATCTTTTTTTGTTGCTGTTTCGATGCCTTCTAACCCAGGCGATGAGTTAATTTCTAAAATTAAAGGACCACGTTTTGAGCGAATCAAATCAACACCCGCCATTCCCAGTCCCATTATTTTAGCAGCTTTTATGGCAGCATTGCGTTCTGCTTTGGTAATGTGAATCATTTTGGCAGAACCACCACGATGAATATTTGCGCGAAATTCACCCGGTGCTGCATTGCGCTGTATTGCGGCAACTACTTTATCACCCACGACAAAACAACGAATGTCAGATCCTCTGGATTCAGCAATATATTCTTGAATAATAATATTGGCATTTAATCCGCGTAATGTTTGCGTCACACTTTGTGCTACTTTTCGGGTGTCGGCCAGTACAACACCGACGCCCTGCGTGCCTTCCACTAATTTCACAATCAGAGGTGGTCCGCCGACTAAATCAATTAAATCGTCAATGTCACTGGCTTCATGCGCAAAACCAGTGATGGGCATTTTAACGTTTTTCATCACAAGCAATTGTTGGGAGCGTAACTTATCGCGCGATCGTGTAATAGAAAGAGATGAATTAATTGAATAAATTCCCATGGTTTCAAACTGACGCAAAATAGCAGTACCATAAAATGTTCTATTTGCGCCGATGCGAGGGATAATGGCATCACATCTTTCGAGAACCTGTCCGCGATATTGTATTGATGGTTGCTCAGCAGTGATGTTCATATAGCAATGTAAATAATCAATCACCTGTACTGCATGTCCTCGCGCTTCCGCTGCTTCAACCAAACGGCGCGTTGAATACAATTTTTTATTTCTCGACAGAATAGCGATTTTCAATGGTATTTCTCACGGCTGTTTTTTTCGTAAGCATACCATATCAATAACGTTGTTGATTAGCCCTGAAATTAAAAAACACAAGACAACCAGGAACCAGTAAAAATAATGCCGCTACGTATAATGGCAATACGATGTATAGCGAAATCAAAAAGCCACTACAAAATGCTGTGGCCATCCATGCAAAATATAAAATTGCACTGAGATAACCCATTGCCAATCCTTGTTCGTTAACCGCAACTTGGTTGGAAATTAAAGTGACTAAACTAACGTAAGCCATGCCCGTAGAAAGCGCAACTAGTGCTGAAAAAATCCATTGAATGGTTGAGAGTGGGAATAGAGCGCAAGCAGATAATCCAAAAAACACGAGCATGACGTTGTATCGCATGATATTTTTAACGGAAAAAATGCGCAGTAATAACGGATATAAAATCAATAATCCAATGACCATAACGATGCCCATGTTGGCACCAAATAAACTAATTTTTTCAACCGAAAAGTGTGATTTCAAATGCAGAAATAAAGAAATGGATTGATAGTATTGGCTCCAACCTAATTCAAGACAGAAAAACAAAAGCATCAATCCGCCCAATTGATAAGACCTTATCAACCGCGGTAAACCGATTATTACTTCGCACAGACTAACTAGTTTTGACTGTTGATTTATCTTTGCTGTTTCCGTAAAGAAAAATAAAATTAGCAATAAATTAATCATACTAAGCATGAGTGCAAATTCAAATGGTGTTTTGCTGTTAAGCCAATGGAATAGTTGCGTATTTGATAAAACACCCCCTGCTAAGGGGCCTAAAATAAGAGCCAATGTCATCATCAGTGCAATTGAACCCAGGAAAACAGCCTTATCTTCACGTTGACACACATCAGCAACTGCCGCTTGTGCGATGGGTTGACTCGCGCTACCGATACCGGAAATAATCCTACCTATAAAAATCAAATAAATATTTTTTTGCATAATACCAATAATAGGAAATAAAAATCCCAATGAGATACAGCCAATACAAAATAATAATGTTTTTTTTCGTCCATACTGATCAGATGCTTTTCCCACAATCGGCGCGGAAAATAATGCTGAAAACATCGATAATGAAATCACTATTCCGGTTAATGTATTGCGTTCTGAAATAGGGGTCGTTGATGGTAATAAAGCATAGTGATTGTGGTAAAAGATTTTTAATAAAACAGGAATAACAACAAAAAAACTAAAAGAATCGATAAAAATTAATAGTAGTAATGGTGACAAGCGAAATAGACTGTTTTTGTTGAGCAACATAGCCTCGGAAGTGTATAAAATGGAGGCGGCGGGGATCGAACCCGCGTCCACTGACTCTCACCCATCGGCTCTACATGTTTAGAGCTGCGTTTTAATTTAACCGTTAACACTCCAGCAGTCAGGATTATTTAACGGCGAGCTCGGGTGTTTTAATAATCGTTGCACGAGCCATGCAGCGATTACGATCTTATCTATATGACTACTGGTTCAGGCCGATAAGCAGATCCGAGCAGTAGGGTGACGCTGTTTTTTAGGCAGCGACTGCAACTAGACCGGAGTCGTTTGCAGCCATAACACCTTGTAGACTAGTTTTAGCATCTACATATTTGCAATTTTTATTTTACGAACTTATTGCATCGTTCGACATGCACCTTTGGCTTCAATGTCAATGTCGAAACCAAAATCGCCCCCCATCATTCAGGCCATCACATTGTAATTATAGCGCACAGAAATGCAAGTTTTTTGTGCAAAATAGCTGAAATTATCGCTTCAGAACTCGCTGTTTTTCGCGATTCCAATCACGTTCTTTTGTGGATGCACGTTTATCATATTGTTTTTTACCTTTCGCAATCGCGATATTTAGTTTCGCGCGATTTTTAAACCAGTGCAAATCAAGTGGTACGATGGTATAACCTTCACGTTCGCGCGCAGAAATTAATTTATTGATTTCGCGGCGATTCAATAATAATTTTCGTGAGCGAGTGGGATCGGGATCAATGTGTGTTGAGGCTGTTTTTAAAGGAGTAATATGCGCACCGATCAACCAGGCTTCATTTTGTTTTAATATCACATAACTTTCTTTGAGTTGTACGTGACCTGCGCGAATGCTTTTAATTTCCCAGCCTTCTAGCACTAATCCCGCTTCGAATTGTGTTTCCAGGGTGTAATCGTGACGTGCTTTTTTATTAGAGGCGATTAATTTGTCTTCGGATTTTTTTGTCATATACACCCACACTCACACTCACACTTTATTGCACGATAGTGTAACATTGACTCAAAAAATTCGCGAGATTGTAGACCTATGCCCGTTATTCATCGCAGTGCGATTGTGCCTTATTCTGCCGAGCAAATGTACGAATTAGTTAATGATATTACGCGTTACTCAGAATTTGTGCCGTATTGCACTTCAAGTGTCGTGCATGAAAAAACAGAAGATGAAATTCGCGCGACATTAACGTTATCCGCAAAAGGATTTCAAAAATCATTTACGACTCTAAATCGCTTGCAAAAAAATCGCATGGTGGAAATAAAATTAATGGATGGGCCTTTTAAAAATTTAGAAGGCTTTTGGAAATTTGACAATAAAGATGAAAAGCATTCTGAAGTGATACTTGATTTGGAATTTGAATTGTCGAATAAAATGGTTACGATGATGTTTGGATCAGTATTTCAACAGGTCGCTGGAAAATTGGTGGACGCGTTTGTGGAAAGGGCGAGTCAGTTATCAGTGTGAGTTGTTATAATACTTGATAACAAATAACAAATAACTAACTAACATGCTAATCACTATCTCCTACGCAACCCCTGAAAAGCAAGTCGAAATTGCGATAACTGTCGCAGACAATTGCACGGTCGCGCAAGCCATTGCATTTTCAAAAATTACTGATCAATTTCCAAAAATAAAAATATCAGATAATTCAGTAGGGATTTTTGGTAAGTGTGTGACACTCAATACTATCGTCCATGACGGTGATCGTGTTGAAATTTATCGGCCGCTGATAATGGATCCAAAAGAGGCGCGTAGAGCAAAAGCGCGAAATTTGAAATTATAAAGCCGTTCTGATATTGGTCACGTGATCATTTTGGAAATCAATTTCCAATTTTTTCACAATAGTTTTATTGCGCGAAGGTTGGCTAGTGTACACATAAGTCATGCGCTGATCTCGATACACATTTTCCAAAACGGGTGAGCCAAGTTGTGAGATGACCGCGCTGGATGACATGCCGGGATGAATCGACTGCGCTTTTGATAACGTAATAATGTTACCTTGCTCGAAAGGGTGATGATACGCACAACCACATAACACTGTAGTGATTAATAATAAAAAGAAGCGTAACTGTTTCATAGCATTGCTCGCATTAATTAGATTCGGCAATCATAGCGGATTTGTTATTTTTTTGCTACGCCCCCGTTCCAGACGGCTGACATAATAATTCTTTCGCTAGTTCTTCTAGCGCTAGTTCTCTTAGTTCTTCTCTCATTAGTTGTGTCGTCAAAGTCGAAGGTGGTTGGGGGGGTAATAAAAGATTATTGGGTAATGGCAACTGAAACATTCCAACTAATCCAGTGAAAGTGTTAACTGTCGTATTCACTGAGTTAACTGCACTTTGAACTTGCTCAACAGTTTTTTTTGCTGTGTCAGCAGTTTGTTTCAGTCTATCAGCTGCGGTGATAATGCGAGGCTGCACTTGTCGTTGATAAAACGCAAACATCACTAGCAAGACTGCTGCAAAGACTGGTTTAGTGAGTAACGCAGCGATTCTAGACAATCCATTGAGTGATGTCTCACCTGCTTTGACGGATAACTCAACAAATAAACCAAATAAAAACAATAAAAATATAAAAACAGCAAAACCAGAAATTTGATTTAACTCGGGTAAGTTTTCTCTTCTCATATTTTTCTCGCCTCATTTTATTTTCATTCAAAAAAATTAATTATACTCGCGTAACACAAATAATAAAGTCCATTATAGTTTTTCAATTTGTTGATACTGTACGGTTAGTTTTTCCAGTGTGTGTTGTACCGTTTCTAATTGCGCACGTACTTCATCCACCACTGCTTGAGGCGCTTTTTCGACAAAAGTCGAATTATTTAATCGGTTTTCTAATGGTAATTTTGTTTTTTCCAATTTCTCCATTTCTTTTTTTAAGCGCGTTAATTCCGCTGCTTTATCAATTAATCCTGATAATGGAATATAAATTTCTAATTGATCTGAGATCAACGTTGTGCAAGCCGATACATTTTCTTTTTTATCGCGCCATGAGATTTTTTCTATTTTCGCAAGTGATTTTAAATAATGACTATATTTATTGATTGATAATACATCGTGTGAATTACCTTTATCAAAAATCACATTAATTTTTTTTGCCGGTGAAACATGCATTTCACCACGAATATTTCTAATCACCGTAATAATATTTTTAATGGATTGGATTTGTGCTTCTGCATTTGCATCAGTTAGCGTTGGATTTTCTGTTGGATAGGGTTGCAACATAATGCTATCGCCCTTGATAGTTAACATCGGTGCGATTTTTTGCCAAATTGCTTCGGTGATAAATGGCATGATGGGATGTAGTAATCGCATCGTGTTTTCCAGCACAAAAAGTAATGTATATTTCGTGCCACTGGTTAAATCACATTTCGCTAATTCTAAATACCAATCACAATATTCGTTCCAGATAAATTCATATAATAAATTGGCGACTTGATCAAAACGATATTGTGAAAATGCGTGGCGAATATGAGTAATGGTTTGCTGCAGTTGAGACAAAATCCAACGATCCACTAAACTTTCACCCACACCCACACCCACACCCACACCACTCACATTCATCATCACAAATCGTGCTGCATTCCAGATTTTATTGCAAAAATTGCGATAACCGGTTAAGCGCGCAATATCAAAATTGATAGCGTGTCCCTGTGTGGCGAGCGCACAAAATGTAAATCGTAATGCATCAGTGCCGCTGGCGGGAATGCCATCCGGAAATTCTTTTTCGGTTTGTTTGCGAATATTTTTTTCCATTTGCGGTTGTAGTAAACCACTCGTGCGTTTTTCCAATAATTTTTCTAAAGTAATTCCATCAACCAAATCAATCGGATCTAAAATATTCCCCTTTGATTTAGACATTTTCTGGCCTTGCGAGTCGCGAATTAATCCCGTGATATAAATTTGTTTGAAAGGTACTTTACCAACCAATTTCAAACCCATCATCATCATGCGCGCAACCCAGAAAAAAATAATATCAAAGCCTGTGACTAACACACTGGTGGGATAAAAAGTTTGTAAATCCGCAGTGTGATCTGGCCAACCCAGTGTGGCAAAAGGCCATAATGATGCTGAAAACCAGGTGTCTAATACATCGTTGTCTTGTTCAAGCAACATTTCTTCTTTTAATTGATACTTTTCGCGAACATCATTTTCATGTAGACCAACATAATGATTGCCTTCAGTGTCATACCAAATCGGAATGCGATGTCCCCACCACAATTGTCGGCTGATACACCAGTCCTGAATATTTTCCAACCACTGCAAATATGTTTTTCCCCAGCTCTCAGGAATAAATTCAATATTATTTTTTTTGTAGGCATCAATGGCTTCGTGTGCCATTGCACCCATTTTGACAAACCATTGGTCTGTTAATAAAGGTTCAATGATTACACCAGAACGATCACCGCGTGGAATGTTATGTTCATGATTTTCAATTTTTTCAAGTAATCCCAGCGTTTCTAAATCGTTGACAATTTTTTTACGTGCAATAAAACGATCCAATCCGCGATAGGCTGCTGGCATGTCATCATTTATTTTTGCATCCAGCGTCATAATATTAATTAAGGGTAATTGGTGACGTTGTCCCATCGCGTAATCATTAAAATCATGCGCAGGGGTAATTTTCACACAACCCGTTCCAAATTTACGATCAACATAATCATCTGCAATAATAGGGATGAAGCGATCAGTGAGTGGCAGCTTAATTTTTTTGCCAATATATTTTTGGTATCGCGCATCATCAGGGTGAACAGCAACAGCGGTATCGCCAAGCATGGTTTCAGGACGCGTGGTGGCAACCACCAAATATTTATCGCTATCTATGATTGGATAACGAATATACCAGAGAAATCCTTTTTCTGTTTCAATAGACACTTCCAAATCAGAAATCGCCGTTTTTAATTGCGGATCCCAGTTCACACATTTTTTGCCACGATAAATTAATCCTTCGTTGTATAAACGAATAAATGCTTCTAGCGTTGCGCGTGAAATATTGTCATCCATCGTAAAACGTTCGCGTGTCCAATCGATGGATGCGCCCATGCGGCGAATTTGTTGCGTGATGGTTTGACCCGATTCATGTTTCCACATCCAGATTTTTTTTAAAAAAGCTTCTCGACCTAAATCATGTCGTGAAACATGGAGGGCCGCGAGTTGACGTTCAACCACCATCTGTGTTGCAATGCCGGCATGATCTGTACCTGCTTGCCACAATGTATTATCGCCTTGCATGCGATGATATCGGATTAATGCATCCATCAACGTGTGTTGAAAACCATGTCCCATATGTAATGTGCCAGTGACATTCGGTGGTGGCAGCATAATGCAGTATGGCTTTCCGGAACCGCTTGGTTGAGAAAAATCTTGTTTTTCCCAGTATTGTGACCATTTTGATTCGATGTCGGTGGGTTGATACGTTTTTTCCAAGTCATCTGTACGCATAGCTATTTTTCACAGGGTTGTGATAAAAATAAAAGATATCTGATAAAATTTAAGAAGTTATTTTTCCATAAAAGGTTCAGTTTGTCAGTGATAATTTTTCGGTATTTAACGAGAGAAATTTTAGCAACCCTATTTGCTGCAACATTAGTGTTACTCGTTATTTTCTTAACAACCCAATCTGTTCAGTTTTTACAGCGCACCGCAAACGGTGAAATTCCGGTTACTGAGTTGCTGCGACTCATTGCATTGCAGATTCCGCTGTTGGTTCCATATTTATTACCGCTGGGTTTATATTTGGGTGTTTTGCTCACGCTGGGTCGCTTGTATCTCGAATCTGAAATGACCGTGTTATCAGCTTGTGGTGTGAGTCATGCGAAAATTGCCGGCATGGTTTTTTGCATTGCGTTATGTGTCGCTGCCGTGGTTGCCTGGCTGATGGCATCCGTCGTTCCACAAGCGCAGGGCGAGATCAATGAGATTATGAATTCTGCTGCAGCCACCGCATCCGTTCAGCAAGTGATCCCAGGTCGCTTTATGCGATTTGGAAAAAAGGGTGAGAATCAATTAATCTTTTACGCACAAAATGTACAAAATCACAAAATGCTGCACCATGTTTTTTTGGCGCAGGAAGAAAAGCAAGATAAAAATGAAAAGTGGGGTGTTGTGATCGCAAAAACAGCCTATGAAAAACATTTGCGAGATGAGCTGGGGCGTTATTTGATTTTTAATAATGGTTATCGTTACTCGGGTGTGCCGGGCGAGAAAAATTATCGCGTGCTGAAATTTGATGAATATGGTGTGCGTATTTATACGGATAAAATTTCAACAGATAACGCAGTGCAATATTATTCTATTTCAAAATTATGGTCTTTGAGTCCAAACGACACGGACTCAGCAGCTGAATTACAGTGGCGCATGGCGATGCCTATTTCAACGCTTGTTTTTGCATTGTTGGCAGTGCCGCTGAGTGTTGTGCGTCCGCGTTATGGAAAATTTACACAACTTTTACCCGCTATTTTAATTTATGCAACGTATGCTGATTTAATTTTTTTGACACGAGCATGGATACGGCTAGGGCGTATCACCCCTGACTTGGGAATGTGGTGGGTGCATGGTTTTGCGTTATTGTTAGCGATTATTTTAATGTTGTACCGCGTGGGTTGGTATCGCATCCGTAATATATTTTTAATGAAAGGACGTATATGGAAATATTAGATCACTACATTGCGCGTGCTATTTTTATGTCGACGTTGATGGTGAGCGTGGTGATTGTGGGTATTGAAAGTTTTCTCACGTTGATTCAAGAATTTCGATATGTGGGTGAAAATCATTATGGCATGGCGCAAGTATTTTTATTTGTGCCAATGCAATTGCCAGCGCAGTTTTATCAAGTATTTCCAATCGCAGGATTCATTGGCGCATTGATTGGATTAGGCAGATTATCTTCAACCAGTCAGTTAATTGTGATGCGTGCATCAGGTGTTTCTGTTTTTCGAATTGCGTGGAGTGTGATGAAGGCCGCTATTTTAATGATTATAATCGTGACCGTGATGGGTGAAATTGGTGGACCCGTTTTACAACAAGCTGCAGCAACCACGCGTCAACACGATTTATTTCCATTGACAGATTCATCATTGTTGCACTCCATTTGGTTGCATGATGGAAACAGTTATACCTATATCGGAAAATTACAGGATCAATCTACCTTGTCTGATATTAGACGATATCATTTTTCGCAGGATGGCCACTTGTTGCGAATTACTACTGCGAAATCAGCCCAATTGATTCAGGGTCAATGGATATTGTCAAACCCAACACGCACTGTTTTTAACCATAATCGTGTTGTAATACAACGTGAAAAACAAAATACATTGAATGTGATTTTTCAGCCTGTTTTACAGATACAGATGAGAATTGCTTCAGCAGAACAATCACTTATTAATTTGTATCATACGATACAATATCGTCAGTCGATCGGATTGAGTGTTAATCAATTTGTATTTTCTTTTTGGCAAAGAATACTGCAACCTGTAACGAGTTTTATCATGATCAGTTTGGCAGTGCCATTTGTATTTGGTTCTTTTCGAAGTACATCGATGGGTGTGCGAATTATTGCGGGCGTGTTAATTGGTTTTGCATTTTATATGATGTATCAACTTTTTGGCCCCATCACATTGGTCTATCAATTTCCGCCATTGCTTGCAGCCATCATTCCACCGTGTGTGTTTTTTTTAATTGGGATTGTGTTGTTGCTGCGAGTGAAATAAAAAATCCCACGGAATAATTTTATTGGGCACTGCTTCACAATATGCCTCCCAATATTTCCCATATTTATTTTTACAACGATCTTCATCACGATAAGCACGATGAACCAATAGTATCGTTAAAAATATTACGTAAAACCACGGCAAAAAATGCAAAAATAAAACGGGTAGCGTCCAGAAAAAAGCAAGTGAGATTTCTAGTAAATAATGAAAGTGACGTGAAATTCCCAACCAACCAGACACCAACAAAATACTGTGTTTTTGTTTTCCATGTTGATCAAGATAGTTTGCGTGAATTAAGTGTGGCGTTCTTCCCCACACCAAACAATGGCCATTCGTTGCACGTACTTTTTGTCTTTGTGCGTCGGCAAGATAATTGAGTAACACAGAAAAAATACCCAAACATAAAATACTCGCTGCAATCACAGGAGAGAAATGATAAGGGTGATTTACCAAATACAATACAGGTAACGTGTAAATACCAGGAACCCACACCAAGCAGCCCCAGCAAATATAAAATCCTGCACGATCATGCATGATATCCATTGAGCGTAAATAACCGGATTCCCACCAAAAAAATTTGGCAATGTATACCAGCATGATGGCGATTGATACTATCATTGAATTACTGAGTCCGTATAATTGTGCTTGTTTTGCAGCGAAAGAAAAAATGATAACAGGCCAACTCATCATACCAAATCGACAATTTGTAAATTGTTTGATGTCCCAGCCGAAAATGCGTGGATATAATTCGGTTCCCCAGTAATAATCAAAAATAAAATTATCCGTTGTTCCGTTGTCACTGGAGGAAGGTTTGAATTTACCTTTGAAATATAAAAACAAACAAAACACCACACTGAAAATATTCAACGCACCTAAAATTCCTGCAAAGTGATCATACACAATAGTGGCTGAAAATAAATTGAGTTGGACTGTGCAGAGATAGAATAAACCCATGGTGATAATGAAGCACAAAAAACCATTATCCTTATAAACGGGAATATTGCCCTTATGTGTTTCTGGTCCTGTGATACGCTTCCCAGGAATAATACGCATTAACGTTAATTGCGTTACCATAAATATAAAAATTATTTTCCAAGCAGTGAACGTGCCAAAAAAAACGGGTTGCTCTATTTTCCAGATCGTATGTCCCATTCCATTTTGCATTGCGATGTGTGCAAAATTAAGTAACGAACCATTTAGGCTTGTGTTAATATGCCACGCTAAAATAACAGTGAGCGGACAAGTTAACAGAATAAAAAGCGGAAACAGTGTGCGTCGACAGAAGTTTTTCATTATTGGATCGTCCATCAATTAAAAATTTTAGCATGCCTGAAAGTGGAGTAATATGCAAAATCAATCAAACAGTGTGCGTTGGCTGTTAACGTTAACATTACTCAATACCGTGATTCTGTGTGCGAGTGGACTGCCTTCGTTGTTAACCGATCCGATACCGCATTCGTTTTTAGCAAGTGGTTTTTATGCTATCGCTTATATTTCCCAAAATTTTCTTTTTGCTGGTATGCTGGGAATTGTGTTGTTACCACTATTTTTAACAAACCTATCTGATCGATTAAAAATAATATTAGCCATTATCCCCGTTGGACTTGCTTTGTTTTTTACTTTTATGAATGCGAAGGTGTATGCATTCTGGCGTTTGCATGTGAATGGCACTTTACTGCGAATGTATTTTTCTAAGGGCGGTGGTTCACAAGTTTTTGAAGTGTGTGACACCATGTATTGGTGGATTTTTTTGGTGGCCAGCGCTTTTTTAATAACCACTATTCTAACAGTGGTGCTGGCACGTGCGTTACGCAATCACACCTATTTGAAAAAAAATTATTTATTATTGGTTGCTATTTACGGTATCGCGCAAATGAGTTTTATTACGTTAAGTGTGCAAGATAATATGCGTATTGCACAGTATGCAACGAAGGTACCGTATTTTTATGATTTATCGTGGGCGAGATTTATTCATCAGAAAGCAAAAACAATTTCGAATGAATTGAAAATCACTTTGAATCAACCATCCGCGCTGCATTATCCTCTGCATTCATTGCGGTATCATTTTCCAGCACAGCCACTCAATGTGTTGCTGATTGTCGTTGATACGTTGAGATACGACATGATTAACCCAACGAATATGCCAAACGTATATCGCTTTGCGCAACATGCAGATTGGTTTTTAGATAATCTCAGTGGCGGAGATTGTACCAAGCCGGGTATTTTTTCATTATTTTATGGTATTCCTGCAACATATTGGAGTCAGGCGAAACGTCATTCGCAAGGCTCCATTGTTATTCGCGCATTTCAAGCAAACCATTATCATTTGGGATTATTTGCGAGCGCACCGCTATTATCTCCGAAATTTGATAAAACTGTTTTTGCAACGGTTAAACATTTTCAAACGATAACACCAGGAAAAACACCAATTGATCGCGATATTAAAATTACTGAACAGATGGAGAATTTTTTAAATAAGCAAACCGTGACGCATCATCCCTTTTTTGGTTTTTTATTTTATGATGCACCGCATGCTTATAATGCACTGACATTAACACACCCTTTTAAACCCATTGGCTATTTAAATTATTTTAGTATCGACAATGAAACATCGCCCAAGCCTTTTTATAATTTATATCAAAATGCGGTATTGGTGGATGACGCGTTAATTGAAAAGATATTTCATGCATTGAAAAAAGATAATCTCATGAAAAATACGGTGGTGATTATTACGGCTGATCATGGACAAGAATACAATGAAAATAAAAATAATTATTGGGAGCACGCGAGTGACTTTTCAAAATATCAAGTTCGCACGCCTCTGATTATGGCATGGCCAAATCGCGCACCCAAAATGATTTATGCACAAACAACACACTATGATTTGGCGCCAACATTATTAAAACGCGTGTTGGGCGTTTCTAATCCTGTTGGCGATTATTCGGTAGGTGATGATTTTTTCTCGAAAAAACAGCCATTATTCACACTGGCTGGAAATTATTCTTATTTTGCTTTGATCACCGAAAATAAAATTATGTTATTTCATGCTTCAGGTTTGTATCGATTTACAGATCGCAAAATGAATGCATTGCCTAATCAAACAGTGCCATCGTCTGATTTTGCAGCGGCGCTGCAGGAGATGCAGCGGTATGATTAATTCTCTTCATGATGTTCCGATATTCCTTCATCATCATTGCTCATGAGTTCTTCTTGCCAAGGCAGATGACGATAAATACTAAAACCGACAACAGGCATCATGGGATATTTGATAATGTCAAAGTAGGGCGAATAATCAAAATCACTGGGTGTATATAATTTTGGATTGCGGCGAATCATTTCAAGTTGCTGCTGATCGTTTTCTCGAATCAGTGGCAAGATCGGAAATTTCACGGATGAAAATGCTTTTGCGAGCATGGCAGAGCAAATATCTTGTTCTGCTTTCCCTGCATTTTTTTGAAATAAACTCGAGTTCCAGCGACGCGGAATGAATTTGCTGGATAAAATAAATCGTCCTAAATCAAAAAAATGCCGAATATTGTAGTTTCTGCCAATACTGTTCACGGCGTACGACACTACTTTTTGCACATCGAGATGAGATAAACCAGTTGGACGACAAACACGAATGTGTTCACTTTTGTATTTGGAAATAGGCACAATAATCGTGCCCAAACCGATGATACTTTCGACCAATAACTGTTCTGATAATGGCCCTTTATAATTTTGTTGCACAAATTCTCTGAGTTTGGGATCGTCAATATTATAAATATGACCGATGTATAATGCCGCGTGACTCCACGGACTTTGTGTAATGCGCTGCACAATACGACTGATGCGATTTCGACCCTCAATTAATAGTACATCAGCTAAACGAACTTCGTGTTTGATACGCGAAAAATCGCATAAATAACTACGCGAGGGTGATACCGTGGTTAATAAAAATTGACTGAGTTTTTTGACAAGCCAATTACCGAGTGACATGATTCTCCCTTATCGCGCTAATTGAGCAGCTATTCCCACATAATTTTCCGGCGTTAATAATTTTAATTCTTTTTTTGCTTGATCTGGAACGGGTAGTGTATCAATAAAATCATGTAATTGTTTTTGCGTAATGGTTTCACCACGCGTGATTTTTTTTAGTTGTTCATAGGCATCATCCATGCCATAGCGGCGCATCACCATTTGAATGGGTTCTGCTAGCAGTTCCCAATGTTGCATTAATTCTTTTTTCATCATATCAGGGTTGGGAATTAATTTATTTAATCCTTTGGTGAGTGAGCGATAAGCGATAATGGTATAACCAAAAATACTGCCTGTGTTGCGCAGCACAGTAGAATCACTTAAATCTCTTTGAAAGCGAGAAATCGGTAATTTTTGTGATAGATGAGTAGCCAGCGTAATGGCCAATCCTAAATTGCCTTCAGCATTTTCAAAATCGATGGGGTTAATTTTGTGTGGCATGGTGGATGAACCCACTTCGCCGTCTATTTTTTTCTGCAAAAAATAATGCAGAGAAATATATCCCCACACATCTCTGCAGCAATCGATTAAAATGGTGTGGCAAATCGTGAGTGCATTAAGAAATTGGGCGAAATAATCATGCGGTTCGATTTGTGTTGTGTGGGCATTCCATTGTAAACCCAACGACTCAACAAACTGTTTTGACATCTGCTGCCAATCCACATCAGGAAAAGCCACTCCGTGCGCATTGAAATTACCAACTGCACCGTTGCATTTTCCACTGATGGGAATTTTTGCAAAATACGCTACGTGTATTGCTAGGCGCGTGGAAAAATTTTTAAATTCTTTTCCCATGGTAGTGGGTGTTGCCGCTTGTCCGTGTGTGCGTGACAACATAGGCAACGTCGCTGTTTCGCGTGCATGTTGATTCAGCTGCTCAATTAATTTTTTTAATGCGGGTAAAATAATTTCATCGCGTGATTTTTTTACCATCAATGCATGCGCTAAATTATTAATATCTTCTGATGTACATCCAAAATGAATAAACGAACTTATTTTTTTGAGCGCGGGATGTTGTTCGCATTTCTTACGGAGATAATATTCAACCGCTTTCACATCATGATTGGTTTTCAGTTCAATTTGTTTTATGGCCAGTGCTTCGTGTTCGTCAAATTGATCGAGTATTTTTTTTAGGAATTCGCGTTCGTCTTGTGTGAACAACTTTACTTCGCTAATTTGTTTATGATCAGATAATGCTATTAACCAGGTAATTTCAATTTGTAATCTGTAGAAAATAAGACCGTATTCACTTACAATTGACCGCAATTGTTCTGTTTGATTGCCGTAACGTCCATCTAATGGTGAAATGGCGGTAAGTGAAGAAAGCTGCATAATGGCTCCGCAATGACTTTTGTCAGTTCTTCTCAATCATAGTACAACTGGATTTTAAAAACGATAGGAAACCCTATGCAATTTATTGACTTGCAAACCCAATATCAGCAACACAAGGCGCAGATTGATGCTGCAATTGCACGTGTGTTGAACCATGGTCAATTTCTCTTTGGACCCGAAGTGAAATCATTAGAAAGTCAATTAGCAAGCACGGTGGGTGTGACACACTGTATTTCAATGTCGAGTGGCACAACAGCACTACATATTGCATTAATGGCGTTAGAGATACAGCCGGGTGATGAAGTCATTACAACGCCATTTAGTTTTTTCGCAACTGCGGAAGTAATTTATTTACTTGGTGCAAAACCTGTTTACATTGATATTGATCCCACGACTTATTTGATGGATCCGAATTTATTAGAAGCAGCAATTACCCAGAAAACCAAAGCCATTATTCCTGTGAGTTTATATGGACAATGTGCTGATATGGATGTGATTAATGCTATTGCAAAACGTCATGGTATTGCTGTGATTGAAGATGCGGCGCAAAGTTTAGGTGCCGAATACAAAGGTAGAAAATCCTGTGCATTAAGTGATATTGCGTGCACCAGTTTTTTTCCGTCAAAACCATTGGGTGGTTATGGTGATAGCGGTGCTTGTTTTACGAATGATGATGCGTTGGCTGAAAAAATGCGTTTGATTATGAATCACGGACAACAATCTCGTTACCATCATGTTGCCATCGGTATGAATGGTCGCATGGATACATTGCAAGCAGCGATTTTACTCGAGAAATTAGCCATTTTTGAAAAAGAAATAAAAGCGCGTCAAGTGGTTGCTAATTGGTATCGTGCCGAATTACCTGATTTTTTAATGCCACCCACAATTTTATCCCATAATTTAAGTGTTTTTGCGCAATACACAGTGCAAGTGGATGATCGTGAAAACGTGGTGAAACAACTCAACGCAGCAGGTGTTCCAACGGCGGTGCATTATCCAGTGGGTTTGCATCAACAACCGGTTGTTGCGAAAATTACCCGTGAAAAATTATCGTTTCCCCACACTGAGCGTTGTGCAAAACGCGTATTGAGTTTGCCATTTCATCCATACATGCAAAGAGAAATGGTGCAGGAGATTTGTGAAAAATTAGTGGGAGTGGGAGTGTGAGGTCTATATTATGGAAATCAAAAACAAAACCATCTTAATCACCGGCGCTGCATCTGGTTTAGGCGCTGCCACTGCCCGTGAATTATCGCAACGCGGCGCTAAGATTATTGTAGTGGATCGCAATGCAGCGACATTGCAAACAATAAATGATTCCGCATTTGAATGTGATATCACTTCCGAATCCTCTGTAAAACAAGTGCTTTCGGCATGTGATGACATTCATGCTGTGATTAATTGCGCGGGTGTGGTGCAGGGCGCGCGTATTGTTGGAAAAAATGGTGTGATGCCATTGGAAGATTTTTCGCGTGTGATACAAATTAATTTGATTGGCACATTTAATGTATTGAGACTGAGTGCTGAAAAAATGTCTACGCAAAATCCGATCAATGAAAATGGCGAACGTGGTGTGATTATTAATACTGCCTCTATTGCTGCATTTGAAGGGCAATTAGGTCAAATTGCCTATGCGGCATCGAAAGGGGGCGTTGCTTCAATGACATTACCTGCCGCGCGAGAATTAAGCAGATTCGGTATTCGTGTTATGACGATTGCGCCCGGTATTATGGACACACCGATGATGGCGAGTATGACAGAAACAGTGCGAGCAGAATTATCAGCGGATGTGCTTTTTCCAAAACAATTGGGCAATCCAATTTATTTCGGTGAATTGTGTGCGCACATTATTGAAAATGATTATCTGAATGGTTCCGTAATTCGATTAGATGGGGGATTAAGATTAAGGTGATGAAAACGTTTGAATTTTCAGTAATTAGAAAATAATCGAATACCAACCTGTTTTTTTGCCTCTATTGACTATACTGGTGAAAGATATCAATAAGCTGCAAAAAAAGAGGGGGTTATGAGTCGACCTGATCCCGGTAAAGTTAAACACTCAGATCATACTTCTTCAAGCGGTTTTGAAGCATATATCGCCGACTGTATTTCACCCACGTTTGTGGGTGAGTGTCTGTTGAAAGTAAAGCGCTATCAAGATGTTTTATCACTTCTTGAAAAAGCGAAAGCTCTTCAACCACCTCCTCATCGTCACAGTCAAATGGCAGTGAATATTACTTATCGCATGACAGCGGAACTTAAATCAAAAATTGAAGGATATCAGCGTGAATTAGAAGCCATAAAAGAAATCATGCTGCGGGTTATTTATAACGAACTATCTGACGAAATTGTTCATGTTGAGAAAAATTTAGAAAAATCTGCACTCGAACTGCAAAAAAAATTCCAAGAATCTATTTTGCAAGCACGCGAACAGGCGATTGAGTCTACCGAGAAACTCAAAAATAATTTATTAGCAAAAATTGATAAAAACACGTGCCCAGTGCTTTATCAATATCTTGATAAAATAGATTCGGTAAAAGATAGTGGTGCAAAACGCAAGATAGTAACCATTGGTGCAATCCTAGAAGTTGATTACAGGATGATTGATTCATCATGGCGAACTGGTTTAGTAGATAATTCTACGCTTTCAACGCAATATCTCAACCCTCAACGGCAGAGGAGTTTTGTTCCGTTGATGCGGGAAAAAATAGCGTTGCCAAAACAAGAGTTGAATTATCAATTTAATTGTCAATTGCGATCTGATTTTTCAAAACAGTGTAATTTAATGCATGTAGTGATCGCTAAGTATGATTTGAACGACACCGCAGAATCAGAATATATTCAGTTAGTGCTTAAAATTAAAAAAATCTTTAATGATGCGGAAAAAAACTATGCATTTCCCTTATCTCAATGGAGCACGATAAAACAAAAACTGGAAGAATATAAACAGGAGTTCGCAGCGTTAAATGAAAAACATCATTCTATTCTTACAAGGTTCTATGGATTGAACAATAAAGGACTGGGAAGAATTTTAAATGATGTGATTGGAATAGGGGAAAAATTATCAGTACAATGCAAAGCGCAATACAAAAAACTTGAAGAATCAGCGAAAAAATCTTCAGAAGCACACACAACAGTAGCAGTAGCTGCTGAGCCACCTCCACCACCTTATAGCGAAGTCGCCTATGAAAAATTATCAGAAAATAGCGAGGACGAATTTGTTCGGTTGGCTTCGGAAAAGTATCCGGAGGTCGGGTTTTTTACTGAAATGCATTCCGTTGCTCACTGGAAAAAAGAATTAAAACCAGAAGAATTTAATGCGTTAGTCAGAGAAGCAAATATCAATGCTCTCAAAGCTCAGGCATCAACGATACCTACTTATGAACCGCCGCCTGAAACGCAGCCGTCTGCAGTTGTTGTTAGTAAAACACCGCAGACGATGTTTTATCATCCAGCACCAGATGAAACAGCAGTGTGTGAAAAAGCCATTCAGTTATTATTATCACGTAATTCAACCACGCTTTCTGATCAACTTACAAATAAAAATACTCCCGCAAAAGAAAGATTAAATGGCTTTATTCGCCTATTGCATCCTGGGGCTATTGAAGAGAAATTAAAAAATGAAGCAGTTTCTATCATACAAGAAGCTCGTCAGGAATTAGAATACGATGCAACACAGACAAGACAAAGCACATTGCCTACTGCTACAACAACAAAACAAGATGAAGAAACACAACAAACACGAACTCCACCAAAATCGATATTAAAAAACTAATTCTTTCCGTAACTTTTTCGGGTGTGGTATTTATCCACAACCTCCGCTATAATGCCCCGCTTTATCGATCATGTTCCTGCCAATGACAGTGGTGCATGATTTTTTTAAATAGTAAGGAGAAAAATATGTCATTTAGTACAGTCAATAAAGCCGAAATCGTTAAACAATATCAAGCCAGTGCAAAAGACACAGGATCGCCTGACGTGCAAATTGCACTGCTTTCTGCGCGCATTGACCGCTTAACTGAACACTTCAAAGCGCATAATCATGATAACGAATCTCGTCGTGGTTTGTTGCGTTTGGTCAGTCAGCGTCGCAAATTATTAACTTATTTGGAACGTACTGATTCTGTACGTTATCGCAATTTAATTGAACGTTTGAATTTGCGTCGTTAAAATAATCGTTCTAATTTTCCATCATTTTCAAGGTAATTAATGTGAATAAAATTGTAAAAACTTTTCAATATGGCCAACATCAAGTGATGCTGGAAACGGGACGTGTCGCGCGTCAAGCACATGGTTCTGTTGTGGTAACCATGGGTGATACCGTTATTTTAGTGACGGCGGTGGGCAAATCTTCTGGACCTGAGGGGCGTGACTTTTTTCCTCTCACCGTCAATTATCAAGAAAAAACGTATGCTGCAGGAAAAATCCCAGGCGGTTTTTACAAACGTGAAGGACGTCCTTCTGAAAAAGAAACGTTGATTTCACGCTTAATTGATCGTCCGATTCGTCCTTTATTTCCAGATGAATTTACGGATGAAGTGCAAGTGGTTGCAACGGTGATGTCACTGGATCCGCAAGTGCAAACGGATATTCCAGCGATTATCGGTGCGGCGGCTGCTATTGGATTAACGGGTATGCCATTTCACGGCCCGCTGGCTGCTGCACGCGTGGGTTATCATGAAGGTCATTATTTATTAAATCCATCGACATTAGAAATAAAAACACATTCAAAATTAGATTTGGTCGTGGCGGGTACGCGTGATGCGGTATTGATGGTGGAATCAGAAGCTGATCAATTGTCTGAAGAAGTGATGTTGGGTGCAGTGGTTTTTGGCCATCAACAAATGCAAGTCGCGATTGATGCGATCGATGCATTTATCAAAGAAGTGGGTGCAGGTACATGGTCTTGGACGCCGCATCAATCGAATGCTGATTTGGAAAAACGCATTGTTTCTGCTGTAGAAACTGAAGTAAAAGCAGCGTATCAAATTCGCACGAAAGTAGAACGTCTTGCGCGTTTAGGCGATATTCTTGATAAATTAACAACAGAAATTTGTGTTGGTGAAAATGCGCCAACGACTTCAGCGGTGGGAAATATTTTTCATGAATTAGAAAAACGCATTGTGCGCAGTCAAATTTTGTCAGGCGAACCTCGTATTGATGGTCGTGATACGACGTCCATTCGCGCAATTGATATTGAATTAACGATACTACCCCGTGTTCATGGCTCAGCATTATTTACCCGCGGTGAAACACAAGCCATTGTTGCGACAACATTGGGAACAGGACGCGATTCGCAAATCATCGATGATTTGGAAGGTGAATACAAAGATGCGTTTATGTTGCATTATAATTTTCCTCCGTACAGTGTTGGCGAAGTTGGCATGATGAGTGGACCCAAGCGTCGCGAAATTGGTCATGGAAAATTAGCAAAGCGTGCTTTAAATGCAGTGATTCCAAAAGAAGATTATCCTTACGTATTGCGCGTGGTATCTGAAATTACAGAATCCAATGGTTCAAGTTCGATGGCAACGGTGTGTGGCGCCAGCTTATCGTTAATGGATGCAGGGGTTCCAATCAAAGCGCCGGTTGCGGGTATCGCAATGGGTTTGATCAAAGAAGAAGATCGCTTTGCAATATTAACCGATATTTTAGGTGATGAAGATCATCTTGGTGATATGGATTTTAAAGTGGCTGGAACGACAACCGGTATAACTGCGTTACAAATGGATATTAAAATCACGGGAATTACGCGTGAAATTATGGAAGTGGCATTGTCACAAGCAAAAGACGCACGATTATTTTTGCTCGATAAAATGTATCAAGCGATACAAAAACCGCGCGAAGGTGTGTCGAAACATGCGCCGCGTGTAGAAACTATTAAAATCAATCCAGATAAAATTCGTGATCTCATTGGTAAAGGTGGTGTGACAATTCGTGAATTAACAGAGTCGACAAAATCAACGATCGATATTTCTGATGACGGCATTGTGAAAATTGCTGCCGTAAATGGTGATGATTTAGAACATGCAAAATTACGCGTGCGTCAATTAACAGAAGATTTGAAAATCGGCGCAACGTATTTAGGTAAGGTCGTTAAACTTGTTGATTTCGGTGCGTTTGTTGAAGTAACGCCTAATCAACAGGGTTTAGTGCATGTATCTCAAATTGCTGATCAACGCGTTGAGAATGTGTCTGATTATCTAAAAGAAGGCCAAGAAATTAAAGTCAAAGTAATTGAAATCGATCGTCAAGGTCGTGTGCGATTGTCGATGAAAGAGGTTGGCGAAGTGACTGTTTGGTAATACGGTATTGTGAAAGTGTATCGTTAATGCGAATAATACTTGAAGCAGTGAGCGCATTTTTTGAATTTTTCCTCGTAAGCCGAGGAGGTGCCGTGATGTGATTTCCCATTTTTGCAGATCGCTTGCGATCGAAGAAATGGGATCACATCACGAGCGGATCCCCGCAGGCACCAATAGCAAAAATTCACAAAAATAAACGAACGAATACAAGATCAATTATTCGCATTAAAAATAATGAAATATGATAAAAACCATTATCTCGTCATCGCATTCTTAATTCTATTTATTTTTTTCCATTTTTTGTGGATTAAAATTCATTATTGGAAAATACCACCGGCATTGATTCAACAACCTGTCTTAATTCAAGGTGTGCTTAAATCCATTCCCGAAAAAACTTTTCATGGCGTTCGGTTTTTATTTCAAACTGAAAAAATCAATCAACAAAAACAATCAGCGCAGTTATTGATTGCATGGTATCAGCATCCGCCCGCAATCAAAGTGGGACAAGCGTGGCAACTCAGCGTCCAATTAAAGCCGCCCATTGGATTGCATAATCCTGGCGAGTTTGATTATGCTGCGTTTTTAAAAAATCGACAAATTTCCGCAACGGGTTATGTAATTAATCAATCCGAGCAAAATAAATTAATCAGTGGTAATCATATTTATTTTCTCGATTCTTTTAGAGAAAAAATTCACGCACTGATTGTGCAATCCATTCGTGATCCAACGTTGGCAGCGTTTATTTCTGCATTGTGTGTTGGTCTTCGTGATGGATTAACACAACATGATTGGCAAGTTTTTCAGAAAACAGGCACCAATCATTTGGTGGCGATTGCGGGATTACATATCGGTTTTGTTGTGAGCGCTATTTATTTTTTGTCTTATTTTTTTATTCGATGTTTTCCAAAAATTTTATTAACCATTCCTGCATCACGTTTTTCGGAAAGTGCATCACTGCTTGCCGCAATAGGATATACCGCGTTGTCTGGTTTTGCTGTGCCAGCACAACGTGCTTCGATTATGTTATTTTGTTTTATGATTACGCGATTATGTTATTTACGCGTAACAATAGGGAAACGATTGTTATTAGCTGCTCTCATTATTTTATGCATCAATCCATTTGAATTAGTTGAGATGAGTTTTTGGTTGAGTTTTTCTTCTATTGCTATTTTGGCGTGGGTGATGAGTGGTCGATTGCAATCAACCCATCATTTTATTTCCTGGATTAAAATGCAAGGTGCGCTGACCATTGGTTTATTGCCGTTATTATTTTTATTTTTTCAACAAGTGTCACTGATTTCATTTTTTGCCAACGCTATTGCCATTCCCTGGATTGGTTTTATTATTTTACCGTTGGTTTTGCTTTCATGTGTTGCGTTTATTTTCCATGCTTTTTTTATTAGCGTACTATTATTGTGGTGTTGTGGAAAATTATTATTGCCACTATGGAAATTACTGTGTTATTTGGCAAGCTTGTCTTTTTCAACATGGCATTATGCAATATCATCTGATTTTATTTTATTTTTGATCGTCATGGGCGTTGTTTTTTTACTGTCGCCAAAAAAATTTCCTGCAAAACAATTAGGATTGTTTGGACTACTGCCAATTTTTTTTATGCATTATCCCCATCCCGCATCAGGAGAATATTGGGTGAAGGTGATTGATGTTGGGCAAGGCTTATCTGTTTTAGTGCAAACAGCACATCACGTGATGCTGTATGACACGGGCTCGCACATTCCGGGTGGTTTTGATATGGGGGAGTCGATTGTCACACCTTTTTTGCGACAGCAAGGCATTTCAACAATCAATCGTCTGGAAATCAGTCATGGCGACAATGATCATAGTGGTGGTGCAGAAGCCATTATCAACAATTTTGCAGTCAATGCTATTTTTACCAGTGCACCAAAATTAATTTCACAGTTTCACGCAGCATATTGTTTGCGTGGTCAGCAATGGGATTGGGATGGTGTGCATTTTGATACGTTAAATCCAGTACAAAATGAACATTACGAAGATAACAATAGTTCTTGTGTTATCAAAATTTCGAATGTTGCGGGAAGTGTGTTATTAACAGGTGATATCCAACAATCAGTAGAGACACGATTAGTGCAAAATGATCCTGATCATTTGCGCGCAACAGTATTAATTGTTCCACATCATGGTAGTCGAACGTCATCCACCGCAGCGTTTTTGAATGCCGTTTCACCGCGTTATGCGATTATCTCAGCGGGAAAATACAATCATTATCATTTGCCGGTAAATAGTGTGTTAATGCGTTATGCGGCACATCATGTAATGCTGTATAACACGGCAAATCAAGGCGCAATTTCTATTCGATTCTTGAAGTCAGGTGATGTAAGATTGAGCAGCGAAATGGGAGATTGACGAGCGATATCATGAGTACAATAAATAATAACGGATTACAAACTTACAAACGATTATTGCAGTATGCAAAACCCTATTGGATGCTATTTGTTTTGGGTGCGGTGGGTACCATTATATTATCTGCCACCGATGCTGGTTTTGCAGGATTGGTTAAACCGATTATCGATCAAGCTTTTGTGCGACGCGATGGCTTTTTTATACATCTATTACCCCTTTTAATTTTTGTTATTTTTATTGTGCGCGGTATGGCTGGTTTTGTGTCGAGTTATTTTATTTCACGTGTTGCGCGCACAGTGGTTCGAGATTTACGACAACTCATTTTTTTAAAATTATTAAATTTACCCGCGACATTTTATGATCGCAACAGTTCAGGTTATATTTTATCAACGATTGTTTATAACGTTGAGCAGGTGGCGCAAGCTTGTTCGGATGCGTTGTTAACTTGTTTGCGAGAATCCTCATTGACGATAGGGTTAGTGATCGTCATGTTCGTAGTGAGTTGGAAGTTGTCGCTGTTATTTATTTTTATTGTGCCGCTAATTGCGTGGGTTGTGAAATGGAGTAGTGTGCGCATGCGTCGATTAAGTAATAATGTGCAACAATCAGTTGGCGATGTAACGCATGTTGCTGGTGAAGGGATTGATGGATATCGTGTCGTTCGTTTGTATGGCGGACAAGAATATGAATACGAAAAATTTAAACAAGCAACCAAAGCGAATTTGCAGCGTGAAATGAAAGTGGTAGTGACCAACAGTGTGGGAACCTCTTCTATCCAACTATTATTTTCAATACCCATCGCGATTACATTATTAGTTGCAACCAACCCAGCCATGCATATCTCAGCGGGTAGTTTTGCTGGAATTGTTGCTGCCATGATTTCTTTGTTGCGTCCAGTGCGTCGTATGAGTATGGTCAATACAGAAATTCAAAAGGGTGTGGCGGCCGCAGAAAGTATTTTTAAAATGGCAGATGAACCCATAGAAAAAGACACTGGCACGCGAACATTATCACGCGTAAAAGGCGATATTGTTTTTCGCAACGTTAATTTTTCCTACGATACTTCTAAAACACCGGTATTAAAAAACATTGGTTTTACGGTGAAAGCAGGACAGACCGTTGCGATTGTTGGAAAATCCGGTAGTGGAAAATCAACACTCATGAATTTATTGCCGCGTTTTTATGAAATCAATCAGGGTGAAATCACGATTGATGGCGTTAACATCACTGTTTATCAACTCGCAGAATTGCGAAAACAATTTGCTTACGTATCACAAGATACCACTTTATTTGATGATACCGTTGCTAATAATATCGCCTACGGCTCCATCGCGCCGGTTAATAAGGAAAAAATTATGCGTGCAGCAGAAGCCGCGCACGCCAGTGAATTTATTTCGCAATTACCGCACGGATTTGATTCCAAGATTGGTGAAGATGGTGTGTTGTTGTCGGGTGGACAACGTCAACGTATTGCCATTGCACGAGCATTATTAAAAGATGCGCCCATTTTAATTTTGGATGAAGCGACGGCATCATTGGATGTGCATGCAGAACGTCATATTCAAGCGGCATTAGAAGACTTAATGAAAGATCGTACGGTGTTGGTGATCGCACACCGTTTATCAACGGTTGAAAATGCAGACTGCATTATTGTGCTGGATAATGGCGAAATTGTAGAGTCTGGCACGCATCACTCTCTACTGAGTCAAGAAGGTGTGTATGCGGCACTGTATCGCGCGCAGTTTAAAGAATAAGTTATCCGTTCTCTGGTACCAAAAAAATATTTTAAAATATTTTCTCGCGCCATTTTCTCTCCTTTATCGCATTATTATTTCTGTTCGTCATTTTTTATATCAAAAGAATATTGTTAAATCATATCGTATTTCAGCGCCCGTTATTGTCGTGGGTAATATCACCGTGGGGGGCACCGGAAAAACACCATTGGTAATCGCTTTGGTGAATTATTTAAAATCGCACCATTTTAATCCGGGTGTGGTGACGCGTGGTTATGGTGGAAAAAGTAAAGTGTGGCCACAAGTTGTTAACCACAATAGCGATCCATTGTTAGTGGGTGATGAAGCGGTATTGATTTCACAAAATACAAAAGTCCCCGTGATTGCTGGATCAAATCGTGCCAACAACGCAGAAATATTGGTACGTAATTTTAATTGCAACGTGATTGTGAGTGATGATGGATTGCAACATTATGCATTGCAGCGTGATATTGAGATTGTCGTGATTGATGGCATGCGTCGATTCGGAAATAAATTGTGTTTGCCAGCAGGCCCATTGCGTGAGCCACTATCACGATTAACATCCATTGATTTTATGGTTACCAATGGGGCTGCTCATAAAAATGAATTTTCCATGCAATTTGTCATTGATGGTATCGTGTCTGTGAAAAATGAAAATATAAAATGTGATATCGCAACATTACGCCATCAAAAAATAATAGCGATTGCGGGCATTGGCAATCCTGAGCGTTTTTTTGAATCATTAACATCATTGGGAATTTCTTTTGATGCAATTGCTTTTCCGGATCATCATTCTTTTCAGAAAAAAGATTTTGATCATAGGCATGCTGATATTATTTTGATGACAGAAAAAGATGCGGTGAAATGTCGTGGCTTTGCAGATGATCGTTTTTATGTTGCGAAAGGGCGCGGTGTTGTTGATGATGCTTTTTTTAAGGCAGTTCTTCAGAAGCTCATGCGTTGGTTAACTCAATAGGGTTATGTTGCTCACCTTCAGACCTATTGCTCAACCGATATAGTCCTGCAGAAATTAAATTTTTAACACAAGTAAATGAGTCATCCGATTTTTTTTCAATCGCATTCCAAATATCCTTTTTCCAAGCAGGATATAAAAATAAATTTGAAAAAAACATCGCAGAAGCAAATCCGATTGCCAAACCTTGTGTTTTCCAATTCATTGCAAAAGCAAGCAATATAGAAGCGAGCAATCCGCATAGCATCGCAATTGAAAATAGAATTCCAGAAAACATACCACCGGTGAGCGGGCGTGTTTGAAATAACAGTTGATAATTCGGTGCTTTTAATACACTTTCCATTGCAATTGGAGTGACGATTGCATCAATATATTTCATCACGTCGGGATTATTTTGAGTCGAAAATAATGAAATGAATTTTTCAGGATAAAATGCAAACAAGCTGGGTAGTGGTAAGGCAACTAACAAGCTAATAATAATACTATTTGCGCCAATATAAAAAAGACGACGTCTTTTAATTTCACTTTCATTGATCATTTCACCATTGGTTTGAGCAAGAATACACAATCCCGCAACCGCAAAATTAATATTGAAAATAGTATTGAGTGATAAGCAATATAACGCCTTTGAAAAAGCAGCTTGTGATGCTACCCCAAAAGAAATACTCATGGCGGTTAATGCAAACATCAGTGTAAATTCACTGATGATTGTCATCATGGGAACAGAACCTGATTTTAAAAATTGTAGAAATCGCTCGCCATTTCCTTTCAGGGATTTAAATAATGATTTAAAAAAATGAAACTCACGATAATTCAGGATGAAAAAAAAGAACGGTTGCATAGAGTGCAGCCGTTAACCATGACTCAATGGAATAAGCAATCAGCACGCCATTTTCATCACATCGGGGGAGACCCCCTAATCCAAAACTCAGTCCAGCGGAGAGTAGTAAAGTGGATCCTAATACGAAAGAACCTGCGAGCAAAATATTGGTTTTACCGCTCGCAATAAAAAACTGACCTGCAAAAAAACAAAAAAATCCTGGTGCGATCGTGTTTGCATATCGCGTTAAAAAATAACTACTGATTGTTGAAACCTGGCTTTCCTGATTAAGCATTGTGAAAATTTTTTCAGAAAAAATAAGTGGTAAGGTGACAGCCGGTGTGGCAACGAGTAATGCGTATAAACAACCATTTTGAAATGTTGAACGAATTTTATTGCGCAACACTTCTTTTTTAGTGTCATCTTCTGTTGCGCGTAGCTCACCAAAGCATCCCGATACATCGGGTGAAATACCAAATAATGGTGCAATGGCAGGAATAAAGAGTAGATTCAGTGTTGATAGAATTAATCCATTCGCCGCAGCATGTTCTGGATCGTTGTGTAATCTGTTTAGAAATAACGGTAAAAACAAAAACATTTTAAATGCATAACTATCAGCAACGACTTGCGAGAAACCAAACTGTAGAATTTTTCTCACGTCTTTTAAAATTATTTCTCTGGAAGGTGCCTCTAATTCATGAGAATCACTGTGCATAAGAACATCTCGTACGTTTTGTAATGCAACTGTTATAGCGCCACCCAGTTAGCTTTATACTGCGTTGCGGGCTTACTCGTATTCAGTCATGTACTAAAACACGTACACTCCTTCGACTCGTTCGCCTGCGCCTTGTCTAAAGCTAACTGGGTGGCGCTATATTTCAAATTAGCGCAGAATTATACATTATTTTGATTAGTGCTTGTATTCTTTTTGTGAGTGATAATTCTAATGTAGTAAAAAACGATTCGTCGCCTTAGATAATAAATTGAGATCATGCGTCGCAATGACAATGGTTTTATGGTGAAAATCAGCCTCGCAATTTTTCCATATTTTTTCAAACAACAAAGTATCTAATCCAGTAGAAGGTTCATCTAGCAAAATAATGGGTGTATTGGCGAGTAATGCGCGTGCGATGGCAATTCGGCGAATCTGTCCACCCGAAAAATTTTTTCCGAATTCACCCATTTCCGTATCCAAACCGTCTGGTAAATTTTTAATATGATGTGCCAAATCCATTTTTTCTAACACAGAAAATAAGTGATCATCTGAATAACCATTTTGCATCAATGTTATATTATCGCGCACGCTGGCATTAAAGATATGAACTTGTTGTGTGACATACGAAATAGTGTTGCGTAGATCATTTTCGGAAAAGTGGGGTAGTGAATCATTTCCAATACTGATTTTGCCGACAGTAGGATCCCAGATGCGCGCAATTAAATGTAAGAGCGTTGTTTTTCCTGAGCCGGAGTCGCCACCAATCGCAAAGATGGACTGTTGCGGGATATGAAATGAAATATTTTTAGCTGTTGGTAAAATAGCATTCGGATAAGAAAATAAAACATTTTCAAATGCGATGGAATACTGTTTAACGGTAATCGATTGCTCAGGAAAAATAACGCTGGGAGTTTTGTGTGCAATCCATAATAAGCGATCAGCCGCTTGTTTTGTTTTTCCCAATGCAAGAAAAGCTGTGGGGAGCGATAATAATTGTTCATAAGAAACGATTAGCAACAAAATAATCATTGTTAATACAGCGCCAGTGATCGTATGGTTTATCACCAGCGGAATACCCAGCAGAAGGGAAAACCAAACTGTGAAACCAGACAGTAACTGCATCAGTGATAGCGTGATTGCTTTTTGTTGTGCTGATAATTTTTGTGCTGAGGTTAAATTTGCATTGGCATTGAAAATAAAATCCAGCCTGTTTTCTTTTTTGGTAAATAACAATACATCCAAAAATCCCTGCATAAAATCGATTGTTTGCGTGCGTAAATCGGAAGTGGCTTGCTGAATACGCGATCCTATTGCGAGTGATTTTTTGAAAATAAACAGTGGAATGCTGATCATGCTTGTCAGCAAGGCAATAATAATCCATACGGACAATGACAATGAAAAATGCCCAATAAATAACGTTACTGACACTACAATAAAAAATGCGATGATGAGAGGTGATGCAATATTTAAATATAAATGATCCAATGTATTAATATCATGAATAATTCTGTTGAGTAAATCACCACTGCGATAAGTGAGTAATTGCGCTGGCGCTTGTGGTATGAGTTTTTGATAAAACCAAACACGTAGCGTGCTTAAAATTTTAAACGTAAAATCATGATTCACGACGCGATCAAAATAGCGTGATAAAATGCGTGTTAATGCTAAAAAACGAATGCAAGCGGCGGGAATAAAATAATTAAAAGCAACGGCTGACGTTGCCGTTAGGCCAGCTAATGCCGATGCAGTGATAAACCAACCTGACAGTGAAAGCAGCGTGATGGAAGCAACCGTTAATATGAGTGACAATGCAATGCCACCCAACAATTGCATTTTATATTCCGATAATTTTTTTAAAAAAAATAATAATGATTTCATGCGGACAAATTCACTCGTGTATCACACAGATCAATTATTCTTTGATCGTGTGTTGCAATGACCACTGTTTTTTTACCGCGCCATGTTTTTAGTAAATTCAAAATAATATTGACATTGGTTTTATCCAAATAGGAAGTGGGCTCATCCAATAAAATAATGGGCGCGTTTTTTAAAATAATGCGAGCCAGCGCAACACGCTGTGCTTGCCCACCGGATAAGCTGCCATTGTGTTCGGTGATTGCTGTATTTAATTTGTTAGGTAACGTGTTTGTAAAATCAAGAACACCAGTAGCATGGGCTGCTGCTTCAATTTCATTTTGTGTGGCAGTCGGTTTAGCCAATAAAATGTTGCTTAAAATCGTTCCATAAAATAATCGAGTGTTTTGATGCAGAAAACCAATGTGTTTTCGCCAGTGATCATCTTCGATTTCCGCTAAATTAATTTTGTCTGCTAAAATAACGCCGGATTGTGGAGAAATAATTTTAGCAAGCAGTTGCAATAAAGTGGATTTACCTGAACCGCTTTGTCCTGTGATGGCAATGCAGTCGCCGTGATGAATGGTTAAAGCAAAGTTATTAAAAATGGGAATATTGTTTGAATAAGAAAAACAAAGATTTTCTACTGTCAGTGGTAATGACACATTGTTACGTACACTCCCACTCCCACTCCCACTCCCACTCCCACTCCCACTCCTACTCCCTAACTTCTGAATCGCTTCTGCAGCCGCAATGGCTTCTGCGCGCGCATGATAAAATGTACCGAGTTGTCGCAGCGGCATAAAAAATTCAGGTGCGAGCAATAAAATAAATAAGGCGTGTTGCAAACTGATGTGCATGCTACCCAATCCGATATGAAAATAACCCAATAATCCCAATCCCAAATACACTGCAATCAGGGCGATTGAAATAGTGGTAAATAATTCTAATATTGCGGTAGATAAAAAAGCGACACGCAAAATACGCATGGTCGTTTGACGAAAATCACCTGAAATTTTTTCGATACTATTTTGCTGTGCGCGTGCTTGATTAAATAAAGTGAGTGTCGTGATTCCTTGTAATAAATTAAGAAAATAAGCACTCATACGCGAGAGTACGGTAAAGTTTTCTTGATTGAGTTTAGTAGCACCCATTCCGATGAGCGCCATAAACAGGGGAATCAATGGCGCAGTGATTAACAAAATTAATCCGACCATCCAGCTTTGTATAAATACAATTATTAAAATAATACAGGGCAGAATAACGGCAATCATCATTTGCGGAAGATAGTCTGCATAAAATCCGTGTAGTGCTTCGATCTGTTCGATCAATATCGACGTTAACTCACCTGTTTTTAATTGCCCAATTTTATTAATCGATAAGGTTGTTAGATACTGAAAACAATTTTTTCGTATCGTGGTTTTAATGGCGGTTGCTGCATAAAAAGAACTTGTTTCGCGAAGAAAAGTGATTGTGGCGCGAAAAAAAATAATCATGATTAACCATAGTAAAAAAAACAATACAGCGTGAATGGATGCGTGGTGAATAGCAACACGGTCTATGATGGTCGCTATTATTCCTGACTGAAAAATAATGAGTAATCCAGAAAAAATTCCCAACAGAGTTGAAATAAAAAGCCAGCGAGAAGCCGGCTTTTTTTGTTGGACTAACCAACGGTTAGTCACAATTTTTATCTGCTTTTAATGAAACAACTATACCAAAAGCAATGGCAATAATAATTCCCAATGACGCAATAATGTAGAACATAATAAAACCTCAATAAAACGTGTGCTTGTTTTTTTCAATATCTTCTGCGGTGAGCGTTGGTTTTTTGCTCCAAATTGTGCTGTAAGCAAAAATTTTATAACCCAAAATAATAATCAATAAAACCACGCCGACATATAACATGACATTTAACGCATATTGACTCGATGAAGCGTTCCAAATCATTAAACTTTGATTGGGATGTGTAGAAGAAGGCATTAAAAATGGAAAAAGTGTTGCGCCTGCAGTTCCCACAATACCACCCACCGCAAAACAACTTGCCCAAAACGCGGTGTTTACCCATTCATAAGCGGCAGCCCATAATGATTCGATAATACCAGCATAGGCAACAAAGGGTGCCATATATTTCCATGGATAGTGATCATAAGTTTGAATCCAATAACCCATCCCGCTTTTTACTACATTATCCATGGGATGTAATGTTGGATCGGTTGCCATTGAAATTAATTTATAGCCGATAATTTTATACATCAATAATAATCCCGATGTTGTAAAACCAATCAACAACAAGATTGCTGCGATCACGTGTACTTTCAGCGCTAATTTTCGCAAATGATTTTCTGTGCGACGTTGCAAATAAACTGAGCCATGCATTAGCACCATTAAAACGGAAATAACGCCGGATAATAATGCATAAGGATTTAATAAATCCCAAAAATCACCTGTCCAAAATTGGCGGAAAGTGTGTGGTTCAAAATAAAATGGATAACCTAAAAAACAATTTCCAAATGCTACGCCAAAAACAAATACGGGAACAACAGCACTGATAAACAGCGCCCAATCCCATGTTTTACGCCACGTAGCGTTATCAATTTTGTTACGATATTCATAACCGGGTGGACGTAAAAATAATGAAAATAGAATCAGTAACAGGGCAGCATACATACCAGAAAATGCAGTACTGTAAACAACGGGCCATACGACAAATAATCCGCCACCAGCAAATACGATCCATGTTAAATTGCCATCCCATGTTGGTGCGCTGGTATTTAATACGATGCGGCGATCGGTTTCGTTGCGCAAAAAAGGCATATACATCGTAACACCTGCATCAAAACCAGCTGTTGCCACATAAACCATTAACACGCCACCGATAATTAACCACCAAGCGATTTTTAAGAATTCGTATTCAAACATAAATCACTCCTAATTATGCAAACTACTCGGACCTTTACGCGCAAATTTAAACATCAGAAATAATTCTACAGAAAACAATACACCATAAAATAAGCAAAATAATGCTAAGCTGGTGATTAAAGAAGTGGTGTCAAGTGAAGAGGTTCCCATAAATACCGGCATAATGTCGTGAATGAGCCACGGTTGACGTCCGACTTCCGCTAAAACCCAGCCAGCCTCAGCGCAGATGAAAGGCAGTGGAATAGACCACACACATAATTTGAGAAAAAAAGGATGATCTTCTAACGTGTCACGACTCGAATAAAACAGTCCCGTCACAATCAAAATAAATAACACAAACCACAGACCAATCATAATTCTAAACGACCAAAATGCGATAGCAACATTGGGAATAGCACTTTGTGCTGCTGCTGCAATTTGTGTGGGCGTTGCGCGCGCTATATTATTTGTATACGGCAATAACAAATACACAAATCCTAAATCATGCAAATGTTTTTGATAAATTGCCACGTCTGATTTTGTCGCTGTTTTTGCCCACATTTTTTCAAGTGAAGTATATGCTTTCATTCCACTGACAACGCGTTTTTTATTTTTTTGAATAATGGGTTGGATACCTTCAACGGTGCCAGTCAGTGAGTGTGTTGCAATTAAGCTGAGCGCATAGGGAATATTCACACTGAAATAATTTTTTTGTGTTTGCTGATCTGGCCATGCAATGACAACCCACGCAGCGGGTGCTGGTTCTGTTTTCCATTGTGCTTCGATGGCAGCCATTTTTTCAGGTTCATCTTGCGCCACTTCCAAACCATTTTGATCACCAAAAAAAGCAACCATCACAGAACAAATAAATCCAAAACCAACCGCAATGGCGAATGAACGCTTTGCAAATTCCACGTCTTGTTTTTTCAAAATGTAATATGCGCTGATGCCCATCATAAAAATAGAGGATAAAAATAATCCCGCAAAAGCAACGTGACCGATGCGAATTTGTGCGAGATGGTGCATGTATAATGCGGCAATGCTGTTTAACTGCAATGTCATATTTTGATAATCAAAAAAAGTTGAGATGGGATGTTGCATCCAACTGTTGGCAGCAAGAATATTCACGATTGATAAGCTTGCGCCAAATGCCATAAAAAAAGTTACCATGAAATGTGCAAGTCGACTTAATTTATCCCAGGAGAAAAAGAATAATCCAAACATGGTTGCTTCTAGCATGAAAGCAGTGATTCCTTCGATGGCAAGAACCGGTCCGAAGCTTCCGCCGATCATACGCGAAAAATATCCCCAGTTTAATCCGAATTCAAATTCCATCGTGATTCCACTGATTACACCGATTGCGAAATTAATGGCTAATAATTTTCCCCAAAAACGAGTCATGTCTTTATAGATTATTTTTCCCGTTATTAAATAACAGGCCTCCATTGCAACGAGCAACCATGTCATTCCTAATGTGATGGGAACAAATAAAAAATGAAACAGCGCGGTGAAGGCAAATTGCCAGCGAGATAATTCAACGACAGCCATGCTAGGTAACACGGGATATTCCTTTCAGGTTGTTGAAATCAATAGACCTCTTGCATAACCTCGATTAATGGACGATCTCTTCGAAAAAATTTTCTCAAAATGCTCACATACTAACGTGTATGCTCCGCTTTTTCGAAAATCTTTTCTGTGACCTCGTCGCATTACTCAAGGTTATACAAGAGGTCTAATTTTCATTAATTTAACATTCTTTCGAGAACTGGTCTAGTTTTGTACGAAATTGAGTTTGATTCTCATTATCATGCAAAAATAATTATTTTTACTTATTTTTTTTTTCAATTATGTTATTTTTAGCAACTTAATGATGTAAGCAGGGAGTGAAAAAAAATGACAGTGGGTTGGATTGTTATCTGTTTGGTTGCAATGGTTATTCTGTTTTTTCAGCGCGCATCATTGTCTGTTTGGACCATTAGCATGGTGTTATGGTTAGCGCTCTGCTCTTATTTTTCCACCTTTCATTTTGTCACACTCATTATTCTTTGGTGTACTGTTGCTGCAATATTTATTTTGCTGAATGTGCGTCCATTGCGTCGCCATTTATTTTCACGCGCACTGTTTCGTTTTTATCGCACAGTAACGCCAGCGTTATCGGATACTGAACGTGAAGCACTCAATGCGGGCAGTGTTGGTTGGGAAGGTGAATTATTTAGTGGTATGCCATGTTGGGATAAATTACAAAAAATCCCCTTTTCAACATTGAGCGCTGAAGAACGCGCATTTATGGATGGACCGGTTGAAAAATTTTGCAGCATGGTGAATAGCTGGAAAATGCATCACACGATGCAAATTCCAACTGAATTACTCGATTATCTGCGCAAAAATGGTTTTTTGGGAATGATTATTCCGAAAATATATGGTGGTTTGGAATTTTCTCATTTTGCGCATTCACAAGTGATTACCAAATTAGCGAGCGCGAGTTGCGCAACTGCCATTTTAACGAGTGTTCCTAATTCATTAGGACCAGCAGAATTATTATTGCGTTATGGAACTGAAGCACAAAAAAATTATTATTTACCACGTTTGGCGAAAGGTGACGATGTTCCCTGCTTTGCGTTAACCAGCCCTGTTGCGGGCTCAGATGCGGGTGCGATTGAAGATTATGGTGTGATTTGCGAAACGGAATTTGAAGGTAAAAAACAACTCTGTATTCGATTAAATTGGAACAAACGATATATTACCTTAGCACCTGTTGCAACATTATTAGGTCTTGCATTTAAATTATATGACCCAGATCATTTGCTGGGATCACAAGATTATCTCGGCATTACCTGCGCATTAATTCCAACGCATTTGAAAGGCGTTGAGATTGGTCGTCGTCATGCACCCTTACACAGTCCGTTTCCAAATGGTCCGACACAAGGACACGATGTTGTTATTAATATCGATGCCATTATTGGTGGCGCTAAAATGGCGGGTCAAGGATGGCGCATGCTGATGGAATGTTTAGCGGCAGGACGTGGCATTTCACTTCCATCGATGGTAACAGGCGGTTCGCGCATGGCAGCATTAGCAACGGGAGCGTATGCACGTATTCGACAACAATTTCACATGCCGATTGGAAAAATGGGTGGCGTTGAGGAAGTAATCACACGCATCACAACAAATATATATGCGATGGAAGCAACGCGTGTTTTTACCGTTTCAACATTAGATCAAGGTGCGCGTCCTGCCGTGGCGAGTGCTATTGCAAAATATCACACTACTGAAATGAGCCGACGTGTTGTGAATGATGCAATGGATATTCATGGCGGCAAAGGTATTTGCATGGGAGAAAAAAATTATCTTGCGCAAGGTTATATTGAATTGCCAGTGAGCATTACGGTTGAAGGCGCGAATATTTTGACACGCTCCATGATTATTTTCGGACAAGGTGCTGTGCGTTGTCATCCCTATGTTTTAAAAGAAATGATGGCGGCGATGAATGACAATAAAGAAATCGGATTAAAAATATTTGATGAAGCGATTTTTGCGCACTTGGGATTGATGGTCAGTAATAAAGTACGCGCATCGATTTTGGCAGTAACGAATGGTCGTTTATCTCGCGCGCCCCAAGGTCCGATGAAACGGTATTACCAACAATTTGCACGTTTTTCTGCGGCATTGGCTTTCATGGCAGACATGGCGATGGTTTTTATGGGCGGTGAATTAAAACGCGCAGAAAAATTATCGGGACGATTTGGTGATTTGTTGAGTAATTTATATTTGGGTTCTTGCGTGATTCGTTTTTTTGAGAACTCAGAATATCCAGAAGAAGAATTACCTGTGGTGAAGTGGATTTGCCAAGATTTATTGTACAAAATGCAGTGCCAATTAGACGGTATTTTATTAAATTTTCCCAATTCGTTGGCTGCAAGAATAATTCGTTATACGATTATTTTTCCGCGTGGAAAATATTTGTGTCCGCCCAGTGATCGCTTGGGCGCAATCGTTGCAAAATTATTGGGAGAACCGAGTCGACTTCGTGAGCGTTTATCAAAAGATCTTTATACGACGCCGAATAACAATAATCCTGCGGCCCTTGTGCAACAAATTTTAGAGCAAGTCATTCTGGTTGAGCCGCTTGAGAAAAAATTGGCAGCAGCGCGACGTGAGTTAACGTCTCATCCTAAAACGCGAGACGAATTAATTACAGCAGCAGTTGCGAAAAAATTAATTACGGAGGAAGAATCAACATTATTGACGGCAACGTTTAACGCAAAAATGAATGTGATTAATGTAGATGATTTTAGCGCGGAAGCGTTTTAATGAAAGATAATAAAGTGTGGTTTGCAGAATATACTGCTGGTGTGCCTGAAACGATTAACCCCGATGCATTTGATTCACTACCTCATTTATTTGATCACTACGCGGAAGTGTTTTCTGATCGTCCTGTATTTACCAGTTTTGGTGTTAGTATGACGTATCACCACATGAAGGATCAGGTTAACAATTTTGCCGCATTTTTACAAAAACAATTAAAATTAAAAAAGGGTGATCGCATCGCTGTGATGATGCCTAATTTATTGCAATATCCGGTTTCTATTTTTGGTGCATTAAAAGCAGGGTTAATTGTAGTAAACGTGAATCCGCTTTACACAGCGCCAGAGTTAGCTTTTCAATTAAAAGACTCAAGCGCTGAAACGATTGTGGTGATGGAAAATTTTGCTGATCGCTTGGAGATAGCGCTTCCGAACACACCCATTAAAAATATTATTATTGTCAAAGTCGGTGACATGCTGGGCATGATCAAAGGCAATTTTTATAATTTTGTTTCTCGCTATATCAAAAACAGCATTCCTCGTTATGTGTTAAACAATGCAATTTCTTTTAAACGGGCTTTAGCAATCGGTGAAAAATATGTTTGCGATTATGTTGGCTTAAAAAATACGGATGAAGCATTTTTGCAATACACCGGCGGTACAACAGGGCGTTCAAAAGGGGCGATTTTAACGCATCGAAATATTATCGCCAATGTATTGCAATGTGTTTCATGGATTCGTGGTGTGAAAGCGCAACAGTGCGGCGTGATGCTGGGTGCATTGCCGATGTACCATATTTTTTCGCTCACTGTTTGTGGTATGTGTATTTTTCCAATGGGTGCGTCAACATTACTTATTGCTAATCCGCGTGATACTGCTTACTTAATTAAAGCGATTAAACACGCTAGCATTACGATGATAATAGGATTGAATACATTATTTAATGCAATGTTAAATCATCGTAGCTTTGCCAGCATTGATTTCTCCACATTGAAATTAACGATTTCAGGTGGTATGGCAATGCAAAAAGCCGTTGCTGATCGTTGGCAACAAGTAACCGGTGTTCCTGTGTTAGAAGGATATGGACTCACGGAATCAAGTCCGGTCATCACATTGTGTCCTATCAGTAAAACGTATTTCACTGGCAGCGTGGGTCTCCCTATTCCTTCGACAGAAGTAACTATTCGCGATGATTCACGCCAAGATTTATTTTTTCATAAAATAGGTGAGATTTGGGCGCGTGGTCCGCAAGTGATGAAAGGGTATTGGCACGCAGAAGAAGAAACCAACAATGTGATTGATCAACAGGGTTGGTTGCGTACGGGTGATATTGGTTACATGGATGAGCACGGATATGTTTTTATTGTTGATCGAAAAAAAGATATGGTGTTGGTGTCTGGATTTAATGTGTTTCCAAATGAAGTAGAAGCGGTGATTGCATCCCATCCGGGTGTGCAAACCGTTGCTGTAATTGGTGTGCCAAATGAAAAAACCGGTGAAGCCTTAAAAGCTTTTATTATTAAAAAAGATCCGAATTTAACAAGAGAAACATTAATTGCGTTTTGTCGAAAATCGTTAACTGGCTACAAAATACCGCATTTTATAGAGTTTCGTGATACGCTGCCGATGTCGACAGTGGGAAAAGTGTTGCGGCGTGAATTGCGTGAAGAGACAATGAAAGTTTAATTTAATAATGATAGAATTCTCAGCATGACAACATCTCATCAAACTCATTCTGTACAAATTGATCATGTCACCATCGGTGGTGGTGCACCAATTGTTGTGCAATCCATGACGGACACGGACACCGCTGATGCCGTAAAAACCATTTCACAAATTAAGTTATTAATTGATGCCGGTTCTGAAATAGTTCGTATTACAGTCAATACTGAAGCCGCGGCAGCGCAAGTCAAGACTATTCGAGATGCATTAAATAAATCAGGTTACGATCACATTCCCATTGTGGGGGATTTTCATTACAACGGTCATCGTTTACTAAAAGAATTTCCCGATTGCGCAAAATCACTTTCCAAGTATCGTATCAATCCTGGCAATGTGGGTTTTGGTGCGAAAAAAGATGATCAATTTAATCAAATGATCGAAGCAGCAATCCACTATCAAAAACCGGTTCGCATCGGCGTAAATTGGGGCAGTTTAGATAAATCGCTTTCAACACACATGATGGATGAGAATGCGAAATTAAAAAATCCCAAATCATCGCGCGATGTGTTGCGCGAAGCATTGGTTGTTTCTGCATTAACCTCAGCAGAGGCCGCAGAAAAATGCGGATTATCTTCCGATAACATAGTGCTTTCGTGCAAAGTCAGCAATGTGCCCGATTTAATTGTTGTGTATCAAATGCTCGCAGAACGAAGTCATTATGCTTTGCATTTAGGATTAACTGAAGCAGGCATGGGAAGTAAAGGCATTGTTGCATCGAGCATTGGAATGGGAATTTTATTACATCAAGGTATTGGTGACACGATTCGCACATCACTCACGCCTGAACCGAATGCCTCACGCGACAAAGAAGTGATTGTGTCGCAACAAATTTTGCAGTCATTGGGTTTGCGATCATTTTCTCCGATGATTACCGCTTGTCCCGGATGTGGCCGCACAACGAGTACTTTTTTCCGAGAATTAACACAGGCCGTGGACATTTTTATTCGCGAAAAAATGCCGCAGTGGCGAAAAGAATATCCTGGTGTTGAGAATTTACAGCTTGCTGTGATGGGTTGTGTGGTGAATGGACCCGGCGAAAGCAAACACGCCAATATTGGTATAAGCTTACCCGGAACGGGTGAAGCACCGGTTGCCCCTGTTTTTATGGATGGCGAAAAAGTCGCCACCTTACGCGGCGATAATATTATTGCGGAATATCAGGCGATGATTGAAACCTACGTGCGCCGAAAGTACGGATCACAGCGTGTTGGTTAAAATAATTTAACAGTGCCCGCGCGATCCATCTGGTAAAATCGCATTGCAAACTGAATACACTTCTTTGATATTAATGCCTTGTGATCCATACAAATCCGCATTAGAAAAATTAGCATCGGTGACAGTGGCACCAGCAAAATTGGTATAGGTTAAATCTGCACCGACAAAAACAGCATCAATCAGAACTGCGTTCACAAAACTGACTTTCGAATAATCTTGATAAGAGAAATTTGTTTTGATAGCAGTAACCAGCGTGTAATCTGACAAAGTATTATTTTTCATTTCAACGGTTGCGCCAGATAAATTTGCATGCCATAAATCAAAAGGGGGTTGCACCTTCGTATTCACAACAGCATCGGTAAAATCACATGATTCACATTTCCCTGTTTTTTGAAATTGGGTTAATTGTGATGGGTCGTGGTGTAATTTAGCTGTTGCGATCGTTGATAATAACAATAAAATTAAAAAGAAAATTTTTTTCATGCTAATCTCCCACCGTTAACGTGAAAAACAGTATGCGCTGCTGATGAAAATTTTCAATACCGTATTTCTATATCAAACGAAAATAAAAATGCGAACCATTATATCCTGCTTTCATTCGTTTGCATTGTCACGGCATGTTCTCGAGAAGACGCCGTAAATACATCCGTGTAGGCTTGTCATTTTCATCCCTGAAAATCACACTTCTCTCAAACACACCATGACAATGCGCTCTCATTCCATTGGATTGGTTCGCATGTAAAAATGCGAATAATGCTTAAAGAAGTGAGCGCATTTTTATAATTTTTCCTCAAAAGCCGAGGAGGTGACGTGGTGCGATTCCCCTTATGCTGAGCGCGTAATGCGCGAGGCAAAGGGGTCGCACCACCAGTCGGATCCCCGCAGGCTTATATGGCAAAAATTCATAAAAATAAACGAACGGATGTAAGATTAATTATTCGCATGTTGAAGTGTGGTGGGTATAATCTGCGTCAAAATGATAGAATAGTCACATTTTGAAGCATAACAATACGCTGAAATGTACAATTGAGGTGTTTATGAGTAGACAAGAAAATAGAATGAGCAGGGAGTGGTTTTTTTGTGAGTCACAAATCATTTTTAGCGTTTGCTCAGTTTATGGTGTTGTATCGGTACCATTTAATTTAGCTTGGCTGGCCACTGGATGGTTGTGTTGTATGTATGATGCACCGCGCAACTACTTACCAGAAGAATTACCATTACTTGAGAGAATGTTTTTTCCTTGTGAATGGGCTGCTGCAAGAAATATTTCCACTTGCGATATAAAAGACCCAACACTCTATTCACTTTTTGCACCATTTTATTGGGTGCGTTCGGCTTATGGTGTATTGTGCGATGATGCAGAGCCTGATAGTAACAATCCCAATCCTTTACAACCTCCTAATGTTAGAACTGATACAGATTCTGAAACAGCATCCGCAGCATCGTCTTCTGGGTCGAGCATGTCTTTTGGTGGAATGATTTAATTTGGAAAATAACAATGCTAGTGGATAGTAAAAAAATTTTAGGTCTGCGCGATGTTGCTTTGCTGACCTTTGTTTCTAATTTTGGTGTGCGTTGGTTTGCAGTTGCGGCGGGTGTTGGTTTTTCTTCCGTTTCATATTGGATTATTGGCGCATTAATGCTGGGAATTCCCTTTGCGTTTATCGCTGCAGAATTAAGTCGATTGTATCCTGAAGAGGGTGGAATTTATGCGTGGACACGTAACACGCTTGGAGAAAAAAATGGATTTATCGTCGCGTGGCTTTATTTTGTGAACAATATTTTTTATTATCCTGCGATTTTAATTTTTTTGGCAACGAATTTTTCTTATTTTATTGGAAAACCAGCATTGGCGAATAACAGCATTTTTATTTGTGTTGTTGTGTTGGTGGCGTTTTGGTTAGTGGTGTTGATGAGTTTGTTTGGGTTGAAAAAAAATAAAATATTAACGGAGTATGGCGGTGTTGCTGGAAGTATTGTTCCCGCATTGTTAATTATTGTTCTAGGGATTGGGTTTTTAATATGGCGAAAACACAGTGCAACTCCATTTCATTGGAATGCACTATTACCGAATCTTAATGTGGCGCATAGCTTGTCTAATTTGACGATGCTGATGTTTGCTATTACAGGTGTTGAAATTATTCCTACTTTTGCCAATGCTGTTAAAAATCCAAAAAGAGATTTATATATTGGATTATTGGTAGGAGCCTTTGCATTAATTATTTTTTATATTTTAGGAACGATCGCATTAAATATTTTGCTGAGCCCCAGTGAAATTCACAATACATCAGGTTTGATCGACGCATTTCAATTGGCATTTTTAAAATTGCACATGCCATGGATGACCAGAGGCGTTGCGTTTTTATTGGTATTTGCTGAGTTGGCGGTGGTGAGTATTTGGTTGATTGCGCCCATTACGATGTTTTTTAAATGCACGCCAGAAGGATTGTTGCCACCGTGGTTTCACAGAACGAATAAATCAGGTGCGCCCACCAATGCAATTTTATTTGTGGGATTGTTGGTGACGGTTATTTTGCTTGCAACTAATTTACTTCCTGCTGTGAATGATATGTATCAAGTATTAGTATTAATGTCAGTGGTGTTGGTATTTATTCCCTATTTATTTTTGATGGTTGTTTATGTGAAAAATTTACATCGTATTTCTGGAAATCAATATTTGCACGGTGTGTTTGTCCTAGTGGTTACCTTATCACTGCTGATGGGTATTATTTTTAGCTTTGCATTACCCAGCGACATTAAAACACAACACGCAAAAATAATTTATGAGCTTGAATTATTTTTTGGACCGCTGTTTTTTATTTTAATGGGTTATGCAATTTATTTTTTTAGAAAACATAAATTCAAATAGTTGAGTTTTTTATTCTCCGATGTTGTATGACGGGTATGGTAGTGCGATTTCCATGAACTTTTTGTAGATCAATATTAGCATAGACAATACCTGGCATGGGTTCAGAAATTTCCTGAACTATTGTGCCCCAAGGTTCAACGATAAGACTGTGACCGAATGTTTGTCGTCCATCGGCATGCGTCCCCACTTGTGCTGCGCCAACAATGTAGCAGAGATTTTCTATCGCGCGACTTCTTGCTAACACTTGCCAATGTGCTTCACCTGTTTTTACAGTAAAAGCAGCGGGAATAGAAATAATTTCAGCGCCTTGATTTAGTAGTTCGGTATACAAACCAGCAAATCGAATATCATAACAAACACTTAATCCTAATTTTCCAAAGGGTGTGTCGACAACAACGATGTCCGATCCGGGTTCTGTTGTATCTGATTCTCTGTAGCTTTCAGTCTCAGAAAGCGTTACGTCAAATAAATGTATTTTGTCGTATCTTGCAACGGATTTTCCATGGTTGTCATACACAATCGATGCAGCCCTTACTTTATTTTTATTGTCGCAAGCGATGGGTATGGTTCCACCGACTATCCAGATATGATGCATTTTTGCTTGAGCGGATAGAAAATCTTGAATTTTACCGGCGCCGTAGATTTCTTTCACCGCTATTTTGTCCGCTGGGTTTTTACCCATGATTGCAAACATTTCTGGTAGAACAACCAGTTGTGTTTTGTTGTGCGCCGCTTCCGCAATGAAATGTGCAGCCATTTTTAAATTGTCATCGACAAGGTGAGATGAACACATTTGTATTGCTGCGATGTTAGCGATAGATTTCATTATACTTCTTAAATTTTAAATTCAGTTAAACATTCTGGATTCGCAACTGCTTCACTATTTTTTATTTCTCGCCCGTTAATAATATTTTTCACCGCCATCTCCATGGTCTTGCCATTCATCGTTTTGGGAATACCAGACACCTGGATTATTTTTTTCGGCACATGAAATGGTGTCGTGTTGTCTCGAACTAATTTTTTTATTTCTGAAATTAATTTTTCATCTAATAATACATTATTTTTTAATTTTACAAATAAAATAATCTCTTCATCATTATTTTTTTGTAATCCCGCCGCAACACAATCTACAACAGCAGGAATTTTTAATACTTGCTCATAAATATCAGCAGTACCAATTCGAATACCGCCGGGATTGAGTGTTGCGTCTGAGCGACCATAAATAATCAATCCACCGTGTTCGGTGATTTTTGCATAATCGCCATGCGTCCATACGTTTTCATATTGATCAAAGTAAGCGTGAAAATATTTTTCGCCATCAAGATCATTCCAAAAATAAAGTGGCATTGTGGGAAAGGGTTTGGTGCAAACTAACTCGCCAGGCTTGTTAATAATCGTATTGCCAACATCGTCAAAAATTTTTACTGCCATACCCAATCCGCGGCATTGCAATTCTTCAGCATAAACGGGCAATAAAGGATTTCCCAGTGCAAAACAAGACAAAATGTCGCTGCCACCTGAAATGGATGAAACGCGAATATTTTTTTTCACATCGCGATATAAATATTCAAAACTTTCTTTTAGTAAAGGTGAGCCGGTGGTTAAAATCGTTTTTAATTTTTTTAATTGATGTGATTTGTACGGTTTGATACTATTTTTTAAATAAGTCTCAATAATTTTTGCACCGCAACCAAAAATAGAAATACCCAATTCATCGATTAAATCCAATAATGCTGTATTGGATGGATAAAATGGTGAGCCATCATATAACACTACTGTTGCACCGACACTTAATCCGCTGATCATCCAATGCCACATCATCCAGCTACACGTCGTGTAAAAAAATAAAATATCGTCTGCATGTAAATCAGTGTGCAACAGCAATTCTTTTTTATGTTGAATTAAAGTATTACCTGCGCCATGCACAATACATTTAGGTTTTCCGGTGGTGCCAGAAGTGTAGAGGATATAGAGGGGGTGGTTGAATGGAAGGTGAGTGAAAGTGGGTGTGGGTGTGGGTGTGGGTGTGGGAGTGGGTGTGGGAGTGAACTCCACCTTGTCTAACCCTATCGTATTTTTTACGCTTGGTAATTTTTCCTGCAATATTCCAATAGTTTCATCGCGTGAAAATTGCTTTCCACCAAAATAATTTTCTTCAACAACAAATAAAATTTTAGGCTCAACTTGCGAAAAACGATCGATTAGGGCATCAACGCCAAATTCTGGACCGCATGCAGTCCAGAGGGCGCCGAGTGATGTTGTTGCTAACATTGCGATCACTGTTTCAATGCAATTTGTCGCCAATCCTGCAACACGATCACCTGCTGTTAATCCTAATGATTTTAATTTTTCCGCTAACGCATTTACTTTTAAAAATAATTCGTGATAAGTAATTTGTGCGCGCTCGTTATTTTCATTTGCATAAATTAATGCAATATGTTCATCGCGTCGCCACAAACAATTTTCCGCAAAATTTAATTTAGCATCGACAAACCATTTTGTTTTCCAGATTTCTTTTTCTGATTGAATCATTTTTGTGGGTTGTTGCGAAAAAATAATATTAGAAAATTCAGAAAAAAATTTCCAAAATAAATCAGGATAATCAATCGACCATTGATATAGTTCATCGTAGTGTTGAATAGTGAGACCAAATTGTTTATTAACTGCAATAATAAAATGGTTCAGGTGGCTGTGTTGAATGCTTTCTTGCGTGGGTTGCCAGAGTGGAGTAGACATTACAAACCAACTAAACGCTGTAAATGAGAGAATATTGGACTATATCTATGATTATATATCATGCAATACCATATTGCGAAACAATAGCTTGAGTGTTATCTTTTGCCATTCATTTTGCAGGCATGTAGCTCAGTTGGTTAGAGTATCACCTTGACATGGTGGGGGTCGCTGGTTCGAGTCCAGTCATGCCTAAAAAATTTGCGTAGCAAATTTTACTCTCACTCCCACCACGGAAGTTTTTATGATCACAGTCACCTTACTAGATGGCTCTAAAAAAGAATTTCAACATTCTATCACCGCGCTTCAAGTTGCTGAATCTATTAGCCCACGCTTGGCGAAAGCCACGATTGCTGCAATCATCAATGATAAATTGGTTGACGCAACACTGCCAATTGATCAAGACGTTAACGTTAAATTAATTACGGATCGCGATGATCAATCATTGGAAATTATTCGTCACTCAACAGCGCATTTGTTAGCGCACGCAGTGAAATCATTATTTCCAACAGCACAAGTGACCATTGGTCCTGTTATTGAAGATGGTTTTTATTATGATTTTGCTTTTGGCAGACCCTTTACTCCTGAAGATTTGATTCATATTGAAAAAAAGATGGAAGAATTGGCGAAGAAAAATTTTTCTGTCACACGAAAAATTATTTCGCGCAATGATGCCATAAAATTATTTGAAAAAATGGGTGAACATTATAAAGTCCAAATTATTCGCGATATTTCTGAAAATGAAATGCTCACAATTTATGAGCAAGGTGATTTTGTGGATTTATGCCGTGGCCCGCATGTGCCGCGCACTGGATTGTTAACCGCATTTAAATTAATAAAACTCGCGGGTGCATATTGGCGCGGTGATTCAAAAAATGAAATGCTGCAGCGTATTTATGGTACTGCTTGGCAAGATTCCAAAAAATTAAAAGAATACCTGGATCGTATTGAAGAGGCAAAAAAACGCGATCATCGCGAAATCGCGAAAAAAATGGATTTATTTCATTTACAGCCAGAAGCACCTGGGATGATTTTTTGGCATCCGAATGGTTGGGCGATCATTAATGTGATGCGCGATTATATTCGCACCGTGTTACGGAAAAGTGGTTATCAAGAAATTAATACACCGCAATTAGTTGATGTGAGTTTGTGGGAACAATCGGGCCACATGGCGAAATTTGATGCGGGGATTTTTACGTGCGAATCTGAAAATCGTGAAAATGCTGTGAAGCCGATGAGTTGTCCGTGTCACATTCAAGTCTTTAAACAAGGCATAAAAAGTTATCGCGATTTACCGATTCGTTATGCGGAATTTGGTTGTTGTCATCGTAATGAACCGTCGGGCACATTGCATGGAATTATGCGTGTGCGTGGATTTGTGCAAGATGATGGACATATTTTTTGTGCGGAATCTGATATTCAACAAGAAGTATCTGCGTTTATCGATCAATTACACGACGTTTACAAAGATTTTGGATTCACTGATATTATTTACAAATTAGCGCTGCGCCCTGAGAAACGTGTTGGCAGTGATGCGATGTGGGATAAAGCAGAACATGCATTAGCGGAAAGTTTACAAGCAAAATCATTGCAATTTGATCGCTTGCCGGGCGAAGGTGCTTTTTATGGACCTAAAGTTGAATTTCATTTGCGTGATTGCTTAGGTAGAACGTGGCAATGCGGAACCGTTCAGGTAGATTTTGCGTTACCCGAAAGATTAGAAGCGCATTACATTGATGAAAATGGTGAAAAAAAGCCGCCCGTCATGATTCATCGCGCGATTATTGGTACATTTGAGCGTTTCCTGGGGATTTTGATTGAGCATTATGCGGGGCATTTCCCAGTGTGGTTAGCACCCATTCAAGCGGTGGTGATGAACATTACCGACAAACAAAAAGAATATGGTGACAAAGTCACAAAAAAACTACAAAATGACGGGTTTCGAGCGATCTCGGACTTGAGAAATGAGAAAATTGGCTTTAAAATTCGCGAGCATACGATTGCTCGAGTGCCTTACCAATTAGTGGTTGGTGATCGTGAAGTAGAGAATGAAACTGTTTCAGTTCGTGTATGTGGATCTGAAAAATCAGAAAGCATGCCAATTAATGATTTCCTTGCACGGATAACAGATAACAGATAACAGATAACTATTATTATTTAGGAGATTTAACCATCAGAGACAGTAAAAAAACACGAGTGAATGATCACATCCGTGTGCCTCGTGTGCGTTTGATTGATAAGGACGGTGATCAAGTTGGCATTGTGAGCATCGAAGAAGCACTCGCACAGGCCAGACAAGTGTCGCTTGATCTTGTAGAAATTTCACCGAATGTGGATCCGCCTGTGTGTCGGATCATGGATTATGGTAAATATATTTTTGATCAGAGTAAGCGACGAGCAGGTCAAAAGAAAAATCAAAAACAAGTTCAGGTGAAAGAAGTTAAGTTCAGACCGGTGACAGATATTGGTGATTATCGTGTGAAAATGCGCAAAATCACAGAGTTTTTGGAACGAGGCGATCGCGTGAAAGTGAGTTTGCGTTTTCGCGGTCGTGAAGTACAACATCAAGAATTGGGAATGGATTTTATTGATCGCGTTAAAGCGGATTTACCGCCGAACACGATTATTGAACAGGAAGCAAAAATGGAAGGTCGCCAAATCACTATGTTGGTGGCGGTTGGTAAAAAATAGTGAATAAATATTAAATCAGAACCGCGCATGAAGCGAGTGCGAAGCATGAGCGAAAATAAGCGGGCAGAACAGGAATATATTCATGCCAAAAATGAAAACAAACAGCGGCGCTAAAAAACGTTTCAAAACACGCGGAGATGGTTCTGCAAAAAAACGCAGCGCAAATCGCAATCATATTTTGACGAAGAAAGCGCAAAAACGTAAACGTGATTTGCGTGGCACGAGTGCTGTAAAAGCATGTGATGCCAATAATGTTGCGCGCATGTTGTGTCAAAAATAAAGTGTGTGAGCGTAGCGAGCTAATAAACATTAATTAGAACCGCGCGTAAAGGGAAATGCGAAGCATAACCGGAGCAAGCGGGAAAATTTTTTAAATAACCCCGCGCCCAGCGATGTTTCAATAGTGAAACATTTGCGAAGGCGCAACAAAAGTGGAGAAGTAAAATGGGTAGAGTAAAACGGGGTGTAACAGCAAAAGCCCGTCATAAAAAAATATTAAAACAAGCGAAAGGATACTACGGTGCGCGTAGCAGAGTTTTTCGTGTCGCGAAACAAGCGGTTATCAAAGCATTACAATATGCTTTTCGTGATCGCCGTCAACGTAAGCGCGAATTTCGCGCGCTGTGGATTGCCCGCATCAATGCGGGTGCGAGAATACATGGTCTTTCCTACAGTCGTTTTATGAATGGATTGAAAAAAGCCAATATCACATTGGATCGCAAAGTGTTGGCTGATTTAGCGGTGAACGATAAAGTGGGATTTGCGAAATTAGCAAAGCAAGCAGCGGGCGCTTTGTAGAAACATGCAAAAAGAATTATCCGTCATTGTGAATGATGCAAGAAATTTAATTTCTGCTTGTAAAAGCGTTGCTGAAATTCAAGAATTGCGCGTGAAATATCTTGGTAAAAAAAGTCAGCTAACTGATCTATTAAAAAAATTGGGGCAACTGGATCCACTCATGCGTCCGCAAGTGGGACAATGGATTAATGATGCGAAGCAACAATTGCAAACGTGGTTGGATGAACAAGATCATAAATTAAAAAACGCTGAATTAACGGCACGCCTGTCATCTGAAAAAATAGATGTGACATTGCCAGGACGTGGCCAATCAACGGGCAGTGTGCATCCTGTCACATTGGTTTGCCAACGCGCGCTTGATTTATTAAAACAAATGGGATTTACTGTTGCTGAAGGTCCTGAAATTGAAGATGACTATCATAATTTCTCCGCATTAAATTTCGCAGATCATCATCCCGCAAAAGAATCACAAGATACTTTTTATTTTCCGGATGGAAAATTATTACGAACACACACATCGCCTGTGCAAATTCGTGTGATGAAAAAAGAAAAACCGCCCATTCGAGTCATTACACCAGGTCGCGTATATCGCAAAGAATCGGATGCAACGCACACGCCAATGTTTCATCAACTCGAAGGATTAGTAGTAGACGAACATTGCACGTTTGCGAATTTAAAAGGATTGCTGCAAAACTTTTTAAATTTATTCTTTGAAAAAGAAATTCCACTGCGTTTTCGTCCTGGTTATTTTCCGTTTACCGAACCGTCTGCTGAAGTGGATATCAAATACAATGATAAATGGCTTGAAGTGCTCGGCTGTGGCATGGTGCATCCAAACGTATTACGCACTGTGAATATTGATCCTGAAAAATACACGGGTTTTGCTTTTGGTATTGGTTTAGAACGTTTGGCGATGTTGCGTTATGGCATTCATGATACCCGCATGATGTTTGAAAATGATGT
>Ga0155273_122_pt1 | contig 78043 bp, 76 predicted proteins | sample RifCSPhighO2_02_FD_106241 | JGI IMG/M metagenome (GOLD analysis project Ga0155273, IMG submission 106241) | Gammaproteobacteria bacterium RIFCSPHIGHO2_02_FULL_39_13 | reverse complement strand
AGGCAGAATTGAACCGCCATTACGCGGATTTTCAGTCCTCTGCAACTGAATTGAACGAGCAGAGAACATGAAAAATATGGCCAGAGGCAGAATTGAACTGCCGACACAAGGATTTTCAGTCCTCTGCTCTACCGACTGAGCTATCTGGCCGTTTTAAATCGTATATTCATCGTGCATCCATGCACTGTATTTGTCTTCGTCGCCATTGCACCCAGGGTAACATCCTGTTACCCGTTTTTTGCTGTGCTCGCTCGCAAAAAACCCGACTGAGCTATCTGGCCTTCATCAAACAACGCATTAAACCGACTTGTTGCGTTTTAGTCAAGGCGTTTTTTTTACAAACCCCGGCGGTTTTTCAGCATTCCCGCCAAATAAAAATTGCTCCATTTCTTGCATTAAAAAATCACGCGATTTTTTGTCGATTGAACTTAATTTGTATTCATTGATCAACATCGTTTGATGCGCGAGCCACAAATCCCAGGCTTTTTGTGAGATGTTGTCATAAACGCGTTGTCCGAGTGCAGTGGGAAAAGGGGGTGCGGATAATCCTTCAGATTCGACGCCGAGTTTTTGACAATAAATAATTCGATTCATAATGCATCCAAAATATTTTTTACCGGTGCTGCAACACCGCCGGGTAGTTTCGTTGATAATTTATACCAAAAAAATTCATTTGTATTTAATTTTTTTAATAGCATTTGATTTTTCACGCGAAAAATTATCGGAGAAATTTCCAAAGTAAAGTGTGTGAATTGATGTGTTATGGTTGGAAGTGTATTAATCAATTTTAATTGTAGGGGGATTTGAGCGATCTGAAAAATTTCTTCACTCGGGTTACTCCCACTTCCGCCCTCACTTTTTTCCGGAAAACTCCATAAACCACCCCAAATCCCACTCGCTGGCCTTTTCAATAATAAAATTTCATTTTTATTTTTATAAATAATGAGCATGCGTATTTTTTTTAGGGGGCGTGATTTTTTCACTGTTTTGATAGGATAAAAAGTGGGTTTTTGTTGCTGGTGTGCTTGACAAGTTTTAATAAAAGGACATTCGGCACAACGTGGTTTTGTGCGTGTGCACAGCGTTGCCCCCAAATCCATAATCGCTTGATTGTAGTGGTGTGCATTTTGTCGTGGCGTTAATTTTTCAGCACACGCCCACATTTTTTCGATCGTGTCTTTTTGATTAATAGGAGATTCAATTGCAAAATAACGCGCTAAAACGCGTTTTACATTGCCATCTAAAATTACCGCTTTTTTTTGATACGCAAAAGAAATAATAGCGCCCGCGGTGGATTTGCCAATGCCAGGCAATTCACTGATGGTATCCACTGTTTCTGGAAAATGGCCGTGATATTGTTCAGTAATGATTTTAGCGGTTTTGTAGATATTTCTAGCGCGTGCGTAATAACCTAAACCAGACCAGTGCAATAACACATCATCTTCCGTTGCTGTCGCCAATTTTTTAATCGTCGGAAAACGCTTCATAAAACGTTCATAGTAGGGAATAACGGTAGTAACTTGTGTTTGCTGCAACATGATTTCTGAAATCCACACGCGATAGGCGGTTGGGTTTTTTTGCCACGGTAAATCATAACGACCGTACTGTTCGTACCATTTTAAAAGTTGTTTGGAAAACATGCTGTTCTGCTGATTGCTTTAAATAGAAGCGAATTATATTATCCCATTATGTTCAAACGTGAAATCAAAAGCTTTGTGCGTCGACAACGACGATTGACGGATCGACAACTGCAAGCGATGCAATCCGCATTTCCGCAATATGGTGTGATAATTTCAGATGCGCCATTGGATTTACCAAAAATATTTGGCAATCATGCGCCAGTCATTTGTGAAATTGGTTTTGGGTTAGGTGACGCGCTGTTGTCGATGGCAAAAAATAATCCCGAGAATAATTATTTAGGGATTGAAGTACATGAGCCGGGTGTCGCAGCCGTGATGCTGGGTATTATTGACCATCATTTAAAAAACATTCGTGTGATTCAGTATGATGCGGTGAAAGTTTTTCATAACATTCCGGATAATACGCTGTCGCGCATTCATCTTTATTTTCCCGATCCATGGCCTAAGAAAAAACATCACAAAAGACGTATTGTTCAGTCCGCATTCATTTATTTATTGTGTGATAAATTAATCGATGGGGGTGTGCTGCATTTCGCAACGGATTGGCAACAGTACGCAGAGCGTATGATGCATGTTTTATCTGAGAATGTTCGATTAAAAAATTGCATCAGTGAAAATCAATTTGCGGATAATAAAACATTATCACTACGGGTGAATACAAAATTTGAAAAGCGCGGCGTGAAGTTGGGGCATGGAGTGTGGGATCTGCTATTCAAAAAGCATATCCCAACGACACCGTAAACGGCACCTGAATACCTGGATTATTGGGTAAGGTATTGCCATTAGAATAATGTCCGATTCTACAATCCACATTAAAATGCTTGTGTTTGCCGAGAAACATGCCAAAACCCAGCAAATCTTGAAACGTAAAATGTCCGCCGGTATCGATATTATCGATAACTTGTTGCGTAATATAGGTGGGGCCTGCAACTGAATACATAAAATAAAAATCAAATAAATGAGATCGAATTAACCAAACACGAATGTCGGGAAAAATAGAAAATGTTTGGAAAGCAGTATTGTTTATCGCAGAATTATAATTTGAAACGCTAGTGCCGACATCAAATGAAAAATAGCGGTGAGTATGAAAAATATTTCTTTCATACAATAACATCTGACCTTGTTTTGTTTTGACATCACCAGTCCAAAAAATGGGTAAATAACCAATGGTGAAATATTTATTAACATCCGGGTTAAATAAATCCGTAGAAAATGCGCCAAATTGAATGAGATTTTTGTGAAAAATATAATGGTCTGTGTAGTAATCGGGTAAATTTAATTTTTGAAATAAATAATAAAATCCGCCGTACACATACGTTATTGCGGGTTGTTGTTGTGAGGGTTGTGCCAGTGCGTATTCAACGCCGATATTCGCATGCCAGTGTGACGTGAGTGCGTAGGTTACACCGCCTCCCGTTAACAAGGTTGCAATATCGCGAGAAGCAACAGCAGGTGTGTTAGCAGCACCTAAATTAAATCCATGACGAGAAATAATGCCGAGCCCTGTTAATCCGTACACGCTGATGCGTTTCGTGAGCGGTAGCGTGGGTCGAAGTGAAATACCAAATAGTGAAACCCAAATAGAATGTTTATCCGTTGGCGTGAGAATGCCATTGGGATACGACCATTGCACCGGACGCATTAAGCTAATATCGGTCGCTACATAACGATTGAAAAAATGTCCGATAAAAATAGTTAAACCAAATGCGGGATTCGTAAAACTGCGTGCTTGAAAGCCATTGAGCAAATCTTTATTGGAATAGGGAATGTCAGTGTAACCCGCACCCATGCCAAAATAACTATTGTCTAATGCAGCGGGTAATTGTGAGCGTGAATCGGGTGGATATTTTGTTTCTGCGTTGATGGATACAATCATTCCTGAAAAAAAGATCAACAAGATTATTTTTTTTATAACATGCACATGCGCACTCACACTAATTCTTTATTGGAATAATTTTAATTAATACACCCATCAACGGATGGCCAAAATAATTCAATTCATTGCTGCGCATCCGGCGACTTTGTATTAATTGAAAACTAAAATAGGGTTGATTTACTTTTGCGAAATATCCACGTGTATCCATTTTTTGTAATAAAGCAATCGGTGTTGTTAGCAATAAAGTGGTTTGTACATTAAAATAATGCGCCAAGTTAATACTAATAGAACCGGTTAATTGTGCGTGACCACCGAGATTATCTCCGCCAGAAATCGGTAATGTGATGGTGGATGAATCACCGCTCCAAGAACGTTGCCAACTGCGATCCAATAAAACACGATAGCCTGGATTACGTTGCAATGCGCGTTTTTCATGCTGTAATTGTTGTGCCGTGTTGGGAGATTCAGTTGAGGCGGTACTTTGATAAAAAGTATTGATGCTGTTTTCAGGTAACGTTGGCCATTGTTCTGATTGCACTGTTTGCGGAGTGATGTGTGAAAAAACCAACACTTCAATATCGTAAGTTCTGACGGGTGTGGCATTGGCAATAATAGAAAATCCTAACGCGCAACACATTACCACAATAATTTTAATCATCCGCAATATCATTTGATAATCCTTTTATTTTTATTCGAAGCGCATGAATATGAGTTTGCATCAATGAGCCCAATGCATCATACACGATGCGATGTTGCTGAACGCTATTTTTTCCGTTGAAAACAGGAGATGCAATCACCACCGTAAAATGTCCGCTGTCTTGATGTGCATGGCCGACATGGCCTGCTTTGTCATCAATCACGTCAATGTAAGTAGGTTGTAGTGCGTTTTGCAGTGTGTCTTGGATTATTTGGATGGTAGGTTTCATACTTCCACCACTTTAAACGGCTTCACCGTAATACGCTGATACACCTCACCCGTGACATACGGATCCGCCGCAATCCATTCTTTGGCTTCATCAAGATTATTAAATTTCGCAATAATTAATGATCCATGAATGCCAGCAACAAAAGGATTATCACCATCTCGGTTCATTAATGGTCCCGCCGCAAGCAATCTATTCTGCACTTTTAATTCTGCCAGTCGTACTAGATGCGCAGGACGAATGGATTTTCTTTTTTCTAAAACATTCTCGCCATCTTCACAAATAAAAACATAGTAGTGCATTATGCTTGTGACTCCTGTTGAATATGACGTGACATATAAATGGCTTGTACAATGGCGAACACTAATGTTAAACCCAATGTGCCAAATAATTTAAAATTAACCCACGCGTTCATCGAGTAATGATAAACCACGTATAAATTTAAAAAACCTAAAAAAATAAAAAATATAATCCACGCCGTGTTGAGTTTATCCCATATTTTTTGCGGCAAAATAACTTTTTCAGCGAGCATGCGCGCGAGTAAATTTTTACCTGAGATAAATCGTGTGAAAAATAAAATCACTGCAAAAACCCAATAAATAATGCTGGGTTTCCACTGAATAAAAATGGCTTTGTGAAAAATCAGTGTAAATCCACCAAGAATGAGCACGCTGAATAAAGTGATGACATGCAATTTTTCAAATCGCCTGTGTTTCAGCCAATACAGTGCATTTTGTAAAACGCATGCTGCCATCGTGGCAGTGGTTGCGACATAAACGCCGTAAAATTTATAGGCGATGAAAAAACAGAGGATGGGAAAATAATCAAAGAGTAACTTCATTACTATGTTAGACTCCCTACTGAAAATAATTCTATCTCAACACCGTCTGTACCATAACGATTCAACTCAGCAAAAAATCCACGCCTCTCTGTTGCAACGCGAGAGCGACGAATCATTTGACAACACCGATAAGCCAGCATGCAACTGCCTAGTGCTAGAAATGTGATGAGTATTATCCAGCCTTTCAGCGCTGTTTCTGACTCTGAAGGATCATTTTGGCTATTGCTCATATCAATATTCCCTTTATTTCCGTCGCACAATTTCAGCTAAATAAGCAGCATTGTCAAGATGTTGACGGGGTGCTAGAGCTTGATTCAGTACTACGCTATCATATATCCTACAATTCACCTTGTTTCGAGTGCGATATGCAATCAGTTGCTGATAGTGAGAAACCAGATCAATCCGATCAAACCGTTAAAGTGCGCGGTGAGATCGTGAGTGAATTTCCGATTGATCTGTACATTCCACCCGATGCATTACGTGTTTTTTTAGAAACATTTCAAGGGCCGCTGGATTTGCTGTTGTATTTAATTAAAAAGCAAAATCTCGATATTTTGGATATTCCCATTAAAAAAATCACGATCCAATATATGCAGTATGTTGAAGTAATGCAACAGCTACAGTTGGAATTAGCGGCAGAATATTTGTTGATGGCGGCAATGTTGGCTGAAATTAAATCTCGTTTATTATTGCCAAGACCGGTGAACGATGAAGAGCAAGAAATCGATGATCCGCGTGCAGAATTGATCCGCCGTTTGCAACAATACGAATGCTTTAAAAAAGCAGCAGAAGATTTGGAGTCGTTAAAACAAGTAGATCGTGATGTGTATATTGCTAATGCAACCGCACCAACGATGTCTTCAACGGTTACGCAACCCGAAGTGCCTATGCAGGATTTACTCGATGCGTTTGTGAGTGTGATGACCCGTGTGCGATTATTTGCGGATCATAAAATCGAAAAACAAATTTTGTCTATTCGTGAGAGAATGTTGGCGGTGATGGGTCGTGTTCATTCATCAGAGTTTATTTCTTTTACATCATTATTTACGGTAGAAGAAGGACGAATGGGTGTAGTTGTCACGTTTATTGCAATACTGGAATTAATTCGTCAGTCAGTGATTGAAATTGTGCAGAATGAACCCTATGCGCCAATTTACATTAAATCGAAAACTGTCGTTGAAAATCAATATGTAAACATAATTGAGCAGGTGGTCGATGAGCACATCGTTTGAAAATCCCGAAAAAATTTTAGAAGCGGCATTATTTTCTGCAGCAGAACCTTTGCCAGTTGATAAATTAGTGCAATTATTTCCCGAAAATAATCGTCCCAGTTTGAGCAATATTCGTTCTTGGTTATCCAATTTAAAAAACAGTTATCAAGACCGCGGTGTTGAATTAGCTGAAGTGGCGAGTGGATATCGTTTTCAAGTGAAGGCGGACTTTGCGCCATTTATTCAACGATTGGAAGAACGCAAACCACTAAAATATTCTCGTTCATTTTTAGAAACATTAGCATTGATTGCGTATCGTCAACCGATCACGCGGGGTGAAATTGAAGATGTGCGCGGTGTGACCGTGAATCCCACTGTTATTAAAACATTGTTAGAACGCGAATGGATTAAAATTGCAGGTTATCGTGATGTGCCTGGAAAACCAGCATTATTTGCGACAACAAAAGCATTTTTAGATTATTTTAATTTAAAAAACATTTCGCAATTACCACCATTATCTGCATTAGTGAATTTTGAAACGTTGGAAAAACAACTGGGATTGCAATTGCCACCCGTGATGCAATCGGTGGTTGAAGAGTCAGAAGAGGGAGTGATCGGACAATCATAGGACGAATGCCATCATGCACAACAATTTATTTTCGCTTTGCAAACAACTTGATCATCTGTGTGTGAAACAAAATATCCATATTGCGCTTGCTGAATCCTGTACTGGCGGAATGTTATCTGCCTTACTGACCGACATCGCGGGCAGTTCAGCGTGGTACTGCGGTGGTGTGATTTCGTATAGCAATGAAGCTAAATTAGCACTATTGGGTGTCGATTTAAAAACAATAGAAAATCATGGCGCGGTTTCAGAGCCTGTTGCAAAAGCAATGGCGCAAGGTGCATTGAAACAATTTGGCGCGGATAGCGCGTTGTCGATTACCGGTATTGCAGGACCTCATGGTGGCAGTGAAAAAAAACCGGTTGGCACAGTTTGTTTTGCCTTGGCAGATCACAAGGGTGTTGATGCGAAAACAATGCATTTTACGAGTGGTCGAGATTATATTCGAAAAAACGCCTGTATTTTTGCGCTAGAATGGATGATCATGCATCTTTCTATTATAATCTGAAGGTAAATCAAGAAAGGAACATCGTTTGCGGGATTTAAAAAAGAAAACCATCAATTCGAAAATCACTGCCCGTGTTGCGCCGATTTCTTTGTATCGATATTTGCACGAAGGTTTGTTGATTGTGTTGTTGGCGATTGGTTTTTTTTTATTTTTATCGATTATCACTTTTCATCGCGCCGATCCGAGTTGGTCACATCAAGTTGACAGCACCACCATTTTAAATGCGGGTGGACGAGTGGGTGCGTGGATTTCAGATTTTTTATTGTATTTGTTTGGTTACGTCACTTATCTTTTCCCCATTATTTTATTTCACATGACGTGGGAACTATATCGTGACTATTCGAACCGTGATGCCAACACAGACATTCTCTGGTCGCGCATTGCATCACGTGTCATCGGTTTTGTTTTTACTGTGTTGAGCGCAACCAGCTTGTTGCATTTGTATTTGAGTGATTTGAATTTTGCATTACCTTATGAATCCGGTGGCATTGTGGGTGTCACCGTGGGAAACGCTATGCTACAGTGGTTTAATCGCATGGGAACCACCATTGTTTTTATTCCTGTTTTGTTAATTGGGACTACTTTATTAACGGGTACATCGTGGTTAGAAATGATTGAAACCGTTGGCAGTTGGATGATGCGCGGTGTTCGTTTTCCGCAATGGTCGATTCGTTTGCCATCGTTGCGTTTTAATTTATTTCATTTTTTTCAACAATCCACTCAAACTAAAATTGAACCGGCGCTCAAAAAATCATTGGTTGAGCCGAGCTTGTCTTCAGATGATCCTTTATTTTCAGGCCCACCTTCAACGCGAGAAAATAAAATAAACATTCAGCAAGATGAAATGGCGCCTGCTAGAATTCCACGCTACTCGCAATCGAACATTGTGCCGAAATTATCGTTGTTGGATTCACCGTCAAATGAAAAAAGAATGGGTGTGAGCAAAGAAGCGCTCGAGCAACGTTCGCGTGAAGTGGAAGATTGTTTTAATGATTTTGGTGTTGCATTAAAAGTGGTTGCGGCGCATCCAGGTCCCGTTGTTACCCGTTTTGAAATGGAATTAGCGCCGGGCACCAAAGTCAATAAAATTACTGCGTTGGTAAAAGATTTAGCGCGATCATTGTCGGTAATTAGTGTGCGCGTGGTGGAAGTGATTCCAGGAAAATCAGTGATTGGTTTGGAATTACCAAACCAAAATCGTGAAATGGTAACCTTGAAAGAAGTGTTATCGACAAAAGCATTTCAACAATCGCGTTCTTCATTAACCATTGCGCTGGGAAAAGATATTGCAGGCGAACCCGTTGTGGTCGATTTAGCAAAAATGCCGCATTTGTTAGTGGCAGGGACAACCGGCTCTGGTAAATCCGTTGCACTGAATGTGATGTTATTAAGTTTATTATATAAATCATCCCCACAAGATTTGCGATTAATTTTAATTGATCCGAAAATGCTGGAATTATCGATATATGATCGCATTCCGCATTTGTTAGCGCCAGTTGTGACGGATATGAAAGATGCCTCCACTGCATTGCGTTGGTGTGTTGTTGAGATGGAGCGACGTTATCGATTAATGGCATCACTCGGTGTGCGTAATATTATGGGATATAACATCAAAGTGCGTGAAGCGATTGATCACGGTGCGCCACTGTTGGATCCGCTGACACCACCCAACACAACAGAGCCGCCAAAAGAATTACAAATTTTGCCAAAGATTGTTGTGTTAGCCGATGAATTTGCAGACATGATGGTGGTGGTTGGTAAAAAAGTAGAAACCTTAATTGCGCGTCTCGCACAAAAAGCGCGCGCGGCAGGCATTCATTTAATTTTTGCAACGCAACGTCCTTCGGTGGATGTGATTACGGGATTAATTAAAGCCAATATTCCAACCCGCATTGCATTTCAAGTGTCATCCAAAATTGATTCGCGCACGATTCTCGATCAACAGGGCGCGGAACAATTATTGGGAAATGGCGATATGTTATATTTGCCGCCGGGTTCAGGTGTGCCCGTGCGTGTGCATGGTTGTTATGCGAGCGATGAAGAAGTGCATCGCGTGGTGAATGATTTAAAACAGCGCGGAAAACCAGATTATTTAGATGAAATTTTTGACGACTCTGCGGGTGTTGATCCAACGGGATACACCGAGTCTGCGATGATTGAAGAAGGAAATGGTGAAAAAGATGATTTGTATGATGAAGCGGTTGCGTTTGTGGTGAAAGCGCAGCGCGTTTCGGTATCGAGTGTGCAACGTCGATTTAAAATTGGTTACAATCGCGCCGCTCGAATTGTGGAAGCGATGGAAGCTGCAGGTGTGGTGAGTAAAATGGAAGGTAATGCGCAACGCGATGTGTTGGTGCCGATGCAGGAGTAGTTATCAGTTATCAGGAATCGGAGTATGAAATCAAAATCATTTTTTATTTTTTTTCTGACTATCTTTTTTTGCATCGCCAGTTACGCAAACACACAACACACTTCAGCAGCACGCTTGGCTGATTTGCTCAGTCATTTCACTCAATTCGAAGCGCGCTTTCAGCAAATCACGATGAATGCACAGCAGCAAATCTTACAAAAAAGTAATGGCTATGTGATGTTAAAGCGCCCTGGACAGTTTCGTTGGGAAACCAAAAAACCCATGCATCAAGTTATTATTACTAACGGAAAAAAATTATGGGTGTATGATTTTGATTTAAAACAAGCCACTGAACAGTCTGTTGAACATGATCAAATGAACCCAGCAAAATTTTTATCTGGCAATGTGCATGACATGCTTGAACAATTTAATGTTGTAATGATTCCGCACCATGGCATTTTAGTATTTCAATTAACGCCAAAAAAGCTTAACCAGTCATTTCGTACTATTGGCATTGCTTTCCGTTATGAAAAATTAATTAGCATGCAAATCCAGGAAAATAGCGAACAAAGCACGCGATTTGATTTTTTCGATAGTAAGTTGAATCCGCACTTACCTGATTCATTATTTGAATTTACCGCGCCAGCTGGTGTGGATGTGTTGCGTTAAATTTGAGATAAAATTCAATATCGATTATAGTTTTAAATCACTTCTAAATAATATCAGTAATTTTTGTACGAAATGGACATCAAACTTTTTTTGAATTGAGGGTCTGTTATGAGAGCATCAATAAAAATCAATGGAGATGATCTTGAGATTGATAATGATTTTCTTCTGAAGTTGCATAGGGATGTTAAGGCAGAATTCTTAAAAGCATTGAGTGCGTATTATTATCACGAGCACCATAACAAAATATTTTCGGGTTTTGATATTGTTGCGCAAGCTGCAAAAAAATATCCTAATAATACACGTGAGCAAATTGAGCATTTGGTGCGGTATGCGCAACGGAATCCCGACAGCTTAGTTGCGAAAGCATTTTATCAGGTTCCAAAATCGTATCAAGATCTTTGGTATTTTTCAATTGAGGAAAATAAATTTGCTCTCATCCCGGGAAAAAATAATTATTATGGCAATGTTATGATTAATGAGACACAGCGTTGCTCAACTCGACAGAAAGTAATTCCCTTTTCATTAACTGCAAAGAATGTCAAATATGACGAAAAGAATAATGTCGACTATAACGAAACCATGGCAGCTCGTTTGCTTGCTGAGATTGAAAAAGAATATAATGCGCATCGTGCAAAAAAATTCTTTAAGTCTCCCTTTTCTTATTTCAGACGATTTCAAAATAAAGATTTATTTGCAATCGACAAACTGCGCATAATTCTGCAAGATGCGAAAAAACCAGAAACGCTACAACAAGTGATTGATATTGTGTTGCCGACATCGATACAAAACACGAGAGCCAAACAAGCAGCAGAAAAATTAAAAACAGAAAAAATAAAACAAGAAAAAATAAACAACGCGGAAACAAAGGCCAGAGATATGATACTTCGCGAAAGCGATCAAGAAATACAAAAAATAAAAATAAAAATAGAAGAAGTAAAACAGAGCAATGCGATCTTCCAGCAGCAAGAATCCGAAGAATTTAAAAAGTTGATGCTGTGTTTGAATGCTGCAAAAAAGCAGATGACTCAAAAAGAACCGTCTCAAGTTTTACCTCAACCTGCAGAAGAGGTAAGTAGTGTGGTGAGTAAAGTTAAAGACATCTGCCTTCCTCAAGAATTAGCGGTTACCATTTTAATTAACAAGGTGGATGAATCTGATAGCGATCCCGTGGGGATTTTGTTAACTGCTTTTAATCCTCAGCGCCATCGTGTGCAAGATTCGAAGGATCAAGTTATTGTTGATTGTATCGCTACATTAAAACAAATTTTTTTTCTTGCTGAAAATAACCCATTATTCTTGAAAATTTTTTCTTCTTCTAATTACAATCAATATATCGATGCGGTGAAATGCATGGTTGAGAGAGCAAGTCAGGTATTGCATGATGCTATTATACGTAGAACATTCAAAGCATCAGAAAAACCAGAAGCGTTTATTGCATTTTGCAATACTGCGCGAGAACAATTGCAGAACTATGCAGCGGAGTTGGGTGTTCCAGGATACGAACAAAAAGAAGAGAAAGGGGTGGAGGAGCGTGCACGTAAAAAATCACCAACGGTTTCTAGTAATAGCAATTCAAGTTTTGCTCTTTCCTCAAGCAAACGATTTTTTCCGAGTAGCGATAGCGCGGGTTCTGTTGTTGGCGACTCATTACCACATTCTGCGAGAAGTATTCGGCCGCGATAAAAGCAATCCTCGCAAAATTAATGTATATACGTTAACTCTTCTCGCACAATTCCCTGACGATTAAACCAATAACTTTTTTCTGCTTTCTTAAAATCATCCAATCCAATATTTTTTGAGATGATTTGTGATTGGTCAGCATTGGGATAATTCATAAAGTCAATTTTCTCAGCGATGATCGCTGCTTTGTTTTCTGTATCAAAGTCACCGTGAATGGTAATCAACATCCCTGGAAATCCAAATTTTAAAATACGCTGCGTGTCATGTTGATTGATAATCACGTGATAATTTTCCTCGACACCATTTTTATGATCAGCGCACACTCTTTGTCGATTCACAACGATAGTGGTGTGGTGTGAATTGTTTTTTGATACCAATGGCATAGAAAATAGTGTTCCAATTAACTGAACGAGACAACCGGTTCCATTGTAGAGTTTCATCATTGCTTCCTTATCTGTACAAAAAATCCCATTAATTTCACACTGGTTTTTTAGGAAAATCGTGATAGAATCATTTCCGTCAAAAATCAGTATTACATTAATGTAAAGGAATATATTACATTAATGTTAAACTCGCAAGCTGTGGTTTTTAAAAAGGATGTGTAAAACGGATATGAAAAAAATAGAATCAGCTTGTATTCAAACTGTTTTAATTAAATTATTGGCCGATGAACAATTGTCGGCCAATGCGCTGGCAAATTTATTACATCTACCCACGCCCACTATTCATCGTTTATTAACGGGTGATGTGCGTGATCCGCGTATCTCAACATTAACCATAATCGCTGATTTTTTTGCCATTTCAATTGATCAATTAATTGGAAAAAAACCCCTTGGAAAAAACAATTTAAAAAAAAGAAAAAAATAATTTTTATGCATGGAGATTAAGGAAAAGTAGCATGATTAACGCCATACCATTATTTTATTATCCCACCACGTGTATTTATGTTGATGACGATAAAACCTTTTTGCAATGCATGCCGATGGCATTTGAAAATATTGCGCGATCAAAATTATTTTCATCTGCAAAAGCGTGTATCGATTTTTTAGGTTCGTACAAAACCACACTTTCTTTTAACCATTTTTTAAAAAGCAATTGTGATGATGAGCATTATGGTGTGTTGCATCACACGCCAACGGATTTTGATATTACCGCCGTTGCGGAATTATCTAATAATCCAGCAAGACATGATGAAATTACAGCGATGGTGATTGATTATCATATGCCTGAAATGAATGGATTTTCATTGGCAAAAGAATGCGGACAGTTACCGGTCAATAAAATTTTGCTCACTGGCACGACAGATGATGAACATGTGATTGCGGGATTTAATCAAAGTGTGATTCAGCGTTTCGTGCAAAAAAACGAAGAGATGGAAGAAAAATTAGCCTCTTATTTGTCTGATTTATCATTACAATATTTTCAAACCATCACATCCCCTCTGTTGGCACATTTGGAGGTTGAGAATAGGATGCCATTATCTGATCCCGTTTTTATCGCGTTTTTTAAATCATTTTGTCTGCGAAAAAATATTGTTGAATATTATTTGATAGACAAGCAAGGTAGTTTTTTGTGTATTGACCACGATGGTAAAAAAACTATTTTGATATTACACAGCGATCGCAGTTTAGACGCGTGGGTTGAAGCGTATGGCTCAGGTGACGAGTTGCCACAACATTTATTGCAAGCCATTCAACGGCGCGAAAAAATTCCTTTTTTCGGCATTGGAAAAGAAGCTTGGAACATCGACAGCGCGCAATGGAAAAATTATTTTTATTCATCAGTGATGTTGGTTGGCAGAGAACGATATTTTTGGTTTGAGTTGGAGGGATGAGTATGTTGTACCAAGATTTAACGCGTGAGATTTCGGAAGAGATGCTGATGTTTCCAGGTGATCCTATTTTTAAGAAAAAATATTTGCATTCTCTTGAGGCGGGTTCTGATTTTGGGTTGTGTGAAATCAGTATGTGTAATCACATCGGAACCCATGTTGATTTTCCAGCGCATGTTATTTTCGGTGGAAAATCGAGCAGTGATTATACTGTAAATGATTTAATTGGAGTGGGCGTGATTATTCAAACACCGATTGGTCTTAAATCAATATCAGCTGATTTTTTAATGAATCAAACCATTCAGGAGAATGATTTTGTTTTTTTTAAAACTGATAATTCATTGATGTCGAATCAATCGGAGTTTACTGAAGAATATGTTTTTATTGAGCCAGATGCAGCGCGATTGCTAATTGATCTGAAAGTAAAAATAGTTGGCATTGATTATTTCAGTGTTGATGATATTCACGACACAACATTAAGCGTACATCATTTGCTATTATCCAATAATATTTTAATTATCGAAAATCTTGAGTTTAAGAATGTTGCGGCTGGACGATACCATATTTTTGTTATGCCAATTCGCATTGCTAATATGGATGGGTTGCCAGTGAGAGTGGTGGTGTATCAGGAGAAAAATAATGCGCAAGAGTTTTTTGTTTGAAAAAGTTTCCCGCCATGATCTGCTGACATTTTTTGCAATCACGCTGTTTTATTTTTTTGAAGCAGGTCAAATGAGTTATTTCAATGTGCTTGCACCGACATTTTTATCTCTCGGTATTTATCATCACGCTCAAATTGCGTCACTCTCTGCTGCTTATTATTATGGTGATGTAGTTGGTTTGCTTCCAGTTGGATTTATGCTGGATCGTTTTCCACTGCGAAAAACGCTACTTTTTGCGATATCAGGATCTATACTCGCCGCATTTTTGTTATTCATCAGTGTAAATATTTATTTACAATGGTTCGCTCGCTTTTTTTGCGGTTTTTTTGGTGGAACATTTTCATTTATCGGCGGAATACGAATTTTAGCGCTGCTATTTTCAAAACGATTTACATTGTATGTCGGTTTATTTTTGGCAGCCGGTATGTTGGGTGGCTTGGTTTGCCAATATCCTTTGTTGATGCTGGTTAACGATTACGGCATAAAGTCTGCCATGTTGATCATGGCAAGCTTTGGTATTCTGGTTATTTTGATTAATTTTTTATGTCTTCATCCGACGTATGAAAATACACATCACAATAAAACCACGATTAATAGTAAACAATTGTTAAATAGTTTATTGATGATATTGAAAAATAAAAAAAATTGGTTTGATTGTATTTTAGTAATTTTTCTGGATACGCCGGTAAGTATTATTGGAACGTTGTGGGGTGTGGTAATTTTTATTCATCTTTTTCAATTTACCGATATTCACAGTACCTATGTTGTGATGGCATTATTTATTGGCTTGATGATTGGACTTCCAACGTGGGGGTTGATTGCTGATAAATTTCAGCATCCCGAATGGATTGTACTGGTTGGTTCGGGTGTGAGTTTTTTAACGTTGCTTCCGCAATTATTTTCCATACCGCTTTCGCTGAGTATTGTTCTAGCGCTTTACTTTTTGCTTGGTTTTTTTAGTAGCTGCCAAACATTATGCTTTACCTGGCTAACAAAGAATATGAAACCAGAATTAGTGGGCACCAACAGCGCATTTAATTCCATGGTTTTTATGTCAGCAAATGGTTTGGTGAAACAACTCAGCGGAATGATGTTAGCGGGATCATTGTGTTTTTTCAGTGTTGATGTAACGAAAAATGTGTTGTTATTTATTTCAGTTTTGATGTTGTTAGCGTTTGGTGGGGTGTTGATTAGGAGAAAAATATTTAATAAGTTACGATCACACCCATCCCCGATGGGTGAGTGGCGAGCGGGGCTGAGTTGCGAATGATTTCTAACGATTGGTTTTTGTGATGATTAGATCACTTCCGTTCCGCTTACTGCGTGCGCGGTTCTGTGTTGATTCACCGGTGCAAACAAACGCAAAAAAATCACATTTTGAGGTGTAATGATTATATGAGCAACGTTATGATCACATTCAGTAAATATTCGATTAACCTGTGTCAACATTGGTCATAACAGGTTAATCGAATATTTACCACATCTATCTGGAATTTTATATGAGTAATAGTCATATTGCATTAATTACGGGTGCAAAAAGAGGTGTTGGAAATGCAATAGCAAATTCATTCAGAAAAAAAAATGTTATGGTGATTATCACCAGTAGAAGTTTTGATTTTAACCCAACTTTGAAATTTACAAATAGCGTTATTGAACAATATTTAGATGTTACTTCTATTGAATCTATAAAAAACTTTTTTACTTGGTATTCCTCTCTTAACGCGCCAATACATTATTTAGTTAATAACGCTGGTGTTGGAGTTTTTAAATCTCTAGATAAAATTGATATTTCTGAGTGGAGATCAATTATTGATACCAACTTAACTGGTTCATTTTTTGTTTTGAAATATGCTTACCCATTTTTAAAAAATGCTAATGGTGCGAAAGTTGTAAATATAGGCTCAATCGCAGAAAACTATTACCTGAAAGAAAATGGAGCTTATGCTGCATCTAAGTTAGGTTTAAAAGCATTATCTCGAGCAATTAACGAAGATTGGGAAGGTGACAATATTTTTTGTACTCATGTTATTTTGGGTGCTGTTGCAACTGATATTTGGAAAAAAAGAAAAGATTTTTTTAAAAAAGATATGTTGTGTGTTAATCAGGTTTCAGATTTGATTGTTGATTCCGTGATGAGTTCACAAAATATTCGACTTGACACCCTGGAGATTTTTCCAACAAAAGGATTGCTATGAAAAAAATTGCTTTGATTACTGGAGCAGGTGCGGGTATTGGTTTTCAAATTGTAAAATCAATACGGAATAAAATTGATGTACTTTTGTTGCTAGATAAGAACATAAATGCACTTAGTAAACTTACAGAACGATCAAAGTTAGATAATGTGATCTCGTATTGTGTTGATTTAGGTGATCTTCTCTCAGTTGAAAAATTTATAAAAACTTTAAAAAAAAATCATCTTTATCCAAATATACTCATTAACAATGCTGGGTATGGCGGATCGTTTGAGGAAGTTGAAAATGTTTCTCTTGAGCAATGGGACTGTGTTTTTAATATCAATGTTAAAAGTCAATTTTTGTTAATGAAAGCATTTTTACCAGAAATGAAAAAAAATAAATATGGAAGGATTGTTAATATTGCGTCTGTGCAAGGATTTTTAGGCGCTAACAAATCATCTGCGTATGTAGCATCAAAACATGCTGCATTGGGTTTAATGAAAACTGTGGCCGTAGAAGCTGGTGAGTATGGTATTACTTGTAACTCAGTATCTCCAGGCTATGTTAAAACAAAAATGGGTGTTCAAGATGATTTAATTTCATCTCATTATGAAAAAATAATTTCGAAAACACCAGCTAAAAGAATTGCGGAGCCTTCTGAAATTTCATCATTGGTTGATTTTCTCATTTCAAAAAATGCGGGATTTATTAATGGCGAAAATATTGTTGTTGATGGAGGATTAACTGCTGGTGTTGGAACGCAATAAATGAATTTTAAAACCAAAATTTTTCTTTCCTTACTCGCCGTTAGTATGTTTTTGTCTATTGGTATATTAATTGGCACATATTTTGTTGTGAGAAATTATATTAACGACGAATTTTTTTCTAGATATAATTCACTTGGTAATGTTGTTGCTAATATGTTCCATCAGATGGGAAAGGTGAGTGACCAGGTAAATAAAAATGCAGTTACTATTTTAAAAACGATATCGAAATTTTCAGCGATTCCATCAAATCGCGACTTATCGTTACTTGCAAATCAGGTTGGAATACAGGGATTTTATGTTATTAACAAGGATGGAAAATTTATACGTTCATCTGATTTGCCGTTGAAGAAGCAAAAAAACTCATTATTTAGCTATTGTGCTGGTTATCGTAATTTAGTTGATGGAACTTTGAATCAAGCTGTTACACCGATTATTCCAAGTTATCCATATGGAATTCCTTCTAAATTTATTATGATCCCCAATGCAAATAGAAATATGATACTGGAAGCCGGTGTGCATCTTAGTTATATAGGACAGATTTTGCATAATTCAGTTGAATACAATAAAAATATTATTTCTATCGGACTGTTTTCTCCAAACGGTTATATGCTTGGATTTATTTCTTCGGATGGAAAGTTTACACAGGGAGAAGATAAAATTTCTGTTTCTGCATTATCTGGTAATTATATTAAATCAAAAACTGTTGTTTTTAATTTTAAAATTCCAGCAAACGTTGGATATTGTTGCGAATGTAAAATTAAAGACGTTCAAAATTTAACTTCTGGAAGATATTATTATATTTTACAAATGACTGTATCCAAAAAACCTTTAATGCAAGCGTTACATAATCTTAGAAAAGATTTTTTATTTTTATTTATTATTGCATTGATAATTAGTTTTGTTATCTCTTCCTACCTATCAAAAAAATTGGTTGCAAGAATTAATAAAATGAATCAAGTTATTGATGATATCATTTACACTGGAAATTTAAAACGAACAGTTGATATTGGAAAAACACAAGACGAGCTTTCGGTGCTTGCTGATAGATTTAATACAATGATTGCAAAACTTGAGGTTTTTCGTCTTAAAGACATTGAGTATGAAAAAATAAAAGGTATCGAAAAAATCTCCAAACAAGTCGCTCACGACGTTCGATCACCCTTAACGGCGTTGGAGATGGTTTTTAAGCGCATACCGAAAATGGAAGAATCGAAGTGGATTATTGTGCGAGATTCGCTGAATCATATTCGTGATATTACGAATAATCTTGATAAAGGCAATTTTATTTTAGATCGATCTGATCTGTTGTGGTTAACACAAATTGCGGTTCTGCTGGAGTCGGTGATCTCAGAACGGCGTATTGCGTTTTCAAATCTGTCAATGAAAATTGAAAATGATTTTTCTCCCGATCAATATGCATTTTTTGTAAATGTGGTGCCGGTTGAAATGAAACGTATTCTCACGAATATTGTTAATAACGCGTGCGAAGCGATTGTGTCGACGGATATGCGTGTGAGTATTTCACTTAAAAAATCTGAAAATAAAATTGTTATTGTAATTTCTGATAACGGCGCAGGTATTCCCACGAATTTATTTTCGTCGTTATTTATCCGTGGATTTACCACAAAAGAAAAAGGTTCTGGACTGGGGTTGGTGCATGCGAAAGAAAAACTTGAAGAGTGGCGTGGTGCAATTACGGTGAAGCCGAATGTGGATCGAGGTGTGTCTGTTTTTATTACGTTACCACTACAGTCACCACCGCAGTGGTTTGTTGAAAATTTAATTTTATTTGAAAATACAGAAGTGGTTTGTGTTGATGACAGTATTGAAATATTTCATGCGTGGAAAGAGAGAATCAATTCTATCAATAAACATGTCGTCATGATTTACTGCGAATCAAAAGAAAAATTAACTGCTTTTTTGCATGAAAAAAATGAAACGATAAAAACGTATTTTGTAGATTATGAATTTTCAGGAAAAAATTATAGTGGTATTGATTTGATGAATATGATTTTGTTGCGCAAAAATAAAAATGATCGCCTGTTTTTAGTGACCAGCAGATCGAATGAAATTGCGATCCATTGTTTCTGTGAAGAAAACAATATTCAAATTATTCCGAAATATTTTGCATTTAAAATTGCGCTGGAGGTTATTGCGTGATCGCCTTAAGATAGGCGGTTTCATGCCCGCCCAGAATCGGTCGCACCTGACTTGAATCCAAGAAAATCTCCATCATTTTTGTAAAATAACTGATATACTGATTTCAAATATTCAGAAGTTTCACACTTTAGAAAAGCACTCTGAAGAAGCGAGCGATGTAAGATTTCTCAAAGTGTGAAACCCTTAATTTTAAGGAGGGTCTATGTCTCAGCTCGAATTTGGTGTAATTGGTTTGGGTCGAATGGGTGGTGGGTTGGCGCTTCAAGCGATGAAAAAAGGAATGAAAGTAGCAGGGTACGATCGCAATCCCCCGAATGATGCGCTGATTAAAGCGGGTTTGATTCCTGCTAAAAATTATCAAGATTTTATTCAGCATTTACAATCTCCGCGAATTATTTTTATTTATATTCCCTCTGGACCGGCTATCGATAATTTGATGGAAGAATTGGTGGGTGTTTTAAAAGCAGGAGACATTGTTGTTGATGGCGGAAATTCTTATTGGGGTGATTCTATTCGTCGTCATAAAAAATACGAAGCAAAAGGAATTCATTTTTTAGATTTAGGAACCAGTGGTGGTTTGTTGGGTGCAGAAACGGGTGCATGTTTTATGCTAGGTGGAACTGCAAATGAAGTTTCACATGTTGAACCCATATTAAAACAATTGTGTGTGAAAGACGGTTATGTGCATGCAGGACCGCCTGGTTCCGGTCACTTTGTGAAATTAGTGCATAACGGAATTGAATACGGCATGTTAGAAGCCATTGGTGAAGGATTATCATTGTTAGAAGCCTGCCCACTTAAAATTAATTTACAAAAGACGTTGGATGTTTATACGCATGGCTCAGTGATTCGCAGTTGGTTGATGGAATTATTGCGCGATGGTTATCGTGAAAATCAAGGTGTGGCAAAATTAAATGAATATGTTGATGACACGGGTGAAGTCAATTGGTTGGTAGATGATGCAATGCATATGGAAGTGTCAACACCCGTGATTGCGCAGGCAGTGATGAATTTAATTGCATCACGTGATGGCGCGCATACATCAGCAAAAGGCATTGCAATGATTCGACACGGTTTTGGTGGCCATGCTTATGGTCATTCACAAGTGTCTCAAGATGAGCGATATCGTGGTCGAGTCGGTGGATATTATTATAATTTACAAGATCCAGCAAAATTAATTCATTCAAAAGAAGACTAATGAAATACAATGTTAATAGTATTTATAATTCATCCTGTATTTTAGGTGAAGGTCCTATTTGGCATCCGCTTGAAAATGTTTTGTATTGGGTTGATATTTTACAATGTGAATTGCATCGACTCGATCTTGAAACACAACAACATCAATTATGGAGAATGCCGAGCGAAATTACGTGTATCGTGCCAAATCGTAATGGTGGTTTGTTGATTGCGTTACGCTCTGAGATTGCATTTTTTACCGCTTCAATTCAACAAAGTGAAATCATACCCGCTGTAACAACATTATCTGAAACAGAAGCAGAAAACACGATGTTTAATGATGGACATTGTGATCGGCAGGGTCGATTTTGGATTGGCACAAAAGATATTACTGAAAAAAATCCCACTGGAAAAATTTATCGATTACAAAATAATAAATTAATAACGTGCGCTGACAATTATATTGTGTCGAATGGTTTGATTAGTAGTTTGGATTCAAACTATTTTTATATTGCTGATTCACCCAGAAGAATTATTTATCGATATGAATTTGATCGTGATGAGAGTGTGATTCACAATCAAAAAATTTTTGCAAAAATCGCAGATGATGCGGGATATCCGGATGGTATGACGATAGACAGTGAAGGATGTATTTGGAGTGCACATTTTAATGGTTGGCGAATAACGCGTTACTGTCCAGATGGTTCAGTGGATCGTGTTATTACCATGCCAACACAGTCACCGACGAGTTGTTGTTTTGGTGGTACGGATTTAAAAACATTATTGATCACGAGCGCAAAACGAGATGTATCGTTCAGTGAACATCAACAGCAACCATTGGCTGGAAATGTGTTTGCGCTTCACTGTGATGCGCCTGGTGTTCCAGAACCCTTATTTTTAGAGGAAAAAATGTAATGAAAGCTATTGCTGTATTTCCAAAAGAAAAAAAAGTGAAATTGATTGAACATCCTGAGCCATGCATTGAAAAACCAACAGAAGTAAAAATAAAAATACTGGATGTGGGAATTTGTGGAACGGATCGTGAAATTTGTGATTTCAAATATGGTACACCGCCAGCAGGATGTGATTATTTAATTTTAGGTCATGAATCACTGGGTCGTGTGGTTGACGTGGGTTCTGCTGTGACGGATTTTAACGTGGGTGATTTGGTAGTGACGATGGTGCGTCGTCCTTGTCATCATAAAAGTTGCATTGCGTGCAGAGCAGGACAACAAGATTTTTGTTACACCGGTGATTTCAAGGAGCGTGGCATTAATGGGTTGCATGGTTTTATGACGGAATATGTAGTAGATGAACAAAAATTTATGTTGCGTGTTCCAAAGCATTTGTTAGGTATCGGCGTATTAACAGAACCGTTAACTATTGCGGAAAAATCGGTGCGTGAAATTCATGCGATTCAAAAAAGATTGCCATGGGGAAAAATTGGTAATGAGACGCATCGTGCATTAGTGATTGGCGCGGGGCCGGTTGGTTTACTGGCAGCGTTAGTATTTGGCACACAAGAATTTAAATTATTTGTGTACTCGCTCGAGGCAGAAACTGATTTTCGTGCCACCATTGCAACCGCATTGGGTGCCCAGTACATTTCCGCAAAAACAAATAATATCAAAAAATTAAATAACATAATTGATGGAAATGTAGATGTTATTTTTGATGGATCCGGTGCATCTACACTGGCATTTCAATTAGTTGATTCACTTGGATTTAATGGTATTTTTGTATGGACAGGTATTCCGGGGCGCAAAGAAACCATTGATGTGAATGCAGGAACGATGATGCGCAATATCGTTTTAAAAAATCAGAATATTGTGGGATCGGTGAATGCTGGCTATGTCGATTTTAAAAGTGCGATTAAAAATTTGGATGCGTTGTCGGAACTGCTGCATCATTTTGATCAGCCATTGATAATGCGTTTTCCTGTTGAACAATTTGAAGCATTGTTGTTGAAACCACCTGCAGAGAATGTTTTTAAAAGTGTGTTGCAGTTTTCGGTGTGAGTGGGAGAAAATGAGATGAAAAATAAAATAAAAAGAATCATTAAAAAAGAAATTAAACCCAGTCACGAAGGAATTTTACCGAATTATAAAACCAATTTTTTTGTCATTTTTATCGCATCCATTGCCGCCATTGGTGGAATTTTATTTGGTTTTGATACCGGTGTTATTTCTGGCGCGATTTTATTTATTAAAACCGATTTTCAGTTAACGGCTTTAACAAATGGAATCGTTGTTTCTGCATCATTAATTGGCGCGGTGTTGGGTGCGGCGGTTGGTGGTTATTGTGCGGATCAGTTTGGTCGCAAAAGAATGCTGATGGTTGCAGCCCTTATTTTTGTTGTTGGTACGTTGGGTTCTGCTTTCGCTAGCGGTATTCCACTATTGATCGTCAGCAGAATTATTTTAGGATTTGCAATTGGCGTCGCTTCTTTTACAGCACCTTTGTATATTTCTGAAATAGCGCCACCGAATTTACGCGGTGCATTGGTATCATTTAATCAGTTGGCTGTGACAGTGGGTATTTTTGTTTCATATTTTGTGGATGCGTATTTTGCGCATACAGAAAATTGGCGTTGGATGTTTGGTGTGGGTGTGATTCCCGCGGTGTTATTATTTTTGGGATTAATTTTTTTACCTGATAGTCCGCGCTGGCTGTGTTCAAAAGGAAAAATACACGCAGCATTTCACACGCTCTCACGCATTCGACAAACACGACATGTGCGTGCTGAATTAGCGGCAATTCGTGCCAGTTTGCATGAAGCTGGTAATTGGAAAATTTTATTAACACAGTGGTTGCGACCTGCCATTATCATTGGAATTGGTTTGGGATTTTTTCAACAATTCACCGGAATTAATACGGTTATTTATTACGCGCCGACTATTTTTAAAATGGCGGGATTTTCAAGCAACGTGAATGCGATTTTTGCAACCATGGGAATTGGCGCGGTGAATGTAGTCGCGACGATTATTGCTTTACCCTTGATTGATCGAGTAGGTCGAAAACCATTGTTGTATTGGGGTATGTCGATTATGGCGCTTTGTTTGTTTTCGTTGGGATTGAGTTTTTTATTGGGAAATTCAAACACGTTAAAATGGCTTGCCTTTTTTAGTTTGGTTTTTTATATCGTAGGATTTGCAATTGGTTTAGGGCCTATTATGTGGCTACTGTTTACTGAAATTTTCCCGCTTAAAGTACGTGGAGTTGCAACCAGTTTAGTTGCATCATTACAATGGTTATTTAATTTTATTGTGTCATTGACATTTTTATCATTCATTGAATTATTTCATGAATCTGGCACATTTATTTTGTACGGTCTGATTTGTTTGGCGGGAATTGTATTTGTTTATTATCGTGTGCCGGAAACCAGGGGTGTTTCGCTTGAAAAGATTGAGCGTAATTTACGAAGTGGGTTGCCGAGTCGCGAATTGGGGAAAAAATAAAAAAGTTATTTGTTATCCGTAATTAGTAGACGCGGGAGTGGGAGTGGGGGAAAATCCGAGAAAATTACATGATCTTGATGCTTACACTATTATCGCATCAGATCAAAAAACACAAGCAATCATTATTCCAGAACGCGGTGCTTGGGTTGCATCACTTGTTTTGCCTTTTAAAAATGGTTCGCGCGAAATTTTATTTCAACATAATTATGCGTGGGATAAAACACTTAATGATTTGGCGGGTGGCGTTCCCTTTCTTTTTCCCATTTGTGCACGCATTGCTCGCAACAACCAAGATGGAGTGTATTTGTATGATGGCAAACAGTATGAATTGAAAATTCATGGATTTTCTTGGTATGAAAAATGGACAGTGGGTGAAGTGACTGGCAATGCTATTGAAATGATTTTGCGTGACAATCAAAATACATTATTGCATTATCCATTTCATTTTGAAGTGCGATTAAAATATGAAGTGTTGCCGGGAAAATTATTGTGTCATCAATTTTATAAAAACAATGAATCCGTGCGCGCCATGCCGTATTACGCCGGATTTCATCCGTATTTTTTAACGCCGCCAGAAAATGATGGAAAAGAAAAAGTGAGCTTGCATTTTGAGTCAACGCGTCGACTAAAGTATAACGATACGATGACAGATATTGTAGATGAGTTACCTGTTTTGAAAACACCGATTTCAATTTCATCACCTGACATTAATGAACAATTAAGCGTGTTGGGAAAAAATAAATCAGCGACACTGACTTTTCCAGATGGCGATGTCATTAAAATTGATATGATAGAAAATTCGGATTATTTTCCATATTTGCAATTGTACACTATTCCCGAAAAACCTTTTTTTTGTGTTGAACGTTGGATGGGATTTCCGAATGCACTGAATACCGTTTCTGGTGTGCGGTGGTTGAAGGCGGGGATGAGTGAAAGCGCGGTTTATGAGGTAAGCAGTACATTATGATCGACCCAAAATTATTACGCCACGATCCAGACAGCATTGCACGTGAAGCAAAACGTCATAATGTCGATATTGATATCGCCATATATAAATCACTCGAAGCAGAACGCAAATCCTTGCAAGATAAAACGCAGGAATTACAGGCGAAGCGCAATCAATTTGCAAAACAAGTTGGGATGGCAAAATCAAAAGGCGAAGATGTCGCGGCGTTATTATCGGAAAATCAACAGGTGGGTGATTCATTAAAACAATCCGAAATGGCGCTCGACGCATTACAAAAAAAATTAACGGATTTTCAATTAGGCATTCCGAATTTATTACACCATTCTGTTCCTAATGGCAAATCTGAAAATGATAATGTGGAAGTGCGTAAATGGGGTGAGCCGAAAAAATTTAATTTCACACCACAAGATCACGTTGATTTGGGATTGCGTGATCATCAAATGGATTTTGAAGCAGCATCGAAAATGTCAGGCAGTCGTTTTGTTATTTTACGCGGAAAATTGGCGAAGTTGCAGCGTGCGTTGGCAGAGTTAATGCTGGATTTGCATGTCGATCAACATGGTTACACAGAAATGGTTGTGCCGCTTTTAGCGCACTCAAAAGCATTTTATGGCACGGGTCAATTACCTAAATTTTCAGATGATTTATTTTGGATTAAAGGTGAATATGATTTTGCGCTTATTTCAACCGCAGAAGTAGCGCTGACTAATGTGGTACGCGATCAAATTATTGAAGCCAATCAATTACCGTTAAAATTAGTTGCACATTCACCGTGTTTTCGCAGTGAAGCAGGATCGTATGGAAAAGATACGCGCGGCATGATTCGTCAACATCAATTTCAAAAAGTAGAGATGGTGCAAATTGTATCACCCGAAAAATCATATGACGCATTAGAAGAAATGACCAAACAGGCTGAAAAAGTGTTGCAATTATTAGAATTGCCCTACCGGGTTATTTTGTTGTGTTCTGCTGATACTGGTTTTGGTTCCGCAAAAACGTATGATTTGGAAGTGTGGCTGCCAAGTCAAAATAAATATCGCGAAATTTCATCTGTCAGTAATTGCGAAGCATTTCAAGCGCGACGCATGATGGCGCGTTACCGTTCAGCAGAAACCAATAAACCTGACTATGTGCATACGTTAAATGGTTCCGGTGTTGCTGTTGGGCGTGCATTGGTTGCTATTATGGAAAATTATCAAGATGCAGATGGCATGATTCACATACCCACTGCGTTGCAGAAATATATGGGTAGTACGACAATCTAAGCGAACCAGCTCGATGTTCTGTGCATGATTTTGTTATATAGTTTTTCACCTTGCGCTGATAATTCATGCGCAACACGTGGATCGCTTTTTTCTGGATTAGCATAAGCAAATATCACCGATCCCCCTTTAACGGTATGAATGAGTTTGTCTGCATTCGCTGGATTGACTGCAAAGCAACCCCAACTTCTGCCAGCGTAACCATTTTGTTTGATAAAGCTGGGTGTGACATACGCTGCCGGATGAATGACAACTGCACGATCAAGCGCGTTGCTATTAATGCCTTTTTCAAGACCGTTCACGCGCAATGATTCTCCATGTTCACCATCATAGACATTTTGTGTGGTGAAAATACCGGGTGATGATTCTAATGAGCCGGGTTGATTGGAAAAATGTGTTGCATAAACAGCGCCCGAATTTTTTCCTTGCGCCACATGCATTTTCATTAATACTTTCGCATGGTTGATATCGATAACCCACATGCGTTTTTCATAAGAGGGTTTATTGAAGTCAACAACCGTCAGAATAGCAGGGTTAGCTACTTGGTGGTGTTTCAACGCCCATCGATAGCCATTAATCGCTAATTTCAGCGCCTTTGGAGGGATGCCATCAACGGATTTTGGAGTGGTTGTTGAAAGGTTGGCGTTAGCAAGTGTTGGCAATGAGAAAAGAACTAGACAAAGAAGACTCCCTATCACAGCCGAAACCAAAATGCTGAATAACTTATTGAATTTCAATTCTATTTTCCTCGTATATCATGACTAAACTGAGTCTCAATATACGGGAATTAGGGCAAACTTTCCAGAAAAAATCACCAAAAAAGGGTGATTTTTTTATTAATCCTAATGATTCAGTGTGTTAGATGTACATTTAGTTGTTTCTGTTACCAGCGAAGTAGCTCAAGATTCGAAGCAAGGCTAGGAATAAGTTCAAAATATCCAGATAAAGGCTAATGGTGGCCATAACATAGTTAGTTTCACCGTTATTAATAATTTGACTGGTGTTGTACAGAATGTAGCCAGAGAAAATCAAAACGAAAGCGCCTGACATAGCGATTTGCATCATTGGCAAATGGAATAGGATACCGGCAAAGCTCAGTAGAATTCCACCCAACAAAGCAATAAATAAAAATCCACCCAGAAAACTAAAATCTTTTTTGGTGGTGAGCACATAGCCAGATAGTGCGATAAAAATAACACCGGTTGCACCCAATGAGGTGAAAATCAGTTGTGAGCCATTGGTAAATTCGGTTAAGTACATATTGAGAATGGGTCCGAGTGTATAACCCATAAAACCAGTGAAAGCAAAAGTGGAGACCACCCCCCAAACACTGTTGCGTAACCACATGGTTAAAAATAACAAACCGAACATGCCGACCAGCAACACAATAAAGTTTAATTGCTGCGCACCTGTTTTTAATGAAACAACTGCCATCGCAGCGCTGAACAACAATGTCAGACTCAATAAAAAATAGGTGTTGCGTAATACACTGTGCCGTGCAATTTCAGATTGATAAGTTGATCTGCTTGCTGTAACAGTTGAACCACTTTGCGGACGAATACCAAAAGGCATAAAAACCCCCCATAATTAAAACTACGCAGATTGTAACAAAAAATAAGTGACACTAACACTATGTCATCGTATGATTACGCGTAATTCGATAGTAAAAAATACGGAGAGATGGCAGAGTGGTTTAATGCGGCGGTCTTGAAAACCGTTGAGGGTAACTCCCTCCCAGGGTTCGAATCCCTGTCTCTCCGCCAAGACACCAGTGACGGGATGTACCATGATAAATGTATTATTGGTCGACGATCATGATTTGGTTCGTTCTGGAATCAAAAAAATTCTGGATGATGTTTCTGGGATTAAAGTCATTGGTGAGGCAAGTAGTGGCGAAGAAGCGGTAAAGCTTGCACGCAAATCACATCCGCATGTAGTTCTCATGGATGTCAAAATGCCCGGCATTGGCGGTTTCGAAGCAACTCGAAAATTATTACGTGTTGATCCTGATATCAAAGTATTAATTCTCACCATTTGTGACAATGATTTATATCCTGCGCGTTTATTACAAGCAGGAGCGGCGGGTTATATTACGAAAGGGGCATCGATGGATGAAATGGTGCGCGCGATTCGTGCTATTTATGCGGGTCAGCGTTATATCAGCACGGAAATTGCCAATCGTTTGGCGTTTCGTCATGTCACTGATAAAGAGCCTTCCCCTTTTGATTTGTTATCTGAGCGTGAATTGCAAGTGATGATGATGATCACGCGTGGCACGAGTGTGCAAACGATAGCAGAAAGTTTGCATTTGAGTGCAAAAACGGTGAATAGTTATCGTTATCGTATTTTCAGAAAACTCAAAGTAACTAACGATGTAGCATTAACTTTGTTGGCTATTCGATATGGCATTGTTGAATCTGAAGCGGTGCAAGTGTGAGTGGGAGTGGGAGTGGGAATGGGAATGGGAGAAAAAATAAAGCACACACCGATCTTCCATCACAACCGGGTGTTTATCGTTTTCTCGATTCGCAGCATACCGTTTTATATGTCGGAAAAGCACGCGATTTAAAAAAACGGGTCTCGCAGTATTTTCAAAAAAATCTCACCGATAAAAAAACAATCGCGTTAATGCAGAAAGTGTGTGATATTGAAATCACGATTACTGAAAATGAAAATCAAGCGCTCTTGCTTGAATCGAATTTAATAAAAGAATATCATCCGAAATATAATATTGTATTGCGAGATGATAAAGCCTACCCTTATTTATTTTTATCAATCCATCAAGATTTTCCAAGATTAGATTATCATCGTGGCACCAAAAAAGAAAAAGGTCGTTATTTTGGGCCTTATCCGAATGCGGGTTCGGTTCGCAGTAATTTAGCACTGATTCAAAAACTATTTAAATTACGACAATGTCGCGATGTTTTTTTCGCAAATCGTTCACGACCCTGTTTGCAATATCAAATTAATCGTTGTACCGCGCCGTGCGTGAATTATGTTTCAAAAGAACACTATCAAGAACAAGTAAAAGATACGATTCATTTTTTGGAAGGGAAGAGCAGTGAAGTGATGCGCGATATTGAAAAACGAATGGAAAGCGCATCCGAAAAATTAGAATATGAATATGCAGCGCATTGGCGTGATGTATTAATTAAATTACGTAAATTACAAACGCAACAATTTATTACGGGTGGAAAAGGGAATGTTGATATTTTTGGTGTTGTCGAAAAAATGGAACAAGCGGCAATTACAGTTGTTTCTATTCGCAATGGGCAGATGCTGGGTCACAAAACATTTTTTTTGAAAATACCTACGCCCACGTCCACGCACACGCTATCCGCTTTTCTTCCGCAATATTACCTTGATCCTGCGCGTGAATCAGAAAAAATTGATCGCATTGTGTTGAGCCATGCAATTGAAGATAGACAATGGATTCAGAATGCATTGCAAGAAGCGTTACATCAACCTGTTCAAATCAGTGATCGCAAAACACCGGCGTTTCGCGAGTGGTTATCGATTGCGTTGTCTAATGCAGAAGCAGCATTAAAACAACATCAATCAGAAAAAAATAATATTATTTTAACATTAATATCAATGCAGAAAAAATTTGGTTTACCTAATTTACCAGAACGTATCGAATGTTTTGATATCAGTCACACACAAGGATCAGCAACAAAAGCGTCTTGTGTTGTGTTTGGCGTGGAGGGTCCCATCAAAAAAGCGTACCGACAATTTAATATTGATGGTATTACGCCGGGTGATGATTATGCAGCGATGCAACAAGTATTAACGCGTCGTTACACGGCATTAAAAATAAATCATAAATCATTACCCGATTTGATTATGGTTGATGGTGGAAAAGGACAGTTGAAAATGGCGGCGGGTGTTTTAGAAACACTGCAAGTGAGTGGTGTGATGTTAATGGGAATTGCAAAAGGGGTTGAACGAAAACCAGGATTAGAAAAAATTTATATTGGAGGGCGAGAGAGTGAAGTGTCCTTAACATCCGATGATCCTGTGTTACACTGGCTGCAATTTATTCGCGATGAAGCGCATCGGTTTGCCATTACTGCGCATCGCAAAAAACGCGGTAAAAATACATTGCAGTCTAAGTTAGATATCATTCCTGGTGTTGGCAGAAAAAGAAAAATGGATTTGTTGACTCATTTTGGCGGATTGCAGGAGTTGAAGAAAGCCAGCGTGGAAGAGATTGCAAAAGTAAAAGGAGTGAGCAGAATCCTCGCAAAACATATTTTTGATATTTTACATGAATAATAATAATATAGTGTGAGTGTGAGCGTGAGTAAAATAATCCTCGAAAAAAACATCCCTTTCTCGCAGTCCAGCATGTGGCATGATCAAAAAAAATATTATAATCAAAAAGGAATTGATGCGTGGGAAGAAGATGTCCCTTTTTATATTACCAGTAATCCTTTTATTGCAAAACAGTATGCTGAAGTGATCATTCGATTCATACAAGACTGGTCGCGAAACAATCCCGACACGACTCACAAACTATTTTATATTTTAGAGTTGGGATCAGGCACAGGCCAGTTTAGTTTTTATTTATTAAAAAATATTGTCGCATTGCAAGAAGCATTAAACTTAACCTCTATTTCTATTCGTTATGTGATGTCCGATATTACCGTTCAGTCATTTGCGTTTTGGGAAAAACAGGTTCAATTGCAACCGTATTTAACATCTGGCATGTTAGATTTTGCGTTGTATGATCTTTATCATGGTGGTGAATTTATTTTACATCGTGCGCAAAAAACCATTTCAGAAAAAGAAATTCACCATCCGCTTATTATTATTGCCAATTATATTTTTGATTCTATCGCAACGGATGTGTTCACAGTTGTGGATGGAAAATTATTTGAGTCGCGCGTGACGATTCAGACAGAAGACGGTAATGTGATAGCGGGAGTGCCGAAAGAGTGGGAAAAAATTGAAATTGTTCATACGCCACATGAAATTAATAATACCTATTACAACGACGCGCTAGATCCCATTTTATTTCAGTATCAGCGTGAATTAATAGATACACACTTTCAATTTCCAGTAGCGAGTTTAAAAGCATTGCAGCAATTGCAAAAGTTAAGTCATCACCAATTTTTATTATTAACTTCTGACAAAGGTTATTCTTGTTTAGATGAATTAGATAATTGTGATTATCCTGAGTTAGATTTTCACGGTAGTTTTTCGGTCATGGTGAATTTCCATGCGATTGGAGAATTTTTAAAACAATCGGGTGGTCACTATCAGTTGCAATCGTTTCGCGACAATATTGTGACGGGTGTTTTTTCAAGTGGTTTTTCACTGAATAGCCTGAGTGAGACAGCGTTATCTATTCAAAAAATGATTCGTGGATTTAGTCCAACCGATTATTTTTTGGTATATGAATATTTTATTGAACACTATAAATCATGCACGCTGGAATTAATGGCGGCGTATTTAAATTTATCCGCGTGGGATCCTTATGTGTTTGATCATATCAGTGATCGTTTTTGCGAATTAGCAGAAGAAGGTGATCCCGAGGTGATTTCTTTTTTAAGTGATCATATGATGGAGATTGCAAATAACTTTTATTTTTCGCCCGGTGTAAACGATATCTTTTTTGATATAGCGCTTTTTTTTCAAAATACGGGGCGTTTTTTACGTGCAATGGAGTATTATCATTTATCGCAACATTATTTTGGTCAAGATGATGTGGTTTTATTTAATATAGCAATGTGTTTATATAATGTAGACAGACAGACAGAAGCATTAGAATACTTGCGTTCAGCGCAAGCGTTAAATCCCAGCGCGATTGATGTGCAAGAATGGATTGATATTATTATAAAAAAATAATGGTAAGTCACTATTTACCCCGCGACTTGCTGCGGGGATTTTGATTATTTCACTGCAATAGCCGATATTTCAATATGCGCACTACCCACCAAACGCGCAACCTGAATGGTTGAGCGCGTAGGCAGTGATTTTAAAAATGCGTGGCGATAAATCACATTCATTTTTTGATAATCATTTAGATTTGACATATAAACGGTGGTTTTAACGACATCGCGCATTTGAAAACCCGCTGCATGTACAATTTTTCTTATTTTTGATATCGCCATGTTTGTTTCTGGTATAATTCCACCCGTCACTAATTTTCCATCTGAAGCAATGCCATCTTCTCCTGAAATATAAAGTGTATTTCCAATTACAATACCATCACTGAAGGGCAAATTAGGTTTAGGTAAATTAATAATATGTTTGGGCGCAGCGTTGCAAGCACTGCTGACCATACAAAAAACAGAGAAAATAATTAAAAAAAAACGCATTATATACCTCCAGAATAAAAACCCTTCACACCATTTTGTTCGGATCAATTGCTTGATCAAATTCTTGTTCCGTTAAATAGCCTAACGCTAAACAGGCAGCTTTCAGTGATGTATTTTCTGTATAGGCTTTTTTCGCTATTTTTGCAGCTTTATCGTAACCGATTACTGGATTCAACGCAGTAACCAACATCAATGAATTTTTGAGATTGTGATCAATTACCGATAAATTCGCTTGAATGCCCACTACACAATGCTGCGTAAATGATTTGCATGCATCCGCTAATAAATAAACGGATTGAATAAAATTATAAATAATAAGCGGTTTAAAAACATTTAATTCAAAATTACCTTGCGATCCTGCAAAACTAATTGATGCATCATTTCCAAACACTTGAATACAGACCATTGTCATGGCTTCACTTTGTGTTGGATTTACTTTGCCAGGCATGATAGATGAACCGGGTTCATTTTCAGGAATGCTAATTTCACCAATGCCGCATCGTGGACCTGATGCGAGCCAACGAATATCATTTGCAATTTTCATGAGTGCCGCAGCCAATGCTTTTAAAACACCACTCATTAAAATTAATTCGTTATGTGATGAAAGCGCTTCAAATTTATTTTCAGCGGAGACAAAATGAAACCCAGTAATGTTTGAAATTTCTGCGGCTGCTTTATCGGCAAACGCTTTTGTTGCGTTAATTCCGGTGCCCACTGCGGTGCCGCCAATTGCTAATCGCAATAATAATTTTTTAGTGTGATTCATTGCTTCCAAGCAGGTGTCGAGTTGTCCGACGTAACCATAAAATTCTTGTCCTAATGTTAACGGTACGGCATCTTGTAAATGCGTTCTGCCAATTTTAATAATATCTTTAAATTCATTTTGTTTTTTATGTAGCGTATCACGTAACAGTTTAACCGCAGGAATTAATTGATGCTCAACCATTTCGTATGCGGCAATATGCATTGCAGTGGGAAAAGTATCGTTTGAAGATTGTGATAGGTTGACATGATCATTGGGGTGAATGGGATCTTTGCTGCCCATCACGCCACCTGCCATTTCAATCGCGCGATTAGAAATGACTTCGTTGGCATTCATGTTGGTTTGTGTACCACTTCCGGTTTGCCAAATTTTTAAATCAAAATGGTTATCGAGTTTTCCGTTGATCACTTCGTCCGCCGCTTTGACGATCAAATCGCATTTGTCTTTGGATAATTTTCCAATTTGATAATTAGCTAGCGCTGCCGCTTTTTTTAAAATACCCAACGCACGAATTAATTCAGGTGGTGTCGTTTCACGACCGATTGCAAAATGTTGATGCGAACGCGCTGTTTGTGCGCCGCCGTACCGATTTGCTGGCACTGCAATTTCGCCCATACTATCTTTTTCAATGCGGGTTTGGCTAGACATGGAAAGCTCCTGATATTTCTAGAAATGATTGGCGGAAAGTATAACGTTTTTTTGATAGGGACGCAGCACGAGGTTATGAATTTTGCCCCAGAGCCGATTCGAACGGCCGACCTGTCCCTTAGGAGGGGACTGCTCTTTCCAACTGAGCTACCGGGGCATAATCTTCGCAATGCTATCAGAACTTGATATGCTAAAGTGCTATCGAGATGATAAATTGTAAGGATAAAAAATGCAAAATCGGGTGAAATGGATTATTGGATTTTTTATTTTTATTTTCGCTGCAACTTTTATTTTTTACGGTGTGAAAACTGCTGTGATTCATTGGTACCTGACGCACTATGAAGAACCACCCATTTATGTTTCTACTGAAAAAGCCGAGTTAACAACCTGGAGTCCTTATCTGTCGGCAGTCGGTTCGCTGAAAGCATCCAATGGAGTGGAAGTGAATTCTGAGGTGAGCGGGCAAATCTTGTCGATTGATTTTCAATCGGGTCAGCATGTTAAACAAGGTGATTTGTTGGTTCAACTCAACGATCAAGTTGACCAAAAAACACTAGAAAAAGATCAAGCAAAATTACGTTTTGATAAAATTGATTATGAGCGCAAGCAAATTTTATTGAAAGATAATGCGGTTGCAAGAACAGCGGTGGATGCGGCAAAAGCAGCTTATTTGCAATCTGAAGCGGCAGTTGCGTCTGACAATGTCATGATTGCGCAGAAAAAAATTCGCGCGCCATTTTCAGGAAAAATTGGTATTCGACAAGTGAATGTGGGGCAATATATTACAACGGGAACCAGCATTGTTACATTGCAAGCGCTCAATCCACTCTATGTTGATTTCTCATTACCTGAACAAGATTTACCGCTATTGCATGTTGATCAGACCATTTCGTTGAAAGTGGATGCTTATCCCGCCCAAGCGTTTCACGGAAAAATTTCTGCAATCAATTCTACGATTGATGTTAATACACGCAGTATTGCTGTGCGTGCTGTTATTCCCAATGATAACGAATTATTATTTCCTGGTTTATTTGCGGATGTGCAAGTGATTTTGCCTGTGAAACGAAATGTGTTAACCGTTTTGCAAAACGCGGTGACATATAGTTTGTATGGTGATTCAATTTATGTCGTCGAGAATCAAGGGAAAGATAAAAAAGGTGAGCTGAAATTAATTGCTGTACAAAAATTTGTAAAAACGGGCGAACGTCGTGATAATCACGTTGCCATTGTAGAAGGCATTAAAGCGGGTGATGAAGTAGTAACAACCGGCCAGATAAAATTACATCCTAATGCGCGTGTGTTAATTAATAATTCGGTGCAATTAAAATAAGTGATCACGGATCACGGATAACTTCAATGAACTCACGCTTCACAGACATTTTTATCAAACGCCCCGTGCTGGCAACGGTTATCAGTTTGCTTATTTTAGTGTTAGGTTTGCGCGCTATTTTTTCATTACCGGTTCGACAATATCCTGAATTAGACAATACAGTGATTACCGTGGCAACGATTTATCCGGGCGCATCCGCGCGATTAGTGCAAGGATTTATTACAACACCGCTTGAGAAAAAAATCGCGAGCGCGGGTGGAATTGACTATCTCACCTCTGAAACAACAGAAGGGGTTAGCACAATTACAGCAAATATTTTACTAAACTATAATCCTAACGTTGCTTTTACTAATGTGATGAGCAAGGTGGCAGAAGCAAAATATGCGTTGCCGACCGATGCAGAAGATCCGGTGGTAACTAAAACCACAGGCAGTTCATTTTCATTAATGTATATCGGATTTAGCAGCGAGAAAATGACTTCCGAACAAATCACTGATTATATTTCACGTGTGATTCAACCTAAAATTGAAACGGTGCCGGGTGTTTCCAAAGCAGAAATTTTAGGAGGAAATAATTTTGCAATGCGTATTTGGTTGAACCCAAAACGAATGGCAGCGTTCGGCGTTTCACCCACCGATGTTAAACAAGCGTTACTCAATAATAACTATCAAACCGCTGCTGGAAAAACAAAAGGAAAATATATTTCAATTGCGGTTACCGCGCACACAGACTTAAGTAATCAAAAAGGATTCGAAGATCTTATTATCAAGCAAGATAAAGGGCAGTTAGTGCGTTTGAAAGATGTGGCGCGGGTTGAATTGGGTTCTGAAAATTATGATTCTTCTGTTTATTTCAATGGGAAAAAGGCGATTTTTATGGGAGTGGATGCAACACCTGAAGCCAATCCGCTCACCGTTATCTCTCACGTAAAAAAAATTGTTCCAACGCTGGAAAAAGGTTTTCCACCGACATTAAAAGCATCAGTCGTGTATGATGCAACACAATTTATTAACGCCTCATTGCATGAAGTGTTGAAAACTATTTTTGAAGCGACAGCGATTGTTATTTTGATTATTTTTTTATTTTTAGGTTCGCTACGTTCGGTGAGTATTCCGGTGGTCACCATTCCATTATCGTTAATCGGCGTGTTCGGCATGATGTCGATGATGGGTTATTCGATTAATTTGTTGACATTGCTAGCGCTCGTATTGGCCATTGGCATGGTGGTTGATGATGCGATTGTCGTTGTTGAAAATATTCATCGCCATATTGAGCAAGGAAAATCATCTGTTGAAGCGGCGATAGCCGGTGCGCGTGAAATTGCTTTTCCTGTTATTGCGATGACTTTTACGTTGGCCGCAGTGTATGCACCTATTGGATTTATGGGTGGCATTACGGGAGCATTATTTAAAGAGTTTGCGTTCACCTTGGCGGGTGCTGTGATTATCTCTGGCATTATTGCGTTGACATTATCACCGATGATGTGCGGAAATATTTTATCAGCAGCAGAATTAGAAAAACCAATGGCGCATTATGTGGATGCGCAATTTGCGCGGTTAAAAAATGGGTATCAAAATTATTTACGGGTTGTTTTAGGGTATCAAAAATTAATTATTGCGTTTGCTGCGATTGTGTTAATCAGTTGTGCTTTTTTATTTTTAACATCACAAAAAGAATTGGCACCGCAAGAAGATCAAGGTGTTGCTTGGATTGTTGGGCAGGGACCTGAATCCACCAACATTCGTTATACCGAAGCATTTAGCAGTGTATTAAATAACATTTATCCAAACTATCCTGCACTACAAGATTATTTTGTTATTAATGGCGATCCCAGACCGAATCAAATGGCATCAGGATTTTTGATGAAGCCTTGGGGTGATCGCTCGATGAGCGAATCCACATTGGTTGCATCGTTAAATCAAAAATTATCGCGGATCACGGGAATGCAATTACAAGCGGTTGCGCCACCCTCATTGCCGGGTTCTGGTTTATTTCCGATTTCATTTGTGGTGACATCAGTGCAGCCCCTCTCGGTTATTTATCCATTGGCACAAACATTAATTCAACACGCTGAAAAAAGCGGATTATTTTTATTTATTTTTAGCGAGTTAAAATATGACAAACCACAAGTGGAATTAACGATTAATCGAGAAAAAGCAGCGCAAATGGGTATTACCATGCAATCGATTGGCGATGCTTTGTCGACTGCGTTAGGGGGAAATTATGTAAATCGTTTTTCAATGGAGGGGTATGCTTACCAAGTGATTCCGCAAGTAGAGGACGCATTTCGTCTTAATCCAGATGATTTAAAACGCATTTATATCAAAACGCTTAACAATAATTTGGTGCCGCTTTCAACGATTGCCTCGCTGAATTATTTTACCGAACCCAACAAATTAACCCGTTTTCAGCAACTCAACTCAGCAACGATTCAAGGCATGATGATGCCAGGAAAAAAGATCAGTGAAGGTTTACAATTTTTTCGCAACCAGGCGAAAAAAATATTTCCGCAAAATGTTACGTATGATTATTCGAGTGAGTCGCGTCGATTTATGGAAGAAGGTAATACATTAATGCTCGCATTTTTGTTTTCATTGATTTTTATTTTTTTAGTATTGGCTGCGCAGTTTGAAAGTTTTCGTGATCCGTTGGTGGTGATGATCAGTGTGCCCATGGCCATTTGCGGTGCATTGTTGCCGATCAATTGGGGATTAGCCTCGATTAATATTTATACCGAAGTGGGTTTGATTACCTTGATTGGATTAATTAGCAAACATGGTATCTTGATGGTTGATTTTGCCAATCATTTGCGAGAGCAAGAAGGATTAGATCGTGTGAACGCAATTGAAAAAGCGGCGGCGATTCGCTTGAGACCAATTTTAATGACAACAGCTGCAATGATTTTGGGTGTTGTGCCTTTGTTAATTGCAACAGGTGCTGGGGCTGCAAGTCGATTTGATATTGGGTTGGTGATTGCATCGGGTATGGCGATTGGTACGTTGTTTACCTTGTTTATTGTGCCGGTTATGTATACGTTGAGACCGCACGCTATTTTGATTTTTCTGTTGAGTGTATTATTGATAACGTTATCACTTTATGGTTGGTTTTTTAAAATATTATGACATTTAAAAAAATTATTTTTATATGTGTTTTTTTACCTGCAACACTTTTTTCTGCAGTGCATTTTCCGCCGCAATGTCGTGTTTCTGGTTTGCGCTATTCAAAACACGCTATTTTATTTTTTTCACAGCATACGGCAAAACCTCGATTGTATGTCATGACCAATATTTCAAAAAATTTAATTTGGTTAACACATGAGCGTAAAAATCCAGGCGTGGGCGCGGGATGGGATTCGCAATTACGCTCAAAGCGGTGGTCTGCATTGTTGGTGACGCAACGCCAACTTGATTTGCAATGTCATGTTCAATTGCATTCAGGTACCATCAAAATGATTCCATGTGAAAAAGTATTGCGAGCATGTCAGTTCAGTCAGTTTTATTTTCAGAATCCGATGAGTGGTGGATTTTGGGTGGTTGAAGATTTGCCGATAAAAGCACTGGAGAAAAGAATTCAGGCGCGAGGGTTTCATGTGACGGGGCTGCAGCAACAGTAAAAGCATTAAACAGGTGCATCTCGTGCAAAATAAATGGATAATGGTGATTAGAACATTACAGTTGAGTGGTTGTGACCGTGTCAAAACAGCAAGAAAAACAGAAAAAAAAGAAAAAATTTTCGAATAAAAAAAAGTTGAAAAAATTAAAAAAAAATGACGTAAAAAAAACGTGGAAAAAAGATCCTTATCGTGAACGCGAAGCGGAATTATATGAACATCCGATACCGAGTCGCGAATTTATTATCGACTATTTAAAAGAACGAAAACGTCCTGCTCATTATCAACAAATCGTTCAAGATTTTCGATTAAAAACAGAATCAGAGCAACATGGTTTGGAGCGGCGTTTGAGTGCGATGTTGCGCGATGGCCAACTGATTTTAAATCGCGGTGACAAATATGGTTTGGTGGATCGCATGTCGTTGGTTCCCGGATTTATTCAAGCGCATCGCGATGGTTTTGGTTGGTTGATTCCGGAAAATAAAGGCCCTGATATTTTTATTCCGGCGCGACAAATGCGACAAGTGTTTACAGATGATCGTGTATTGGTGCGTGTTATCTCAGACAAAGGACGTCGATCAGAAGGGGCTATTGTTGAAATTTTAGAGCGCAACACAGAACAAATTGCGGGTCGTTTTCATGTTGAGAATGGCATTGCCTTTGTTGATCCTGATAGTAAATCCATTATCCAAGAGATTATTATTCCAAAAGGTGCAGAGGGTGCTGCAAAACCAGGACAATTTGTTGTTGTTAAAATTACAGCGCAGCCAACCATGCGGCGACAACCTGTGGGCGAAGTCATTGAGGTATTGGGTGATCAATTAACACCGGGAATGGAAGTGGAATTAGCGATTCGCGCGCACAGTTTGCCGCATCAATTTCCTTCTACCGTCTTAAGCGAAGTGACGCAATTGCCGCATGAAGTGATTTTTTCGCAAGATGAAAAACGTCGTGATTTACGCAATTTGCATTTTGTGACAATCGATGGCGAAGATGCAAAAGATTTTGATGATGCTGTGTATTGTGAACCACTTTCTAAAAATCATTGGCGCGTATGGATTGCGATTGCCGATGTAGCGCATTATGTCACTCCTCATTCTGCATTAGACAAAGAAGCTCATTCACGCGGAAACTCCGTTTATTTTCCTGCGCGTGTTATTCCCATGTTACCTGAAAAATTATCCAACGATTTGTGTTCACTTCGTCCGCACTGCGATCGACTCACGATGGTGTGTGAAATGGAAATCAATGCGGATGGCGTTGTGCAAAAATATCAATTTGATAATGCAATCATTCACTCAAAAGCACGTTTGACATACACCACGGTAGCGGCAATTTTAGCTGAAACGGAAGTGGCTGATACTGTGTTGACAATGCATTTAAAAAATCTGCATCACTTATTTCAAACATTATTGAGACAACGTGAATTGCGTGGCGCAATTGAATTCGAAACAACGGAAACGCAAATCATATTTGGTCAAGGCGGAAAAATTGATAGTATTGTTCCGCGATTACGAAACGTTGCGCATCGTATCATTGAAGAATTAATGTTAGTGGCAAATGAAACGACAGCAAAATACATTAAAAAAGCTGATATTCCAGCGTTATATCGTGTTCACGATTTTCCGGAGCCTGAAAAATTATCCAATTTGCGCGATTTTCTAAAATCATTTTCATTGCGTTTGCCGGGTGGTGATCAGCCAACACCGGGAGATTATGCAAAATTATTAGAGCGCGTTTCAAAAAGACCGGATGCGCATTTAATTCAAACGGTTATGCTGCGTTCGCTGCGACAAGCAATTTACTCGTCCGATGATCGTGGGCATTTTGGTTTATCGTATGAAACCTATTGTCATTTTACATCACCGATTCGGCGTTACCCTGATTTGTTAGTGCATCGCGCGCTCAAACACATTATCAGCAAACGCAAACCAAGTAGTTTTTTGTATAATGCTGAACACATGACTGTGGTCGGTGAACATTGTTCTATGACGGAACGCCGTGCTGATCGTGCATCGCGTGATGCAACCGATTGGTTGAAATGTGATTATATTAAAAATAAAGTGGGACAAGTATTTGATGGTTTTATTGCCGATGTCACGGGATTTGGTTTATTTGTTGAATTGAAAGATATTTATGTACAGGGATTGGTACACGTGACAGCGCTTAAAAATGATTATTACCAACTCGATGCGGTACACCGTTTATTACGCGGTCGTTCCAGCAACCGCGTGTATCGTTTGGGCGATCCTATTCGCGTTAGAGTCGCGAACGTGAATTTGGATGAACGTAAAATTGATTTTGTGCTGGAATAATTTCACCACTCAATCTTACTTTCCGTTTTATTCTTTAATCTTTCAATATTTTCTTTGTGTTTCCAAATGACCAATGCTGCGATCAAAACAGCGGGAATAAAGAAAGCGGCTTTTGCAAATAGTAGTAAAAAAATAGGTGCTAAAATTATGGCAACCAAAGAAGCGAGTGATGAATAACGCACTATAAACGCAACCGCAGCCCAAGCAGCCGCCACCAAAATTCCTGAAATAAAAGATAAACCAAGGATAGCGCCCACCGCGGTTGCAACACCTTTACCCCCTTTGAAGCCAAAATACAGTGGGAAAATGTGTCCGACGACGGCAGCAAAGGCAACGATACCCAACCAGAATGCGCCGAGGTGAAACAACTGTCCGATCCACACGGCAATCAATCCTTTTAATATATCGCCGACCATCACCATGGCCGCTTCTTTTTTTCCCGCTAAGCGGAGCACATTGGTAGCGCCTGCATTGCCAGAACCTTCGGTTCGTGGATCAGGTGTTTTGAATATTTTTGAAATGATAATGGCTGATGATATGGAGCCGAGCAGATAGGCAATAACGATAGCGATGAGTGATGACATGATATTTCCCTTCTAATGGTTTACATTACATCCTATTGTATTTTTTGCTAGGTTTGTGTTTTTTGCAAGCAATTCTTTAATTAGGAACGTAGCGCGCGTTTTCGTCTCCAAAAAATAGCCAGTACAATGGTTAAGAAGGTGAAAAAAGCAGCGCTGATGGCAAGCGCATCCCGTATTTTTTTTGCTTCTTCTAGTTTCGCAATACCTTGCGCAATGGCTATTTTTCCTGATTTGAGTCGTAATTCGCCAGCTCTTATTTTTTGTTCTCCAGCAGCAATTTGTTTTTCACCATGCGCAACTTGTTTTTCACCATAGGCAACTTGTTTTTCGCCATGCGCAATTTGCTTTCCGCCTTCTCTAATTTTATGCTCCACGATTCCGGTCAGTGGTGTTGCCTCTGGCAGTAGATTGGAAACTGCGCCCAATGGAATGGCTCTTACAATCTGATATTGTTTTTTACCAGCAGCTAATTTTTGTTTTCCAATCTGTAATTGTTGTTTTCCGGCTTGCAATTTTTGTTTGCCAGCACGCAGTCTTTGTTTTCCAGCAGACAGTGCCTTTTCACCTGCGCCAATGCTTTTCTGACCCTCTGCTATTTTGGCTTCCCCTATCTCAATTTGATTATTTAAATACAGATAACCAGAAAACGATCCCATCGCCAACAGCATTAACAATAATAAAGTGAGACGCTTTATCATGTTCTTCTACTCCGTTAGTGGTAACTGACTTATTTTATAAAGTATTTGCGATAGTAACGCAATTCTTCGATCGAATCGCGAATATCTTGTAGCGCCAAATGCGTTGATTCTTTCTTAAAACCATCCATGATTTTCGGCATCCAGCGTTGTGCTAAAATTTTTACGGTGCTCACATCCAACAGTCGATAGTGAAAATAATTTTCAAGTGTCGGCATGTATTTAACTAAAAAACGTCGATCTTGATAAACGGTGTTGCCGCATAGCGGTGATGCTTTTTCGGGCGCATATTTTTTAATAAATTCGAGTATTTTTGTTTCCGCCTCACTTTCAGTAATCGTGCTTTGCTGTACGCGTTGTGTCAAACCTGATTTACCATGTTGTTCAGTGCACCATTTATCCATTTGGTTTAAATATTGTTGTTCTTGATGAATTGCAAATACAGCACTTTCAGCGAGAACATTTAATTCTGAGTCCGTAGCAATGGCCGCAATTTCAATAATGCGGTCATACTCTGGATTTAATCCTGTCATTTCAAGATCAACCCAAATTAAATTATTTTCGCTCGGTGCATTCATGTGTTACATCCTGGACTGGCATGTCTTTCGCTACTATAGCCTCTGACGTTGTTTTACGCTACAATGCCTTGCATTTACTCAACAGCCCAGCATGATGAGGTGAGTCGATGCAATTCCTTGATCAAGAAGCATTAACATTTGATGATGTATTATTAGTTCCGCGATACTCTGATATTCTTCCCAAAGACGCCTCACTACAAACTCGTTTGACGCGTGATATTCATCTGAACATCCCGATTCTTTCTGCTGCAATGGACACCGTAACTGAGCATCGTTTAGCGGTGTGTTTAGCAGAAGAGGGGGGGTTGGGTATTTTACATAAAAATATGTTGATTGAAGCGCAAGCGCGCGAAGTTCGGAAAGTGAAAAAATTTGAAAGCGGTGTGGTGAAAGATCCGATTACCGTTTCTCCGAAAACAACCATTCGTGAATTAATTGACATTACCGATAAAAACAATATTTCTGGTATGCCTGTCGTTGAGGGAAAAAAATTAGTGGGCATTGTTACGAGTCGTGATATTCGTTTTGAAAATAATTTTGATCATGTTGTTTCTAATGTAATGACACCCAAAGAGCGTTTAATTACGGTAAAAGAAGGTGTTTCGCGTGATCAAGTGATGATGTTATTTCGTCAACACCGCGTTGAGAAAATTTTAATTGTGAATGATCAATTTGAATTGCGTGGTATGTACACAGTAAAAGATATTTTAAAATCTCTTTCAAAACCCCAGGCTACTAAAAATGAAAATGGACAATTGCGTGTTGGTGCTGCAGTAACCACGGGAAAAGAAACGCAAGATCGCGTGAGCGCGTTAATTGCAGAAGGGGTGGATTTAATTGTGGTTGATACCGCGCATGCCCATTCAAAGGGGGTGATTGAAGTCATCAAATGGATTCGCAAACATTATCCTGATCAACAAATCATGGGGGGGAATATTGCTACCGCCGATGCTGCGATTGCACTGATGGAGGCAGGAGTGGATGCGATTAAAGTGGGAATGGGACCGGGTTCTATTTGTACAACGCGCATTGTCGCTGGTATTGGTGTTCCGCAAATTACCGCCATTTCAAATGTAGTGAAGGCAATTGGCAAAAAAAATATTCCTGTCGTTGCAGATGGAGGTATTCGTTTTTCGGGTGACATTGCTAAAGCATTAAGTGCCGGTGCATCATGCGTGATGATCGGTGGATTATTTGCGGGCACAGAAGAAGCGCCCGGTGAGGTGATTTTATATCAAGGTCGTTCTTACAAAACCTATCGAGGAATGGGATCGGTTGGCGCAATGTCAGAAACGAATGGATCCAGCGATCGTTATTTTCAAGAAAAACAAACGGATTCTATCGCAAAATATGTACCCGAAGGCATTGAAGGGCGCGTGCCGTACAAAGGGTTATTGCGCAATGTGCTACATCAGTTGATGGGTGGATTACGTTCATCGATGGGGTATTTGGGCGCATCAACCATTAAAAATCTGCAAGAAAATGCGGTATTTGTGCGAATTACGAACGCGGGCGTGCGCGAAAGTCATGTGCATGATGTGCACATCACCAAAGAAGCACCGAATTATTCGAGAGAAGAATAGTGATTTTAATTATTGATTTTGGTTCCCAATATACTCAGTTGATTGCACGACGCGTTCGTTCATTGGGTGTGTATTGTGAATTAATGCATCCCACTATTTCAGATGAAGTCATCAAAAAATTTAATCCGCAAGGAATTATTTTATCCGGCGGTCCTGAAACAGTAATTGAAAAAAATACGGTGCGTGCGCCGAAAATTATTTTTACATTGGGCGTGCCCATATTGGGAATTTGTTACGGTATGCAAACCATGGCAGAACAATTGGGTGGAAAAGTTGAATTGAGTGCTCAGCGTGAATTTGGATTGGCGGAATGCAAACTAGATTTACACAATTTATTATTTCAGAACATCACACCCACACTCACACCGGTTTGGATGAGTCACGGTGATCATGTTACGCAACTTCCCCCTGGTTTTAAAATTATCGCAAAAACAAATAACGCACCCATTGCAGCCATGAGCGATGAATCACATCAATTTTACGCGGTACAATTTCATCCTGAAGTTACGCACACACCGTGTGGTGAAAAAATAATAAAAAATTTTGTCAACACCATGTGTCGTTGTGAATCAAATTGGAATACCCACAATATTATTGCAGAGAGTATCAAAAAAATTCGCAGCGTGGTTGGAAAAGAAAAAGTATTATTGGCATTATCAGGCGGTGTTGATTCGTCTGTGTTAGCAGCATTATTGCACGAAGCGATTGGTGATCAATTAATTTGTGTTTTTGTCGACACAGGATTGATGCGTAAAAATGAAGGCGATCACGTGATGCAAATTTTTGCTGATAATGTAGGCGTCACCGTAATTCGCGTGAATGCGCAAGATTTATTTTTTGAAAAATTAAAAAATGTTTTTGATCCAGAGGCTAAACGAAAAATTATTGGTAATCTATTTGTTGAAATTTTTGAAAAAGAATCTGAAAAATTACAAGGCATTGCTTTTTTAGCACAAGGCACCATTTATCCAGATGTAATTGAATCTGGAATGGCTTCATCTGGAACGTCACACGTTATTAAATCACATCACAACGTGGGTGGATTGCCGGAAAATATGCGTTTTAAATTAATTGAACCGTTGCGTGAATTATTTAAAGATGAAGTGCGCGCGCTGGGCGTGCAATTGGGTTTGCCGCATGAGATGGTTTATCGTCATCCTTTTCCGGGCGCAGGCTTGGGCATTCGCGTTGTAGGTGAAGTGAAAAAAGAATTTATTATTATTTTGCAAAATGCCGATGCGATTTTTATCGATGCATTACGCGAACACAATTTATATGATCAAGTTGCACAAGCATTTTCCGTGTTTTTACCGATCAAATCAGTGGGTGTGAAAGGAGATGCGCGTTGTTATGAGTATGTGATTGCATTGCGCGCTGTCACTACAACGGATTTTATGACAGCAGAGTGGGCGGAGTTGCCGCATTCATTTTTAGCCTACGTGAGTCATAAAATAATTAATGAGGTGCCGTTTGTGTCACGTGTTGTGTATGATATTTCTGGCAAACCACCCGCAACCATTGAGTGGGAGTGATGAGTTATTAGTGTGAGCGATATTGAATTTATGCAACATGCATTAACACTGGCACAACGAGCCGAGAGTGAAGGTGAAGTACCGGTGGGTGCGGTGATTGCGTATGAGAATAAAATTATTGCACAAGGGTGGAATCAACCCGTTCAGTCGCATGATCCCAGTGCGCATGCAGAGATGATTGTATTGCGAAAGGCATCAACCGTTTTGCAAAATTACCGGTTAAAAAATACAACGCTGTATGTGACATTGGAGCCTTGTTCGATGTGTGTTGGCGCAATGATACACGCCCGCATTGAGCGTTTGGTTTTCGGCGCGTACGATCCGAAAACCGGCGCAGTGAAAAGTGTGTTTCAGTTATTAAATGATCCTCGGCACAACCATATTATTTTTTGGGAAGGAGGGGTGTGTGTGGATGAGTGTGCAGCTATCTTAAAAAGATTTTTTAAGCACAAACGAATGTGATAATATCACCGCATTTCAATATAAAAAGGATTACTGTTTATGTCAGTGTTACGCTCCATTTCCCCCGGTAAAAATATTCCTGATGATATTAATGTCATTATCGAAATTTCAGCTAATTCAACACCCGTCAAATATGAAATTGATAAAGAATCAGGTTTATTGATGGTTGATCGTTTCATGCCAACAGCAATGCATTATCCGTGTAATTATGGTTTTGTGCCGAACACATTATCCAATGATGGTGATCCAGTGGATGTTTTGGTGTTAACTCCTTTTCCCGTGCAAGCAGGCAGTTTGATACGTTGTCGCGCGCTGGGTGTTTTGCAAATGACGGATGAATCGGGTGAGGATTATAAAATTTTAGCAGTGCCAATTGAAAAAACGTGTGTGCATTATGCAAAAATGAAAGCATTGTCTGACATCCCCGATATGACCAAACAAGCGATTACTCATTTTTTTGACAATTATAAGAAATTAGAACCAGGAAAATGGGTGAAGGTAGGTGACTGGTTGGATAAAACAGCGGCGGCGAAAGAAATTCAGGAAAGCGTTGAGAGATTTAAAGTGAGTTAATGGGAGTGGGAGTGGGAGTAAAAAACATGTTCCTTTTCAAGGAAAAAATAACCAGTCAATCTTCGGCTCGTCAAAAAATCACTGCAAATTATTATGCGGATGAAACCGCTTGTGTTGAAGCGTTATTATCACGTCTTGTTTTTTCTGATGAAGAAAAAAATGATATTGAAAAAATCGCAACGGATTTGATTAACACAGTCAGAGTTGAAAAAAATAATCAAACCAGCATTGATGCCCTCATGATGGAATATGATTTATCATCAGATGAAGGGATTGTTTTACTGTGTTTAGCGGAAAGTTTATTGCGCATTCCCGATAAAGAAACAGAAGATTTATTAATTCGCGATAAATTAACGAGTGGTCATTGGGAAAAACACATTGGTGCGAGCGAATCAACTTTTGTTAATATAACGACGCGCAGCTTGGCGTTGGGTGGAAAAATTTTATCGAACCACCCTAATTTTTTTAAAAATATTTTTTATACATTATTAGAACGTTGTGGCGAACCCGTTATTCGTCAAGCGATTCGTCGTTCAATGAAAATCATGAGTGAGCATTTTGTATTGGGACGCACGATTGACGAAGCATTGCACAATGCGCAACCGCTTGCAGAAAAAGGATATTTGTTTTCGTTTGATATGCTGGGTGAAATGGCGCGCACGCAAGCGCAAGCGAATGATTATTTTTCGGCATATCAAAATGCGATTAACGTGATGGGGAATTTTCAGAAGCCAAGCGTCAGCGCCGGTGAATTATCCCCGAGCATTTCGATTAAACTCTCCGCACTTCATCCGCGTTATGAATTTGTAAAACAAGAAACGGTTGTGCCATTTTTGATTGATCGTCTAAAAACACTGGTTTTTCAGGCAAAAAAAGCGGGAGTGAATGTCACGATTGATGCGGAAGAAGCGTCTCGTTTGGATATGTCGCTGGATATTGTTGAAGCCGTTTTTTCTGATCCGCTTTTTGCAAATTGGCATGGATTGGGAATGGCTGTGCAAGCGTATCAAAAACGCGCGTACGCTGTTTTGGAATATTTAATTGAACTGGCGAGAACACAGCATAAAAAAATTCCCGTGCGATTAGTCAAGGGGGCGTATTGGGATGCAGAAATTAAATTAGCGCAAGTAGGTGGTTTTGAAAATTATCCTGTTTTTACCCGCAAAGTTTCTACTGATATTAGTTATTTGGCCTGCGCGAAATTATTGTTAACTGCGCAAGATGTGATTTATCCGCAATTCGCAACGCATAATGCGTATACGGTTTCCGCGATTCTATTTCTAACGCGCAATAATACTTTTAAGTATGAATTTCAAAATTTACATGGCATGGGAAAACCTCTGCATAATGTGTTAGTGTCTTCTGAAAAATATCATGCGCAGAGTCGTGTTTATGCGCCCGTGGGTGCACACCAAGATTTATTACCGTATTTAGTGAGAAGATTATTAGAAAATGGTGCGAACAGTTCTTTTGTGCATCAAATTGTAAATCCCGCCATTTCTGTCACGTCACTAACACAAAGCCCGATAGAAAAATTAAAATCGTATTCAACTATTGCGAACTCAAAAATTCCTTTACCAAAAAATATTTACCCCGACGGACGTATCAATTCTGCCGGATTGGATTTAACGCGCATTGATCAATTGCAGAAATTAATGCACGAGATGGAGAGCGTGGGTGTGGGTGTGAGTGTGAGTGGAAATATACCTATTACCAATCCCAACAATCATACTGATATTGTTGGTTTTGTTAAAATGGCAAATGAACACGATGTTGATCTTGCATTGAGTGCCGCACAGCAAGCGCACTTTGCATGGGATCAATTGGGCGTTGAAAAACGCGCTGAAATACTTGAAAAAACCGCTGATTTATTAGAAGAAAATCAGGTGAAATTATTGGTATTATTAATTCGCGAAGCAGGAAAATTTTTACCAGACGCGATTTCAGAAGTGCGTGAAACAGTAGATTTTTGCCGTTATTATGCCATGATGGCGCGAAAAACATTATCACCTGAAATGTTACCAGGACCAACAGGCGAATCAAATGTGTTGCGTATGCATGGATTGGGCACATTGATTTGCGTGAGTCCTTGGAATTTTCCGCTCGCGATATTCACAGGACAGGTAGCAGCGAGTTTGGTTGCAGGTAATTGTGTGATTGCTAAACCGGCAACACAAACACCACTCATTGCAGCAAAAACAGTGGAATTATTTTATGAAGCGGGTGTACCACAATCTGTTTTGCAATTAATGATCGGTTCTGGTAGCAAAATTGGACATGCATTAATTGCTTCTGTTCAATCTGCTGGCGTATTATTTACAGGCTCAACGGATACCGCAAAACATATTCAAAAAACGTTGGCGAATCGACCCGGTAAAATAGTTCCTTTGATTGCAGAAACGGGCGGTATAAACGCCATGATTGTGGATTCATCTGCATTGCTGGAGCAAGTGGTTGGTGATGTGATGATTTCTGCATTTGGCAGTGCGGGTCAGCGTTGCTCTGCATTGCGCATTGTATTTATTCAAGATGATATTGCTGATGTATTTATTAATATGCTGGCGGGGGCGATGCAAACATGGGAAGTGGCTAATTCAGCGTATTTATCAACCGATGTGGGTCCGGTGATTGATGCGAGTGCACAAAAAACATTGCAAGCGCATATTGATGAGATGTATCAAAAATCAAAGTTGATTGCGCAGATGACATTATCCACAGATACAAAAAATGGCACCTTTATTGCGCCGATTGCATTTGAAATTCCCGAATTGTCTGTGTTGCAAAAAGAAGTGTTTGGCCCCGTTTTGCATGTGCTGCGATTTAAACGACAAGCATGGCGTGATGTTATTCATCAAATAAATAATATGGGTTATGGATTAACGTTTGGTATTCAAAGTCGAATTGATTTAACGATTGACGCTATTCAAAAACACGTTAAAACAGGCAATATTTATGTGAATCGTTCAATGACCGGCGCGGTTGTGGGTGTGCAGCCGTTTGGTGGTTGTGGATTATCAGGAACGGGTCCCAAAGCCGGCGGCCCACATTATTTGTTGCGTTTATGTCGAGAAAGCACAATGACAATTAATACGACAGCAATGGGTGGTAACGCACAATTATTGTCGGTTGATTAATTGCGGTTGTGATTATCGACTGTTTTCCCAGTAAATAAATACTCTTTTAATTCTTTATCAAACGCAGGATCATTTTTTCGAATCCATTCGAGCGTCATGGCGGCATGTTCTTTTTCTTCATCGCGATTATGCGCGAGAATTTTTTTGAGTTCAGGATCTTTGCACGCATCAACGCGTTGATTGTACCAGTCAATCGCTTCTAACTCTTCCATCAAAGAGTGTACGGCGCGATGCATATCCCGTGTTTTATCGGATAATTCTTCTATTGGTTCATGATATCCTTCATTCGACATGATATTCTCCTCTTCATAAATGATGCGGTATTGTAGTATTGTCTCAACTCGTTAATCAATGTTAATTAACAAAGGACTGAAAATGATGTTTATTAAAAAAGCGGTTCAACTGAGTGTGATTGTTAGTGTGGTTGCTGGATTAGTGGCATGTGCTGATGCAAGAAATTATTCCACAGCAGTGAATTCATGGCATGGTGCACCTGAACGTGCGTTGCTGCAACATTGGGGAAGTCCTGCGGAAACGAAACGTTTATCGAATGGAAATCATTTGTTGGTTTATCGGGTTGTTGATCATCAGCGTTATCCAAAAGTTTATTCGCCAGGTATTAATGTTTCGCGTTTGAGTCCGCAAAATAATAACACCGTTGTATTGAGTAAACCGCCGCTGGTTCCGCGTCCTCACGATGAAACATTCTGGTGTGAAACGTCATTTGAGGTGGATAAAGCCGACATGATTGTGAATTCGCGTTACGAAGGCAACAATTGCATGACAACACAAGAAGGCGCAAAACGTCGGAGTTTTTCGCGTTAATGTCGACAGAGACGATAAATAAAATTATTGTGATCATGGGGCCGACGGCGTGCGGTAAGACGGACTTAGCAATGTATTTGACGCACAAAATCCCCGCAGAAATTATCAGCGTTGATTCTGCCATGATTTATCGTGAAATGAATATTGGTACCGCAAAGCCGTCTGTCGAAGCATTAAAAATTGCACCGCATCGATTAATTAATGTGTGTGATCCCGCGGAAATTTATTCTGCAGGGCGGTTTTGTGAAGATGCTGTGAGAGCAATGAAAGATATCCATGCTAATAATCATGTGCCGCTGCTGGTGGGTGGCACCATGCTGTATTTTCATAAATTATTATTTGGGTTAGCAGAATTGCCAACGGCTGATAAAAATATTCGCGATACATTAACACAGGAAGCAAAACAGATTGGATGGAGCGCGATGCATGAACAATTACGTGTCGTGGATCCAGTGGCAGCAGCAAAAATTAAACCACAAGATTCGCAGCGTATTCAGCGCGCATTAGAAGTTTTTTTATTAACGGGAAAACCGATTTCTGAATTGCAAAAAAAATCAGAGTCATTTTTGTTGCAACATTACCATGTCACTCTAATCGCACTGATTCCAGCGGATCGTGCATGGTTGCATGATCGCATTGCAAACAGATTTGAGAAAATGTTAGAGATGGGATTTATCGACGAAGTGCGTGCATTGCATCAACGGCCTGACCTGCATGCAGATTTGCCATCGATGCGCATTGTGGGTTATCGACAAGCATGGGAATATCTTGATGGTAAAATTGATTATGACACGATGAAACAAAAAGCGATTGCTGCAACACGTCAATTAGCCAAGCGACAATTAACGTGGTTACGTCGTTGGAAAAATGTCATGGTGTTGGATCCGCGGGATCCACAGGTAAATGAGCTTGTCGATGAGCGATTAAGAAGGTGATGTTGAGAGATATGATCAGGTGGCGTTTCTCCTTAGTACAATCAATATGGAGATGGTTTATGAAAATGAATGCACAAAATGAATGCATCGTATTTTTATCTGGTTATGTTAAAACTAAACCTAGCATGTTAGCGGATTATTCAGCACGCTTTTCGTTGATCGTCAATCGATTTGTTTCATGCTATAAAAAAGTGGAATATTATCGCGTGATTGTTAATGAATATGATGCGCTCCGTATTTTGCAATTTGGGTATATTGGCGCACTGATTGTGATTCAAGGTGATTTAAGTATGCAGGACGAAGTAGAAATATTTGCCAGAAAAGTAGATTTTGTGGATTTTTTGGATCCATGCGGGTCGGAAAAAATTATACAACCTATTGGCACAACAGACGGTGTTCTCAGTCATGCGCTTCATTAGACTTCTTTCCAAACCTCGATTAATGGACAATCTCTTCGAAAAAATTTTCTCGAAATGCTCACATATAGTAGGTAACCTAGCTTAGGTTACAAATCCTCAAAGAATGATGCAATCCTAGTTTTATCTTTTTTAATTTCCCTGATATGTTTTTTTGTTTTTGTACGAAGCTCATCTTTATTTATTGCCATTGAACCATTTAATTTTTTTGTTTTCAAAAATCGCCATGACTTCTCTGTTGGATTTAATTCCGGAGAATACGCTGGTAAAATTTCTATTTGAAACCATGATTTATTTTCTTCTTCAAATTTTTCTACTGCGCCTGCCGTATGTGTTGGTGCTCCATCAACAATTAAAATAATATTTCTTTTTGGAAATTCTTTCCGCATTTTTTTAATAAATCTAATAAATACTTTTGCAGTAAATCTTTCTTTTTCTTTTGTTAATTCAAAACACATTCTTCCTTGTTGATTAACAGCAGCAGTGATCCCAATATTTTGCCCACGCTTTCCTGATACTCGAACAATGGGTTTTTTATTTGGAAACGCCCATGTTTTTCCAACATACGGTATGAGTGAAATAATTGCTTCATCAGCATAAAACAATAAAGCACGCTTCTTTTTAGCTGTTTTTAGAATTTCTGGAAATCTTTTATTTTTCCATTCGCGCAGTGCTTTTGGATCTTGCTCAATTGCTCTACGCTCTGGAAATTTTAATTCAAGTCCTAAATTTTTCATCAGCCGCGGCATATGCTTTGGATGGTATTTAATTTTAAATTCATGTTTTATTAAATGACGAATACGCGGGCCAGACCATAAATCGGTTGAATATCCTAATTCAGAGGCTGGCTTCCTAATCATTACTAACAGTTTAGCAATTTGTTTTTCTGTTAAATAAAAATCTGGGCCTGGTGATTTAATTGACTTTAAACTGCGCTTGCCATCTTCTTTAGCTTTATTGATCCAGCGGTATACAGCTTGACGAGTTACACCAAAAGAATCTGCTATGTCGTCAACAGGAATATTTTTTCGATGCAAATTTAATGCAGAAAATCTAAAATGTTCCAGTACTTCATGTGATATTGCTCTTCCATCCATAATGAAATAATACATGAATAAATTATAAATATCAATGATTTGTAACCTAATCTAGGTTACCTACTATAGGTATTTTTTGTTTTCCAGTAATTCAAAACCAAAAGGGGTGATAATGTCTAAATCATCACCCATTGAGCGTATATGATATGCAAAACAGACTGTCGCCAAACAGCGTTATCTAATTCGCTGGGGGGGTAGCTTCAATTTCATTTGAAAATCTTCCTGGGAAAATAATGCAGGGCGGCGGCTAGCATTCTAAGAAAAATATAATGTATGTCAATAGAAATTTTTTTTGGGAGGTTCCTGTGTTACTGTATCAACATAAATAATAAGATTACTTTATTGAAAACAACACAATGATTTTGATTGATACTGCTGCCCAAACACTGGCTCTCAAAAACGACAACACAATTATCGCCACATATTCTATCTCCTCCGCAGCAAAAGGCCTTGGCGAGAAAAAAAATAGTTTTCAAACTCCACGCGGAAAACACATTATCTGTGAAAAAATTGGTGACAAAATGCCTATTTTTACGGTGTTTCGTGCGCGCAAACCGACGGGAGAAATTTTTTCAGAGAAGTTAGTAAAACAATTTCCCGATCGCGATTGGATTTTAACCCGTATTTTATGGCTTTCTGGGATGGAGCCTGGTTTTAATTGGGGTGGTGATGTTGATACGCGATCACGTTTTATCTATATTCACGGTACGGACGATGAAGTCAGTATAGGCACCCCAAAATCACACGGTTGTATCCGTATGCGCAATCAAGACATTATTGAGCTATATGCCCAAGTCCTTGTTGGAGATCACATTACAATTCAGTAACTAACCCATTGATTTGATATTCCCTTCTTTAGGACCTATAACTTCACGCGGGAGAATGGGTCATGAGTGAGTTAATCGGGCCACATGAAGAAATATTGAAGTTCTGGTTTGGTCGCGTTGAAGAAACGATCGTGCCAACGGAGCATCGTGCGCGAGTGTGGTTTAGCGAAGATGTGGAAATTGATGACGAAATTAAAGAACGATTTACCACGGACTTAGCAGCAGCAATTGCGGGTCAAATGAATATCTGGGAAACAAATCCGCGTGGTGGGCTCGCACTTATTATCATGTTGGATCAATTTTCTCGTCATGTTTATCGCGGATCACCGAAAGCGTTTGAGCAAGATGGACATGCTCTGTTGATTTGTCAAAAAGGAATGCGCAAAGAGGCTGATCATGCATTGAGCCTCATTGAGCGTGTTTTTTATTATTTTCCGTTACTGCATTCTGAAAAAATTATTCATCAAGAGCAATCAATCAGGGCATATCGTACATTGGCTGATTTGGCATTTTCAGAAACCCGTGTTATCTTTGACAGCTTTTTAAAATTTGCAAATCACCACTATTCAATTATTCATCGATTTGGCCGTTTTCCGCAAAGAAATGTTGCGTTAAATCGAGAATCTAGCAAGGCGGAAATTGCCTTTCTGAAAGAAATTGAAGAACGCTGAGGTTTAATTCATGGCAGAGCATTTAGAACAACAACCCATCTACCGCATTATTTTTATGCAACACGATAAATTATATGAAGTGTATGCAAAGTATTTAACGGAAGAAAGTTTGATGGGATTTATTGAAATCGAAGAATTGGTTTTTCAAGAAACCAAGTCTACTGTGGTAGTCGACCCATCGGAAGAGAAATTACGGACTGAATTTAAATCAGTGAAGCGTTCTTATATTCCACTGCATACGATCTTGCGTATTGACGAAGTGATCAAAGAAGGTGCTGCGTATATGACAACCACTGAAAAATCGATGGAAAAAAAGGGAAATGTAAGTCATTTGCCATTCGGAAAATAGTGGGAGTGTGCGTGTGCGTGTAAATGGATTTTTATGGGTCGATGTTGCCGGTTTAACTTTATCCCCTGAAGACAAGGAAATTTTATCTCATCCATTTATTTCTGGCGTTATTCTTTTTTCCCGCAATTTTGAATCGAAAAAACAATTGCGTGAATTAACGCATCAAATTAAATTAGTTTCTCCAACATTAATTATCACCGTTGATCAAGAAGGCGGACGCGTGCAGCGTTTTCGCGAGGGATTTAGCGAATTGCCAGCAATGGGCGAATGGGGAAGAAATTATTCTCGTGATGCTGAAAAAACAAAAAATGATTTTAAATTTATTTTAAAAAAAATGATTGTTGAATTACGCGAAGTAGGCATTGACAGTACGTTGATGCCAGTTTTGGATATCGATTACGATCGTAATAAAGTCATTGGTCATCGCAGTTTTGGAAATAATAAAAATATTGTTACTGAATTAAGTGATTTTGTGATTGATCAATTGCATGCGTTGCATTCACCGGTGACTGGAAAGCATTTTCCAGGACATGGTTGGGTGACCATGGATTCTCATGTTGATTTGCCGATTGATGAAAGAGTATTTGAAACTATTGCACAACATGATTTACAGCCTTTCGCAACACTATCTGCAAAACTTGATGCGATGATGTTGGCGCATGTGGTGTATGAAAATATCGATCCGCAACCCGTTTGTTTTTCACGCTTTTGGATACAAACTGTATTGCGAAAACAATTGCATTTTGATGGCATTATCATGAGTGATGATTTGTCGATGCAAGCGGTTGCACAGATGTGCAGTTATGAAGATCGCGCGCGACGTGCATTGGAGGCGGGCTGCGATATTCTGTTGGTATGTAATTCGCGTGAGGGTGCCATTGAGATTTTGGATCGAGTTTTGCCAGTAAAAAATAATGATTTTCAGCGTAGATTATCTCATTATTCTCGATTTCTCGGTGAATAAACTGTAAAATTGTCTTATCTTTGATCAAGTTAACTGAGCGTTATGCATACTTTTATTCGTGATTTTACGCATTTCTTTTTGGAAAACGCTTGGTTTGCCAGAATTTGCTTTATTTTGTTGACGATGTTTATTTTTCATTGGATCTCCAGAAAAATTTATCATTTCTTGGTTGCCAAATTTGGCATGGGAAAACATCCTTGGACGATTTCTTTTTTTGATGCGATGCATGTGCCCTGGCTAACTTTTTTTTGGTTAATAGCCATTAGCTTTATTATTCCCATTATCATGCTTCGTTTTAACATTGATATTTCGCATATAAAAGCAATTAATACTATTCGCAGTTTATTGTTTATTGGCGCGTTTTATTGGTCATTATTAAATTTTATTACCAAAATAGAATTTGATGTTGCGCCGCATCTGAAGCGCCTGGCAATTCGAGACAAAACAACGGTGAGAGCATTTGCATTATTGTCGCGAGTGATACTCACTATTTTGGTCGTATTAACTGTTTTACCCATGATGGGTTTTGAGACAAGCAGTTTGCTGGCTTTTGGTAGTGTAGGTGGTATTGCAGTGGGTTTTGCAGCAAAAGACACGCTATCCAATTTTCTGGGTGGCTTGATGATTTTTTGGGATCGCCCCTTTTCAGTGGGTGATTGGATTCGTTCGCCGGATCGCGATATTGAAGGAAATGTTGAACATATTGGCTGGCGATTAACGCGTATTCGCACGTTAAACAAACGTGTTTTGTATGTACCGAATAGTATTTTTTCGACTATTGCCATTGAAAATCCATCGCGCATGAGTCATCGACAAATTAATAGCACTGTGGGTGTGCGTTACGATGATGTTGATAAAGTTTCTGAGATTGCAAAAGAAGTAGAGGCAATGCTGCGAAAACATCCGGCGATTGATCAGACGCAATCGGTCATGGTCAATCTGGTTGAGCTGGCTGCGTCATCATTAAATTTAAATTTATATGCTTACACTAAATCAACGGATTCGACGAAATTTCGTCATGTGATGCAGGATGTATTATTAAAAACTGTTGCAATTATCGCTGCCCATGGTGCAGAATGTGCCTTTCCAACGACAACGGTGTTGATGAAATATGATGACGATCGATCAACAAAGCAATCCTGAGGTGGAATTGGAAATACAATCAGAAATATTGCCAAGTCATATTCGCGACGTGTTTGCAAAATCAACGTGTATTTATTCTAGGGCGGAAGTAGAGGCGGCGCTGGATAAAATGGCTGTGAAAATTCATGATCGATTGTCACAAGAAAATCCGGTTTTTTTGTGCGTGGTTGTGGGGGGTATTGTACCCATGGGAAATTTGTTGCCTCGGTTGGATTTTCCGCTTGAAGTGGATTACATTCACGCAACGCGTTATCAACGTAAAACAGTAGGAACAGAATTGGTGTGGAAAGTGACACCGCAGTGTTCATTGAAAAACAGAACGGTATTGATCGTTGATGATATTTTAGATGGGGGTGTGACACTCGCTGAAATTGTTAAGTATTGTTGTGCTCACGGTGCAAGTAAAGTGTTGACATCAGTATTAGTTGACAAAGGCAATGCGCGTGTCGATGGTGGATTGTCACACACCGATTTTTGTGGATTGCATGTTGATAATCATTATGTATTTGGTTACGGTATGGATTACAAAGGTTATCTGCGCAATGCGCCGGGAATTTATATGGTAGCAGCAGAGCATGAGTAAATAATGTCTTTCATTGCGTCACACGTTCTTTGCATCACAAAAACATTATGAATACACGCCAAATGATGATACAGGGGTGATTGTATTTTAAATAAATAATGCAAATACGCGCGCGAATGATGCTGACAAGTGTGACACCCGCAATTTTCTAAAATGGATTTGTCGTCTTTTGCATAAATCGTTTTTTTAATACTGATTTGACTTTTTTCTTCACCATGCGAATTAAATGTCATCCAATTATTTTCATCGGGTTCTGCAAATCCATGATATAAACAACCGTGTCTCGCGTTGCGCGTGGGACCAACACAATCAAAAATATCCACTCCCCATCTTACGACGTCAATTAAATCTTGCGGATGCAAACCCACACCCATCGCGTAACGAACTTTGTTGTCTGGTAATAATGGACGCACCCAATGAATAATTTCTTCAGTTTTTGGCATATTAAATCCAACGGATTCGCCGCCAATGGCAATACCATCACAATCCGCATCCACCACAAATTGCGCGCTTTGTTCACGCAGTGTTTGATATACACCACCTTGAATAATGCCAAAAAGTGCTTGTTTTAAGCCATAAAGTGAGTTTTGATTTTTTGCATGCGCTTCTTTGGATTCTAAAAGCCATCGATGTGTACGCGCTACAATTTTTTCAGCTTCATTTTCTGTTATGGCATCGGGTGTGCATTGATCAAACGCCATTATAATATCAGCACCCATACTTCTTTGCGCTTCGATGGATGTGCGTGAATTAAGATGAATTATTTTTCCAGTAATGGGATGTTTAAAATACGCACCCTCTTCTTTAATTTTGCAAATATCGGTTTTATTCGACAAGCTGAATACCTGAAATCCACCGCTGTCCGTTAACATCGGTTTATGCCAGCCCATCATGTTGTGCATACCACCCGCGGCTTGAATAATTTCCATGCCGGGTGCTACTAACATGTGATAGGTATTACCACCCAAAATAATTTGTGTGTTCGTTTCTGCTAAATCATGTGGCGACATTAAATTTACAAACGCACGTGTGCCAACCGGCATAAAGCAGGGCGTTATGAATTCGCCATGCGGTGTTTCCACTTTCATCACGCGTGCATGTGTATGCTGGTGTTTTTTGATGAGTGTGCTGCGGTAATGGTTTTTCATGTTAGCGATATTACATTAGCAGCGATGGAAGCGGAAGGAAGCGGAAGGAAGCGGTGGAGCGAATCAGGGCGTTCCGTCAATGGTAATAGTGTGTTTCATGAGTGTCGTACTTCCAATACCAGCACCAAAACGAAAAATACTTAAAACAGCTTCTAATATCTCATCTGTAGGATGAGAAGCGAGGGGTGTTGCTATTGTGCTTTCGGTAACGATCAGTGTATTTTTGTAATGAATAATGGAGCTGGGTGGCCCTACAGCAGGGTCTTTATAGCTAACAATGAGCAGTTTGTAATTCGCGCCATCAAGCGTGCTAATGTAGTGAATTTCAAAAGAAACGCCAACGCCTCGCGGTGCAACACTGGATGAGCCGTTAACCATGATATAGCAATGCTTTAAATTTGAATTTGCTGGTATTTGCAGATTATTTCCAAAATTAACACCCGTTACGCTCGCGTCGTCATAATGATTTTGTATGTTTTGTATCACCAATGGATAAGCTGTTTTATTGACCACGCAAACCATCGATGCCATTTCTGCGATGGCAGGAATAGAAAATAATACAGTGATCGAGCTAAGTACAGCAATTATTAATTTTTGTACGCGCATGTCACCACCTGCTGTTGACCCTTGGTACAGTAAGATTATAGTACATATGCGTAACGGTGAGCGGAAATTTGGTGTGTCATATTGTGTTTTCCTTACTTCTCACTCAACCCATCCATCATCGCCTTTAAAAATCGCGCTGCTTCACCACCCGTAATCGCGCGATGATCAACGGTTAAAGAGAGTGGCATCATGCGATGTGTTGTCGGTTGATTTTTTTCATCGAGAACAATAGATTGAAATAATCGACCAACACCGATGATCGCAACGGTGGGTGGTAAAATAATGGGATTCGCATAGCGTCCTGCAATTGCGCCGAAATTAGATAATACAATCGTTGGATCTTTTAAATCTGTTGATGCGATCGATTTGGTTTGTGCTTGTTGTTTATATTTTTCCACCTTGTCACGAATTTTTTCATCGGATAAATCGGCAATATTTTTAATCACAGGAACAAATAATCCGTGCGGCATGTCGATCGCTAATCCTAAATTAATCTCAGCAAATTTTTTGGTTTGCATATTTTTGCCGTCAAAGTGGGAATTTAATGCGGATTCTGTTTTGCATGCGGAAATAATCGCACGAATAATGCGAATAGTGATGTCTTGTTTGCCTGTCCACGCACTGATATCAGCATCATCGATAATGGTGACAGGCACAATATCTTGATGGGATTTCTGCATGGATAAAACCATCGCGCGTTTTACAGCGGATAGGGTTTCCCAGCCATTAGCAGGGGTTTTTTTTATATCTTCAGCGGTAATGTGATCACCACTGTATTTGACTTGCGATAAATCTACATTTAGTTTTCGTGCGAGTGCGCGAATAGCGGGTGTTGCTTTGATATCATGATCACTTATTTTTGCAGAGAAATGCGCATTCGATACTGTTTTTTCGGATTGCTCAATTTTTCCGACAACCGTTCCCGTGTCTTTTTTAATATCACTGGCGTCTGGTTCACCTTCAAAACCGATTAATGGTTTTCCCGTTTCAATCGTATTATTTATTTCACCGAATAATTTTTCAATTTTTGCATCAAAAGGTGCAACCACATCAACGAGTGCTTTTGCCGTTTCCATTGCGGCAATCGGTTGATCTTTTTTAACTTGCTCGCCTACTTTCACATGCCATTCACGAATGATGGCGTCAGGCAGGCCTTCGCCGAGGTCGGGGAGTTTGAATATTTTCATAGTCAGTTATCCGTTATCAGTGATCAGTAATCAGTGATCAGCTATCCGTAAGAGTGCACCGCAGACACTGATAACAGATTACTGATAACTTATATTATATTTCTCACCGCTTTTACAATCCGCTCTACACTGGGCATATAGTATTTTTCTAATTGCGCATACGGCATCACGGTGTCGTAACCGGTGACCCGTTGCACTGGCGCTTTTAAAAGATCGAGCGCATATTCTGCTAATTGCGCGGCAATTTCAGCAGCAACGCCGCACGTGCGTGGCGCTTCTGAAATAATCACACACCGTTTTGTTTTTTCAACTGAGGTTAAAATCGTTTGAATATCAATGGGTGATATTGTTGCTAAATCGATTATTTCTGCAGAAATACCCCCATTTTCTAATTGCTCGGCGGCTTCGATGGTTTCTTTCATCATCGCGCCCCACGAAATTAACGTGACATCATCGCCTTCTTTGACAACAAAACATTTATCCAGTGGCAATGCTTCACCATTATCTGGCACATCTTGTTTTATTAAACGATAAATTCTTGTTGGTTCTAAAAATAAAATAGGGTCGGGATTGCGAATTGACGCTAATAATAATCCATACGTTTTTGCAGGTGATGATGGAACCACAACGCGAATGCCAGGAATATGCGCGAATAAGGCTTCCATACTTTCGGAATGATGTTCTGGTGCATGAATACCACCACCAAATGGTGTGCGATACACAATCGGACAACTTAATCGTCCACGTGTACGATTACGCATACGCGCTGCATGCGAGAGAATTTGATCAATAGCGGAATAAATAAATCCGGAGAATTGAAATTCTGCAATCGGTTTTAAACCTTGTGATGCCATACCGATACTCATGCCGGCAATCATGCTTTCTGCCAGCGGTGTGTCGAGTACGCGTTCGGGTCCAAATTTTTCGAGCAGACCCACCGTTGCACGAAAAACACCGCCATTGATCGCAATATCTTCGCCAAAAATAACAACGTCTTTATCGTGTGTCATTTCGTAACGAATGGCTTGGTTAACGGCTTCGACAAGGGTGATTGTGGGCATAACGATTCATTTTGTTGAAAAACACGGATATAAAAATAACTGTTTTTTCATCATAATGCACGATTAATTTTGTTTGACGACAGCAGGGTATAATGTATATACTTATATAGGTATATACATCATAGCTATGGAGCGTTCACCATGGGAAGAGTTAAAAAATCTGAAAAATTAAGTGGGCACAGAAAGACCATGGTTTTTAAAAGTGGTAACTCTTTGGCTGTTCGTTTGCCGAACGCTTTTCATTTTTCCGTCGGCCCTGTCATTATTTTTATGCGCAACGATGAAGTGGTGATTCGAAAAACACAATCGGATATGTCTCAAGCATTTAAATTATTAACTGAACTGCCGGATGATTTTATGAAAGATGGCCGGCATGATCCGCTGCCTCAAAAAAGGAAATTTTGATCATGCTGAAATATATGTTAGATACGAATATCTGTATTTATATTTCAAAGAAAAAACCGGAAAGCGTGCTCAATCGCTTTGAGCAACAATCATCAGGTGACATTGGAATGTCTATTATCACTTATTCTGAATTATTGTATGGTGCCCATAAAAGCCAATTGCATGCGCAAGCTATTCAAAAATTAACAGCCTTGACACACTTTATTCCCGTTTTGCCACTACCTAACTCTATTGCTGAATACTACGCAAAAATCAGATTGCTCCTTGAAAAAAAAGGAAAGCCAATTGGAAGCAGTGATCTATTCATTGCTGCGCATGCATTGTCACTCGATGTGATATTGGTAACAAATAACGAGAAAGAATTTAAACGTATTGCTGAATTAAAAGTGGAAAATTGGTGTTAGTTTGTTGTTACTGGGAATTTCCCAGCAAATCATCTCGTTGCTCAATCATCGCTTCCGGCAATGTGTCATACATATAATCAAACATAGATTCCGGTTTTTGTTTTTCTTTTTTAAAATAACCAGCCATTTCTTTTTCGACGAATTCTTTTGTATCACTTTGCAGTGCCGCTTCTTTGTCTTTATCCCACACACCCAGTGATTCTAAATAATACCCCAAACGCGCAATCGGTTCTTTTTTCCATGCTAATTTTTTTTCTTCTGCGTCAGAATAACGTGAAGCATCATCGACAGTGGTGTGATCCGCAAGACGATATGAAATCGCTTCAATGACGGTTGCTTTTCCGCCATTACGTGCTTGCTCAATGGCTTGTTTTGCAATATCAAGCACAGCAATCGGATCATTGCCATCGACTTGAATGCAATCCAATCCTGCTGCAATCGCTTTTTGTGCGAGCGTTTCGCATGCGGATTGTTTTTGGCGTGGAACCGAAATCGCCCATTGATTATTATCAATGATAAAAACAACAGGCAAATGCCACGCACCCGCTAAATTTAAGGCTTCATAAAAATCACCTTTGGATGTGCCGCCATCACCAATTTCAGCGACTACCACGCGATTTTCTTTTCGATAGCGAATGGCGAAAGCAACACCCGCTGCGTGTAAACATTGTGTTGCAATGGGAACACAAATTGGAAAATCTTTTTGTGCTGCGATTGATGCATTGCCACGCTCATCACCCGCCCAATATCCTAAAATATCACCCAATGCGTAACCACGTTGAATCATGACGCCATGATCCCGATAAAAAGGGCAGAACACATCTTCTTTTTTCATGGCCATTCCAATGGGAATAAAAATGCCTTCTTGTCCGAGTGATGAGGGAAAAGTGCCTATTTTTCCTGCGCGATGTAAGTTCACCATTTGATGATCAAACACGCGAAGTAATGTCATGCGTTTGTAAATAGTCATTAATAAATCGGTAGTAACAAACTCAGGAAAAGGCTGCGTTAATTCGCTGTGTTCATTTAAATATTGCAGATAAGGGACAATGAAACTGGCAATTGTTTTTAATTTTGTGGACATAAGTTATTCTTAGTTATCAGTTATCAGTGTGCGTTATTTCAATCTCTCAAACGCCATTTCTTCTGCGACCGCATTCGTTGTTTTTCCACTGATTTTTGCACGTTCTAACATCGTCATCACAACATCATAAATACCATCCACTTTTTTATTCACCATCGAAAGATTTTGGTAACTGTAGGTAGTGGCAGCATTAATTAATCCACCCGAATTAATTAAAAAATCGGGCAGATAAATAATGTTGCGTGTTTGCATGATGTGTGCATTGTTGTGATGCGCCAATTGATTATTAGCAGCGCCCGCAATAATTTTTGCCTGTGTGCGATGAATGAAATCTGAAGTGATTGTACCACCCATTGCGCAAGGTGAAAAAATATCGCATTGCACATTTTCAATCTCGGTGATCGGAACATGAGAAATCGTTAATTCTTTTACGCATTTTGCAACCAGATCAGCATGCATATCCGAAACGGTAACGCGCGCGCCATCTTCAACCAATTGTCTCGCGAGAGTAAAACCAACACGTCCGATACCCTGAATGGCAACATGAATACCATTGCAGTTATCTTTTTTAAATTTAAATTTTACGGCCGCTTGAATGGCACGAAAAACGCCACGCGCGGTGGAAGGCGATGGATCTTCATCAACACGACCAGGACCGCTGGCGCCACACACGAAAGGAGTGCGTTCAAAAATGGTGGTCATGTCTTCTAGTGTTGTACCAACATCAACCGCAGTGATATAGCGACCATTTAATTCATGCACAAAATCGCCAAAGCTTTTGAAAATAGCTTGTCTATCAAAACCCCCTCTGGGTTTAATAATTACTGCTTTTGCACCACCATGCGACAAACCGCAGGCTGCTGCTTTCAATGTCATACCGTAGGACAAACGCAATGCATCTTTAATTGCTGATTCAAAAGATGAATAAGAGTAAAATCGAGTGCCACCAATTGCGGGACCCAATTTAGTGCTGTGGATGGCAATAATGGCGTGCAAACCGGAGAGTGGATCAATTTTGGTGTGTAGTTCGCCAAACCGAAGCATTCTGGCATAACGCATCAACGTGTTGTAAGAATGAAAACGAGATTTTTTCGCTAGTTCCATGTAAAATTGACTCTTTTTTAATCAATATTAAGCGTAACGATTTGTATATTAGCAAGATTATCTCAGGATGATAAGATGCAAATTACTTTGGAGAATATATGCAAAAATCATGGCCATTACCATTCACCATCGCGCATCGTGGTGCATCGCAATTGGCGCCTGAAAATACCCTTGCTGCGTTGAAACTGGCAAAACAACAGGGTGCAACATGGGTGGAAAGTGATATTCAGTTAACCCAAGATCGTCATCCTGTGATTTTTCATGATACCACCTTAAATCGCACGACGAATGGTAAAGGAAAATTATCGGATATCACTTTATCAAAATTATCACTGTTGGATGCGGGCAGTTGGTTTTCCGTTAAATTTAAAAATGAACGCGTGCCCACTCTGCAGGAATGGTTGCGCTGTGCAGCAGATTTAACTGTGGGGTTAAATTTAGAAGTAAAATGCAGCACCAAAAAAGAAGCTATTTTATTGGCAGAATGTATTATTGATCATTTACAAAAATATTGGCTCGCGCACGCCAATACTATTTTTATATCGAGCAGCAGTCAATTTGCTTTAATGCAAATTTCGGAACGTGCAAACAGTTTGCCGCTTGGATTAATTTGCGAAAAAAAAATTACTGAAAAAGAAGCGGTGGCATTATTACGTTCAAATATTATCTCCATTCATCAACCGTATAAAATTTTAGATGAAAAATATGTTGCGCTGTTGCATGCAGCAGGACTGCATGTTTTGGCGTATACCGTGAATACGTCACAGGGTGTTGAAAAATTAAAATCAATTAATGTGGATGGAATATTTACGGATGCCGTTTCCTGTTATCCATGTGCGAAATGATTATGTTGTGCTTCCGCTGGAGCAGTTCCAACTCGCGCACCAAAAAATCTGCAATAAGCGCTTATGCACACGTCTTTACAACAAGTGAAGAATAATAACAAGCCGTTGGATTGAGGAGGTGCCGCCACCTCTTCTTCCTCTTCCTGATTCACAGAAACATTCACAGCGGTCGCAGTAGTATTCTCCTTGCGAACAGGTTGCGCCACTAGTAGTTGCGCTGCAATTTTCTTGTCGATTGCCGCATGCAGTCCTACAACGGAGCAATAAGTCGTATAAAGATTAGCGAGTGCTGATAAAGAAATGGTTGCTGATCGGCAAGCAAAAATAGACATGATTTTAAAACTATCGCTTTGACCCAGTGATATTAAAAATCCTATCGCTATTCCAAAGCTCATTAAACTTAACGAAACCGCATTAGGTTGGAGCGGCTTATTAAAAGCGGTTAACACAGTAGAAACAATAAGGCGAATAGCATCTGCAACCAAACCCAAACCTACCACACCCAATAAATTTTCAGCCGTTTGTTGTGTTTGCGGTGAAGGATTATCAATTAAGCATTTAACGATATTGGTTCGTGCAGCATACATGGCAGCACCCACCACACTATTAATGACAACTCCTGCCATCACGCTTTTCACAATCACGGATTTAATCTGCTTATAAATCTCCGCTTGTTCGTCTTTCGATTTGTTTTGTTCTTTTGCTTTTTCTAATTGCTTAATCAGTTTCGCCACAATCATATTGGCACCCGTGCCAATCCCTTGTGAAAATAAACTCCACAAAGCAATCGCGTTCAGCGCAGGATTCATTGATCGCAAGCTACTTTTAATCATTGCACCTAATATCATGGTAATCGCCAACGCATTCAACCATTCCGTGCAACGTTGAAAACCTACTTTCAAACTTAAAATGAACATGGTTTTTAATTGTTTCATGATTGTTTGAAATTCAGGCTGTTGATTTCGATCAGTGCTAGAAGTAAACACATCCCGAAATGCGGCTTGATGGCGCATCCAAAACTCCATTGCTAGATAGACCAACCAAGGCGCTGCCAAATTAGCTACTGCAATACCCGTTGTTAACCAACCGGCAGTAACCGCCAAAAAATAGCTACCGATGATTGCAGGAATTCGATTCATCAACGAAGTGATTAATGACGATTTCCAAAAACCAGAGGCATAGGCAATTTGCCCTAAGGTTGTTAGCATCAACGTTGGCCAAATGGCAAAACCGGTATAAAACACAAAATCACAAGCTGATTTAGCTGTATCGGAAGAATAACCCAGATGAGGAAAAGAAAAATAAGCGATGACATACAACAGGGAAGATGCTGATGCCAAAATTACTGTTAATGAATAAGAAGCGATGATTAATTCACGAATTTCTTTAGGATTGCCACCATTATTTTCACCACTATTTTCACCGCGCGCAGTCGCTAACATTTGTCCTGGCGCATTGAGCATTCCGCTGAATACATTTCGCGCGAATGATTGAAAGGAAGAAAGAAGAGAAGCCGCTTCAACAACATTTATTTCATTGAAAATAACGCTATTTCCAATCGAATTGACGGCTTGTAAGAAGTAGGCCGCGCCATTGCTAAGCACTTTGATCACAATACCATTGGCGGCTTTTACTTGAGCAGTAACAACCAAACCAGCGGTGGGTAACAAACGCTCCGCCTCACCACCGTTCAGGGAAATCGGAAAACTACTTGCTGCGCCCTGCATCGTAACCCCCTTAGGTGCTTTGCTGACACTCTAAACAGATTTCAGCGTAAAATCACTGAAGGTTATGCAAAATACGCAAATAACATTTCCTTAAGGAAGGTTCCCAACAAGACGCTTTCTTTTGCTATTTTAATTAATAGACCTCTTGCATAACCTCGATTAATGGACAATCTCTTCGAAAAAATTTTCTCAAAATGCTCATGTACTAACGTGTACACTCCGCTTTTTCGAAAATTTTTTCTGTGACCTCGTCACATTACTCAAGGTTATGCAAGAAGTCTAATCTGCAAATTGAATTAAGTGCTGACTTGAAGAAGCGAGTGATTGATATAACTGCCTTGATAAACTTTCAAGCGAGTGGGAAATTGGGCGTATCTGTTTTTGTGTCATGTGCACGAAAAACAGATATGCCCAAGTCGCCCACAAGCAAATAGGAATTTAAAGCAGTTATATCATCCAACGAGCGAATATAAAGAAATCAGCGCTTAATTCATTTAAGTATCAAAGTTGGGAATGTCGTGATATTCGATTTATATCATCAATTAATTAGGTGTATTTTTTTCTAAAAGCAATTGTGTTATGTTATTTTTCATATAAGAGAGTTATCTGTTATCCAATATCGTATTGAATCGATTTGAAGGATCGTAAAATGAGTGACACAGATAATAATCGTACTAGCATTTTTTTAGGTGTATGTATTTCGCTATTATACATGTTGTTTTATGGCTACGATTATTTACTGCAAACGTCTTTTAGCATTTTACCCGATTCATTTATTCATCAATTTGGAATCACACCCGAATCGTTTGGATTTTTAAGTGCCGCTTTTTTTTATGGCTATGTGATTTTTCAAATTCCATTGGGATATTGTTTGGATCGCATTGGATTAAAATACACCGCTGTTTTATGTACAGGATGCTGTTTTTTAGGTGCCGCATTATTTTATTACAGCACGAGTTTTACCATGTTATTCGTGGCGCGTTTTTTAATTGGCGCTGGAACGGCGTCTGCTTGTGTGATGTCTGTGTATGCGGTGTCGACGTGGTTGTTACCTCGCCATTTTTCACTTGGTGTGGGAATGGTGCAAGTGGCAGCTTGTTTGGGCAGTATTTTCGGGCAAGCGGTGGGTGCTGCGTTATCCCATCGTTATGGATGGGATGCGATGATGCATGTGGTGATTTATTTCGCTTTATTATTAATGATTATTTATTTCTTTATTCCAAAATATCCTGCGCAGCATAAACCGAGTGTATCGAGCATGGTGCGCATTCGCGATTTACCAACATTATTAATTAACAAACAAATTATTACGATTGCATTATTGGGCTTTATTTCATGGGCACCCGTGTCGGTACTCGCAGCCAGTTGGATGGTGCGACTATTGGATCACAACATGGGTTGGTCACAACATCACTCTGCTAATTTGTTAACGAGTTTTTGGATTGGTTTGGCGGTGGCCAGTTTACTGATTGGAAAATTATCGGATAAATTAAAATCGCGTCAAAAAATAGTTTTTATTGCATTCGCCATGCAATGTGTGTGCGGTATTGTGTTGGCATACACAACCACTATGACACCCGCATTGTTATTGAGTTTGTTATTTTTATTAGGTGCTGCTGCATCAGTACAAACATTATCATTTGTGTTGACCGCTGAATCTATTTCGAAAAGCGTGTATGGTGCTGCGGCAGCATTGGTCAATATGGTTGCGGCAAGCAGTGGTGGTGTGTTGAATCCTATTTTTGGTATTATCGTTGCACGCACGGGTAATTATTATTCTGCATTGTGGGTTTTCCCGGCATTGTCGATTGTTGGAATGATTTTAGCAATTTTTGTTTTGCGTGAAACGTATCAAGAACAGGAGCTTCGCAGTGGAGCAACAGATGGCGCCTACGTACAATGAACTGAATGATTCAACTTACATCGAGAAACAATTAATTTCAATCACGCAAATTTTTTTAACAGAATTAGGCGCAGAACGTGCATTATATGCAATATCGCTTGATGCGGCATTGGATCGTGAACTGGGAATTGATAGTTTGGGTAAAGTGGAGTTATTGCATCGAATTGAAAAATTATTTTCAATTCATCTTCCTGAAAAAGTGTTGGCTGAAGCAATGACGTTGCGTGATTTGATTTGTGCTATTCAAACGATTGCGTCGACAGCATCTATCCATACCGCGCACACTTTTTCGCCTACGTTAGAATCCATCGAAATTGATTTTTCTGCATTGACTGTTTTAACGGATGTTTTAAGGCATTATGCAGTGAAAGAACCGAATCGTCCGCACATTTATTTGCAAGATGATCAAGGAAATGAACAGACCATTCGATATGGTGAATTATATTCTGGCGCGCAAGCCGTTGCGAAAGGATTAGTTGAACGTGGTATTAAATTCGGTGAAACCATTGCCATTATGTTGCCGAGTACAGATGAATTTTTTTATGCTTACGCGGGTATTTTACTAGCGGGTGCTGTTCCTGTTCCCATTTATCCGCCAACGCGAGCTGATCAAATTGAAGAATATGCAAAACGAGAAGTAACAGTGCTGCAGAATGCACAAGCAAGAATGTTAATTACGTTTGCGCGTGTAAAAATGTTGAGTGATATGTTACGTGCTTTTGTTCCTAGTTTAAAAGAAGTTGCCACGCTTGATCATGTGCGATCTGAAACTGGTGTGTTACCTGACATTATTATTAATCCTAACGATATCGCGCTGATTCAATATACGTCAGGCAGCACAGGAGATCCGAAGGGTGTTGTGTTAACGCATGAAAATATGTTGGCTAATTTGCGTGGAATTAATAGCGCTATTCAAATCAAACCAACGGATGTGAATGTCAGTTGGTTGCCGTTATATCATGATATGGGTTTGATGAATTGGTTGGCGAGTCTTTATTTTGGCGTTCCACTGACCGTGCTGTCTCCGCTGATTTTTTTATCTCGACCTGAAAAATGGCTATGGGCAATTCATTATCATCGTGCGTCAATTTCAGGTGCGCCTAATTTTGCATATGAAATGTGTGTCAAAACAATTGAAACAAAAGATATTCAGGGATTAGATTTAAGTTGTTGGCGCGTGGCATTTTGTGGCGCTGAAACAATTAATCCCAAAACCATTCAAAAATTTATTCAAAAATTTTCTCAGTTTGGTTTGAAAGCAGAAGCAGTTACACCCGCTTATGGATTAGCCGAATCAACCGTTGCGTTAACAGTGTCTTCTTTATCAAAACCGCCCAGAGTCGATAAAATTGAGCGAACCGTTTTTGAAAAAGAAAATCGTGCAGTTGTTTCTCACTCTGAAGATGAAAAACAGTATGTAGAATTTGTTTCTTGTGGAACCGCGATACCACAACACCCTGTTCGCATTGTCGATGATCATGATCAGTTGCTTCCAGAAAGAAGAGTGGGAAATATTCAATTTAGTGGGCCTTCTTCTACACAAGGTTACTACAATAATGCTGCAGCAACACAACAAATGGTTCACGCTCATTTTTTAGAGACAGGTGATTTAGGTTATATTGCAGATCATGAATTATTTGTGACAGGTCGAAAGAAAGATTTAATTATTAAAGCGGGACGAAATATTTATCCAGAAGAAATTGAAGAGATTGTTAATGAAGTACCCGGTGTTTTTCATGGCGGTGTGATTGCATTTGGATTACCTGATCCCAAAACAGGAACTGAAAAAATAGTGGTGGTTGTAGAAACAAGTCAGACAAACAAAACAGAACAAGAAAAAATTCGTTCTGAGATTATTAATCAGTTGTCCGTTAAGCTGGGAATGCCATCGGATATGATTATATTTATTTCGCCTAACACTATTCCTAAAACACCCAGTCATAAGTTGCAGCGATCATTGTGTAAAAAAATGGTTATCAGTGGAAAAATTTCGCAACATCGAATACCAGCAAAATTTCAGTTGATAAAATTATTTTTGAAAACAGGCATACAAAAAATGAAGCACGCGTTATTGACTTCGCTAAAATTTATTTATGCTGTCTATGTTGGGTTGATTTTATTAATAACGGTTCCTGTGATGTGGGTAATGTTATTGTTATTGTCGCAACCTAATGCGTCAACAGTGTGTCGCATTTGGGCGCGTCAACTATTTCGGTTGGTATTTTGTCCTGTTACTGTGCGTGGGAAACAAAATCTTCATCATCATCGCTCGATGATTTATGTCGCCAATCATGCGAGTTACGTTGACGCATTATTATTGCTAGCCATTTTGCCTTCTAAAATAATGATGATTGGTAAAAAAGAATTATTGGAACGGCCATTTTTACGGATGATTATTACTAAAATCGGTTTTATTGCTGTGGATAGAATGGATATTTCAAAAAGTGTTGAGGATAGTAAATTAATTACTGCTGAAATAAAAAAGGGACAATCCATTTTATTGTTTCCGGAAGGCACTTTTACCTACGCCACTGGATTACGACCTTTTAAGCTTGGTGCATTTCAATTGTCCGCTGATGCGCAAACTCCCATTTGTCCCATTGCAATCAATGGCGCGCGCATATTGTTGCGAGATGGCACTTGTCTTCCAATGCCAACCAAAATAACCATCACAGTTGGAGAGCCTATTTTTCCTGAAAAAAATGACTGGAATGAAGTTGCGCGATTGCATGCGTTGGTGCGCGCTGAAATTGCGAAACATTGTGGTGAGCCAGCGATTGACGTGATTACGGCAAATTTAAATTAACGCCATTCTCAACTTTTTATTTCAGAAGAAGCGAGTGATGCTGTGATTAGGGTGTTTCAAGAAAAGCGTCAATGTCAGGGATGACATTGACGAGCCTACACGGATGTATTGACGGCGTCTTTTCGAGGAATACCCTGATCATAGCATTCAACGAGCGAATGATTGAAAAAAATAAAAAGTTGAGAATGACGTTAAATTAAAAAAATAACTGAAATGGCTCACCGAAATGGCTCTAAGCCAACTTATCCATCAGTACATAAAAAACGGGCGTGACATACAACGTAATGAATTGTGAAAACAGCAATCCACCAACAATGACCATTCCCAATCCTTCACGTGTTTCACCGCCTGCTCCCAATCCAAACGCCAGTGGCAATGCAGCTGCAATTGCACACACGGTTGTCATCATGATCGGACGAAAACGCACCACACATGCTTGCATAATGGCTTCTTTTGCACTGATATTTTGTGTTCGTTTCATATCGAGTGCAAAATCCACCATAATGATTCCATTTTTTTTCGTAATACCCACCAACATAATTAATCCGATAAAACTAAAAATATCGAGCTCTAATCCAAATAAATATAAACACAGCAGCGCACCAAAAACCGCAAAGGGTAGCGCTGTTAAAATCGTTAATGGGTGAATAAAATTTTCATACAAAATAGCGAGCACCATGTAAATCACAAGCACAGTTGCCAACAATAATAATGGCAATGTTTTTAATGATGATTGAAATTTTTGCGCGGTTCCCGTAAAACTACCCACCACATCATTCGGCAATGTTTGTTTTGCCATCATTTGAACATGGGATACGACTTGTCCTAACGCAAAACCCGGTTGCAAATTAAATGACAATGTTACTGCGGGCAACTGCCTATAATGATTAATCATCAGGGGTCCAGCGCCTTGTGTTATGCGAACGACATCACTCATGGGAACCATATTGCCGGTGCTTGATTTTAAATACAGCGAATTAACTGCATCGGCATCTTGTTGAAATTGTGGTGCGACATTCATAATCACATCATAATCACCTTGTGATCGCATAATGGTGCTGACTTGCGTTTCACCATACGCTTGATACAACGTTGATTCAATTAAGGCGGGCGTCACACCCAAAACCGCTGCTTTTTTACGAAGAATATGAAAAATGAATTCAGGATTATTCATCTGTAAATCACTATCCACGTCTGTGACACCCGGAATAGTTTTTAATTTTTGTTTCATCGCAGTGGATGCCGATTCTAATGCAGACCACGACATGCCTTGCAACACATATTGATAATTACCATTTGAAATTTTTCCACCGATATTAATTGCCGGTGGATTGTTTAAAAATACTTTTAATCCCGCAACAGAGCGCAATGATTTTTTTAATTGCTGGATAATTTCTTTTGATGACGCATGTCGTTCAGACAATGGTTTTAATTTAATGAAAAAATGACCGGTATTCGTACTCGCACTGCCATCAGCCGCTTGACCTACTGATGACATCACTGCTACGACATTCGGATTTTGTTGAATGCGTAATTTGGCTTGTGTTTGTTCTTGTAAAAAATCTTGATAGGCGATTCCTTCTGGCGCTTTAACACCACCAAAAATCACACCGGCATCTTCCGGTGGAATAAATCCTTTATTTACACCACAAAATAAAAAAATAGTACCAACCATCGTGCCAATTGCAATTAAAATTATTATGCGTGCATTGTCCAGCGCCCACCGCAATGTGTCTGCATACCATAATTGACAGCGTGAAAAAAAATCATTCGATGCAGGTTGTGTTTTTGCATCGCCATGATTTAAATAACGACTACATAACATGGGGATTAAACTCAATGCAACAAAGGCAGAAAATAAAATCGCAATACCCACAACACCGGAAAATTCATGAAACAGCCTGCCAATAATTCCGCCCATAAAAAATATGGGAATAAAAACCGCAACCAGTGAAATCGTCATTGCTAACACCGTAAAACTCACTTCCTGTGTTCCCCGTAAACTGGCGCTGACTTTATCCATGCCTTGTTCAACATAACGCATGATATTTTCCAACACGACTACCGCATCATCAATCACAAATCCTACCACTAACACCAAACCCATCAGCGATAAATTATCTAAACTGTAACCCATTAAATACATTACGGAAAATGTGGCAATCACAGAAATCGGTAATGACAAACCAACAATATTCGTCAATCGACTATTTTTAAAAAATGCATAAATCACAGCAACAACCAAAAATACTGCAAAAATAAGGGTAAACTCAACATCATCAACAGCAGATTGAATAAAAGTGGCGCGATTGTATAACACATGCAATTGCGAACCACCGGGAATTTGTTTGGATAATGCGGGTAAACGCTTGAGAATATCATTCACCACGGAAATCGTATTGCTACCCGGTTGTCGTTGAATGGCTAACACAATCGCGCGTTGATTGTTGTACATTGTGATTGCTTTATCATTCGCCACGCTATTTTCAAGTGTCGCCACCTCTTTTAAACGAATCGGCATGCCATTGCTCACGCTGATAATTGCATTACCAAATTGTTTTGCATTATCCAGTCCACCATTCACTTTGAGTTGATGATAAAAACCGGTTGTTTGTAACGTACCCGTTGCTTGATTCGCATTTAATGAATTAATGGCATTGCTCACATCCGACAAACTCAATCCGCGACTTTGCAATGCAGTTGGATCGATGTGAATACGCAATGCATATTGTTGCGCGCCAAACACATTCACGCTCGCAACACCAGAAATCATCGATAAATTCGGCGATAAATCATTTTCTGAAAAATTATCTAATGCTGTCATTGAGACATTACCAGCAGTTAATGCAATCAATAAAATCGGTGCTGCTGCTGGATTGACTTTTTTTACCATGGGAGCAGAAGATAATTGGCTCGGTAATTGTTTTGCGATTTGCAATAAAGCGGACTGCACATCACCTGCCGCCGAATTAATATCGCGGTTCAATTTAAATTGCATGACAATTTTTGTTTCACCCGCGGTGCTGGTTGAAATCATTGAATCAATACCCGAGACGGTACTTAATTCTTTTTCAATCGGTGTTGCAACAGTCGTTGCCATCGTTTGCGGATCTGCACCCGGTAAATTGGCAACTACCACCAATGTTGGAAAATCAATATTCGGCAATTCACTCACGGGCAATTTGAAATAGGAAAAAAACCCAGCGATCACGAGTGCTAACATGATCACGGTGGTTGCAACGGGGCGTTGGATAAACAGTTTGGATAGATTCATGATGGATCGTGCTCGCCACTGCCTTCAACTTTTACCACCGCATTATCTGTCAAATTTGGCGGGAAAATCACCGCAATTTGATCACCATTCATTAAACCACTTTTAATAAATGTTAATTTCTTCTCTTGCCGCAATATTTTAACGGGTGTGACCACCGCACGATTATTTTTAATCACATACACATAATTTCCAGTTTGATTCACTTGCACTGCGCGTGTTGGAATAACCAATACATTTTTTTCAACCGCAAAAATTAATTTCACCATCACGGATTCGCCTGGAAATAATTTTCCGGATGTGTTGGGTGTGCTGGCTTTCAATAAAATAGTTCCGGTATTTGTACTGACTGTGTTATCAATAAAGCTCACCACACCCTCTTGTGATAACAACTGTTTATCTGGTCCATAAATTTCAACACGCAACACATTTTCTTTTTTGTATTTTATTAATCGCGATAAATCATCTTGTGATAAATAAAAATCAATGAAGACAGGTGACAATTGATTAATCGTGACCAGTGCTTGATTGCTCGATGCGTTTACCAAATCACCTTCTTTTACAGTGACATTGCCTGTTTTTCCAGACAGGGGCGCTACAATACGCGTGTAATTTAATTGCGCTTGATCCAGTTTCACGGTATTTAAATTTTCGATTAATTGCGCCTTGATTTGATCGAACTGTTCTTTGCTAACATATCCTTTTTTCAGCAGTGCTTTATAGCGCAAAAATTCTTTTTTCATCATTTTGTATTGCGCTTTGTCTTTGGCTAAGTTGGCTTGATAGGTTGTTGGGTCGAGTTGAAATAATAACTGTCCTGTTTGTACGGTATCGCCGGGATTGAATCCAATGTGTTGAATCACACCCGCCACCTGGGATTGCACATCCACCGAATGTGATGCTTCAACAAATCCTTGTGCAGTAACGGTAATCGGTGAATTGGATGTGGAAACGGTTGTCGTCTCCACCGTGAGTACAGTGTGATGAACACGATGTGATAAATAATAGGATTGCACGATACGAAAAATAATCATCGCAACAACCAAAATGCCAACAACAATGATGATACCCAATGCTTTTCTTTTTTTCATATCGAAAATCATAGCATAACCCGGAAATTGAATTAAGCGCTGTCGGTACACACAAGCATGACCTTTCATACAATATTAAGCTTCGTCTGATAACCTGTGAGAATCTTACCTGTGATTGGGAGCTTAAGTTATGTCTAGAAATCCTTCGGCGTCAGCAACCTCAACTCCATCCGCTGTGGTTTCTGTAACCTGTAGCTGTTGTGAAGTGATTTGTGAATCTTGTATTATAATATTGGAAAAATCGCTCAGTTCATCATCTCCCCATAATCATGAGAGTGCTCGTGCGTGGCAAGAAAACTATAAACAATTTTTGGAGTTGATGAAGCTTAATCCTGCTATTGCGAATTATCTAAAACAGATGCAGGTAATTGCAGAAATAAAAAAAACAACAGAGTCCGCTAAGATACAGCTAACTGATTTTCAATGCGTTTTGGAACAAAATCCAACTGAACATATTATTATAGGGAATGCACCCAATGCTTATCGTCAAGGTAATAATACATTGCGTTGTCTTGCTGCAGCATATTTAATGCGATCATCACTTTTCATTAATGAAAAGACGGCGATTAGATTTTTTGACGTATTGCAAGAATATGTAAAACAAGAATTGATCTAGCCCCACTTTGACGGACACCCTGTTAAGAGAGAAAATTCTCAAAACAGAGGTGTAAAATGAACAAC